>Ga0073899_10000418_pt1 | contig 39045 bp, 28 predicted proteins | sample KloWWTmetaKNB5Ph_FD_88975 | JGI IMG/M metagenome (GOLD analysis project Ga0073899, IMG submission 88975) | Active sludge microbial communities from Klosterneuburg, Austria, studying microevolution and ecology of nitrifiers - Klosterneuburg... | ecosystem: Engineered > WWTP > Aerobic digester >... | reverse complement strand
CGCGTAGTCGACGCCGGTGCCGCGGCTGGCGAACGACGTCGCGTTGGCGAACGCGCGCAGGAAGCCGGCGACGTTGGCGGCGTCGTAGAGGTCGTCGATCTTCGCCTGCAACCGGGTCTCGAGCGTCGCCGGATCGAGCCCGAGCTCGGTGGCCAGGGCCTCGCCGTCGGGCGACAGCGTGATGTCGACGTCGGCGTGGGCGATGGCGGGGACCGAGGCGAGGATCGACAGGGCGAGGCAGGTGGCGCGCATGCGACTCCAGGGGACAGACGGTCGGACGATCGTAACCCAAGGTAGACTCGCCGCCATGCCGGTCGACCTCGAGCCGCTGTACCGCGCGCCGCTGGCGGCCTGGGTCGCCGAGCGCAAGGCGCTGGCCGCCGCCGTGAAGGCCGCCGGCGATCGCGACGGCGCGGCGGCGATCGGCAAGCTGCCGCGCCCGACGCCGGCCGCGTGGGCCGCCAACCAGCTGTGGTTCCACGCCCGCGCGCTGTTCGATCGCCTGATCGAGATCACCCGCGCGCTGGGGCGCGGCGATCTGACGGCCGCCGGCGAGCAGCGCGCCGCGCTCGCCGCGCTCAAGGCCCGGGCGGTCGAGCTGTGCGCGGCGATCGATCAGCCGGCGTCGGACGCGATGCTGGCCAAGCTCGACACCAACCTGCGCGCGCTGGCCGCCCTCGGCTGGGGCGAGGTGGCGCCGGGGCAGCTCGCGGTCGATCTGCCGCCGCCCGGCTTCGACGCGATGAGCGAGTTCTCGCTGGTCGCCGCCACCATGCCGGTCGCCGCGCCGCCGCCCGCGCCGGTCGCCGCCCCGCCGCCCCGCCCCACGCTCACCGTGGTGCCGTCCCCCGACGACGCCGAGGCCCGGCGCCGCGCGGAGGCCGAGGCCGCCCGCGCCGAGGCCGCCCGCGCCGAGGCCCAGGCCGCGTACCGGCGCCGCGCCGAGCGGGTCACCGCGGCCCGCGCCGCCGAGCGCGCCGCCCAGACCCGGGCCGCCGAGGCCGCGGCCGCGCTGGCGCTGGTGCGCGCCGAGCTCGATCGCGCGGAGCTGGCGGTCGCCGACGCCCGGGCCCGGGCCGCCGCCGCCGCGCGCGAGGTCGCCGCCGCCGAGGCCGCGCTGGGCGAACCGCCGGCTTGACCCGCTGGCGTGACCCGCTGGCTTGACTCCGTGGGCGCCGCGCGCGACAAGCCCGCGGATGCAGCTCGCGGTCGCGCCCCACGTCGCCGATGCCCTGTCCCGCGGCGCGCCGGTGGTGGCGCTCGAGTCGACGATCATCGCCCACGGCCTGCCCTACCCGGCCAACCTCGAGGTGGCCCAGGCGCTCGAGCTGGCCGTCGCCGACGGCGGCGCGACCCCGGCCACGATCGCGATCGTCGACGGCGTGGCCCACGTCGGCCTGTTGCCCGACACGCTCGAGCGGCTGGCCGCGGACGGCGCCAGCTTCGCCAAGGCCGGCGCCACCGATCTCGCCGTGCACCTGGCGCGCGGCACCAGCGCCGCGACCACGGTCAGCGCCACCGCGGTGCTGGCCGCCGGCGCCGGCATCCGGGTGTTCGCCACCGGCGGCATCGGCGGCGTGCACCGCGGCGACGGCAGCGACGTCTCGCACGATCTATATGCGCTGGCGAAGACGCCGATCGCGGTGATCTCGGCCGGCGCCAAGGCCATCCTCGATCTGCCGCGGACGCTCGAGCTGCTCGAGTCGCTGGGCGTGCTGGTGGTGGGCTGGAAGACCGACGAGCTGCCGGCGTTCTACACCCGCGGCAGCGGCCTGACGCTCGAGCACCAGGCCACGCACGTCGACGAGCTGGCGGCGATCTGCCGGGTGCGCTGGGACGACCTCGCCCAGGGCGGCGTGCTGGTCGCCAACCCGATCCCCGCCGCCGCCGCGCTCGACGTCGCCGCGATCGACCTCGTGATCGCTGAGGCGCTGGTGGCCGCCGAGGCCGCCGGCGCCACCGGCAAGCGCCTGACGCCGTTCTTGCTCGCGCGGATCGCCGCGGCGACCGGCGGCGCAGCGGTGGCCGCCAACCGCGCGCTGGCCCTGGCCAACGCCGAGGTGGGCGCCGCGCTGGCGGTCGCGCTGGCGACGGGCGCGGCGCCACCCCGCTGAGCGGTCGGGGCGCCGGCCCCCGCCCCGGGCGCCGTCACAGAGTTGCCCCCCGGCGGCGGTCGTGGCAAACCGACCCGATGCGAGCACTGTCGACCGTGGCCGTCGCCGCCGCGCTCCTCGGGCTGCCTGCCGCCAGCGCGCAGCCTGGCAAGGCGCCGCCCAAGGTGATCAAGGATCCGCCGCCGCCGCCGCTGGTCGGGCTGACCAAGGTCGGCGAGCTGCGCCCGGCCCGCGGCTGGGTCGACGACACCATCACCGAGCTCGGCGGCGCGCTGGTGGCGCTGGTGCACGACGGCGCCGACGTCCGGGTCACCCGGGTGTCGCTCACCGACGGCAGCGTCGCCGGCGAGCTGGCGATCGGCGCGGTGGCGCCCGAGGCCCACCACGTGATCCCGGTCGGCGATCGCCTGCTGGTGATCGACGGCGTCGAGAGCCCGCGCCGCGCGGTGCTGGTCGACGGCACCGGCAAGGCGCTGCGCAGCTGGAAGCCGGCCGACGCGATCAGCGTGCGCACCGTCGGCGGCAAGCCGGTCGTGGTCGCGCACACCTCGACGGTGCGCGGCAAGGCCACCGTCCACCAGGTCGCGCTGTACGACCTGGCCAGCGGCAAGAAGCTGCCCAAGAAGGGCGCGACCTTGACGCTGGGCGCCGACGGCCGCGACGCCAAGCTCGACTTCCGCCCGGTGTACTTCGCCGACGGCCTCACCGTCGCGATCGGCGTGCGCGGCGGCGTCTTCCGCAAGGCCGAGAACCAGCGCTCGCCCGACACCTGGGCCAGCTACGATCTCACCACCGGCGCGTGGCTCAAGGATCAGCCGATCACCGACCCGATGGCGATGGCGCGGCGCCAGCCGATCCTCGCGGCCCACCCGGGCGAGGCGGTGTTCGTGCGCATGGCCGAGGACCTGTCGGGGCTCGAGCTGTGGCAGGGCGGCGACGTCAAGGAGCTCGCGCTCGATCAGCCCGGCGAGCTGTACGATCCGACGTCGGTGCAGTACGCGCGCCGCGGCGACGCGCTGTGGCTGTCGCTGGCCGTCGATCCCACCAACGGCCCGGCGGTGCGGCGGCAGAAGGTCGATCCGCGCTATCTCGATCTGTTCGAGGTGCAGGGCGACCGCGCGGTGCGCCGGGCCCGGCTGCTGCTCGGCAAGTCGCCGGTGCGCTGGGGCTGGGTCGGCGACGTGTGGTGGGTGCTCGAGAAGAGCGTCGGCGTCAGCCGCGGCGGCCCGGCGCTCACGCTCTACCGGATCTGATCACGGCGCCGCGGCGTCGATCGCCGGCGGCTCCGGCGGTGGCGGCGCCGCGTCGACCACCACCGGCGGCGGCGCCGCGTCGATCGGCGGCGGCGGCGGCGGCGGCGGCGGCGGCGGCGGTGTCACCGGGCGCGGCGCGGGGCGCGGCGGCTCGATCGGCGCCGGGATCTCGGGCGTGGCGTCATCGCTGGCGATCTTGATCAGCCGGCCGTGGACGATGCCGTTGGTGATCGGCACGAACCGGTAGCGCGCCAGCGCGTGGCCGGCGAGCACGAACGTGAACTCGTGGGGCACCGCGGCCTCGCCGTCCCACAACACCGGGGTCGGCCCGAGGCGCACGCCGTCGACCGCGGCGATCGCGCCGATCGGCGTCGAGCGCAACAGCAGCTGGATGCTGCGGCGATCGCGCGCGCCGGTCCGGGCGCCGCCCCGCGGCTGGGGGTCGGGGTCGAGCGCGAAGCCACCGGCCGGATCGTAGGTCGGCAGCGCGGTGATGCCGGCATCGATCGCGACCCCGGCGTCGAGCCCGCTCAGCGCGGTCGCGGGCGCCGGCGGCGGCTTGCCGGGATCCCCGCCCTCGCCGCCGCAGGCCACGGCGGTGGAGGCGGCCAGCGCCAGGACGTACTTCATCGGCATCGCGGCGCGACGCTACCGCACCGCGCGCGACGTCGCTACTCGGCCTTCTTCTTCTTCTTGCCGGGCAGGATGTTCATCAGCTTGCAGATGATACCCAGCATGATCTCGTCGGCGCCGCCGCCGATCGACATCAGCCGCGTGTCGCGGTACGCGCGCGACGCGACGTTGTCCCACATGAAGCCCATGCCGCCCCAGTACTGCAGGCAGGCGTCGGACACCTCGCGCGCCAGGCGGCCGGCCTTGAGCTTGGCCATCGACGCCAGCTTGGTGACGTCGGCGCCGCCGACGTAGTCCTCGACGGCGCGGTAGACCAGCGAGCGCAACAGCTCGATCTCGGTGGCCAGCTCAGCCAGCCGGAAGTGGATCACCTGGTTGTCGATGAGCGGGCTGCCGAAGGTGTGGCGGTCCTTGCAGTAGGCGATCGTCGCGTCGACCACCTTCTCCATGCCCTTGAGCGAGCTGGCCGCGCCGAACAGCCGCTCCTCCTGGAACTGCACCATCTGCATCATGAAGCCCATGCCCTCGGCGCCGATGCGGTGGCGCTGCGGCACGCGCACGTCCTCGAAGTACACCGGGCAGGTGTCCGAGGCGCGCATGCCGAGCTTGTCGAGCTTGGTGCCGACCGTGACGCCCTTGGCCTGGGCCGGCACGATGATCAGCGTCTTGTTCATGTGGACCGGGCCGTCGCCGGTGTTGGCCAGGAGGCAGAACCAGTCGGCCTGCGCCGCGTTGGTGATCCACATCTTGCTGCCGTTGATGACGTAGTCGTCGCCGTCCTTCTTGGCCGTGGTCTTGAGCGCGGCGACGTCGGAGCCGCCGCTGACCTCGCTCACCGCGATCGCCGCCACCATCTCGCCGGCGATCGCCGGGGCCAGGAACTCGCGGCGCAGCTCGTCGGCGCCCCACCGCGCGAGCGCCGGCGTCGCCATGTCGGTCTGCACGCCGAGCGCCATCGGGATCGAGCCGCCGGCGCAGGTGCCGAGCTCCTCGGCGACCACCAGCGAGTACGAGTAGTCGAGGCCCATGCCGCCGTAGGCCTCGGGCTTGTTGACCCCGAGCAGCCCCAGCGCGCCGGCCTTCTTGAACACCTGGTGCGCCGGGAACGCGCCCTTGGCCTCCCACTCGTCGCAGTGCGGGTTGATCTCCTTGTCGATGAAGTCGCGGACGGTCTTGCGCAGCTGCTTGTGCTCTTCGGTGAACTTCATCGCCGCCGACCGTACCCCGCGCCGCCGGCGGTCGCCATCGCGGCGGCCTTTCTTGCGCCTTACAGCCACCCGCCGCTTGGTCGTATGCTGGGCGCGATGTCGACCGCGCAGCCGAAGAACCCGCTCCACGGGATCACGCTCGAGCAGATCGTCACCGAGCTGGTGGCGCACTACGGCTGGCCCGAGCTGGCGGCGCGGGTCCGGATCAACTGCTTCGCGCAGGATCCGTCGGTGGCGTCGAGCCTCAAGTTCCTGCGCAAGACGCCGTGGGCCCGCGAGAAGGTCGAGGGCCTGTACCTGTTCATGCTGCGCGAGCGCAAGCGCGCCGCGCGCGGGTGATCACGGCGCCGCGATCAGCCGCAGCGCGTGGCGGGCGTCGTCGATGTCGGCGGCCAGCGGCGCGGTGAGCGTCCACGTGATCCGGGTGCCGGCGCGATCGATCAGGTAGGCCTCGGTGATCGTCTGCGGGCCGCGCCGCCGGGTCAGCGTCGCCGGGTGGCCGTCGATCGTCGCGGCGATCGCCGTCGGCGGGCGCGGCGCCCCGGGCAACGCCAACGGCAGCTCCGGCGGCGGCGGCGGCAGCGCCGGGTCGGGGACGATCGCCAGCTCGGCCACCGCGTCGCCGCGCCGCCAGCGGCGGCGGATGCCGGCGGCGTCCTCGGTCCAGTCGGGCTCGGCCTGCCAGCTGCCGGGCAGCGCGACCTCGACGCCGGCCCGGCGGTGGCGGGACGTGCCGCGATCGTCGACCGCGACCGCGTGGGTGATCTCCACGCCGGCCTCGGCGGCCGCCGCGGCGGCCGGGCCCGCCCACGCCGCGGCGAGGTTGTCGGTCACCACCGACAGCATGCGCGCGCCGATCCGCACCTGCGCGATGCGCATGCGGTAGGGCACGGTCGACGCGACGTCGAGGTCGGCGACGATCGCGCCGCGATCGCCGAACCGGGTCAGGCCGGTGCGGATCAACGTCGTCGAGCCGATCCGCGCGCGCATCGCGTCGAGGTACGCGGCCTCGGTGCCGGCCCAGGCCTCGGTGCCGACGTAGACGGTGGTGCCGGTGACGCAGTCGTTGGCGACCAGGCGCTGGCTGGGATCGGTGTCGGCGGGATCGGTGATCACCTTGATCCGCCACTGCCCGGGCGGCTGGCGCCAGCAATAGTCGCCGGCGAAGTCGCAGAACACGCCGTCGTGGTACGCGAAGTCCGGGCCGATCAGGTCCTGGGTCACGGTCGGGCCCAGCGCGGCCACCAGGTCGGCGCGGGCCGCGCGATCGAGCAGGGTCAGGCCCGCCAGCAGGCTGGCCAGCTGCGGCCGCACCGCGTCGCCGCGGGCGATCGGGTACTGCAGCTTGACCTCGAGGTAGCGACCGTCGACGACGACGCTGCCGAACAGCCGCTCGTAGCTCGGCGGGTCGCCCCAGGTCTCGCGCTGCATGCGGAGCTCGGCGCTGGTGGTCTGGAACGGCTCGGGATCACCGACCGCGGTCCAGTCGTCGCCCGACTTGGCGGCCAGCGCCTCGCGGTGGGCCATGGGATCGCCGCGGCCGATCGGGTTGCCGTCGATCGCGAAGTACACGTCGTCGTCGTCGTCATCGGGGTCGATCACGCCGGGCACCAGCGCGACCGCGACCTGGCCGCCGATGCGCAGCCCGGCGTTGCCGCCGAGGACGCGCCAGCCGGCCGGCACCTTCAGCCGGACCGCCGCGCCGGCGTCCTCGAGCAGGTCGCCGCGCAGCCGCCAGCCCGGCCCGCGCCGCTCGACCTCCACCGCCGGCGCCGCGGCGTCGGGTGGCGGCGCGCCACCCTTGCAGGCGACGAGCGCCGCCACGACGATCACGAGCGACCGCACGCCCCGACCCTACACCACCGCGACCGTCACAAGCCGTAGCGCTTGAGCTTCTCGTACAGCGTCGACTGGGCGATGCCCAGGACCTTGGCGGCGCGGGTGCGGTTGCCGCCCTCGCGCTCCAGCGTCTGCTTGATCGCCGCGCGCTCGATGGCCTCGAGCGACTGCCCGGCCAGCGGCAGCTCGTCGAGGTCGCGCTCGCGGCGCGGCGCGGCGGCCGGGAACATCAGGTGGCGGACGTCGAGCACCGGGCCATCGAGCATGGCCAGCGCGGTGGTCACGACGTTGCGCAGCTCGCGGACGTTGCCGGGCCAGTCGTAGGCGGCCAGCGCCGCCATCGCCGCCGGCGTCGCGTGGGCGCGGCCCTCGAGCAGCTGCTCGACCAAGAGCGCGAGGTCCTCGGGCCGCGCGCGCAAGGGCGGCACCTCGACCACCGCCGAGTTGACCCGGAAGAACAGGTCCTGGCGGAACCGGCCGGCCGCCACCTCGGCCGCCAGATCGCGGTTGGTCGCCGCGATCACCCGGACGTCGGCGGCGATCTCGACCGAGCCGCCGACCCGGCGCACCTCGCGCTGCTCGAGCGCGCGCAAGAGCCGCGGCTGCAGCTCCAGCGGCAGCTCGCCGATCTCGTCGAGGAACAGCGTGCCGCCGGCGGCCCGCTCGAAGGCGCCGGCCCGCTCGGCCACCGCGCCGGTGAACGCGCCCTTCTCGTGGCCGAACAGCTCGCTCTCGATCAACGACGCGGTCACCGCGCCGCAGTCGAACACCACCATCGGCCCGGCCCGGCGCGGGCTGGCGTCGTGGACCGCGTGGGCCAGCAGATCCTTGCCGGTGCCGGTCTCGCCGGTGAGCAAGATCGTCACCTCGGCCGCGGCCAGCTTCTCGAGCATCGCGAACACCGCCGCCATCACCGGCGCCGCCGAGGTCGCGCCGCCGAACCGCGCCAGCGCCGAGGTCGGCGCGTCGCTCTCGACGAACAGCCGGCTGCCGCCGATGACGGCGACCACGCCGGGGGCCAGCAGCGCCTCACGGATCGCCGCGCCGCCCACCAGCGTGCCGTTGGTCGAGCCCAGGTCGCGCAGCAGCACGCCGGCCGGCGACGGCTCGAGCTCGCAGTGCAGCCGCGACACGTGCGGGTCGGCGACGATCAGATCGGCGTCGGCGCCGCTGCCGACCCGCAGCCGGCGGCGGCCGAGCGGCTGCCGCACCAGCGTGCCGTCGGCGCCGATCAGGCTCACCCAGCGCGCGGGGAGCGCGGCGGCGGGCTCGAGCTGCTGGGTCGGCTGACGGCGGCGGACCATGACCGGAATCCGGTGACCACCCTCCGGAATCCGGAGAGCCCTGCCATTGTGTCACCCCGAGCCCGCTTCGCCAGGGCTCAAGTCGCCGAGATCGTGACGCGGCCGGCAGGGCCCGGGCCGCGGCTGGCTGGCACGCGACTTGATGTACGTGAGGGCATGCCCGCAATCGCGCTGCTTCCGCTGGTCGCCGCAGGGTGGATGACCCTGCAGCAGCCGGATCCGCCGGTCAGCGTGCTCGACGCCGCGCAGGTCGCGGTCACCGAGGCCCTGCAGGCCGCCCGCGCGGCCCAGGTCGAGGTGACGATCTTCAACGTCAACTTCCCCGAGACGATCACCCTCTACGTCGGCCGCGACGGCTCGGTCGACGACGCCACCCGCAAGCAGCTCGAGCGCACCTTCAAGTGCAAGCGGACCAAGCGCCAGCACGCGATCGATCGCGGCCTGCTGGTGATGCTGGCCGACGTGGCGGCGCGTTACCCCGGCAAGACCATCGAGTACGTGTCCGCGTACCGCGCGGTCGACCCGCGCGAGTCGCGGCACCGCCAGGGCCGCGCGTTCGACTTCCGCATCCCGGGCGTGCCGCTGACCGAGCTGCGCGACTACGTCTGGACCCACCACAGCGAGATCGGCGTCGGCTGGTACCCGCAGAGCAACTTCATCCACATGGATCACCGGCCCGGCGACAAGGACTACGCCTGGACCCAGATCGGCGCCACCGAGCACGGCAACCCGTACTGGGCGACCAAGGCCCGGCGCGCCGAAGCCGCGCCCGAGCGGCCGCGCCGCGGCGCCGGCGCGTAGCCCGCGCTTACGGCGTCCAGGTGAGCCGCGGCCCGCGGGTGCGCGCCCCGCCGAACGTCGCGATCAGGTCGTAGGTGCCGGCCGGGATCGCCACGCCGCCGACGGTGGTGCCGAGGAACGGGTAGCTGCGCGCCATCGGCGTGAACTCGCCGGGGATGGTGGCCACGGCGAAGACCAGCTCGTCGCCGTCGACCGCGAGCTCGGGATCGACCGCCAGCTCGAGCGGCGCCGACATCCGGCTGACGGTGGTCACGGCGACGACGCGATCGGCCTGGCCGCTGGTGAAGCTGATCGGCTGACCGGGCAGGCGCACGCCCATCACGACGACCAGGTGCAGGTCGTCGGGGGTGATCGTCAGCGGGCCGCAGCCGCCCGGCGCCGCGACCGCGCCGCCGACGCGGTAGTTGGCGGCCGGCACCCGGGCCCCGGCGCCGTCGGTGCCGTCCCACGCCACCTGACCGTCGCCGAGCTGCGCCGGCGGCAGCGCGACGTCGGCGACGCCGTCGGTGGCGATCGCCCGCAGCGCGACGGTCGCGGCGGGATCGCCATCGCCGCTCCACGCGATCGTCACCGTCCCGGTCGGGCCGAGCTGGGCGAAGCCGTCGGGCGCGGTCAGCGCGAACTGTCCGGCGCTCGGACAGCTGGCGTCGTCGGCGCAGCCGACACCGACGACGAGCACGGACACGAGCGCGAGCCTACGCACACGCACATCCTACGCGACGTCCCCACCGACATCGAGTGTGGGCGCCCCCACCGATCTTACTAGATCGCCTGAACCCCCGACGCCGTTACGATCGATCCGTGTCGACGCCGCGCCACGTGCGCTCCGACCCGTCCGTCGATCACCGCGCCGCGACCGCCGGGTTCGAAGGCGACGAGCGCTTCGAGCTGCGCGGCCTGGTCGGCGAGGGCGGCATGGGGCTGGTCTACCAGGCCTACGATCGCGAGCGCGATCTGGTGGTCGCGCTCAAGACGTTGCGCGCGATCGATCCCGACGCGCTGTACCGCCTGAAGACCGAGTTCCGCGCGCGCGCCGATCTCGAGCACCGCAACCTGGTGCGGCTCGGCAAGCTGCTGCACTCGGGCGGCCACTGGTTCTTCACGATGGAGCTGGTCGACGGCGTGCCGTTCCTCGAGCACGTCCGCGCCGAGGATCGCACGCTCGACGACACCGGCGACGGCTCGTGGCCGGGGCGGCTCGACGAGGCGGCGCTGCGCGAGAGCCTGCGCCAGCTGGCCCAGGGCCTCGACGTCTTGCACCGCGCTGGCAAGGTCCACCGCGATCTCAAGCCGTCGAACGTGCTGATCACCCGCAAGGGCCGCGTGGTCGTGCTCGACTTCGGGCTGGTGCGCGACGCCGTGATGACCCAGGTCAGCGACGCGGCGGTGGTCGGCACCGCGGCGTACATGGCGCCCGAGCAGGCGATGAGCCCGGCGGTGTCGCCGGCCGCCGACTGCTACAGCGTCGGCGTGATGCTGTTCGAGGCGCTGACCGGGCGGCTGCCGTACGAGGGCCGCGCCATCGAGATCCTGATGAACAAGCAGCAGCGCGCCGCGCCGCCGGTGGCGCGGTTCGGCCCGGCGCCGGCTGACCTGGCCCAGCTGTGCGACGAGCTCCTGGCGCTGGAGCCGGCGCGGCGCCCGACCGCGGCCGACATCGTGGCCCGGCTGTCGACGCGGCCGTCGACCCGCGCCCCCGATCGCGCGCTGCCGTTCGTCGGCCGCACCGGCGAGCTGGCCCGGCTGGCGGCGGCGCTCGACGAGGTGCGCCGCGGCCAGCCGCGGACGGTGTGCATCGAGGGCCCGTCGGGCATCGGCAAGAGCGCGCTGGTGCACGCGTTCGTCGAGCACCTCGACCGCGAGCACGGCGAGGTCAGGGTGCTGTCGGGTCGCTGCTACGAGCGCGAGTCGGTGCCGTTCAAGGGCATCGACGGCGTCGTCGACGACCTCGTGCGCGACCTGCTGCGCCGCGACCCGATCGACGTCGCCTTCCTGCTGACGCCCGAGGTCGACGCGCTGGCCCGCACCTTCCCGGTGCTGCGCCGGGTGCCGGCCATCGCCCGGCTCTCGGTCCGGAAGCCGGACAGCCCGATCGAGCTGCGGGCACGGGCGTTCCGCGGGCTGCGCCACCTGTTGACCGCGCTGGCGGTGCAAGCGCCGCTGGTGATCGTCATCGACGACGTGCAGTGGGCCGGCAGCGACGGCCTGGCGCTCCTGGGCGAGGTGCTCGAGCCGTCGGCGGCGCCGCCGATCCTGCTGATCCTGACCCGCCGCCTGGCCGCGACCGCGCCGCCGCTGGCGCTGCCCGGGGCGATCACGACGATGGCGCTCGAGCGGCTGACCGCCGCCGAGGGCCGCGCGCTGGTGACGCTGCTGGCGCCCGAACGCGCCGCCGACGCCGACGCGCTGGTCGACGACGCCGACGGCCACCCGCTGTTCCTGCAGCAGCTGGTGCGGCACAGCGCCGGCGCGGTGGCGCGGCTCGACCAGGCGCTGTGGGCGCAGGTGACGCGGATGGAGCCGGCGTCGCGGCGGGTGCTGGAGCTGGTGGCGGTGGCCGGCGCGCCGGTGCCGCAGGGCGTGATCGGCAGCGCCCTCGAGCTCGATCGCCGGGCGCTGGCCAAGGCCATCGACACGCTGCGCGCCAGCTGGCTGGTGCGCACGGGCGGCACCCGCAGCCACGATCCGATCGAGCCGTACCACGACCGGGTGCGCGACGCGGTGACCGCGCGGATCCCGATGGCGCGGCGGCGCCGCTACCACCGCTGGCTGGCGGCCGCGCTGCTGGCGTCGCCGGCCGTCGAGCAGGCGCCGCTCCTGGTGGTGCGCCACCTCGAGGCCGCCGGCGCGCTCGATCACGCCGCCGAGCTGGCCGAGGTGTCGGCGCAGCGCGCGTGCGACGCGCTGGCGTTCGAGCTGGCCGCCGACCTGTGGGCGGCGGCGCTGCGCATGGGCCGCCACGACGACGATCGCCGCCGCGCGATCCTGGCGGCGCGCGCCGAGGCGCTGGGCTACGCGGGCCGCGGCCACGCCGCCGCGCAGGTGTACCTGGCCGCCGCCGAGGGCGCCGAGCCCGAGGTCGCGGCGCGCTGCCGGCGGCTGGCCGCCCACGAGCTGCTGGTCAGCGGCCACGTCGTCGAGGGCCGCCGGCTACTCGACGAGGTGCTGGCCGAGATCGGCGACTACAACCCGCGGACGATCGGCGCGGCCAAGCGCTGGCTGGCGTGGCTGTGGCTGCGCACGCTGGTGCGCGGCACCCACTTCACGCCGCGCCGCACGCCCGACGCGCCGTCGATCGATCACCTGCGGCTCGACGTCTACCGCACGGCATCGCTGGGCCTGGGCATGGTCGAGGTGATCGCCGGCGGCGCGTTCCAGGCCCGGGCGCTGCTGGTGGCGCTGCGGCTGGGCGATCGCCGCCGCGTGACCTACGCGCTGGCCTACCACGCGATGTACCTGGGCTCGAGCGGCGTGCGGGTCGGGCTGGCCCGCCGCGCCGTGGCCCGCGCCGCCGAGCTGGCCCGCGCGTGCGAGAGCCAGTTCCTGGTGGCGTGGGCGCGCGCCGCCGAGGGCATCGTCGAGTTCTTCGCCGGGCGCTACGCCTACGCGATCAGCTGCCTGTCGGAGGCCGAGGTGGCGCTGCGCGAGCGCTCGGTCGGCACCGCCGCCGAGATCAACCACGTCCGCGTGTTCATCGTGATGGCGCTGCGCCGCCACAACGACTACCGCGAGCTGGCGGTGCGGCAGCGCGACTACCTGCGCGACGCGATCCGCCGCGGCGATCGCTACGCCGCCGCCAGCTTCCAGTGGTCGAGCAACGTCGTGTGGCTGGCCGCCGACGATCCCGCCCGCGCGCGCGCCGAGCTGGCCCCCGACATCTGGTCGGCGCCCGAGGCCGGCCTGCACCTGCAGCACTGGTTCCGGGTGCGCGGGCTGGCCGAGCTGGCGCTGTACGAGGACGATCCCGCGGCGGTGGCGCGCGCGGCGCACGACATCCGGCCGTTCGCCGGGCCGGCGTTCGCCCACGTCGAGGCGGTGCGCACCGAGACGCTGTACCTGGTGGCCCGCGCCGCGGTGGTGGCCGGCGACGCCGGCGCCGCGCGCAAGGCCATCGCGCCGCTGGTGCGGGTGCGCGCGCCATACATCCGCACGTTCGTGCGGCTGGTGCTGGCAGCGATCGAGGTGATGCGCGATCGCCCCGACCGCGCCCGCGCGCTGCTGCGCGGCGCCGCCTCCGACGCCGAGGCCGTCGACATGCCCGGCACCGCCGCGCTGGCTCGCCGCCGCCTGGCCGAGCTCGACGGCGACGCCGCGGCGCTGGCCGAGGCCGACGCCGCGCTGGCCGCCCGCGGCGTGACCGACCCGGTCGCGTTCGCGCGGATGTTCGCGACCTGGCCGCGGACGCGCTAGCGCGCTAGCGCGCTAGCGCGCTGGTGCGGGTGCCGATGCCGGAGTCGATGCCGGAGTCGGAGTCGGAGTCGGAGTCGGTGCCGGTGCCGGAGTCGATCCCACGTGGGACATCACCACCCGATCCCACGTGGGACATCACGACCCGATCCCACGTGGGACATCACGACCCGATCCCACGCGGGACATCACCACCCGATCCCACGCGATCCCACGTGGAACATCACGACCCGATCCCACGTGGGGCATCACCAGCCATGCTGATCAGCGCATCGTCGCGCCAGATCACCCGGACGTCGTCGGTCCGAACCCGCGCCCAGGCGAAGTCGGCGAGCAGCGCGGCCGGCGTGATCGGCGTCGCGGTCGGACGCAGCCCGCAGGCGCGGGCCAGCGCGCCGCACAGGCTGGGCCCGTCGTAGGCGCGGCGCACCCGCGACGCCGGGATCGAGCCGTGCAGCTTGGCGAGCTTGCCCCCCTCCTCGGCGATCAGCAGCAGGTGGTGGCGATAGGCCGGCGTCGGCAGCCCCAGCGCTTGCTGGATCCGCACCTGCGTCGCGGTCGACGGCGCGATGTCCTTGCCGCGCACGACGCGGGTGACGCCGCTGGCGGCGTCGTCGACGACGACCACCAGCTGGTACGCGATCACGCCGTCGCGCCGCACGACCACCGGGTCGCCCATCTCGGCCGCAGGATCCTGTGACAGATCGAGCCCGCCGAGATCGACCAGCGCCAGCGGCCCGTCGTCGAGCCGCAGCCGGATGGTCGCGCCGGGGCTGCGCCAGCCGTCGGGCGGCAGGCCGCGATCGCGGCAGCGGTTGTCGTACGCCCAGCCGCCGTCGGGGGCGCGCCGCCCGCCGGCGCGATCGCGGCGCGAGCACGCACACGCGTACAGCCGCCCCGCGGCGGCCAGGCGATCGAGCGCCGCGGCGTGATCGGCGGCGCGCTCCGACTGCACGACGACCGCGTCCCAGTCGAGGCCCAGCCACGCCAGGTCGTCGACCAGCTGGGCCTGCCACTCGGCGCGGCAGCGGGTGTGGTCGAGGTTCTCGAGGCGGAGCAGCGCACGGCCGCCGGCGGCGCGGGCGTCGAGCCACACCAGCAGCGCCGACAACAGCGTGCCGGGGTGGGCCTCGCCAGTGGTCGACGGGGCGAACCGCGAGACCACGGGCGGCGCGTCCATGGCCACAGCCTAGAACACCCACGGCGTGGAGCGCCGCGCGACGGCATTCAAACCGTGCGGTCGTCGAGCGATCGTGGTTGGATGGCGGCGTGCCGCTGGCGCCACTGCGATGGCTGTACTTCGTGCTGGGGTGCGCGTTCTTCGCGATCGGCGTCGCCGGGATCATCTTGCCGGCGGTGCCGGCCACGCCGTTCATGTTGCTGGCGCTGTGGGGCTGGTCGCGCAGCTCGCCGCGGCTCGAGGCGTGGTTGTTGGCCCACCGGGTGTTCGGGCCGACCCTGCGCGGGTGGCGCGCCCACCGCGTGATCTCATGGCGCGCCAAGGCGATCGCGTGGGTGTCGATGGCCGCCAGCCTGACCTACCTGATCGTCTGGAAGGACACCGCGTGGTGGATCCTGGCGATCGTGATCGCGGTGATGGCCTACGGCGTGTGGTTCATGGCGCGCTGCCCGTCGCGGCCGCCGGCGGTGGTCACGGACGCGACCGCAAGCCCGCGCGGAACCGGGCCGGCAAGATCGAGCCGTGCTTGACCACCGGCGGGCCGGCCAGCGGCGCGTCGAGCGGCGCGCCGGAGTCGGTGCCGAAGTCGACGACGCCGGCGGTGGGCGCGGCCGGCGCCGGCGGTGGGGTCAGCCGCACCAGCGCGCGGCTGTTGGCGGCGATCGTCAGCGGGTACTGAGCCTGGCCGTGGGGCGTGCGCGCGACGATCGTGTAGTCGCCGGCCGGCAGCTGCCACGCGCCGGGCGCGATCGGCACGTCCGCGAAGCGATCGATCGTCACGGTCACGCCGGCGGCGTCGCCGACCACGTCGATGTCGATCGTCGACCACGCGTCGCGCGCGGCCAGGCGCGCGATCGCGACGCGCGCCGCCTTCGCGGCGACGGCCCGCTCGGCGAGATCGGCGCACGCGCCGATCAGCAAGCTGGCGTGGGCGGCCTGGCCGGCGCCGACCAGCGCGATCGCGGCGTCGCACTGGCGCAGGCGATCGCCGCTGGCGACCGCCCCGGTGACGTCGATCGCCGCGACCTTGGGGCGCGCCTTCTTGCCACGACCGCGGGCGCCCCCGGCCGCGGCGGGAGCGGCGGCCAGCGCGATGCATCCGACGACGAGCAGGGTGCGCATTGTGAGAGCCGAGACACCCGCGCCGGCGGCGGGTTGCGTTCAGCATGCCACGCCGGCAGCGCGGCGCCCGGCTAGTTCGCCGGGTCGGCGGCCAGGGTCAACGCCAGATCGCGCAGCTCGACCAGCCCGGCCCAGGCCCACACCGGACCGTCGGCGCGCAGCTCGAGCGCCGCGGTGACGCGGGCCGCGTCGCCGCCGACGCTGAGCGCGAGCGGCAGCCCGCGCAGCGTCACTGGTCCGAGGGGCGTCACCCGGCCCTGGGTCTCGAGCGACCACACCAGCCGCAGCGTGGCGGTGACCGTCGCGCGGCCGGCGTCGGGGCCGTCCCAGGTGGCGCGGGCCGGCGCGGCATCGGCGAGCTCGAGCGCCAGGTCGGTCAGCTGAGCCGGCTCGCCGAACACGGCGTCGGGCAACCCGATGGGCGCCAGCGCCACGCGCAGCTCGTCGACGCGCAGCGCGCCGTCGCGATCGGCCGACAGCGCGAGGTCGCCGCCGTCGACGGCGATGGTCAGCGCGCCCGCTTCCCAGTGGCCGCGCCACTGCCGCGCGGTGACCGTGCCGGCGCTGGGGTCGGGCGCGACGGCCAGGCCGACGCCGCCGGCCATGAGCTGATCGCGCACCGTCGCCGGCGCGTCGGGCGGCGGCGGCCCCAACGGCTCCGAGGTACACGCCACCACGCCACACGACACGATGAAGGACAGGAACGCACGCATGATGACGCGATGCGCAGCAAGCAATGGACCAATGATTGTACCAATAAGAAGCAAATGGTATCAGCATGTTGCGCGAGACGCGGTGTGACATTGTGGCGCGATCGCGCCTCGGCTGGCCACCCATGACGGCCGCGCCGACGCCGCGGCTAGCGGAGGGTCGCGCGGGTGGCCGCAGCGATCGCCGCGCGCAGGTCGATGAGCGACCTCACCACCGCGGCGCGCACCACGACCTGGGCGCCGCGTGCGCTGATGACCCGCGGCGGATCGCCGGGCGCCGGCATGGGCACCACCGCCTCCTCCGGCAGCAACGTCCACGCGCGCGTCGCGTATGGCGGCGCGAGGTCGACGTGCTCACCGTGGTGGTCGCGCCACGCGACGTCGACCGTGCCGGCGCGGCGATCGATCGTCAGGCTGCGCACCGCGCCGCGCCGCGCGGTGAGCGTGCGGACGCTGGCGGGATCGATCGCGTCGCCGCGTCGCTGCCAGGCGCGCACCGCGCCGTCGTCGCCGGCGGCGATCACCGCCGCGCCGTCGGGCGCGAACGCGACCGCGCGGGTGTCGTCGGGCAGCGGCCCCACCTCGGCCGGCGGCGCGGCGGGCGTCGCCACCCGCCACACCCGCAGCGCGCGATCCTGGCCGCCCGACACCAGCAGCGCGCCGTCGGGCGCGAACGCCAGCGCGTCGGTGCCGCCGGGGTGCCCCGGCCACGTCGCCAGCGGCGCGCCGTCGCCGGCGAACAGCGCGATCGGCCCGTCGGCGGTGGCCGCCGCGACCCGCGCGCCGTCGCGATCGATCGCGATCGCGGTGATCGCGCTGGCCAGCTCGCGCCGCGGGCCGGGCCACCACGTCAGCGCGCCGTCGGTGCCGCCGACCACGACGGCGCCGGTGGCGAGCGCGCCGATCGCGGTGGCGCGACCAGCGATGCGCCCGAGGGCCGCGCCGCTGCCGCCGCGCAGCGACCACGCCCACACCTCGCCGGCCGCGTCGACCGCGGCGACGCGCTGGCCGTCGGCGCCGAGCGCGAGCTGATCGATCGCGGTCGCCGGGCCGGCCAGCACGGTCACGGGCACCGCGGCCAGCTTCCACTGCCGCACCTCGCCGCCGCCGTCGCCCGACCACAGCGCCGCGCCGGCGCGGTCGAAGGTCAGCACCCGCACCCGCTGGCGGTGGCCGCGCAGCCACAGGTGGCGCCCGGTCGCGAGGTCCCAGCTCTGGATCTCGCCGTCCTCGCCGGCGGTCGCGAACCGCAGCCCGTCGGCGGCGATCGCGACCGCGCGCACCTGCTGGCGGTGCGGCGTCAGCGCGGTCACCTCGTCGCCGGTCACCAGCAGCGCCCGCCCGTCGATGCCGCCCAGCACCGCGCGGCCGCCGTCGGCGGCGATCGCCGCGGTCTTGAGCGACACGCCGGTCGCGATCACCGGCGCCGCGACCAGCCGACCATCGACCAGCTGCCAGCGGTGCACCGCGCCGTCCTCGCTCACGGCGACGACGCGATCGTCGCGGGTCCACACCGCCGACACCTGGCCGCCGCCGGTCGCGGCGGTGATCGCCGGCCCCGGCGCGGTCAGCGACCAGCGCCAGACGTGGCCGTCGTTGTCACCGGCGATCACCGCGTCGGTCGAGGCGGCCAGCGACTCGAGGCCGACCGCCGGGCCGATCAGCGTGCGCGCGGCGCCGCCGCCGCGCGGCCACGCCCAGACGCCGCCGCGATCGTCGCCGACCACCAGCCACGCGCCGTCGGGGGTCCAGGTCGCGACCTGGACGTCGCCGGCCAGCGTCGCGGACGCGCGCAGCGCGCCGTCGGGATCGACCACCCGCACGACGCCGGCGTCGCCGCCGATCGCGATCAGCGCGCCGTCGGGCGACGGCCGCGCGACGTGGACCCGCCCGGCCAGCTGGATCAGCTCGATCGGCGCGCCGCCGCCGGCGGGCCAGCGGCGGGCGCGACCGTCGTAGCCGCCGGTGACGTAGCCGTCGGCGGTGGCCTCGACCCAGCGCAGCTCGTCGTCGCCGGCCCGGGTCACGATCGCCGCGACGCCGCTGCCCAGCGCCACGTCGACCAGGTCCCACGCCCGCCCCGGATCGACGCCGCGATCGCCGAGGGTCGCCAGCCAGGTCAGCGCCTCGGTGGGATCGCGGGCCAGCACCGCGGCGGCGCGATCGAGCACCAGCTGGTTGGTGCGCTCCTCGAGCTGATCGCGGGCCTCGACCGCCCACGCGCGCGATCGCTCGGCGCTGGCCCGGGCCTGCTCGGCGCTGCGCCGCGCGGCGCGGGCGTCGACCCACAGCACCGTCACGACCGTCGCGAACGCCACGCCGGCCACGACCGCGCCGACGATCGCCAGCGCCACGCCGGGGCGGCGCCGCGCGAACCGCCGGGTCTGCTCGAGCAGGCCGGGGGCGCGCACCGAGATCGTCGCGCCGGCCAGGAACGCGCGCACGTCGTCGGCCAGCGCCGCGGCCGACTGGTAGCGGTGCGACGGGTCCTTGGCCAGCGCGTGCTCGGCGATCGCCTGCAGGTCGCCGCGCAGCGCCGGGTCGCGCTTGGCCAGCGGCCGCGGCGGATCGTGGCAGATCGCGCGCGCCACGTCGGGCAGCGCCTTGCCGCGCACGTCGTAGGGCAGCTCGTCGACCAGCACCTCGTAGAGGATCACGCCCAGCGTGTAGACGTCGGAGCGCGCGTCGACCTCGTCGGGGCGCAGCCGCGCCTGCTCGGGGCTCATGTACAGCGGCGTGCCGATCAGCTCGCCGGCCTGGGTGGCGCCGCTCGACGCCGCGTCGCCGACCGCGACCCGGGCGATGCCGAAGTCGAGCACCGCGACCCGCCCGTCGGGCCGCACCATCACGTTGGACGGCTTGAGGTCGCGGTGGATCACGCCCTTCAGGTGGGCGTGGTGGACGGCGTCGCAGATCTGGCCGAACAGCGCGACCCGCGCGGCGATCGTGCGCGGCGCCTGGCGCAGGTAGGTGTCGAGCGTGACGCCGTCGACCCGCTCCATCACGAAGTACGGGTGGCCATCGGCGACGCCGGCCTCGAGCACCTTGGCCAGCCCCGGGTGATCGAGCCGCGCCATGATCTCGGCCTCGGCCCAGAACCGCGCGGTGGCCGACGCCGAGGTCGCGTGCAGCACCTTGATCGCCACCGGCCGCCGCGGCGCCTGCTGCTCGCCGGCCCACACCGTGCCCATGCCGCCCCGCCCCAGCACCTGCAGGAAGCGGAAGCCGTCGAGCGGCGGCGGCACGTCCTCGGGGCGGGGCCGACCGATCACCGACACTGGCGTGGCGTCGCCGCCGGTGACGGTCTCGCCGTCGGTGTCGATCGGCGCGGCGGCGGCCACCGTGGCCGCCTCGACCGCGGCCCGCTGCGCCGCCGGGCTGGCCGCCGCCGTGACCAGCGGCGCCAGCGCCGTCGACTCCGACGCCGAGCGCACCCCGACCGCGAGCAGCGCCGCCAGCTCCGCGGCCAGCCGCGGGTCGTCGCGATCGACCTCGGCGACCAGCGCCGCGCGCTCGGCCGGCGTGCGCGCCATGGCCTCGGCGAACAGCGCCGGCAAGCGCGACGCGGGCCCGGCCCCGGCGGCCGCCGTCGCGTCGCGACCATCCGGCGGGGTCGCGGCCATGGCGCGATCATGCGCGAGGCGCGCGCGGCCGTAAAGGCGCCGCGGCGGGTGCGGCGACGGCCGTCGCCACGCGGTGCCGCTGGTTGCCGGACGCGCGGCCGGCCGGTGGTCTACAGTCTCCCGACGCCATGGCGAACCTGGATGCTGTCGACGATCGTCCCCTGACGTACGAGGAGCAGGTCGCGCGCAAGGGCGCGCTGGTCGCCGACGACCTGATCCTCGGGCTGCGCGACGGCCGCGCGGTGGTCCGCGCCAACGCCGCGCTGGGCCTGGCCGCGCTCGGCCACACCGGCGCCGATCTGGTGCCGTTCCTGCGCGACAGCCACCCGGTGGCGGCGCGCGCCGCCGCCGAGGCGATCGGCCACCTGGGCAAGGCCCAGCGCGCTCACCTGGTCGCGATCGCCGCCGCGCTCGACGGCGCCCGGCCCGAGGTGTTCGAGCAGATCGTCGCGATGCTGGCCACGCTGGTCGGCCACGCCGACGGCGAACTGCTGGCGGTGCTCGACACCACCGACGCGATCGCCGCCCGCGCGGTGATCGAGGCCTGCGCGCGGGTGGGGGTGCGCGGGCTGCACCTGTTGCAGGCGGCGACCACCGACGACCGCGCCCGGGTGCGGTTCAACGCGGTGCGCGGCGTCGGCCAGCTCGCGGATCTCGAGCCGGTCACGTCGATCGAGGCGATGCGCGCGGTCGCGTATGGCGACAGCGTCTCCGACGTGCGCGCCGCGGCGCTGGCGGCGATCGCCAGCTACGTCGCGCGGGCCCGCAGCGACGCGGCGGCGCGGCGCAAGGCCGGCCAGCCGGTGCCGCCCGCGGTGCCGGAGCTCACCGCGCGCGCGCTCACGACCGACGAGCTGCGCAAGGCCGCGGCGCTGGCGCCGCTCGACGAGCTGCTGCTGGCGCTGATCGACGCGCGGGTCGAGGTCCGGCTCAACGCCGTGCGCGTGCTGGCGCTGCAAGGCCCGGCCGCCGGGCCCGCCGCGGCGCCGCTCGGGGTCGCCACCCGCGACGCCGACGCGACGGTGCGCGCCGAGGCGGTGCGGGCGATCGGCGCGCTGGGCGAGGCCGGCGTGCTGGCCGCGCCGGCGCTGGTGCGCGCGCTGGGCGACGACGACGACGCGGTGGTCGCCGCGGCCGAGGCCGCGCTGACCGCCCACGGGCCCGCCGCGACCGCGGCGCTGCTCGACGGGCTGAGCGTCGCGCGCGAGCCGCACGGCGCGCGGGTCGCGGCGCGGCTGGGCGCGCTCACCGACGGGGCGGCGCTGTTGCGCGACGCGCTGGCGAGCACGTCGGTCGACGTCCGGGTCAACGCCGCGATCGGGCTCGGCGCGCTGGGCGCCGCCCGCGCCGCGGCGGCCGTGCCGGCGCTGTTCGCCGCGACCCGCGGCGGCAACGCCCGAGTGCGGGCCGCGATCGGCCGCGCGGTCGAGCAGCTGGCGCCGCGGCCCGATCGCTCGCCGCCGCCGCTGGCGATCGACGGCTTCGACGCGCGGGTGCTGACCGAGGCCGAGCTGGCCAAGCACCAGGCCGCGATCGCCGCGGTCGGGATCGCGGGGCTGGTGCCGCGCCTGGGCGACGCCGCGGTCGAAGTGCGCGCCAACACCGCGCTGGCGTGCGGGGTGCTGGGCGACGCCGCCGGCGTGCGCGACGCGCTGGCGATCTGCCTGCGCGACGACGCCCCCGAGGTCCGGCTGGGCGCCGCGCGCGCGCTGGCCCGCCTGGGCGACGCCGCGATCGCTGCGTGCGCCGAGCCGCTGGTGCGGGCGCTCGGCCACGCCGACGCGCCGCTGGCCGCGCAGCTGACGACGATGCTGCGCGCCGCGGCGCAGCCGGCGATCGCCGCGGCGCTGGCCCGCGGCCTCGACACCGACGACGATCACCGCGCGCGGCAACTGCTGGAGCTGATCGCCGCGCGGCCCGACGCGCCCGACGTGCTCGGCGCCGCGTTCGCCAACCCCGGCGCCCAGGCCCACGCCGCCCGTGGCTTCGTCGCGCTGGGCCAGGCGGGGCTCGGCGACGGCCGGGCGGTGCTCGAGCGCGCGCGCACCGACAGCGCGGCCCGGGTGCGCGAGCTGGCGCGCGCGACGCTGGTGGCGATCGACGGCGTGCCGGCGGCGCCCGCGGCGCCCCCCGTGCCCGGCTTCGAGGCCGACGTCCTCGAGCACCGCGCGTTCGCCAAGCTCCACGTCGAGGCGGCCGCGCTCTTGCCGTTCGTCGCCGACGCGCGCCCGGTGGTGCGCGCCAACGCCGCGACCGGCCTCGGCTCGCTCGGCGCCGGCGCCGCGCCACACGCGCTGACCGTCGCGGCGCTGCTCCGCGACGACGACGATCGGGTGCGGGTCGCGGCGGCCCGCGCGCTCGATCTGATCGGCGACGACGCGGTGCTCGCGACCGCGCCGGCGCTGGTCGCCGCGCTCGGCGGCAGCCCGGCGGTCGCCGCCGCCTGCCACGCCGCGCTGGCCGCGCGCGGCGGTCGGGTCGAGGCGGCGCTGCTGGCCGGCCTCGAGACCGCCGACGAGGCCCACGGCCTGCGCGTCGCCGACCTGATCTGCGCGCTGCCCAACGCCCGCGCGCTGCTGTTCGCCGCGTTCGACGGCCCGGCGCAGAACGTCCAGATCAACGCCGGCTTCGGCATCGCCAAGCTCGGCGCCAAGGTCGCCGGCCCCGAGGGCCACCAGCGCCTGCTGAGCTGCCTGCCGGGCCCGCCCACCCGCCGCCGCCACGCCATCCTCAAGGCGCTGGCGATGCTCGAGCGCCCGGGTCGGTGAGCGGTCGAGCGGCGCTGGTCGGCGCATGAACGCGGCCCGGGCGGATCGCCCGTGGGCCTTGGGTGTAGGATGCGGGCGTGAGCGTGGCCTTGCCGGTCGAGACGCTGCGGCGGTTGTTCGGTGACTTCGTGCGGCACGTGCCGATGGCGGCGGCGGCGTTCGATCGCGAGATGCGCTACCTGGCGCACAGCGACGGGTGGCTGGCCGCGCACGGCGACACCACCACCCGCGACATCCTCGGCCTGACCCACTACGAGGTGTTCCCCGAGATCCGCGACGAGTGGCGCGAGCTCCACCGGCGCGGCCTGGCCGGCGAGATCCAGCGCCGCGACCACGACTACTTCGAGCGCGCCGACGGCCGCCGCGAGTGGCTGCGCTGGCTGGTGGCGCCGTGGCGCGACGCCGACGGTGCCGTCGGCGGGATCTTGATCTACACCGAGAACGTCACCGAACAGATGGACACGCGGCGGCGGCTCGACCAGCGCGAGAGCACGATCCGCGACTTCTTCGCGCAGTCGCCGCTGGGCCTGAACCTGTGCCGCATGGACGGCCTGTGGCTCGAGTCGAACCCGGCGTTCCTGCGCATCATCGGCTACACCCACGAGGAGGCCGACGGCGGGCTGACCTACTGGCAGCTCACCCCGCGCAAGTACGACGCGGCCGAAGCGGCGCAGCTGGAGCAGCTGCGCACGACCCGGCGGTACGGCCCGTACGAGAAGGAGTTCATCCGCAAGGACGGCACGACCATCCCGGTGCGCCTCAACGGGTTCTTGATCGAGCGCGAGAGCGAGACGCTGATCTGGTCGCTGATCGAGGACATGACCGAGCAGCGCGCGCTCGAGCGGGAGGTCGAGGAGGAGCGGCTGAAGGCGATCCAGGCCTCCAAGCTGGCGATGCTGGGCGAGATGGCGGCCGGCATCGCCCACGAGATCAACAACCCGCTCAGCATCATCGAGCTGTTCGCGTACACGCTCCAGGGCGCGCTCGACGGCGGCGACGCCGCGACCGCGCGGGAGGCGATCGCCGGCATCCGCGCGGCGGCCAGCCGGGCCGGCAAGATCGTCCAGGGCCTCAGCCGGTTCAGCCGCGAGAGCCAGCGCGAGCCGCGCGCCGACGTCGAGATCGACGCGATCGTGACCGAGGCGATCGGCCTGTGCCGCGCGCGGCTCGCCGGCGACGCGATCGCGCTCACCGTCGACGTGAGCACCCGCGCGCGGGTCGAGGGTCACGCGATCGAGCTGACCCAGGTGCTGGTCAACCTGCTCAACAACGCGCGCGACGCGGCGCGCGGGGCCGAGCCCGGCTGGATCCGGATCACCGCCCACGACGTCGCCGACGCGCCGCTGGTCGAGATCGCGGTCGAGGACTCCGGCCCGCCGCTGCCCGCCGACGCGCGCGACCGGATCTTCCGGCCGTTCTTCACCACCAAGAAGGTCGGCGAGGGCACCGGCCTGGGGCTCAGCATCAGCCGCAGCATCGTCGAGCGCCACGGCGGGACGCTCGACCTCGACGCGGCAGCGCCGTGCACCCGGTTCGCGCTGCGGCTCCCGGTGGTGCGCCGATGACCGAGCCCGTGGTCTACATCGACGACGAGCCGCTGCTGTGTCGCGCGACCGAGGCGATCCTCGGCCGCAGCGGGATCGCGGTCGCGACGTTCACCGATCCGCTCGCCGGGCTGGCGTACGTCGAGGCCCACCCGGTGGCGGTGGTGCTGTGCGACTACCGGATGCCGCGGATGAACGCCCTCGAGCTGCTGCAACAGCTGGCCCGCGCGGTCCCGTTCTACATCGTCTCGGGCGAGCTCGACGTCGCGCGGCTGGCCGCCGGCAACCCGCGGGTCACCGGCGTCCTGACCAAGCCGTTCCCCGCCGAGGAGATGCTCGAGCTGGTCCGCGCGCACCTGCCGACCGCGGGCTGATCGCCGCCGCGCTCACGGGCCGATCCGCAGCTCGCTCGGCACCGCGCCGGTGCGCAGGTCGAGGACGATCACCCGGCCACGATCGTCACCGACGACCGCGCACAGGTCGGTGAGGCGCACCCGCGCGGCGGCCGCGCCGTCGAGGTGCAGCGTCGCGATCACCGCGGGACGCGCGAGGTAGGCGATCGTGACGATCACGCCGGCGGCGCGCTCCTGCACCGCCGCCACGAAGCGCGCGTCGGCGGTGACCGACCGGATCGTCGCGTCGGGCAACGCCAGCGTGCCGCCCGGCCAGCGCAGCTCGCAGCCAGGCCCCGCCGCGGCGCCCGCGTCGAGCTGGGCGACCGCGACCCAGTCCTGCGGCCCGGGGCGGAGCACCGGGACGACCGCCATGCCAGGACCGAGGACCGCGTCGGTGAGCTCGGTGCGCTGGCGCAAGACGAAGCCGTCGTAGAACCAGGCCTGCGACGCGCCGAGTTCTTGGGCGTCGACCGCGAAGCGGCCACCGTCGCGGGTGATCGCGCACGCGCGCTGCTCGGTGTCGACGCCCCAGGTCGCGGTCCAGCGCGACGCCGTGGTGTCGATCGCCAGCACCTCACCCTGGCGCGCGGTCAGCCAGACGTCGCCGTCGTAGGTGTCGGCGCCGCCGTCGCACTCGGCGTCCCGCCACCAGCTGCCGGCGCGGGCGGCGAGGTCGAGCTGCGCGACCCGCAGGTAGCCGCCGCGGCGGATCGTCGCCAGCGCGCGGCCGCCGTGATCGGCGATCACCAGCGCGGTCGCCGGCTGATCGAAGGTCGCGACCCGCGCGCCGCCCTTGCCGATCAGGCGCACGCCGATCTCGCCGAGCGCGAGCAGCAGGCGGCCGTCGGGCAACAGCGCCGCGTCGTGGATCGGCAGCGCGCCGACGTCGCCGGCGCTCCAGTGCCGGGCCCACGCCGCCGGCCGATCGACCAGCGCCGGCGGCCGCGCCCCCATCTTCAGCGGCGGCAGGTCGGTGCGCAGCGCGGCGTCGTCGGCCACCCGCACCAGCCGCGGCAACAGCGCCGGCGCGTCGCCGTCGACGCCACGACCCACGTCCCGGGCCAGCGCGCGCACCGTCGCGCGCGCCAGCGTGGCCAGCGCGGGCCCGCCCGGCGCGTCGAGCATCGCCTCGGCCAGCACCCGCCGCGCGGCCACCGCGTCGTCGTCGAGGTCGGTCAGGATCGCCGTCACCGCCGGCGCCACCTCGGCGAAGCGATCCGGCGCCAGCGTCAGCTTGGTGATCAGCAGGCGCCCGACGCTGCTGCCGCCGACCGCGAGGCCGCGCTCGATCCACGCCAGCACCAGCCCGCGCGCGGTGTCGATCCCGGCGGCGAGCTTCACCGCGAGGCCGTAGTCGCCGGTGGTCGCCGCGTGATCGGCCCACGTCAGGCGCAGCGCGCGCGCGGCGTCGCGATCGCCGGCGCGCTCGAGGCGTGTCAGCGCGTCGGCCCACGCCTGGTGCCGCCGGGCCGCCGCCACCGCGCGAGCGCGATCGTCGGCCAGCCACCACAGCCGCACGATCAGGCCCGGCGCCAGGCGGTGGCCCTCGGCCAGCCGCGCCGCCAGCGCGAAGCGGCGGTGCTGCTCGAGCAGCGCCACCGCGCCCTCGACGTCGCCGAGCAGATCGGCCAGCACGAACGCGGCCTCGTCGATCCGGCCCTCGCGGACCAGCCGGTCCAGCGCCTGCCGGTAGCGCGCGCGGATCGCGTCGGCGGCCGACAGCCCGACCGGCAGCGCCGAGCCGCCGTGGCGCGGCGCCATCGACAGCGCGACGTCCGCGCGCGGCCGCGGCGGCGTGAGGCCGAGCTGGCGCGGCCCGTCGTCGCCGCCGCCCAGCGGGATCGCGTAGCGCAGCGCCTGGTCGAGATCGCCCTGGTCGAACATCTCGAGCATCCGCCGCAGGTACTCGGCGTGGCGGCGGCCGAGCGCCTCGCCCAGCCGGCTGCGCCACGCGGCCTCCGCGAGCCGCGCCCGCAGCCGCGCCCACCACGACGGCGGCGCCGGCGCGCGGGCGATCGCGGTGCCGCCGCCGGCGCGCTCGCCGACGGTCGGCGCCGGGCCGCGCCAGTCGACGCGATCGTCGCCGATCGGCGCCGGGCGGGTCAGCCGCGCGCCCAGCCAGCCCAGCAGGCGCTGCCAGCGCGACGGCCGCGCCTCGTCCGGCCCCGTGTCGTCGCCCGCGACGGTAGCCGCCGCCGGGACCGCCGCGCCAGCCTCCGCCCGCGCCAGCGCCGCCGCGAACCCCGCGGCCCCCGCGGCCGGCGCCGCGATGCCCGCCGCCGCGCGCAGGTCGATCGTCGGCGGCGGCGGGGCGACCGCGATCGGCGGCGGCGCCGCCAGCGCGGCGGTGGCGATCAGCGTCACCTCGCCCAGCGTCAGCCACGCCGCGACGTCGACCGCGCGATCGTCGCCGATCACCTCGGCCACGCCGCCGCGCACCACCACCGCGGCGCCGGCCGGCAGCGCCGCGCGCTCGTCGTCGGTCAGCGGCGCCGACGCCGCCACCCCGCCCTGCTCGACCAGCGGCGCGCCGGGCGCGTGCTCGGTCCGCACCCGGTGCGGCGGCACGCCGGTCACCGCGATCACCGCGCCGGCGTCGAGCACCCGCGCGCCCGGCGTCCACAGCGCCAGCGCCCGCCGGCGCGCCTCGGCCACGCCGAGCGCGGCGACGTCGAACGCGCCGCCGCACGCGATCACGCTGCCGCGGTGGGCGACCTGCCGCGGCCGCACCGGCGCGCTCACGCCGGGCTCCGCGCGCCGGGCACCAGGCGCAGCAGGAGATCGTCGCGCTGCGTGTGGCGCACGATGATCTCGCCGGCCACGGTCAGCACCGCGACGTATGGCACGGCGGTCGCGGTCGCGACGTCGACGATCGCGGCGTTGGTCGCCGGCCACGCGACCCGCCGTTCGGGGTCCTGCCACGCGAGGTGGCGGTCGTCGACCTGCACCAGCGCGCGCCCGCCGGCGACGCCGACCAGCCCGCCGGTGATGGGGACGTGGCGCGGGTTGCGGCCATCGGCCAGGAGCGTGCAGCGCTCGCCGGTGGCGGTCGCGACCGGTCCCCATACGCCGACCGCCGCCAGGTCATGGCCGAAAGTCGGCACGTGGTTCGGCTCGTCGGCGGTCGCGACCTGCCGGGCGCCGTCGCGATCCGCCAGCCACACGTCGATGCCCTCGTCGGGCTTGGCGATCCACACCACCTGGCGGCCGTGGATCACCGCGGCCATCAGCCAGCCGGCCCCGACGTGCAGCCGCCGCGCCGCGGTCTGGTACGCGCGCTGGGTGCCGGGGAAGCTGTCGACGATCAGCAGGGCTTCGTCGAGCTCGAACACCAGCGCGCGGCCGACGCCGCCCAGGTCGACCAGCCCGCACGCCCCGACGCGCTGCGGCCCGGTGGCGCCGAGCCGCACCTCGGGCGGCAGCCGTACCTGCACGCGCTCCGCGCCGGTCGGCGTCGCCACCTCGACGCGATCGAGCACGCCGGTCGGCGCGATCACCGCCAGCACCGTGCGCTGCTCGGCGCCGATCGCCACCAGCCGCGCGCCGGGCGGCGGCGTCCACGGCCGCGCCCGGCCGATCATGTCGCGCGGCGAGTTGGGCACCGGCCAGCACTCGACGCGGCCGCCGTCGAGCGTCACCAGCAGCCGGCGACCGCCGGCGCCGAACTGGATCGCCGTCGCGCGGCCCGCGGTCTGCGCGGTGCGCCGGCCCGCCACGCCGGGCACCGGCGCGCGCAGCAGCCGCGCGCACGCGTCGTCGTCGGGCAGCGCCAGCCGCAGCCGCCGCGCCGGGCCGCGGTGCTGGACCTCGACCTCGAGCGCGCGCACGCCCGGCTCGAGCACGTCGGCGATCACCGCGGTGCGCGCGCCCGCCGCCCGCGCCGCCGCCAGCTCGGCCGCGCCGCCGATCCACCACGCCTCGCAGCCGCGCTCGGCGGCCAGCGCCGCGGCCCACGCCGCCGGATCGCCGTCGTCGCAGCGGGTGGTGCGCGCCGCCAGCAGCCGGGTCACCGCGTCGACGTCGACGCCGACGGTCAGCGTCCGCGTCGGATCCTCGAGCACGCCCCACGCGAAGTCGGCGCCGGCGACGCGCGCGCGGCGGGCCAGCACCACCAGCAGCGCCAGCTGCGCCAGCCGCGGCGCGCCGAGCTGCCCCGGACCCGCCGAGACGATCGCCACCGCGCGCTGGGCGCCGTGGTGGCTGCGCCGCGCCAGCTCGTGGAACAGGTGCTCGCCGGCCGCGGCCCGCCGCACGAACTCGTCGGGGAAGTGCTCGGCCAGCGCCCACTCGCTGGCCACCAGGCGCTCGTACGAGCCGCGCCGCGCCAGCCCGGTGAAGCCGTCGGGCTCGCCGGCCTGCAGGCTGCGCCGCTCGGCCATCGGCCCCACCACCAGCGCCAGCCGGCCGACCCACGGCGCCAGCGCCAGCGCCAGCTCGGTCGGCAGCGCCGCCAGCTCGTCGGCCCACGCCGCCAGCGCCGCCGGCAGCGCGATCACGCGGCCTCCAGCCACGCCGCCAGCCGCGCGCGCTCGATCGCCCGCGCCGCGCCGCACGGGATGATCGCCAGCGGCGCCGGCACCAGCGCGACCGGCCACGCCACCTGCGCGCCGCGTCGACCCAGCCACGCCGCCACCGCGCGCGCCACCACCGGCGCGGCCACCGTCGGCGCCAGCGTCGTCGGCAGCAGCAGCTCGGGCGCGGCGCCGTCGCGGCCGAGGTAGACCACGCCGTCGACCCACGGCAGCGCCGCTGGGTCGCCGACGACCACCAGCGCGTCGGCGCCGGCCACCGCCGCCAGCGGCGCCAGCGCCGCGTCGGTGAGCGCGGCGAGCCGCCGGCCCAGCGCCCGCGCCGCCGCGCCGGTCGCCACCACCGCGCGCGGCGTCAGCGGCGTGGCGCGCGCCGTCCACGCCAGCGCGATCGCCGCGTCACTCGCCACGCGCCTGCGCCAGCGCGGCGACGATCGCGGCGCGCGCCTCGGCCAGCGCCGGCGGCCGCGCGTCGGCCGCGAAGCCGGCGTCGATCTCGCGCACGACGCTCTCGAGCTGCAGCGCCCGGGTCGCGCCGTCGGCCGGCTCGGCCAGGAGCGCCTGCGCGGTCGCGACCAGCCGCGCCGCGCGCGCCGGCGCCGCCATCGACGCCTCGGCCGCCGCCGCCGCCAGCCCGTCGCTGGCGCTGGCCGCGAGCAGCTCGCGCAGCACCTCGCGGGCCTGGGCCTGAGCTTCGGCGGTCGGCACCGCGTAGACGATCGGCCACAGGTCGGCGGTGGTCGCCGCGGTCCGCCCGTCGAGCGCCGCCGCCGCCGCCACCAGCCGCTGCAGCTTGACCACCCGGCGATCGCTGAGCGCCACGCCGGCGCCGCGCAGCGCCCGGATCGCCGCGGCCAGCGGCGGCCGCGCGGCGGTCAGGTCGGCGGCGCGCGCGACCGCCGCCAGCTCGTCGATCGCGGCGAGGCTCGCGCCCGCGGCCGCGCCCCCGGCCTCGACCCGCCAGCCGCCCTCGAGCAGCTCCTCGAGCTGCGCGTCGGCCACCGGCGCCACGAAGCAGCGCAGGAGGAAGCGATCGGCGAACGCCGCCAGCGCCTCGTCGTCGGGCAGCTGGTTGGCCGCGCCGACGCACACGCGCAGCGGCACCGCCAGCGCGGTCGCGCCGCGGCGGAACGTGCGCTCGTTGAGCAGCGACAGGAGCGTGTTCAAGATCGCCGTCGAGCCCAGGAACACCTCGTCGAGGAACGCCACCTCGGCCTCGGGCAGCATGCCGGCGGTCTGGGTCTCGACGACGCCGTCCTTGAGCCGCCGCAGATCGATCGGCCCCACCAGCTCGCTCGGCTCGGTGAACCGCCCCAGCAGATACTCGAAGTACCGCCCGCCCAGCGCCCGCGCCACCTGGCGCACCGCCTGGCTCTTGGCCGTGCCCGGCGGCCCCAGCACCAGCAGGTGCTCGCCCGCCACCGCGGCCAGCGCCACCAGATCCACCAGCACCTGGCGGTCGACCAGCCCGCGGGCCGCCTGATCCAGCGCGGCCCGCACCGATCGCGCCGACGTCACGACATCGCGCTTCACCCGCCCGAGCCTACGGCACCCACGCCATCCCCGGCAATCGCGCTACGGGTTCACGCTTGCGCCATCGCGCGCGCCAGCGTCGTCACCACCGCGGCGTCGATCACCTCGCGCGAACAACCCTGGCGTTCCAGCCGGCGCTGGAGCGACTCGACGATCGACCACAGGCTGAGGGGGACGTTGCGCTTCTTCATGGTGTCTCCTACGTGTGACGGCCGCGGATGATCTGGGAACCAGCCTCGACCAACCGCTATTCCGTGAGACACGCGGCGCGGCGGAGGGTTGCACGGCGCGGCCACCGCGCGTCACGCCGGTATCGCGGCTCACACCCGCGCTGGATCATGACCCGCCATCGGTGCGATCCTGCCGGCGTGACCACCCCGCGCGCCGCCGTGCTGGGTCGCGCCGACGGCGAGCGCGACTACCGCGCCGCGATCCTGCGTATGCGGCAGGTGCTGATCGCCGGCACCGTGCTGTGGTCGGCGGCCGCGCCGATCGACTGGATCATGAGCCGGCGGGTCCACCCCGGCGGCGCGCTCGGCGCGATGGTCGCGATGCGGCTGGCGGTGATCGCGATCCTGCTGACGGCGATCGTCGCGCTGCGCCGGCAGCCGCGCCCGATCGTCACCCGGCTGTTGTGGCTGGCGGTGTTCGTCGGCGCCAACGCCGCGCAGGCCGGCTTCCAGCTCGCGCTCGGCCACGTCAGCGGCCCCTACGCCCACGGCGCGTCGGTGATCGTCGTGGCCAGCGGCCTGGCGACGCCCGATCACTGGCGGCGTGGGCTGCGGGTGCTGGGCCCGACCGCGCTGGCCTACCCGCTGACGATCGCGCTCGCCGCGCTGGCGTCCCCGCGGGTCGCGACGCAGCTCGGCGCCGAGGCGTCGGGGCTGTCGTTCCTGGTCGACGTCACCGTGCTGTTCATGAGCACGCTGCTCCTGCTCGCCGCCGGTCACGCGTTCTGGGCGCTGCGCCGCGAGCTGTTCGAGGCGCGCCGCCTGGGCGGCTACCAGCTCAAGGCCCGCATCGCGGTCGGCGGCATGGGCGAGGTGTGGCGGGCGTGGCACGGCGCGCTCAAGCGCGACGTCGCGGTGAAGATCCTGCGGCTCGACCACGCCGATCCCGCCGCGGCCGCGCGGTTCGAGCGCGAGGCCGCCGCCACCGCGGCGCTGACCCACCCCAACACCGTCCGCGTCCTCGACTACGGCGTCACCGACGACGGCCTGTCGTACTTCGCGATGGAGCTGCTCGACGGCACCACGCTGCAAGAGCTGGTGACGCAGGGCGGCCCGCTGCCGCCGGCGCGCGCGGTGTACCTGATCGCCCAGGCCGCCGCGGCGCTGGCCGAGGCCCACGCCCGCGGCCTCATCCACCGCGACGTCAAGCCGTCGAACCTGCTGGTCACCACCGCCGGCGGCGAGCCTGACGTCGTCAAGCTGATCGACTTCGGCATCGCGCGCGACCGCGGGCGCGGCCAGGCGACGCTGACCGCCGCCGACATGGTCATCGGCACGCCGGCGTACATGGCGCCCGAGCAGGCCACCGGCGGCGAGGTCACGCCGGCGACCGACGTCTACGCGCTGGCCGCGACCTGCTACTTCGCGATCACCGGCCACCCGATCTTCGACGGCGCGACCCCCGAGCAGACGCTCGCCGCCCAGCTCCGCGATCAGCCGGCGCGGCTGGCCAGCCAGGCCGCGGTGCCCGACGAGCTCGACGCGCTGATCATGCGGGCGCTGGCCAAGGAGCCGGGCCACCGCTTCGCCGACGCCGCCGCGTTCTCCGCCGCGCTCGCCCACACCTCGCTGGTCGGCCAGTGGCGCCCGCGCCGCGCCGACGCCGCCGCGGCCCGGGCCCTCGCGGCGACGAACACCGACGCCGCCGCGGCCGGCGACGCCACCGTGCCGCTGCCGGCTCAGCCGCCGATGCCGTAGCGCTTGAGCTTGCTGAGGAACGTGCGCAGCGGCATCCCGATCGCGCGGGCCGCGCGGGTCTGGTTGCCGTGGGTCGAGCGCAGCGCCTCGGTGATGCGGGCGCGCTCGAGCTCCTCGATCTCCTCGCCGAGCGGCCGGAACTTGCGCTCGCCCGGCTCGCCGACCTCGACCAGCGGCACCGGCAGCGCCGGCGAGGAGCCGACCGCCGGGCCCGGCGCGCCGTCGCCGTCGACCACCAGCACGCCGTCGACGTGCCAGTCCTCGAGCCGCGCGCCGGTCACGGTCGCCAGCAAGAACTGGCACACGTTCTTGAGCTCGCGCACGTTGCCCGGCCACGGGTACGCCGCGAGCCGCTGGTACAAGGCCGGGCTCACCGTCACCGGCCCGCGCCCGGCCTTGGCGCAGCCGTCGGCCAGGAACCGCTGCGCGAGGATCGGGATCTCGCGCGGCCGATCGCGCAGCGGCGGCAGCCACACCGTCGCGCCCGACAGCCGGAAGTACAGATCCTGGCGGAACCGGCCGCGCTTGGCCTCGTCCTTGAGGTCGCGGTTGGTCGCCGAGACGATGCGCACGTCGACCGCGATCTCGCGGGTGTCGCCGACGCGGGTCACCCGCATCGTCTCGATCACCCGCAAGAGCTTGGCCTGCACCTGCAGCGGCAGCTCGCCGATCTCGTCGAGGAACACCGTGCCGCCGTCGGCCTGCTCGAAGATGCCGGGCTTGGTCGCGACCGCGCCCGAGAACGCGCCGCGCTCGTGGCCGAACAGCTCGCTCTCGACCAGCGCCTCGGGCAGCGCCGCGCAGTTGAGCGCCACCCGCGGCTTGCCCTTGCGCGCCGACAGGTGGTGCAGCGCCTCGGCCACCAGCTCCTTGCCGGCGCCGGTCTCGCCGTACACCAGCACCGGCAGCGCCGCCGCCGCCAGCCGCTCGACCAGCGCGTACAAGCGCACCATCGCCGGGTCGGCGATGATCGCGGTGCCGTTGGCGAGCGGCACCTCGCGCATCGCGCCGGCCGCGCTGGCCCGCGTGCCGCCGACCGAGGCGATCGCCGCGGCCCGGGCGCCGCCCAGGATCGAGTCGGCGTCGCAGCCGTCGCGCGGCGCCACCGCGTAGCCAAACGACGACGACGGCAGCGCGGCCAGGAGGCCGTCGATCGTCGCCACCGCGCCGTCGGCGTCGACCTCGGGCAGGAGCAGGCACAGGTCGCGCTCCGGGGTCCACGCCGCGGCGTCGAGCGAGCGCAGGTGCGAGGTCAGCGCCGCGGCGACCTTGCCGCGATCCTCGGCGCCGATCCGCACGTGCACCACCGCCAGCTCGCGGCCGAAGTGGGCGACGCGATCCAGCTCGCGAGCCAAGAGCGACCGCAGCTCGTCCCAGCCGACCATCGTCATCGGCAGCGCGTGGGAGCTGGGCCCGTGGAAGACCAGCACGCCGGTGCCGATCGTCAGCACGTCGCCACCCACCAGCTCGCGGCGGTCGACGCGCTGGTTGTTGACCAGCGTGCCGTTCTGGCTGTTGAGATCGGTGACCGTGGCCCGCCCGTCGATCAGATCGATGCGCGCGTGCTGGCGCGACACCGCGTTGTCGGCGATCTGGACGTCGCAGCCGGCGACCCGGCCGATCACCACCGCGCCGTCGCGCGGCAGCGGGTGCATCCACGAGGCGTCGCCCGCGACCACCAGCAGGTACACCCGCGCGCCGTCGGCGCTCGACGGCGTGGCGCGGGTCATCGCCGCGGTGCTCATGCCGTCTCTCGGTTCGGCCACCGACACGTGACCATGGTAACGCAGGTCGGGCACGCCATGGCCCCGGCGGGGTTGCAGCCGTCGTGCCGACCGCCGGGCCTCCGAGGATCGACGAGTTGCGCCGGCGGTCGTGTCGATGTCGCGTACGCAAGATCGGCGTGGTGCGCGAAGTCGGCGCGACCGCGACCGCGCTGCCGGCGCGTCATCGCCCCTGGCCGGCCTGGCACGCGCCATGAAACACTGCGGGTGGGACCGTGGCCTGGACTCCGCCCGCGCAGTTCGACGAGTACCGCCTCGATCGCCGCCTCGGCGAGGGCGGCATGGGGCAGGTGTGGGTCGCGCACGACACGGCGCTCGATCGCACGGTCGCGATCAAGTTCATCGCCACCGACCTCGATCGCGACCCGCGGGCCCGCGAGCGCTTCGCGATCGAGGCCCGGGCCGCCGCGCGGCTGCAGCACGCCAACGTCGTGACGATCTACCGCACCGGCGAGTACGACGGCCGCCCGTACATCGTGTCGGAGCTGATCGACGGCACGCCGCTGTCGCGGGTCGACCGGCCGATGCCGTGGGCGCGGGCGCTGGCGATCGGGCTCGGCCTCGCGCGCGGGCTGGCCGCCGCCCACAAGAAGGGCGTCTTGCACCGCGACCTCAAGCCGGCCAACGCGGTGATCGCCAGCGACGGCACGGTCAAGCTGCTCGACTTCGGCCTGGCCAAGCTGATCGCCGGCGGGCCCCTGCCGCCGCCCCCGCCGGCGACCTTCGCGCTGGGCTCGAGCACCGCGCTGCAGGCGCCGCCGGCGCCGCTCGACATCGACGCCACCCAGCCGCTCGGGCCGCTCGGGCCGCTCGCGGCCGCGGCGGCCGCCGCCGGCGCGCCGATCACCGCCGCCGGCGCGATCATGGGCACGCCGCACTACATGGCGCCCGAGACCTGGCGCGGCGCCGGCGCCACCGTCGCCGCCGACGTCTACGGCCTGGGGGCGATCCTCTACGAGCTGACGACCGGCCAGCCGCCCCACGCCGGGGTCGCGGCGATGGAGCTGCCGGCGGTGATCGCCACCGCCGACGCCGCGCCGCTGGCGACCGTCGCGCCCGGCGTCGACGCGCGCTTCGCCGCGGTGGTCGATCGCTGCCTGGCCCGCGACCCCGCGGCCCGGCCGGCCACCGCCGACGAGCTGATCGCCGCGCTCGAGGCGATCCACGGCACCGCCGGCCCGATCGCCGGCAACCCGTACCGCGGCCTGCACCGCTTCGAGGCCGAGCACCGCGCGGTGTTCTGCGGCCGCGCCACCGAGATCGGCGCGGTGGTCGAGCGCCTGCGCGCCGCGCCGCTGGTGGTGGTCGCCGGCGACTCCGGCGTCGGCAAGTCGTCGTTGTGCCGCGCCGGCGTGCTGCCGCTGGCGCTCGACGGCGGCTTCGGCGACGGCCGGGTGTGGACCGCGGCGCGGATCGTCCCCGGCCAGCGGCCGATGGTCGCGCTGCGGGCCGCGCTCGACGTGCCGGCGCTGGCGTCGCCCGACTCGACCGCGGTGCTGGGCGGCGACGCGGCGCGCTCGGGCCACGAGCAGCTGCTGCGGCAGATCACCACCGCGCGCAAGCACCGCGGCCTGGTGCTCTTGGTCGATCAGCTCGAGGAGCTGATCACGCTGGCCGATCCCGACGAGCGCGACGCCGCGGTGCGGCTGCTGGCCGAGCTGGCCGCCGGCGTGCCCGGCGTGCGGGTGCTGGCCACCGCGCGCTGCGACTTCCTCACCCGGCTGTCGGGCCTGCCCGAGCTGGGCGCCGCGGTGGTGCGCGGCCTGTACCTCTTGCAGCCGATGACCGAGGGCGGGCTGCGCGCCGCGGTGCTCGAGCCGGCGCGCGCCACCGGCGTCGGCTTCGATCCGCCCGCGCTGGTCGATCAGCTGGTGCGCGACGCCCGCGGCGACGGCGCGCTGCCGCTGCTGCAGTTCACGCTGGCCGAGCTGTGGGACGCGCGCGATCGCGAGCGCAACGCGATCACCGCCGCGGTGGTGGCGCAGATCGGCGGCATCCGCGGCGCGCTGACCCGCCACGCCGATCGCGTGATCGCCGGGCTGGTGCCGGCGCAGCGGGAGCAGGCGCGCGCGGTGCTGCTGCGGCTGGTGTCGGCGCAGCGCACCCGGGCCCGCTGCACCGCCGCCGAGCTGACCCGCGGCGACGCCGACGCGCGGATCGCCCTCGACGCGCTGGTCGCCGGCCGGCTGGTCGTGACCCACGCCGACGGCGGCGACGGCGCCGATGGCAGCGCTGGCGCCGATGGCGACGGCGTGCACGAGGTGGCCCACGAGGCGCTGCTCGGCGAGTGGACCACGCTGCGGGCCTGGCTCGACGAGCGCGCCGACGTCCGGATCGCCCACGAGCGCCTGGCCGCCGCCGCGGCCGAGTGGCAGCGCCTGGGCCGGCCCAAGGACGGCCTGCTCGCCGACGCCGCGCTGGCCGAGGTCGCGATCGTGCCCGACGGCGAGCTCACCGCCGACGAGCGCGCGCTGGTGGCCGGGTCGCGCCGCGAGCAGACCCGCCGGCGCTGGCGGCCGCGGCTGGCGATCGCCGCGCTGGCGCTGGCCGCGCTGGTCGGCTACCTGGCGTTCCACCAGCTCGCGCGCCGCGACCGCGCGCGCCAGGTCGCCCGCTACCTCGACGCCGGCCGCGCCGAGCTCGACCGGGCCCGGGCCGGCGACGCCGAGGTCGCGACCGCGCACGCCCGGGCCTTCGCCACCTTCGACGCCGGCGATCGCGAGGGCGGCGAGGCCGCGTGGGCCGAGGCCCAGGCCGCCGCCGAGCGCACGCTGGCCGCCTACCGCGCCGCCGGCCGGGCGTTCGAGGCCGCGGTCACCGTCGACAACCACGCCGCCCGCGCCCGCGCGCTCTTGGCCGACGCGCTCTACGCCCGGGCGCTGGCCGCCGAGCGCGATCGCAAGGACGACGAGCGCGACGAGGCGCTGGCCCGGCTCAGGCTCTACGACGACGGCCACCGGCTCGCCGCCTGGGACGCGCCGGCCACCGTCGCGCTCACCACCGCGCCGGCCGGCGCCGCGATCCGGGTCGCGCGGGTCGAGCCGCGCGCCGGCAAGGACGAGCTGGGGCCGTGGCGCGACCTCGGCGCGACGCCGTTGGCCGCGCTCACCCTGCCCCGCGGCTCGTACGTCTTCGAGCTGACGCTCGCCGATCACGCGCCCACCCGCTACCCGCTCTTGCTCGAGCGCGGCGAGGCCTTCACCGCCGACGTGCCGCTGGCGCCGGCCGCGCAGGTGCCAGCGGGGATGATCTACGTCCCGCCCGGCCGGTTCATGGTCGGCAGCACCGCGCCGGACCGCGCGCGCCGGAGCTACCTGCACAGCGCGCCTGCGCACCCCGTGACGCGCCCGGGGTTCCTCGGCGGGCAGGCCGAGACCACGCTCGCCGATTGGGTCGCGTTCCTCGACTCGTTCGACGGCGCACCGCCGCCCGAGCTGGTGCCGGCGGCCGGCTCGCCCGGCGCCACGGGGTACGTGCAGCTCGCGCGCGGCGCGACCGGCTGGCGCCTGGCGATGCAGCCCGCCACCACCCCCTACGACGTCGAGCTCGACGGCACGCTCCGCTATCAGGGGCGCACGATCGACGTCGAGCAGCGGGTCGCCCGGCTGCCCGTGACCGGCATCTCGCCGGTCGCCGCCGAGCGCTACGTCGCCTGGCTCGCCGCCACCGGCAGGATCCCAGGTGCGCACCTGTGCGACGAGTGGGAGTGGGAGCGCCTGGCCCGGGGCGCCGACGCGCGCGCGTACCCGCACGGGGATCAGCTCGTCGCAGCCGACGCCAACTACGGCGAGGACGGCTCGGACTACGCGACCTACGGCCCCGACCAGACCGGGGCGCACCCGGCGTCGCGTAGCGTGTTCGGCGCCGACGACATGGCCGGCAACGTGTGGGAGTTCGCGCGGTCGCGGTTCCGCGACACTCCCTACGTCGTGCGCGGCGGTGGTTACCCACATGATGAGCAGGCCGCGTCGTCGACGATGCGCGACGGCGTCCACGACGCGCTGCGCGACGTGTCGATCGGCCTGCGCGTCTGCGCGACCGCGCCGACCACGCAACGTTGACCATGCAGGATTGGCGTACCGCGCGACGTTGACGCGACCGCCGCCGCACGATCCGGCCGCTTGCGGGCGGCACGCCCGATGCACTGGTCCCTCGGCAGGAGGGACCATGTCTGACCGTCTGCTGACCGCTTGCGCCGCCTGCGCCCTGCTCGTCACCGTCGCCTGCGTCGACCAGGTCGAGGGCGTCGATGAACCCGAGACCGGGGCCACCGCCCAGGCCGCGACCGTCGCCGGGACGATCCGCAACGGCAGCTTCTTCCCCAACGGCAGCTTCTTCCCCAACGGCAGCTTCTTCCCCAACGGCAGCTT
>Ga0073899_10000415_pt1 | contig 39145 bp, 35 predicted proteins | sample KloWWTmetaKNB5Ph_FD_88975 | JGI IMG/M metagenome (GOLD analysis project Ga0073899, IMG submission 88975) | Active sludge microbial communities from Klosterneuburg, Austria, studying microevolution and ecology of nitrifiers - Klosterneuburg... | ecosystem: Engineered > WWTP > Aerobic digester >... | reverse complement strand
TCAACCCTTCGTTTGGGCCAACGCCTGCTTTTGAAGATCGATCAGTTGGCCGATGCCGCGCCCCGCCAGTTCCAACATCGAATCGAGTTGCGAACGGGAGAACGGTGCGCCTTCCGCCGTGCCCTGCACTTCGATGAGCCCGCCGGAACTGGTCATCACCACGTTCATGTCGGTGTCGCAGGCCGAGTCCTCAACGTACTCCAGGTCCAGCAGCGGCGTGCCCTCCAGGATGCCCACCGAGACGGCGGCGACCTGGTCGCGGATCGGGCTGGCGGCGATCTTGCCGGTGGCGATCAGGCCGTTGACTGCGTCGGCGGCGGCCACGAAGGCGCCGGTGATCGATGCGGTGCGGGTGCCGCCGTCGGCCTGCAGCACGTCGCAGTCCAGCGTGATCGTGCGCTCCCCCAGGGCCTTGAGGTCGAACACGCAGCGCAGCGAGCGGCCGATGAGGCGCTGAATCTCCTGCGTGCGCCCGCTCTGCTTGCCCTTGGCGGCCTCGCGGGCGCTGCGGGTGTGGGTGGAGCGCGGCAGCATGCCGTACTCGGCGGTGACCCAGCCTTCGCCGCTGCCCTTCTGGTGTGGCGGCACGCGCTCCTCGACCGAGGCGGTGCACAGCACTTTGGTGTCGCCGAACTCGACCAGCACCGAGCCCTCGGCATGTTTGGTGTAGCCGCGGGTGATGCGGATGGGGCGCAGCGCGTCAGCGGCGCGGCCGTGGGGGCGGGTGGCGGTCATGGTGGATTCCGGAGTGAAGGCGGGAGAGCCGCCGCGCCGCCTGGTCGGTGCCGAGCGATAGCGGTGGCGTCAAAGGTCGGGCCGCTCAGCTGCGCTTCTGGGCGCTGCGCTTGATGGCTTCGTTGATCTCGCGGATCGAGCGCTCGATCTCGTCGTCGTCGAGCAGGTCGTCGGGATTGCCCGGGCCAACCGCCGACTGGATGGTGGAGGCGAACACGTCGTCGCCCAGTTCCTCGGTGCGGATGCCGGCACTGTCGCCCTCGGCTTCCTCATCTTCCGCGGACTCCCACTCCACCGTCAGCACGGTGACGTTGTCGCTCTTTTCGCCGGCGATGCGCAGGGCTTCTTCGACCAGCTCCGGCACCGACTCGGTGATCGGCAGGCTGGCCAGCTGCCGGGTGATGTCCTCGTCCTCGATCGAGCCCCACAGGCCGTCGGAGCACAGCAGCACCCGATCGCCGGGCTGCAGGGACACCGGGCCGACGATGTCCACCACCGGCTTGCCCGGGCTGCCCAGACAGGTGAAGAGCACGTTGCGGTTGACCTTGTCACCCAGCGGCACCACACCCACCAGGCTCTCCTGCAGCTCGGAGTAGGAATGGTCGCGGGTGCGTGCCAGCAACTTGCCGCCGCGCACGAAGTACAAGCGGGAGTCTCCGCAGTGCGCCCACCAGGCCTCGCGCCCTTGCATCACGCAGGCCACGAGGGTGGTGCGCGGTGTGTCCATCAAGGCGCGCTCGGTCGCGTACCGCAGCAGGGCGTGGTGGCCGGCCAGCACCGCTTCATTGAGAAAGCGTCGCACGTCCTTCAGGGTCGGCTTGGCCTCGTTCTGGAAGGCACCGGCCAGAGTCTGCAGCGACAGCTGCGAGGCCACCTCCCCTTCCGGGTGGCCGCCCATGCCGTCGGCCAGCGCAAAGAGGCCGGAGTCCCGCGTGTAGCAGTACCCCATGCGGTCTTCGTTCTTTTCGCGGCCGCCCCTGCGGCTGATCTGGTAGACGGAAAAGCGCATCCGTGCAGGTGTCCGGTTCGGTGTTCAAGGGGAACGACGGGCCGGCAGCACAGCCCGTCAGGTTCAGGTCTTCGCCCCGGATTTCATGTTTTCCAGCTGCAGCTTGAGCCGTTCGCTGAAGCTGAGCTTGGTGTAGCGGCGCTCGGTTTCCCGAGCCAGTTCCTTTTGCAGCGCAAACACACTCTGCGGCCGGGCCAGCGGGTCCAACGACATGCACCACTCGGTGACTTCGATCAGGTTGTCGGAGTAGACGTTCCGCAGCCGCGACAACGACAGGCTGAGCCGATCCTTCTCGATGCGCTGCGGCGCGTCGTTGGGCGGGTAGCCCTGCATGCAGGCGTAGATGCAGGCGCCGATCGCATAGATGTCCGTCCAGGGCCCCAGCGATCCATCGCGACGGTACATCTCCGGCGCAGCAAACCCGGGGGTGTACATCGGCCGGATGAAGTTGCCTTCCTTGCTCAGCACCTCGCGCGCGGCGCCGAAGTCCAGCATCACCGCCTTGTTGTCGTTGGTGATGAAGACGTTGGCCGGCTTGATGTCCAGGTGCAGCATCTTGTGCTGGTGCACGATGCGCAGGCCGCGCAGAATCTCGTCGAACAGGCTGCGGATGGTGCTCTCGCGGAACACCTTGTCGCGCTTGAGATCGCGGGCGGTGACGATGAAATCCTGCAGCGTGTCGCCCTGCAGGTAGTTCATCACCATGTAGACGGTCTCGTTCTCGCGGAAGAAGTTCAGCACCGAGACCACGCTCGGGTGGCTGATCTGCGCGAGCGAGCGGCCTTCCTCGAAGAAGCTCTTCAGGCCGAGCCGGTACAGCGGCTGCTTCTCCGGCTTGACCTTGGGGACGAGCTCACCAGGCGCACGCTCGGCGAGCGAGGAGGGGAGGTATTCCTTGAGCGCCACCAGCCTCCGTTCGCTGTCTTCGGCGAGGTAGACGACGCCGAAGCCTCCTGCTGCCAGCTTGCGAACGATCTGATAGCCGCCTACCACGGTGCCAGGGGGCAACGGGGCAGGTTTGGGCTTTGACATAATCGAGTTTTGCTTGGGCGATTTGCGCAATGGCAGTTTACAGCATGACCGGCTACGCCAGTGCCACCGCAGGTGCACGGCCCGCCGAGGGGGACGCCGGCAGCACAGCACCCGCGCGCAGCGGTGGTGGGGTGACGGTCGAGATGCGCTCGGTCAACAGCCGCTTCCTGGACCTGGTGCTGCGGCTGCCGGACGAGTTCCGCGGCCTGGAGCCGGCCCTGCGCGAGCTGCTCGCCTCGGGCCTGCGCCGTGGCAAGGTGGAGTTGCGCCTGAGCGTCGAACGCGGCGCCGATGCCGATACCGCCGCACCGCAGCCGGCCCAGCTCAACGCCCTGGCTCGCCTGGAGGGGCAGGTGCAGACCTGGCTGCCGCGCGCGGGCGGCCTGACGGTCTTCGAGGTGCTGCAGTGGTGCCGCAGCACCGCGCCGGCACCGGCGCTGGACGAGGCGGTGCTGGACGCTGCCCGGCGTTGCCTGGCCCAGTTGCGCGAGGCGCGGGCGCGCGAGGGCGCCCGCCTGGTGGATATCCTGATGGAGCGGGTCGAGCGCCTGCGCGTGCTGGCCACTCAGGCCCAGCCGTTGCTGCCCCAGGTGGTGGCGCGCCAGCAGCAGCGCTTCCTGGAGCGCTGGCAGGAGGCCATCGCCTCGGCCGGTGCCAACCAGTCGCTGCCGGCACAGGCGCTGGCCGAGCGGGCCATGTCCGAGGCGGCGGCCTTCGCGCTGCGCATCGACGTGGCCGAGGAGCTTTCACGCCTGGGGGCCCACCTCGACGAGATCAGCCGCCTGCTCAAGGCCGGTGGCGAACTGGGCAAGCGGCTGGATTTCCTGATCCAGGAGCTGCACCGCGAGGCCAACACGCTGGGCAGCAAGTCGGCTGCGCTGGAGCTGACCCAGATCTCGGTGGAGATGAAGGTGCTCATCGAGCAACTGCGCGAGCAGGTGCAGAACGTCGAGTGAGCCTGTGAAGATGGAATACGCTGGCAATCTGTTCGTCGTCGCTGCGCCCTCGGGGGCTGGCAAGTCCAGCCTGGTGAAGGCGCTGCTGGAGCTCGATGCCCGCCTGGCGGTGTCGGTGTCCCACACCACCCGGGCCCCGCGTGGGCAGGAGCAGCACGGGCGCGAGTACTGGTTCGTCGATAACCCGACTTTCGACGCCATGGTCGAGCGCGGCGATTTCTACGAGTGGGCCCAGGTGCACGGCAACCGCTATGGCACCTCGCGCCAGGCCATCGAGGCGCGCCTGCGTGCCGGCGAGGACGTGGTGCTGGAGATCGATTTCCAGGGTGCGCTGCAGATCAAGCGCCTGTTTGCGCAGGCGGTGCTGATCTTCATCCTGCCGCCGTCCTGGGAGGAGCTGCGCCAGCGCCTGCAGCGCCGCGGCGAGGACTCGCCCGAGGTGATCGAGCAGCGCATGGCCAATGCGCGCGTCGAGGTGGCGCAGGCCCGGCAGTTCGACTACATCGTGGTCAATGCCCTGTTCGAGACTGCGCTGTTCGATCTGAAAACCATCGTCCACGCGCAGCGGCTAAAATACTTGGCTCAGCGTCGCAGCCGCCCAGCGGTCTTCGGCGCTCTGCAGCTGAACTGATGCCGTTGGCGTCGGTCGGCCCCGAACCGTCTCACTTGGTAAGCCATGGCCCGCATCACCGTCGAAGACTGCCTGAACAAGATCCCCAACCGTTTCCAGCTGGTTCTGGCGGCCACCTACCGGGCACGCATGCTCAGCCAGGGCCACGCCCCGCGCATTGAGACCAAGAACAAGCCGGGCGTGACGGCGCTGCGCGAGATCGCTGCTGGCGAGATCGGCATCGAGATGCTGCGCAAGGTGCCGACCTGAATCGGCTGATTGAAACGAGCGGCGCTTCGCGCCGCAACGGCTCCCACGTCGGGCGCCGGGTCTGCCGAGACGATCGGTGGAGCCGGCGCCCGATGCCATTTCTGGTGCACCGCCGCGGGTGACACGGTAGAGTGCGCTCATGGTGTCTCGTGCTGCCGACGTCCTGCGACGCATGTTCATCCCGCCCTGGGTCGGGCGGTCTGGACGCGTGGCGCCCGAAGGAGAGGCCACCGGGGCGGTGGCTGCGCCGGGCCCGGGTGCGCGTGGCCCGCGCCCGGGGCGCAACGGGGTGCTGGGCGAGCATGGCGAGAGCGCGAGCTCCTTCGCCCAGCTGAGCGCCAAGCTCGACTACCTCGACGAGGCCGACCAGCGCCGTGTGCGCGAGGCCTACCGCTTTGCCGACGAGGCCCATCTGGGCCAGTTCCGTGCCAGCGGCGAGCCCTACATCACCCACCCGATCGCAGTGGCCGGCCTGTGCGCCGACTGGAAGCTCGACGCCCAGGCCATCATGGCCGCGCTCATGCACGACGCGATGGAGGACTGTGGCGTCACCAAGCCTGAGCTGGTCGAGCGCTTCGGCGCCAGCACCGCCGAGCTGGTGGATGGCCTGACCAAGCTGGACAAGCTGCAGTTCTCGACCCGCGAGGAGTCGCAGGCCGAGTCGTTCCGCAAGATGCTGCTGGCGATGGCGCGCGACGTGCGGGTCATCCTCATCAAGCTGGCCGACCGCATGCACAACATGCGGACCATGGAGGCGATGGCGCCCAACAAGCGCTCCCGCATCGCCCGCGAGACGCTGGAGATCTACGCGCCGATCGCCCACCGCCTGGGCCTGAACCAGAGCTACCGCGAGCTGCAGGAGCTGTCGTTCAAGTTCCTGCAGCCCTGGCGGCACGGGGCGCTGTCCAAGGCGGTGCATCGCGCACGCGGGAACCGGCGCGACCTGGTCGAGCGCTTGCAGCGGGAGGTGGACGCGGCCTTCCGCCAGGCCGAGTTGCCCGCGCGCGTGTATGGGCGCGAGAAGACCATCCACTCCATCTACGCCAAGATGCGCGAGAAGCACCTGAGCTTTGCCCAGGTGAGCGACATCTTCGGTTTCCGCATCGTGGTGCCCTCGCTGCCGGAGTGCTACCTGGCGCTGGGCGTGCTGCACCAGCTCTACAAGCCGGTGCCGGGGCGATTCAAGGACTACATCGCCATCCCGAAGGCGAACGGCTACCAGTCGCTGCACACCACGGTGGTCAGCCCGCTGGGCACGGCGGTGGAGTTCCAGATCCGCACCGAGGCGATGCACGCGGTGGCCGAGGCGGGCATCGCTGCGCACTGGATGTACAAGATCGGCCAGGGCGCCGATGGCGACGATCCGCAGCGCGTGGGCAAGCTCTGGCTGCAGTCGCTCATCGACATCCAGAGCGAGACGCGCGACTCGGCCGAGTTCCTGGAGCACGTCAAGATCGACCTGTTCCCCGAGTCGGTCTACGTCTTCACCCCCAAGAGCAAGATCCTGGCGCTGCCCAAGGGCGCGACGCCGGTGGACTTCGCCTACGCGATCCACTCGCGCGTGGGCGACCACTGCGTGGCTGCGCGCGTGAATGGCGAGCCAGTGGCGCTGCGCACCGAGCTGCGCTCGGGCGACGTGGTGGAAATCGTCACTGCCCCAGCGGCGCGGCCCAATCCGGCCTGGCTGAACTTTGCCCGCACGGGGCGGGCGCGCTCGAAGATCCGCCACCACCTGAAGAACATGGAGGCCGAGGAGTCCTACGAACTCGGTCAGAAGCTGCTGGCGCAGGCCCTGCGGGCCGAGGGTCTGCAGCTGCCGGCGCTGGACGATCACGACAGCGAGGCCGATGCGGCGCTGTGGCAGTCCCTGGCGCGCTGGAGCGGCAACCGCAACCGGCGCGAGTTGCTGGTCGACATCGGCCTGGGCCGCAAGATCGCCACCATCGTCGCCAAGCGGCTGGCGCGCCAGATGGTCGAGCGCGGCCAGCGCCCCGACGCGCTGACGCTAACGATGGGCCGCTACGCGCCCGAGGCCGACGTGCCCTCGCAGGGCATGGTGATCATCGACGGCACCGAGAACGCCACGGTGCGGCTGGCCACCTGTTGCCGGCCGATCCCGGGCGACGCGATCGTCGGCTACCTCGGCCGCGGCGAGGGCCTGACGGTGCACACCGCCGAGTGCTCCGTGGGCCGACGGCTGTTCGAGCGCGATGCCGAACGCTGGCTGGGCGTGGAGTGGTCCGAGCACCCGCTGCGGGCCTTCCAGTCCGCCGTGGTGATCCTGGTGCGCAATGGCAAGGGCGTGCTGGCCCAGGTGGCGCAGGCCGTCAGCGCGGCCAAGGCCGACATCGCCCACATCGACATGGATCCGGCCGGCGAGGGCGAGACCACCGAGCTCAAGCTGCTGCTGGCCGTGCGCGACCGCCAGCACCTGGCCGACGTGCAGCGCGCGGTGCGACGCTGCGCGGTGGTCGTGAAGGTCGCGCGGATCAAGCCTTGACCCGCCCCCGTTGCGGCTGACGCCGCTCCCCCTCAAGGGGGCGCAACCAGCGGCCCGGCAGAGCCGGTTCCGCGGTTGCTGCCGGTAGGCGGCCTACTCAGTGAGATTCGCCAGGGGCTGGGTAGCGCACCTCGATCACTTCGAGCTTTTCCAGCCCGCCGGGGGTCATCAGCTGCACCTCGTCGCCTTCGCGCGACTTGAGCAGGGCGCGTGCGATCGGCGCCACCCAGCTGACCTCGCCGGCCAGGGCGTCCGCCTCGTCGATGCCCTTGATGGTGATGGTGCGCTCCTCGCCGCGGCCGTTGGCGTAGGTGACGGTGGCGCCGAAGAACACCTGGTCACGGCCGTGGTGGGCGGACGGGTCGGCGACTTCCGCGATGTCCAGCCGCTTCGTGAGGAAGCGGATGCGCCGGTCGATCTCGCGCAGGCGCTTCTTGCCGTAGAGGTAGTCGCCGTTCTCGGAGCGGTCGCCGTTCTTGGCGGCCCAGGACACCGTCTCGACCACCTTGGGCCGCTCGACGTCCAGCAGCTGCATCAGCTCCTCGCGCAGGCGCCGATGGCCCTGTGGCGTCATGTAGTTGCGGGTGCCCGCCGGCAGTGGCGGCAGGCCAGGGGCGTCGTCCTCATCGTCGTCGCCGCTGTCGCGCTCGCGCGTGAAGGCCTTGTTCATCGGTCGCAGTCCAGGGATCCAGGGAAAGCGCTCGCCGGGCCGTCCGGCAGAGGCGGGCCCGATTGTGCAGTGCCCCGCCGTGCAAAGCCGCTGGACCCGGAAATGCAGCAGCCGCGCCGGATGTGCGGATTTCGCGATCAGAACGCGCAGTTCTTCACAAATCAGCGCTGAGTCGGCCCTCAGGCCCGGGGGGGTGGATGCCGAAAAAACACCCAGTCGACTTCAGCAACCCACCACCCGGAGATACGCGACCTTGACCCACTCGAGTTCGCCCATCACGTCCCTGAGGGCCATTTACATGTCTCGTCCCCATTTCGCCCAAGACCCCGTCGACCCCCTGCTGACCACGCGTGAGGCGGCGCTGCGGTTGGGGGTATCGCTGCGCACCGTCCAGCTCTGGGTGGAAGCCGGCACGCTGCCCGCGGGCCGCACCCCGGGCGGGCACCGCCGCATCCGTCTGTCGGCCGTCGAGGCCCTGGCACAGCGCAGCGGCCTGCGCGCCGCTGCGGAGTCGAGTGCCTCGGTCGCCGGTGCCAACTCCACGCTGGACGTGCTGCTGATCGCCGCTTCGGTCGACCAGCTGCAGGCCTGGCAGGACGCGCTGCAGTCCCTGGGGCCGCAGATCTCGCTGCGCGGCGCCAACAACGGCTACACCGGCATGCTGCAGCTCGGCCGCAAGGTGCCGGACCTGCTGATCACCGACCTGTCGATGCCCGACATCGACGGCTACGCCATGCTGCTGACCCTGGCCAGCCTGAACGACTATGCCGCGATGCGCGTGCTCGCCATCACGGCGCAGACACCGCAGTACATCGCCGAGCGCGGTGGCCTGCCCGAGCGGGTGCGCGTGCTGCACCAGCCGGCGCCGGCCCAGGCCGTGCGCAGCTGGGTGGACAACGAACTGGGCCGCCTGGCGCGACCCGCCAAGCTGGGTGTGGTGACATGAACGACGCCTTCCGCCTCCTGTTCGACCAAGTCAAGAGTGGCGTGGTCTGGGTGCAGCGCAACGGCAACGTGCGCTATGCCAACAAGGCGGCGGTGCAGCTGACTCCCTGCATGCTGGGGCGGCCCTTCATGGATCCGGCCGTCGATCGGGCCATCCGATCTGCTGGCGAGGGGCTGCTGACGCTGCCTTTCGTGTTCGAGACCCGCACCCAGGAAGCCAACCCGGACACGGTGCGCGCCGTCATCATCCCCGCGCCGGTCGGCAACGACCTGATGCTGGTGCTGAACAACGTCTCCGAGGAGCGCTGGTACACCCAGGCGCTGGAGAACCTGATCCGCTACATCGAGGCCGAGATGGCGCAGCCGATCGAGCTGCTGGCCAGCGACCTGGTGGCGATGTCCGCCCCCGGGGGCGTGCTCGACGGCCTGCCCGGCAGCCGGTTGTCCGGCAACGCGCAGGTGTTGTCGGGCAAGCTCGGCAAGCTGCGCGACCTGGTCAAGGTCTTCGGCAGCGGGGCCATTCGCCGGGACGACCGCATCGTCATGGCCGCACTGGTGCGCCGTGCGCTCAAGGACGTCTCGCCGCAGCTCGATGCGCGCAACGTCACCATCACCCTGTCGGAGATGGACGAGGAAGTCACCGTGTACGGCAGCCCGGACTGGCTCTCGCGGGCGGTGGTGGAGTACCTGGAGCACGTGGTGCAGCAGGCGCGGCGCGGCGCGGTGGTGGACCTGTCGCTGACGGGCACCGGCACCCGTGTGCTGTTGCGCTCGCGCAACCGTGGGTTGTTCGTGTCTCAGCATGACCGCCGCAGCGCCTTCGTGCCCTTTGGCGTGGGTGACCACCCGGGTGAGGCCCATCAACGCATCGGCATGGCGCTGGCGCGCTATGTGGTGGAGCAGCACGGCGGCTCGGTGCGCATCGAGGATGAATTCGATGCCGTGGACTTCGTGATCGAGATCCCGGCCGGTGCGCCTGCGACACAGGATGCCCAGATGTCGGTCGAACAGGCGCAACGCTATGCCCACGACATGGCCCAATTGATGGCGCGCAGCGCCAAGCGCCGCGCGACGGCACCAAAGACCGGCACCTCGGGTTGATCCGGTCCCGCCGTCCCCAGCGACCCGACCTGCAAGGAAACCGACATGACCCACCGTATCCTGATCGTCGAAGACCAGGCTGACATCCGCAAGCTCATCCGCATGACGCTGGAGTTCGGCGATTTCGAGCTGCACGAGGCGGCCGATGGCGAGTCCGGCCTGAACCTGGCGCGTGCGGTGCGCCCGCACGTGATGCTGCTGGACGTGATGATGCCGGGGCTGCTGGACGGCTACCAGGTTTGCCGTCACATCAAGCAGGACCCGCAGCTGCGCGGCATCCAGGTGATCATGCTGACCGCCCGCGGCCAGGCCACCGACGTGGCGGCTGGCGAGGATGCCGGTGCCGACGCCTACCTGGTCAAACCCTTCAGCCCGCTGGAGCTGATCGATCGGGTCGAGGCCATGGTCTCGCCAGACGCGGCGCCCTGACCGCCGTGTGCCCCGTGAACACGCCCGCTGCCCCTGTCCGCCCGTCCCGCCGTGCGGGGCGTCTGCACGCCCCGGTCCGGCCGACTTGGCTGGCAGCGGCGCTGGCCGTGTTGGCGAGCCCCGCTGCCAGGGCGGGCGAGGCGGTGTTGCCCGGCGCTGCCTCAGTGGCGCAGATGGCTGCGGTCGGGGCCTGCGGTGCCGTGCTTGGCGCGCTGCTGGCGGTCGGAGTCGGGCGTTGGCGCCGCCACCAGCGTCAACGCACACACCGTGACGGCCTGGTCCAGCCCGGTGCCCAGCCAGCCGCCCGATCCAGGCTGGAAGGCAGCAGCGTCTACGCCGCGGCACTCAGCGAGGCCGCGCCGGATGCGATGGTGGCCACCGACGCGCAGGGCACGATCGAGTGGGCCAACCGGGCCAGCGCCAGCATCTTCGGCCGCGCGCCCGAAGAGCTGCGCGGCGGCAACCTGCGCCAGCTGCTGCCGATGTTCGGCGGCCAGACGATTGGCGAGTGGATGGCCCAGTACGGCATCGCCGGGCGGGTGGTCGGCATGTCGGCCGACGGCCTGCGGGTCGACGGCACGGGCTTCCCCTGCGCGGTCTCGGCCAGTGCCTGCGAGGTGCGCGCCACGGCCCACTACATCTTCATGGTGCGCGATACCACCGACAGCAAGTGGGCCGAACAGGAGCTGCTGCTGCGCGAGCGCGCGCTGGAGTCGGCTGCCGACGGCATCACCATCGCCAGCATGGAGCTGCCGGGGCAGCCGGTGATCTATGCGAATGCGGCCTTCCGCCGCATCACCGGCTACGACGCCGACGAGGTGATCGGCCGCAACTGCCGCTTCCTGCAAGGCGACGGCACCTGCCAGGAGACGATCGAGGAGATCCGCCACGCGATCGCCGAGTCGCGCTCGACCCGCGTGGTGGTGCGCAACCTCCGCAAGGACGGGGTGGCCTTCTGGAACGAGCTGCGCCTGTCCCCGGTGGTGCGCGAGGACGGCCGCGTGACCCACTACGTGGGCGTGCAGACCGACATCAGCGAGCGCATCCGCAACCACGAGGAGCTGCAGCAGCGCACCGAGCGACTCAACACCATCTTCGATCTCAGCCCGGATGGCTTCGTCGCCCTGGACGAGCACGGCATCGTGACGGTCGTCAACCCGGCCTTTGAGCGCATGACCGGCATCGTCGCTGCCGAGCTGGTGGGCCGCCCCGAGGGCACGCTGGCCGACCGGCTGGCCGAGATCTGCCGCGGCAGCGAGTCCGTCGAGCGCCCCGGCGCCGCGGCGGAAACCCTGCCGCTGGTCGAAGGCGGCGCGGTGCCGCAGCGCTCGCTCGGCGGCGAGCTGCTGCACCTGGCGGTGCCGACCCAGCGCACCCTGCTGCGGCGCATCCGCCACAGCCGCGGTGTCGGCCACGAGACGGTGATGTACTTCCGCGACATCACGCGCGAGCTGGAAGTCGACCGCATGAAGAGCGAGTTCCTCTCGATGGCCGCGCACGAGCTGCGCACGCCGATGGCGAGCATCTTCGGTTTCACCGAGTTGCTGATGCGCCGCTCCTTCGACGAGGGGCGCCGCCAGGACATGCTGTCCACCATCCACCGCCAGGCCGGCCTGCTGATCAACCTGGTCAACGAGTTGCTGGACCTGGCCCGCATCGAGGCGCGCCGCGGCAAGGACTTCCACCGGCGCGTGCAGTCGCTGGCGCCGATCATCGAGTCGACCCTGGCCGGCATCCTGATGCACAACGATCCGCGCAAGGTGCAGGCCGAGTTGCCGGACGAGCCGGTGCACGTGCTGGTGGACGAGTCCAAGCTGTCGCTGGCGCTGACCAACGTCATTTCCAACGCGTACAAGTACTCGGCCAAGGACAAGCCGATCCGCCTGATGCTGATGCGCCGCGAGAGCGGCGGGCGCGCCGAGGTGGGCATCCGGGTGCAGGACCAGGGCATCGGCATGACGGCGCAGCAGCAGGAGCGCTTGTTCGAGCGCTTCTTCCGTGCCGACACGTCGGGCAACATCCCAGGCACCGGGCTGGGCATGACGATCGTCAAGGAGATCGTCGAGCTGCTCGATGGCCGCATCGAGGTGCACAGCGAGTTCGGTCACGGCTCCGCGGTAACGCTGTGGTTCCAGGTCGTGCCGGCGTCGGCGCCGGCCATGGCGACGCTGCCGATCATCGAGGCCGGCGCCGCGGGCTGAGGCGCAGAGAGACCAGGCACCAGGCGGGCCAAGCACGCCAGGCGCGCCAAGCAACTTTACAAAGCCGGCACCTGGCCTCAACTGGCCGCGGTGATCATGCGGCCAGTGTCGGGCGTGCCCCCGAGCCGCTGTCGGCCGGCCCTCGGCCCTGCGCCATCGGCGGTTGGTTCATGGCGATGCGATGATCCCGGCCGCGCGCTCCACGCCCTTGCCATCCGACCTCCGAGTGCTCTCCGATGAATGCCCATGTCCTGATGATCGACGACGACGCCCGCCTGACCGCGATGGTGCGTGACTACCTGCAAGCCAGCGGGTTTGTCGTCAGCGTGGCTGGTGACCTGGCGCGCGGGCGTGCTGCGCTGCAACGCGAGTCCTTCGACGCCCTGATCCTGGACCTGATGCTGCCTGACGGCGACGGCCTCGACCTGACCCGCGAGCTGCGCGCCGACCCGCGCTGCCGCTCGCTGCCCCTGTTGATGCTGACCGCGCGCGGTGAGCCGATGGACCGCATCCTGGGCCTGGAGCTGGGCGCCGACGACTACCTTCCCAAGCCCTTCGAACCGCGCGAGCTGCTGGCCCGCCTGAAGGCGCTGCTGCGCCGGGCGGCGCCGCACGACGACGAGGCGCTGCTGCGCTTCGGCCGCCTGGAGATCGACGTCAACGCCCGCCAGGTGCGCGTGGACGGGCAGGTCTGTGACCTGACCAGCTACCAGTTCGACATCCTGCTGGTGCTGGCACAGGGTGCCGGGCGGGTGATGTCGCGCGACCAGATCATGGATGCGCTCAAGGGCCACCCGATGGAGGCCTTCGATCGCAGCATCGACGTGCACGTCTCGCGCATCCGTGCGTCGATCGAGGAGGATCCGAAGTCGCCGCGCCGCATCCTGACGGTGCGCGGCGCCGGCTACGTCTTCGCCCGCAAGCAGGACGCCGAGGCGGCCTGAGCGGCGCTGCCCCGCGCAATCGCTCCAACCGCACGCCCCACCCGCACGCCATGGCCCTGCGCCACCTCTACCTGCGCATCTACCTGACGATGCTGGCGGTGCTGCTGGTGTTCGCGCTGGTGGCCGGGGTGCTGGTGCGCCGGCACACCGAGTCCGAGCGCGGGCGCATCGAGTCGGCCGTCAGCGAGCGCACCGCGGCCTGGGCCCAGTTGCTGGGCAACAGCCTGCCGCCGGCCGATGCACCGTCCGAGCAGCAGGCCGCTTCACTGCGGGACTGGTCCGAGCGGCTGCGGCTGCCACTCGCCCTGGACGCCGCCGACGGGCAGCGCCTGGCCACATCCGAGTCGTACGCCCAGGTGGAGCGGGCCGCGGGCCTGGCGTCCGAAGGCGCCGCCTCCGGAGCAGACGCGTTGCCTCCTGGGCCTGGCCCGGCGCGTGCGGGCAGCGTCCAGCGTGTGCTCCTGGCGGATGGCCGCAGCCTGTGGGTGGGCCGGCCGCCCCGGCCCGACCGTGGGCCGCCCTGGGTGGGGCCGCCGGGTCTGCGGCCCGACAAGTTCGGTCGGCCTGACCCGGGCGGGCTACCGCCGCCCGATGCCCAGGGCGACGGCCCCGCGCCGCGGTTGCACTGGCATGCGCCGCGCTGGCTGGACGATGCCGGCGTGCTGCTCGGTCTGCTGGGCATGCTCTTCGTGGCCGTGGCAGCCGGCGCCTGGCCGGTGGTGCGGCGCCTGACGCGGCGGCTGGAGTCGCTGCAGCGCGGCGTCGAGGTGTTCGGCAGCGGCCAGTTCGGCCACCGCGTGCCGGAGGGCGGGCGCGACGAGGTGGCCACCCTGGCCGCCAGCTTCAACCGCGCCGCCGAGCGCATCGAGAAGCTGGTGCAGGCCAACCGCTCGCTGCTGGCCAATGCCAGCCATGAGCTGCGTTCCCCGCTGGCGCGCCTGAAGATGGCGCTGGCGGTGCTGGAAGGGGCCGCACCGGCACGGCGCGATGAGCTGCGCCGGGAGATCGACCGCAACATCCGCGAGCTCGACACCCTGGTCGAGGAGGTGCTGCTTGCCAGCCGGCTGGACGCCAGCCACCGCCTGCAGCGTGAGCCGGTCGACCTGCTGGGCCTGCTGGCCGAGGAGGCGGCCCGGGTGGATGCCGAAGTCGAGGGCGAGGCGCTGACCCTGCCGGGCGACGAGCGCCTGCTGCGCCGTGCGCTGCGCAACCTGCTGGAGAACGCGCGACGCTACGGGGGAGACGAGGTGCAGGCCACGCTGCACGCGGTGCAGGGCGGGGGCGTCGAGGTGCGGGTCTGCGACCGCGGCCCGGGCGTGCCCGAGGCCTACCGCGAGCGGGTCTTCGAGCCCTTCTTCCGCCTGCCCGGGCACGCCGAGCGCGAGGGCGGTGTCGGCCTGGGCCTGTCGCTGGTGCGCCAGATCGCCGAGCAGCATGGCGGCCAGGTGCATTGCGAGGCGCGCGAGGGCGGCGGCACCTGCTTCCGGCTGAGCCTGCCAGGGCCGGGCTGAATCGACTGGACGGGGTGCGGGCCGGACCGGCCGTGCCTGTTTCAGGACGCCGGCGGCGCAGGCCTTCGTGGCGCGGCAGGGGGTGAGTGGGGCGGTGCCACGCGCCGCATCGTCCAGGCCAGGAAGGCGCACAGCGCCAGCGCGGCCAGGCACAGCCCGGCGCTGGCCGCCACCCAGAAGCCGGTGGCCCCTTGCAGGCCGCCCAGGGCGGGCCAGGCCTCGCGCCAGCCCCAGGGGTCGAAGGCAAGCAGGTAGCCGCCGTACAGCCCCACGCCCCAGAGCGAGCCGGCGTGGATCAGCATCGGCACCTGGGCGATGCGCCAGGCGCGCAGCACGGCCGCCGCCACCGCCTGCAGGGCGTCACCGAGGTGGAAGGCGATCAGCCAGACCAGCAGGCCGGTGGCCACCGCCGCCACGGCCGCATCGGGCGTGTACAGCGCCACGATGGGCGCGCGGCCCAGCACCACCACGCTGGCGCTGACGCAGGCCAGCGCACCGGCCAGCAGCAGGCCGTGCCAGCCGAGCTGGCGCGCATCGGCCACGTCGCCCGCGCCGATGCGCTGCGCCACCAGCGCGCTGCTGGCCTGCGCCAGTGCCAGGGGCAGCATGAACACCAGCGCGGCCAGGTTGGCAACGATCTGGTGCCCGGCCACCGCGGTGGTGCCCAGCCGGGCGATGAAGATGGCCATGAACGAGAAGCCGGTCACGTCGATCAGGATCGACAGCCCGCTCGGGATGCCCAGGCGCAGCTGGGCGCCCAGCGCGGCGCGGTCCGGTGCGTGAAGGCCGCGCCCGAGGATCGCGAACGGCCGGTAGAATGCATCGCGGCGCAGCTGCCAGGCGGCACCCGCCACCTGCGCCCACATCGCCAGCGCGGTGGCGATGCCGCAGCCGGCCACGCCCAGCGCCGGCAGTTCGATGCGCCCGAGCGGGCCGTTCCAGCTCAGGCCGTACACCAGCAGCAGCGACAGCGGCAGCTTCACCGCCAAGCCGCCCAGCTGCAGCAGCATCACCTGCTTGGGCCGGCCCACTGCGGTGTTGAAGCCGCGCCAGGCGGCAAACAGCAGTGAGGCCGGCAGCGCGAAGGCCAGCGCGCCCAGGTAGGCACGGATGCGGGGCTGCAGCGCTTCGCTGGCGCGTGAGAGCACCAGGAACGGTCCCGGAAAGGCCAGCAGCGTGCAGCCCACCAGCGACAGCGCCAGCGCGATCCACACCGCCTGGTGCAGCTGGTGGCCGGCCTCGTGGTGGCGCCCGGCGCCGAAGTTCTGGCCCACGATCGGTGCCAGCGCCATCACCACGCCCATCAGGCCGATGAAGATGGTGATGTAACTGGCCGCACCCACCGCCAGCGCGGCCAGGTCCAGCGCCGAGTGGCGCGCCACCAGCAGGGTGTCGATGGTGCTGAAGGCCAGCACCGCGAGCTGGCCCACGAGCATCGGCCAGGCCAGCGGCAGGATGCGGCCCACGCTGGCGCGCCAGCGGGATGGCAAGCCGTCGCGGGCCGTTTCAAGGGGATCGAGGGGGTTGCCCGCCATGGAGTGCCTGTGCTGCCGCTGCACCAAGCCTGGGCGCCGCGGGGCAGCGAGGATAGCGCCTGGGCGGGCGCAGGGCAGGGCGTGTGGCCTGTCTCAGGCGCTGGTGGTGCCGCCGGTTGCGTCGGTTCTGCCGGTGCCCGGGCGCTTCAGGGTCCGCGGCGGCGTGGGCAGCAGCTCGTGGATCACGCAGCGCCCGCGCCCGCGCTGGCGGGCCGCTTGCAGGGCGCGCCCGGCAGCGCGCACCAGGTCCAGGGTGCTGGCGGCGTCCTGTGGGTACATCGCCACGCCCACGCTCAGGCTGAGGCCGACCGATTCATGGCCGATGTCCATCGGCACCGCCACGGCGGCCTGCAGCTTGTAGGCGATGGCTTCGAGGTGCTGCACGCTCTCGACCGGGTGCACCAGCAGCAGGAACTCGTCGCCCGCGAGCCGGCCGATCTGGTCGCCCAGGCGCACGCTGCTGCGCAGGCGCTGGGCCACGCCGCACAGCAACCGGTCGCCGATCTCACGGCCGTGCTGCTCGTTGAGCCGGTGGAAACCATCCACGTTCAGGTGCAGCAGGCCGACCCGGCTGCCGTCGTGCTCGGCGCGGGCGCGTGCGGTGGCGGCGAGGTTGAGGAGCCGGGCGCGGCTGTGCAGCCCGGTCAGCGCGTCCTGGTCGCCGCTGCCCGGCTGCGACTGCTCGGCGAGCATGCGCTCGGTGATGTCCCGCACCTGGCAGCGCACCGCGGCGTCCTCGCCCGCGGCCTCGGACTGCAATTCATAGTGCAGCCAGCGCTGCTCACCGCCGGCGGCGGGCGTGTAGCGCAACTGGCCGACGATCCGCCGGGGCTGTTGGGCGGCCTGCATCAGGTATTCGCACTGCAGCTCGCGGTCGCTGTCGTCCAGGCAGGCCAGCCAGACGGTCAGCGGCAGCTCGCGCGTGCCCGGGGGCAGGTGCAGCAGGTGGGCCAGGCCGGCGCAGATCTGCAGCGCCTCGTCGCCCAGCCGCCAGGACCAGGCGGCGGCGTCCGTGGGGGCCTTGGCGGCGACCTCCTGCACCTCGCGCACCGTGTCGGCCCAGGCCGGATCGCCCTGGGTGGCCAGCGCGATCTGGCGCTCGAAGTCCTCATAGGTTCGCCCCACCGTGTCGATCAGGTCCAGCCATTGCTGCGGGTCAGGCGGCGCTTGGTCAGGCTGCAGGTGCAGCTGGCGCAGCTGGCGCGCCAGGGTGGTCGATGCCTCGGTTGGCAAGGGCATGGGTGAACTCCCGTTCGAGCTGGTTGGATTCGCCAGCGCGGCGTGCACCCCGGGTGCACGGCCACGCCTCGCGTTCCACGCTCTATCGGCGCAGGAGCCTCGGCCCTGAGGCCGGCGCCGCGGTGGCGCCGACGCCGCCCGGTCTCAGGCGGAAGGATTCATCAGTTTGCCCAGCACCTGCGGCAGCAGGCTGCCCAGATCGGCCCCGCCGGTGGGCAGCTGGCCGTTGGGCGTGAGCGCGTCCACCACCTGCGGCAGCAGCTGCGCCAGTGGGCCGGCGGCTTGGCCGGCGTCCAGTCCGACGCTCTGGGCCAGCTGCCCGAGCATGTCGTTGCCCAGCGCGCCCTGCAGCTGCTCGGGCGAGACCGGCAGGTTCCGGCCTGTGGAGACCCAGGAGCCGACCTGATCGGCCAGGCCGCCCTTCTGCATCTGCTGCACCAGCCCGGCCAGGCCACCCAACCCACCCAGGGCGCCACCGCCAGTCTGGCCGCCGCCGGAGGTCAGCGCCGCCAACAGCCCTTCGACCATCTTGGCCGACCCGGCGCCACCGGCCCCACCGAGCGCACCCCCCAAGGCGCCTCCCAGGGAGTTACCCACCTGGTTGGCCAGTGCGCCACCCACGGCACCCATCACGGAATCGAGCAGACCCATCACCATCTCCTGTCGGGAGTGAAAAAGATGCTGTGCACTATGTCACAGCTGCCCCGCGGCGGGGCCGGGTCCGGCAGGCGGCGCCCCCATGTGGACAACAGCCGACGTGCTCATCCGACGGGCAGCGCCGGGCTGCGCTGGCGGCTGGATACACTCGCCCACCCATGAAACGCATCGTGATCCTGATTTCCGGCCGCGGCTCGAACATGCAGGCCGTCCAGCAGGCCTGCCGGGCCGAGGGCTGGAAGGCCGAAGTCGCCGCCGTCATCGCCAACGTCCCCGGCGCCGCCGGCCTGGCCTGGGCCGCCTCGCAGGGGCTGGCCACCGCCGCGGTGGACCACCGCGCCTACCCCGATCGGCCGGCCTTCGAGGCCGCGCTGATCGAGCAGATCGACCGCCACGCGCCCGACCTGGTGCTGCTGGCCGGCTTCATGCGCATCCTCACGCCCGGCTTCATCGGGCACTACGCCGGCCGGCTGCTGAACATCCATCCCTCGCTACTGCCCTCCTTCGGCGGGCTGCACACGCACCGCCGGGCCATCGAGACCGGCTGCAAGCTGGCCGGCGCAACGGTGCACTTCGTCACCCCCGAGCTGGACCATGGCCCCATCGTCATCCAGTCGGCGGTGCCGGTGCGGGCCGACGACAGCGAGCACCGCCTGGCCGAGCGCGTGCTGGCCACCGAGCATGTGATCTATCCCCGCGCCGTGCGCTGGTTCGTGCATGGCGAGCTGGACCTGGCCGGCAACCTGGTCCGCCATCGTGGCGGCGAGCCCCAGTGGCTCTTGACTTCCGGAGGTGCGGCATGACGCCCAAGGCCCTGTTCGAACTGTGCGACGAGCTGCTCAACACCGCGCTGCGCTTTGCCCAGCCGGCCGACACGGTGGTGTCGGCCTTCTTCCGTGCCAACCGCTCCCTGGGTATGCGCGAGCGCCATGCCCTGGCCGAGACGGTCTACGCCGTGCTGCGCGAGCGCCTGAGGTACCAGTACCTGGCCAAGAGCGGCAGCGGCTCGATCGAGCGGCGCCTGACCCTCCTGGCCTGGCAGGGCAGCGAGGCCTACCTGCGCGCGGCCGCCACGCCGGCGGAGCAGGAGTGGCTGGCGCACACGCAGAAGATCAACTTCGGCAAGCTGGCCCAGGCCCAGCGCGACAGCCTGCGCCACAACCTGCCGGCCTGGCTGGCCGAGGCGCTGCAGGCCGAGGTGGGCGAGCAGTTCTGGCCGCTGGTCGAGGCGATGCAGCAGGGCGCTGGGCTGGACTTGCGCGTCAATACCCAGCTCACCAAGCGTGAGGCGGCGCAGGCCGCCCTGGCGGCCGAGGGCATCGACACCGTGCCCACGCCCTGGTCGCCCATTGGCCTGCGCGCCGCCGGCAAGCCCACGCTCAACCGCACCGAGGTCTTCGGCCGCGGCGAGGTCGAGGTGCAGGACGAGGGCAGCCAGCTGCTCGCCCTGCTCACCGAGGCCCGGCGTGGCGAGATGGTGGTGGACTTCTGCGCCGGCGCCGGCGGCAAGACCCTGGCGCTGGGCGCGATGATGCGCAACACCGGGCGGCTCTACGCCTTCGACGTCTCGGCGCACCGCCTTGCCGCGCTCAAGCCCCGGCTGGCGCGCAGCGGCCTGTCGAATGTCTACCCGGCCGGCATCGCCCACGAGCGTGACGAACGCATCAAGCGCCTGTCGGGCAAGGTGGACCGCGTGCTGGTGGATGCGCCCTGTTCCGGCCTGGGCACGCTGCGTCGCAACCCCGACCTGAAGTGGCGCCAGACGCCCGAGACGGTGCAGGAGCTGGTGGCCAAGCAGCAGTCGATCCTGAACAGCGCCGCGCGCCTGCTCAAGCCCGGCGGTCGGTTGGTCTATGCCACCTGCAGCCTGCTGCGCGCGGAGAACGAGGCGATCGCCGAGGCCTTCAGCGCCGCCCACCCCGACTTCGAGCCACTGGATGTTGCCGAGATCCTGCAGCGCCAGGGCGTGGCCGACGCCCGGGCCCTGACCGTGCCGGCCGGTGCGCCTGCCACGGCCGATGTACCGGCCGATGCTGTGGTCGAACCCGCTGAAGGTGTCGACGCGGCAGAAGGAGTGGCAACGGGGCAGAACGGCGCCGTGGCAGCCCCGGCCACCGGCGCGTCCTACCTGCGCCTGTGGCCGCAGGTGCACGGCACCGACGGCTTCTTCGCCGCGGCCTGGCAGCGGCGGCGCTGAGCGTCGCCGGCTGCGGCCAGGCCCTGGGCTTGGCTGGCTGGCCATGTCCGGATCAGGGTGTTGACCTCGCTGAGGTCCGTACAATACTGCGCCGCCGGCGGGTCGCCGGCCGGATGGCCTGAATGCGCCAGGTCCCGTGACGTACAAAGGTACCCTGATGTCCGAAGTCTCCCTGATTGGGTCCGCCCTCGTTGCGTGGCTGGCCGATGGATGGCTTGCCGCCCGCTTGTGGCAGGTCCTGCTTTACACGCTGGTGGCCACGCACATCACCATCGCCGCGGTGACGATCTTCTTGCACCGTGCGCAGGCGCACCGGGCGCTGGAGCTGGGGCCGATTCCGTCGCACTTCTTCCGCCTCTGGCTGTGGTTGACCACCGGCATGGTGACCAAGGAGTGGGTGGCCATTCACCGCAAGCACCACGCCAAGTGCGAGACGCCGGAGGATCCGCACAGCCCCGTCACCCGCGGCCTGCGGACCGTGCTGCTCACCGGCAGCGAGCTTTACCGCAGCGAGGCGAAGAACCAGGAAACCCTGCGCAAGTACGGCCACAACACGCCGGACGACTGGGTGGAGCGCAACGTCTACAGCCGTTTCGTCTGGCAGGGCGTGGCGTTGATGCTGATCGTCGACCTGGTGCTGTTCGGCGCCCTCGGTCTGACGGTCTGGGCCGTGCAGATGCTGTGGATCCCGATCACCGCGGCCGGCATCATCAACGGCATCGGGCATTACTGGGGCTATCGCAACTTCGAGGCGGCGGACGCATCGACCAACATCTCGCCCTGGGGGTTGATCATCGGCGGCGAGGAGTTGCACAACAACCACCACACCTACCCGACCTCGGCCAAGCTGTCGGTCAAGCCGCACGAGTTCGACATCGGCTGGGCCTACATCCGGGCGATGGAGCTGCTCGGCATGGCACGGGTGCGCAAGACGCCGCCGCAGCTCAAGCTGGGCGCGCCGAAGCCGGTGGCCGACAGCCAGACGCTGGAGGCGCTGATCGCCCACCGCTACGAGGTGATGGCCAGCTACGCGCGCCAGCTCCAGCAGGTTTGCGCCGACGAGCTGGCCCGCCTGAAGGCGCAAGGGGCGCAGAACACCCAGCGCTGGGCCGACATGCGCTTGGCGCTGCGCTGGCTGCACCGCGATGTCGAGAAGATCCCCGCCGCCCTGCGTGCCCAGGTGGACAGCGCCTGCGGGCAGAGCGCTGCGCTCACCAAGCTCGTGACCATGCGCGAGGAGCTGCGTGCGCTGTGGACACGCACCAACGTATCGGCCGAGCAACTGGTCGTCGACCTGCAGGCCTGGTGCCGCCGGGCCGAGGACAGCGGCATCGCGGGGCTGCAGGAGTTTGCCCGCACGCTGCGGGCGGTGCGGGCCTGAACCGCATCGCCGCCGCCTGCCTGCGCCAGCCCCGGCGCGACGTGCGTGACCGTCAGGTGGACTGCACCGGCTCGGGCGGCGGCTCATCGAGCAGGCGGGCCAGGTCGTAGAGCAGGAGCAGGTCACGGAAGGTGGCCAGGTCCACCGTCGGCAGGCCGCTTTCACGCAGCAGGCGCGCGCGCAGCCAGTCCAGCGCGATCGAGGGCTGTGCCCAGACCTGGGCAAGCCGTTCGAGCAGGTCGGGCCGGTCGTCGAGCGACTGGCCCTCATCGACCGCGTCGGGCCCGCCTGATGCGGTAGCCCCCATGGGCGGTACCCGCAGGTTGTACAGGGCTTCCAGCTGGGCGCTCACGCGCTCGTGGTTCCAGGGCTGGTCCATGGCGCGGTAGAGGTCCAGCAGGCGCAACAGCAGCCAGGGGCTTTTGCCCGGCCGGGTCTGCAGCGCGTTCTCCAGGATCGTGGCGGCGGCGCCGCGGTAGCCATCGGCGATCATGCGATCGACCTGCCTGACGGCGGGGGCATGGCCGTTGCCGGCCAAGCTGGGTTCTCCGAAGTCCGCGCCCACCCACTGGCGTGCTGGCGCGGTGGCAGCCCGGGGTGGTCCGGCAGGGGCCTGTGCTGCGGCTGGGTTGGTACTGGGCCGTGGTGAGGTCCCGCCGGACAGGGGCGCGTGGGCCGGCGCCTCCGTCGTGCTGCCTGCCTCTGGCCAGTGCAGCGGTGGCGCGGTCGCTGCAGGGGGTGTGGCGTCGTGCCAGGAGGCCAGGGAATCGGCCGCCGGAAGGGGGCTCGACAGGGTGGGCTCGGTCGGCTCCGCGCGCGGGTCCGGGCTGTGATGCGCGTGGCTGGCGGCGCTCAGGCGTGGCAGCAGGCGCTCGCGGGCGATGCGCAGCAGCAGCGCCCCGGCGAGCACGCCACCGGCGGTGGCGGCGATCGCGCCCCAGCGCTGCAGGGTGTCGCTCTCCTGCCGTTCCAGGCGCAACTGCAGCGCAGCCAACTGGGCGCGGGACTGGCGCTGTTCTTCCTGCATTTGCTGCATCTCCCGCAGCCAGTCGGCTTCGATGGGGCGCAGGCCCTGGTCACGTGGGGCGGCCAGGAGTCGCTGGGGCTGCGGCTGGCGCTGGTCCAGTGCGGCCAGCACGGCAGACACCAGCCGGTCCACCGCCGGCTCTTCCAGGCTCAGGCGGGCGCCGCCCGTCCCGTTTGTGGGTGTGGGAGCCATGCCCCGGGTAGGCGCCGCGGAGACGGGGGCGGCTCGCTCGGTCGGAGCGTCGGTGGGTGGTGCCGCCGCAACGGCCGGTCGAGCGGTGTGCATCCGCGCGACCCCCGCCACACTCGTCGCCGGTGGGGGCCGGCGAGGCACGGTGCTTGTGGCGGGCGGATCGGCCAGCAACGTGAGTTCGCGGGCGTAGTCAGCGCCGCAGCTGAGCTGGACGAGGGCCCGCACGACGGGCTCGCTGACCTCGGCGCTGCTGCGGATCTGCACGAGCACCTTGCCATCCTCGGCCAGTGGCGTGGTGCGCACCTGGGTGGCATCGGCCGGGATCTCATGCTCGCCCTGGATCAGCCGCACCTGGATGCAGTCGGGGCCGAGCCGGGACGGATCGGTCTCGAAGCCGCGCACATGCAGGTGCAGCACCGGCGGTTGACCTAGCGTGATGTGTTGCCTGACGGGCTCGATCGACTGGGCGAGTGCTGCCTGCCCGCAGGCACAGGCCGTCGTGGCGATGATAGTGGCCAGCAGGTGCTGCATCGGCGGTCCCCTCCTCTGCGCTGGCGGCAGTCGCCGCGCTCGTGTGAATGGTGGGGCCTGTGCCGCCGAAGTGGATCACCCTTAAGGGGGATCCACAGAGGGACCCTTGGCGGGGTTAAAGTGGGGTGCGCTGTAAACGACAAAACCCGCCGCGGCAGTGCCGGAGCGGGTTTGCAGATGCGGACTCTGGCAGGCCTGAGGCCTGCCGGGCCGGATTACTTCAGCTTCACTTCCTTGTACAGGACGTGCTTGCGGGCCTTGGGGTCGAACTTCATGAATTCGAGCTTTCCGGGCGTCGTCTTCTTGTTCTTGGCCGTGGTGTAGAAATGGCCGGTCCCCGCAGTGGATTCCAGCTTGATCTTTTCGCGTCCGCCTTTGGCTGCCATGGTGAGTTACCTCCGGATCACAGTTCGCCGCGGGCGCGCAGGTCGGCGACGACCTGATCGATGCCCACCTTGTCGATCAGACGCAGAGCCGCGTTGCTGATGCGCAGGCGCACCCAGCGGTTCTCGGTCTCCAGCCAGAAGCGACGGTACTGCAGGTTCGGCAGGAAGCGACGCTTCGTTTTGTTGTTGGCGTGGGAGACATTGTTCCCCACCATCGGGCGCTTGCCCGTGACTTGACAGACGCGTGCCATGACGCTTCTCCAGACTTGTTTCGATGCGACCTACAGAGCAAGCCAGGGCGCCGGACCGGGTGGAAGACCCGGCGGCTGCGCGTCCCAGAAGGCGCTTGACGAAGCAAGCGCCCGCGAACAGCTTGGTGTTGGCCCCTCCGGAAATGCAGAGCACTCCCGGGTCCAATTGCGGCAAAACGTTGATTATAGCCAGCTCCCGGCCGGCCTCACAAGTGCAGCTGCTTGACGCCCGCGTGGCCGGTCAGGCGCCGCCCTGCTCCAGGAAGCGCTGCGCGTCCAGGGCCGCCATGCAGCCCGTGCCGGCGCTGGTGATGGCCTGGCGGTAGACGTGGTCCTGCACGTCGCCTGCGGCGAAGACGCCTGGCACGCTGGTCATGGTGGCGAAGCCATTCATGCCGCCGCGGGTGACGATGTAGCCATCCTTCATCTCCAGTTGGCCCTGGAAGATGTCGGTGTTGGGGTGGTGGCCGATGGCGATGAAGCAACCACGCACCGTGAGGTCCTTCACGCTGCCGTCGGCCGTGCTCTTCAGGCGCACGCCGGTGACGCCGCTCTGGTCGCCCAGCACCTCGTCCAGGGTCTGGAACAGGTGCAACTCCATCTTGCCGGCGGCGACCTTCTCGTGCAGCTTGTCGATCATGATCGCCTCGGCGCGGAACTTGTCGCGCCGGTGGATCAGGTGCACCTTGGAGGCGATGTTGCTGAGATACAGCGCTTCTTCCACGGCAGTGTTGCCGCCGCCGACCACGCAGACCTCGTCGCCGCGGTAGAAGAAGCCGTCGCAGGTGGCGCAACCGCTCACGCCCCGGCCCATGAAGGCCTGCTCGGAAGGCAGGCCCAGGTACTTGGCGCTGGCGCCGGTGGCGAGGATCAGCGCGTCGCAGGTGTAGCTGCCCGAATCGCCGCGCAGTTCGAAGGGCCGGCGGCTGAAATCAACCGTGTTGATGTGGTCAAACACCAGTTCGGTCTTGAAGCGCTCGGCATGCTGTTGGAAGCGCTGCATCAGGTCCGGGCCCATCACGCCCGCCACGTCGGCGGGCCAGTTGTCCACCTCGGTGGTGGTCATCAACTGACCACCCTGGGCCATGCCCGTGATCAGCAGCGGCTGCAGGTTGGCGCGCGCCGCGTAGATCGCGGCGGTGTAGCCGGCCGGGCCCGAACCGAGGATCAGCACCCGGGCGTGTCGCGCAGAAGAGGAGGGGGGTTGTGTCATGGCGTGGGCCGCAAGCCGCAAACTTTCATTTCCGGGCGCCGTGCTGTTCATTTCAGCGACGCTTCGGTTAGAGTGCACGGCACGTCGGCATGTCGTGTTGGATGCGGTCTGGAGCTTACCCTGTGTGCAGGGGGGGCTTCATTGCCAGTGGTTACCGGGGGACCCTGGACGGTTGCCGTCCGCAGACATGCTTCGACATGAGACACCACTTCAGAACAAGTTGACCAAAAAGGAGTGCCCATCGATGGCGATGCTCTCGAATCTCGATCTGATCCGGCGCGTGCCGCTGTTCTCGATGCTCACCAACGAGCAGGCCCAGACGATCGCCGACGGCGTCATCAAGCGGCGTTACCGGCGCGGGGAGATCATCGTCGAGCAGGGCCGCAAGTCCGATGCGCTGTTCATCCTGCTGTCGGGCCGTGCGCGTGTGATCACGTCTGATGCCCGGGGCCGTGAGGTCATCCTGGCGGTGCTGGAGGCGGGTGACTACCTCGGCGAGATGAGCCTGATCGACGGCGAGCCGCACTCCGCCACCGTGCGCGCCGAGGTGCAGACCGACGTGCTGGTGCTCGGCCGGCCCGAGTTCGGCGCCTGCCTGCCCGAGGCCTCCAGCCTGAGTTACGCGATCCTGCGTGGCCTGGTGGCGCGCCTGCGCAATGCGGACCGGCAGATCGAGTCGCTCGCGCTGCTGGACGTGTACGGCCGTGTCGCCCGTGCGCTGCTGGACATGGCGGTCGAGGAAGAGGGCCAGCGCATCATCCGCAGCAAGGTGTCCCGCCAGGACCTGGCCAAGGTCGTCGGCGCCTCGCGCGAGATGGTGAGCCGGGTCATGAAGGACCTGGAGGAGCGCGGCCTGATCGAGACCCAGGAAAACGGCTGGGTCGTGCTCACCGACCGCCTCGCCACGCGCTGAGGACGGTCCGCCGTCTGGCCCGCAACGGGGCCCGGCGGCCAGGCGACTCTCGCTGCTGTGGCCGCGGCGCAAGCGCCACTGCGGCCGTTTCAGCCGGGAGCGTGCCCGCCGGACTGGCGGGTCAGTTCGTCGGCGCAGGCCTTGAGCGCCACGCCGACCCGCCCTGTGGCCTGTGCATCGAAGCTGGCGCTGTGGCCGATGGCCGTGATGGCCACGACGATGCGGCCCGCTGCGTCAAACACCGGCGCCGCCAGGGCGCTGACGCCCACCACCGCCTCATCCACCACGCCGGCCAGCCCGGCGGCGCGTACGCGTTGCAGTTCCTGTTCGAAGGCCGCGTCCAGTCCGGGCGTCGGCTGACCTGGCGTGCCTGGCAACGGCGCTGGCTCGACGCTGCGGCGAAAACCATCCGCGGCAGCGGCCCAGGCAGCCTCGGCGGCCAGCGCCGCCAGCACGGTCGGCCGCGGCAGGTAGGCGGCAAACACCTTGCCTGTGGCCGTGCCGCGCAGGCTCATCACCATGCCGTGGCGCATCGCCACATGCACGGGGGAGGGGGCGTATTCGATGCGCACCACCGCCGGTCCGCGGTTGCCCCAGACCGCCAGCGCCACCGTGTGGCCCAGCTCCACCGCGAGGCGGGTCATGCGCTCGCTGGCCAGACGCAGCGGATCGAACTGCTGCAGGCTGATCAACCCCAGTTGCAACGCCAGCGGCCCGAGCCCATAGTGCCCCGTCGTGGCCTGCTGCTCGATCAGCCCGAGCTTGACGAAGCTCACCAGATAGGGGTGGGCCTTGCCCGGCACCATGTCGGCCGCGCGCGCCAGGTCCTTCAGCGCCATCGGCCGGCCTTCCTGCACCAGTGCGCGCAGCAACTGCCCGCCGACCTCGATGCTCTGGATGCCCCGCTGGGGACGGTTGTCGGTGCGGCTGTCGACGTCTTCGTCGTCGGCGGGGCCAGGTTCAGATCGGGGAGATGCCATTGTTTGTTAGACATCGTTGAATTCGTTGATTATCATCTGATCTGTTTTAGGTATGGTCGAATTGGTTAGATCGCCATCGCCATCGACCTCACCCCTTCCGAGGAAACCCCCCATGAACGCCCCCACCAAGACCTTTGCCTCTGCGGCCGACCTGGAAGAGAAGAAGGTCAGCTTCGAGAAGCTGTCCGACTACGCCTGGGCCTACACCGCCGAGGGCGACCCGAACACCGGCATCGTGATCGGCGACGACGCGGTGATGGTCATCGACACCCAGGCCACCCCGGTGATGGCCGAGGACGTGATCCGCCGCATCCGCGAGGTCACCGACAAGCCGATCAAGTACGTCTGCCTGAGTCACTACCACGCGGTGCGGGTGCTGGGCGCCTCGGCCTACCAGCCCGAGCACATCATCGCCAGCCAGGACACGTACGACCTGATCGTCGAGCGTGGCGAGCAGGACAAGGCCAGCGAGATCGGCCGCTTCCCGCGCCTGTTCCGCAATGTCGAGAGCGTGCCCGCCGGCCTGACCTGGCCCACCATCACCTTCACCGGCAAGATGACGCTGTGGCTGGGCAAGCTGGAAGTGCAGATCCTGCAACTCGGCCGCGGCCACACCAAGGGCGACACGGTGGTCTGGCTGCCGCAGGACCGGGTGCTGTTCTCCGGCGACCTGGTCGAGTTCGACGCCACGCCCTACGCCGGCGACGCCTACTTCCAGGACTGGCCGCAGACCCTGCAGAACATCGCTGCGCTGCAGCCCGAGAAGCTCGTGCCCGGCCGCGGCCCGGCGCTGAAGAACGCCGCCGAGGTGCAGGCCGGCCTGGAGGGCACGCGCGCCTTCGTGAGCGACCTCTTCGCCAGCGTCAAGGCGGGCGCCGCCGAGGGCAAGGCCCTGCGCGCGGTCTACGAAGAAACCTTCGCGAAGCTGCAGCCGACCTACGGCCAGTGGGTGATCTTCAACCACTGCATGCCCTTCGACGTCACCCGCGCCTACGACGAGGCCACCCAGTTCCCCGACCCCCGCATCTGGACCGCCGAGCGCGACGTGCAGATGTGGCAGGCTTTGGAGGGCTGAGCGGCCATGGCGACCGACGCTTCCCACGACCCGGCCCTGACCAGCTGGGTGGCCTCCGCCCAGGCGACAGGCGCTGACTTCCCGATCCAGAACCTGCCCTTCGGTCGCATTCGTCGTGCCGGCTCTGCCGAGCCCTGGCGCATCGGCGTGGCCATCGGCGATCAGGTGCTCGACCTGGCTGCCGCCGCCCAGGCCGGCGGCTGGTCCGCCGAGGTGTCCGCGCTGCTCGTGCCGCTGGCGGCTGGTGACCTGAACGCCTTCATGGCGCAGGGCCCGGCACCGCGCCGTGCGCTGCGAGCCGCTCTGCAGGCCGCGCTCAAGGCCGGCAGCGCGCAGCAGGCGGCGCTGGCGCCTTGCCTGATCGCGCAGGCCGAGGTCGAGTTCAGCCTGCCCTGCACGGTGCACGACTACACCGACTTCTACACCAGCGTGAACCACGCCACCGCGGTGGGCAGGCTCTTCCGGCCGGACAACCCGCTGCTGCCCAACTACAAGTGGGTGCCGATCGGCTACCACGGCAGGGCCTCCTCGCTGGTGGTCAGCGGCACGCCGATCCGCCGGCCCAATGGCCAGTTCAAGCTGCCGGGCACGTCCGAAGGCGCGGCGCCCGATTTCGGCCCCTGCCGCCGGCTCGACTACGAGCTGGAGCTGGGGGCCTACGTCGGCCGTGCCAACGCGCTGGGCGAGCCGGTGCCGATCGGCCAGGCGAGCGAGCACCTCTTCGGCATCGGCCTGCTCAACGACTGGTCGGCGCGTGACCTGCAAGCCTGGGAGTACCAGCCGCTGGGGCCTTTCCTGTCGAAGAACTTCGGCAGCGTCCTGTCGCCCTGGATCGTCACGATGGAGGCGCTGGAGCCCTTCCGCGTGCCCTTCACCCGCCCGGAGGGCGACCCGCAGCCGCTGCCCTACCTCGACTCGGTCGAGAACCGCGCCGGCGGCGCCCTGGACATCCAGCTGCAGGTGCGCATCCAGACGGCGCAGATGCGCGCGGCCGGCGAGCCGGCGGTGACGCTGATGCAGTCCAGCTACCGCGACGCCTACTGGACGCTGGCGCAGCTGGTGACGCACCACACCGTCAACGGCTGCAACCTCAACCCGGGCGACCTGCTGGGCAGCGGCACCCTGTCCGGCCCGCAGCCGGGGCAGGGCGGCTCGCTGCTGGAGCTGACCCGTGGCGGCAAGCAGCCGATCACCCTGCCCAACGGCGAGACGCGCACCTTCGTGCAGGACGGCGACACCATCGAGCTGCATGCCTGGTGCGAGCGTGAGGGCGCGGTGCGCATCGGCTTCGGACCCTGCAGCGGTGTGATCCTGCCGGCGCCGTGATCGACATGGCACTGGCGCGGCGGTGATATTGCCCGCCAGATGCCGCCGCGGCAGTCCGGGGAACGATCCCGGGCCGCCGGCCTCCAAGGCGGGATCGTGCGTTCGTCCACAATCCTGGCATGACCTATTCGCTCGGCACGCTGCGGGGAGCAGCGCCTTCGCCAACTTCTGACCCGGCCGGCACCGCGGCGCCCGGCTCCGGCCTGCAGCGGCTGCTGACGCGCTGGCGGCTGCAGCTCGTGCTGGCGCTGGGCGGCCTGCTCTGGCTGCTGTGGCTGATCGCGATGTGGACCCACGATGCCGGCGATGCGGCCTTCTCCACCTCCGGGGATGGCCTGGCCCTGCGCAACCGCGCCGGGCTGCTGGGCGCCTGGGTGTCGGACCTGTCCTACGTGCTGTTCGGCGGCTCGGTGTGGTGGTGCCTGGTGGTGGCCGCGCGGGCCTGGCTGGCCGCGGTGGCCCAGTTGCTGCGCAGCGACCCCGACGCGGCCCTGCCCCGCGATGCCCAGGGCCCGGTGGCCTGGCGTCCGCGCTGGATGCCCTGGGTCGGCTTGCTCCTGCTGCTGATGGCCAGCACCGCGCTGGAGTGGACCCGCCTGTACCGCTTCGAGGCGCTGTGGGCGGGCGCCCATGCGGGCGGCATCCTCGGTGCCACGCTGGGCCCCTTGTCGGTGAAGTGGCTCGGCTTCGTCGGCAGCGGCCTGTCCTGGATCGTGCTGCTGCTGCTCGGCCTGGCCTGGGCGCTGCGGTTTTCGTGGCTGGGGCTGGCCGAGGGCATCGGCGGCTGGATCGACGGCCTGCGCGAGCGCCGCATCGAGAGCCGCGAACGGGCCGAGGACCAACGCATCGGCGAGCGCGCCCTGCGCGAGCGCGAGCGGGTGCTCGATGTGGAGCGCCGCGTCGAGGAGGCCACGCACCCGGTGCCGCTGGTGATCGAGACGCCACCGCCCGCGACCGCCTCGCCGGTGCTGCCCTCCACGCGGGTGGCCAAGGAGCGCCAGCAGCCGCTTTTCGTCGATCTGGACAACGGCAAGTTGCCGCAGGTTGACCTGCTGGACGCTGCGCCCGGCAAGGTCGAGACCGTGACCCCCGAGTCGCTGGAGATGACCAGCCGGCTGGTGGAGAAGAAGCTCAAGGACTTCGGCGTCGAGGTGCGCGTGGTGGCGGCTCACCCGGGCCCGGTGATCACGCGCTATGAGGTCGAGCCGGCCACGGGCGTGAAGGGTTCGCAGGTGGTCGGCTTGGCCAAGGACCTGGCGCGCTCGCTCAGCCTGGTGTCGATCCGGGTGGTGGAGACGATTCCCGGCAAGAACTGCATGGCCCTCGAATTGCCCAACGCGCGCCGGCAGATGATCCGCCTGGCCGAGATCCTGGGCTCGCAGGTCTACCACGACGCTGCCTCGCTGCTGACCATCGGCCTGGGCAAGGACATCGTGGGCACGCCGATGGTGGCCGACCTGGCCAAGATGCCGCACGTGCTGGTGGCCGGCACCACCGGCTCGGGCAAGTCGGTGGGCATCAACGCGATGATCCTCAGCCTGGTCTACAAGGCCGAGCCCAAGGACGTGCGGCTGATCCTGATCGACCCGAAGATGCTCGAAATGAGCATGTACGAGGGCATCCCGCACCTGCTCGCGCCGGTGGTCACGGACATGAAGCAGGCTGGCAACGCGCTGACCTGGTGCGTGGCCGAGATGGAGCGGCGCTACAAGCTGATGAGCAAGCTGGGCGTGCGCAACCTGGCCGGCTACAACAAGAAGCTCGCCGAGGCCAAGGAGCGCGGCGAGCTGATCCCGAATCCCTTCAGCCTGACGCCGGAGGAGCCCGAGCCGCTGGATCGCCTGCCCTACATTGTGGTGGTGATCGACGAGCTGGCCGACCTGATGATGGTGGTGGGCAAGAAGATCGAAGAACTGATCGCCCGCCTGGCGCAGAAGGCGCGCGCCTCGGGCATCCACCTCATCCTGGCCACCCAGCGCCCCGGCGTGGACGTGATCACCGGCCTGATCAAGGCCAACATCCCGACGCGCATCGCCTTCCAGGTGAGCAGCAAGATCGACAGCCGCACCATCCTCGACCAGATGGGCGCCGAGGCGCTGCTGGGCCAGGGCGACATGCTCTACCTCGCGCCGGGTACCGGCCTGCCCACGCGGGTGCACGGCGCCTTCGTCAGCGACGACGAGGTGCACCGCGTGGTGGACTACCTCAAGACCCAGGGCGAGCCGGACTACATCGAGGGCATCCTGGAAGGCGGTGTGATCGACGGCGAGGGCAACGACACCAACGCCGAGGGCGGCGGTGGCGACCCGGAATCCGACCCGATGTACGACCAGGCGGTGGCCGTGGTGCTGCAGCAGCGCCGCGCCTCTATCTCGCTGGTGCAGCGCCACCTGCGCATCGGCTACAACCGCGCGGCCCGCCTGCTCGACCAGATGGAGAAGGCCGGGCTGGTGTCCGGCATGGCCACCAACGGCAACCGGGACATCCTGGTGCCGCCCAGAAATCCAGAGTGAGCGTGTGCTTGCTTTCACTGCCCCTCCCATGACCCTGAAGAATCCCCGCCGCTCGCTTCTTGCTGTGGTCGCCGCCGCCGTGACCGGCTTCGTCTTCCCCAGCCTGGCCCACGCCGATGCCGCTGATGCCCTGCGCAGCTTCGTGCAGAACGTGTCCTCTGGCCGCGGTGCCTTCACCCAGACGGTGACCTCGCCCGATGGCGCGAAGAAGAAGTCCTCCAGCGGCAGCTTCGAGTTCCTGCGGCCCAACCGCTTCCGCTTCGACTACGCCAAGCCCTACGAGCAGCAGATCGTCGCGGACGGGCAGAAGGTCTGGCTCTTCGACGTCGACCTGAACCAGGTCACGGTGCGCCCCTACGACCAGGCGCTCGGCGCCACGCCGGCCGCGCTGCTGGCCGGCGGCAACCTGGAGCGTGACTTCACTTTGAGCAACGAGACGGACGCGGGCGGCCTGCAGTGGGCGCGTGCGCTGCCCAAGGTCAAGGAAGGCAGCATCCGCAGCGTGCGGGTGGGCTTCCGAGGCAAGGACCTGGCCGCCTTCGAAATCACCGATGCCTTCGGCCAGACCTCGCGGCTGGAGTTCGCCCGCTTCGAGCCGGGCGCCGCCATATCGCCCGCGCGCTTCAAGTTCACCCCGCCGGCTGGCGCCGACGTGCTGCAGCAGTGAGCGGATGCCTTGAGCAGGTTTTATGAGCATGCGCTCACATTGATGCTGAGGCCCATTGGACGGTGATGGACGACCTGTTCGGGGCCGCTTCGCCCGCTCCCACGCCTGCCTCGGCGTCCGGCGGTAGCACGGCAGCGCGCCCGTCTACCGAGGCCGCCCAGGCGTACGCGCCGCTGGCCGAACGCCTGCGCCCGAGCACGCTCGACGAGGTGATCGGCCAGCACAGCCTGCTCGACGCGGGCAAGCCGCTGCGGGTGGCCTTCGAGTCCGGCCGGCCGCACTCGATGATCCTCTGGGGCCCGCCCGGCACCGGCAAGACCACGCTGGCGCGGCTGATGGCCAGCGCCTTCGACGCCGAGTTCGTGCAGATCTCGGCGGTGCTCGGCGGCGTCAAGGACATCCGCGATGCGGTGGACCGCGCCCGGCTCGCGCAGGCGCAGGGGCGGCGCTGCATCGTCTTCGTCGACGAGGTGCACCGTTTCAACAAGGCACAGCAGGACGCCTTCCTGCCCCATGTCGAATCAGGGCTGTTCACCTTCATCGGGGCGACCACCGAGAACCCGTCCTTCGAGGTGAACTCCGCGCTGCTGTCGCGAGCCACGGTGCACGTGCTGCAGCCCATCTCGGAAGAGGACCTGCAGGGCCTGCTGCAGCGCGCCACGGCGGCGCTCGGTGCGGTGGCGCCCGAGCCGGCTGCGGCCGCGCGGTTGATCGCCTATGCCGATGGCGACGCGCGCCGCCTGCTCAACACCTACGAGAACGTGGCGCGCATGGTCGGCCCGCAGGCCACCATCGACGAGGCCACGCTGGAGCGTTGCCTGGGCGCGCAGCTGCGCCGCTACGACAAGGGCGGCGAGCAGTTCTACGACACGATCTCCGCGCTGCACAAGTCGGTGCGCGGCAGCCACCCGGATGCCGCGCTGTACTGGCTGGCGCGCATGCTCGACGGCGGGGTGGACGCGCGCTACATCGCCCGTCGGTTGATCCGCATGGCGGCCGAGGACATCGGCCTGGCCGACCCGCGCGCGCTGCGCCTGTGCCTGGATGCCAGCGAGACCTACGAGCGACTGGGTTCCCCCGAAGGCGAGCTGGCGCTGGCCGAGGCGGTGGTCTACCTGGCGGTGGCGCCCAAGTCCAATGCGGTCTACACCGCCTACAAGGCCGCCCGCGCCTTCGTGAAGCAGGACGGCACCCGCCCGGTGCCGCTGCACCTGCGCAATGCGCCGACGAAGCTGATGAAGTCGCTAGACTACGGCCGTGACTACCGCTACGCCCACGACGAGGCGGGCGGCTACGCGGCGGGCGAGCGCTACTTCCCCGACGCCCTGGACCCGCCGCCGCAGTTCTACGCGCCGGTGCCGCGCGGTCTGGAGATCAAGATCGGCGACAAGCTGGCGCAGCTGCGCTCGCTGGATGACGCGGCGCGGGCGGGCGGTACGGCCCCCGAGCCCGATCAGAGTTCGTAGCCGCGGCGCTTGAGCACCGAGCGCAGTGCGAACATCGAGCGGATGCGCGCCACGTGCGGGAAGGCCGCGAGGTGCTTGCGGTGGATGCGCTCGTAGTCCTCGGTGTTGGCCACCGCCACGCGCAGCAGGTAGTCGGCGGTGCCCGACATCAGGTGGCATTCCAGGATGTCCGGGCAGGCCTGCACCGCGCGCTCGAAGGCATCCAGCGCCGCGTCGCGCTGGCTGTTGAGCGTGATCTCGATGAACACCGTGGTCGGCTTGCCGATCGCGCTGGCGCTGAGCACGGCGCCGTAGCCGTCGATCACGCCGCCGCTTTCCAGCCGCTGCAGCCGGCGCAGGCAGCCCGAGGCCGACAGGTGCACGCGCTCGGCCAGCTCGGCGTTGGTGATGCGGCCCTCGGCCTGCAGGATGGACAGGATCTGGCGGTCGGTGCGATCAAGTTCCATGCGTCGTTTCTCGGTGTGGCTGCATTGTCTGCCTGAATCTGGTTGATTCGGTGTGGAGCGTTGCGTGATCGAGGGTTCCGGAGGGGTGCTCTGCGCACGAAGTTGAGCGCCGATCCCCGCAAGATTCAGGGCATTCGCAGACCGCCCAACCTTTCCGACGGAGCTTTCCCCATGCGCATTGGCGTGCCCACCGAAATCAAGAACCACGAGTACCGCGTCGGCCTCACGCCGGCCTCGGTGCGTGAACTCACCCACGCCGGCCACGCGGTGGCGGTGCAGGCCGGTGCTGGCCGGGGCATCGGCTGCAGCGATGACGACTACGTGGCCGCAGGTGCCCAGGTGCTGGCCGATGCGCCGGCGGTGTTCGACTGGGCCGAGATGATCGTCAAGGTCAAGGAGCCGCAGCCGCAGGAGTGCCGCATGCTGCGCGCCGGCCAGCTGCTGTTCACCTACCTCCACCTGGCGCCGGACCCGGTGCAGGCCGAGGGCCTGCTGGCCAGCGGCTGCACCGCCGTCGCTTACGAGACCATCACCGACGCGCGCGGCGGCCTGCCGCTGCTGGCGCCGATGAGCGAGGTGGCCGGGCGCATGGCGGTGCAGGTCGGCGCGGTGGCGCTGCAGCAGGCCAACGGCGGGCGCGGCGTGCTGCTCGGTGGTGTGCCGGGGGTGGCGCCGGGGCAGGTCTGCGTGATCGGCGGTGGCGTGGTGGGCACGCACGCGGCGCGCATGGCGATGGGCCTGGGCGCCGAGGTCACGGTGCTGGACCGCTCGCTGCCGCGCCTGCGTCAGCTCGACGAGGTCTTCGGCGGCCGGCTGCGCACCGTCTGCGCCACGCTGGACGCCACCGAGGCGGCGGTGCTGCAGGCCGACCTGGTGGTCGGTGCGGTGCTGGTGCCCGGCGCCGCGGCGCCCAAGCTGATCCGCCGTGAGCAGCTCTCGCGCATGAAGCCGGGTGCGGTGATCGTCGACGTGGCGATCGACCAGGGTGGCTGCTTCGAGACCTCGCGCGCGACTACGCACGCCGAGCCGACCTACGTGGTCGACGGCATCGTGCACTACTGCGTGGCCAACATGCCCGGCGCGGTGCCGCGCACCTCCACCTTTGCGCTCAACAACGCCACGCTGCCCTTCGTGCTGGCGCTGGCCGGCCAGGGCTGGCGCGAGGCCTGCCGCTCCGATGCGCACCTGCGCGAGGGCCTGACGGTGCATGGCGGCGCCATCGTGCACCCAGTGGTCGCCCAGGGGCTGGGCCGGCCCTGCACGGACGTGGCCGGCGTGCTTGGCTGACGCCTGGGCCGGCGCCTGTAGGCAGTCCCCTGCGATCAGGCGCCTGCGGTGTCCCGGGGCACTGCGGCGGTTCGTTGTGCACACGCCGCAGTGCCCGGTCTGAAAAACAAGCAGCCTTGATGCCCGTCGAAGCGGCGTGCCGCCCCACGACCGTGCGGTAAACACGCATCGGTGCCCCTGTAACCGGCCTCTACAATCCGCCCCGCCTTTCGCCACCCGAACCGGACGGGGTGGGGGTCGGGCGGACCGCGCTGGGGGCGATCCGCATGGCGCCTGCCTGAGGTGGCATGGGCATTGCAACAAGGCGCACGGCGGCCACGAGCCGAATCGTGCCGTTCATGGCGCGAGGCTCAACCGGACTCGCCCGAGGAGACCCGAAGAATGGATGTTTTTGTACAGCAGGTCATCAATGGCCTGGTGCTGGGCAGCATGTATGCCCTCGTCGCCCTGGGCTACACGATGGTCTACGGCATCATCAGCCTCATCAACTTCGCCCATGGCGAGGTGCTGATGGTGGGCGCCATGGTGGCCTGGACCGTGGCCACCGCGATTCCTGCCGGCACGATGCCCGGCTGGCTGCTGATGATCGTGGCGATGCTCGCAGCGATGGTCGTCTGCGCAGCGTTGAACTTCACGATCGAGAAGATCGCCTACCGGCCGTTGCGCAGCGCGCCGCGCCTGGCGCCGCTGATCACCGCGATGGGCATGAGCCTGCTGCTGCAGACGCTGGCGATGATCATCTGGAAGCCCAATCCCAAGCCCTTCCCGCAGCTGCTGCCGCCGGAGATCTTCTTCCTGTGGGAGGACGGCCCCGTGATCACGCTGACGCAGGTGGTGATCCTGGTGGTGACCATGGTCTCGCTGGCCGGGCTGCTCTGGCTGGTCAACCGCACCAAGCTGGGTCGCGCGATGCGCGCCACCGCCGAGAACCCACGCGTGGCCGGCCTGATGGGCGTGCGCCCCGACCACGTGATCTCCGCCACCTTCATCATCGGCGCCGCGCTGGCGGCGATTGCCGGCGTGATGTGGGCGGCCAACTACGGCACCGTGCAGCACTCGATGGGCTTCCTGCCCGGCCTGAAGGCCTTCACCGCCGCGGTGTTCGGCGGCATCGGCAACCTCACCGGCGCGATGGTGGGTGGCGTGCTGCTCGGCCTGATCGAGGCCATCGGTGCGGGCTACCTGGGTGAGCTGACCGGTGGCGTGTTCGGCAGCCATTACGTCGAGATCTTCGCCTTCATCGTCCTGATCCTCGTGCTGACCCTGAGGCCGTCAGGCCTGATGGGCGAGCGCGTGGCGGACCGGGCTTGAGCGAGGGAGGACGATCATCATGACGACTTCCAAGAAGAACAGCTTCATCGTTTTCCTGATCGCCGCGATCGCGCTGCTGGCGCTGCCACTGATCGCGGCCCAGTTCGGCCAGGGCTGGGTGCGCATCATGGCGCTGGCGCTGCTGTACGTGCTGCTGGCGCTGGGCCTGAACATCGTGGTCGGCTACGCCGGCCTGCTGGACCTGGGCTATGTCGCGTTCTACGCGGTGGGGGCGTACATGTACGCCCTGCTGGCGTCGCCGCACCTGGCGGAAAACTTCGAGTCGATCAAGGCCGCGTTCCCGAACGGGCTGCACCTGCCGATCTGGGTGGTCATCCCGCTGGCCGCGGCGATCGCGGCGCTGGCGGGCGTGCTGCTGGGTGCGCCGACGCTGAAGCTGCGCGGCGACTACCTGGCCATCGTGACCCTGGGTTTCGGCGAGATCATCCGGGTGTTCATGAACAACCTGGAGCACCCGGTCAACATCACCAACGGGCCGCGCGGCATCAGCCAGATCGACCCCATGACCCTGGCAGGCGTGAGCTTCGGTAAGCCGCTGGAAGTGCTGGGCTTCAGCGTGCCTTCGGTGGCGCTGTACTACTACCTGTTCCTGGTCCTGGTGGTGGGCAGCGTGGTGGTCTGCCACCGGCTGGAGACCTCGCGCATCGGCCGCGCCTGGATGGCCATCCGCGAGGACGAGATCGCCGCCAAGGCGATGGGCCTGAACACCCGCAACCTCAAGCTGCTGGCCTTCGGCATGGGCGCCACCTTCGGCGGCGTGTCGGGCTCGATGTTCGCGTCCTTCCAGGGCTTCATCTCGCCCGAGTCCTTCACGCTGATGGAGTCGGTGATGATCGTCGCGATGGTGGTGCTGGGCGGCATCGGCCACATCCCGGGCGTGATCCTGGGGGCGCTGCTGCTGGCGGCGCTGCCCGAGGTGCTGCGCTACGTGGCCGGCGACGTGCAGAACCTGACGGGTGGACGCATCGACGCGGCCATCCTGCGCCAGCTCCTGATCGCGCTGGCGATGATCACGGTGATGCTGCTGCGCCCGCGCGGCCTGTGGCCCTCGCCGGAACACGGCCGGGCTGCGGTGGTGGTGAAGTGACGCGCGAGGAGCAGACATGAGCCAATCCGACATCGTCCTGCAGGTGCAGGGCGTCTCCAAGCGCTTCGGCGGCCTGCAGGCCCTGCAGGACGTGGGCATCACGATCCGAAAAGGCCAGGTCTACGGCCTGATCGGCCCCAACGGCGCCGGCAAGACCACCTTCTTCAACGTCATCACCGGCCTGTACACACCCGACGGCGGTACCTTCGAGCTGGGCGGCGCGCCTTACGTGCCCACCGCGGTGCACGAGGTGGCCGCGGCCGGCATCGCGCGCACCTTCCAGAACATCCGCCTCTTCCCCGAGATGACGGCGCTGGAGAACGTGATGGTGGGGCGCCACGTGCGCACCTCGTCGGGGCTGATTGGCGCGGTGTTCCGCACCGCCTCGTTCAAGGCAGAGGAGGCCGCCATCAAGGCGCGCGCGCAGGAGCTGCTCGACTACGTGGGCATCGGCAAGTACGCCGAGTTCAAGGCGCGCACCCTGAGCTACGGCGACCAGCGCCGCCTGGAGATCGCCCGCGCGCTGGCCAC
>Ga0073899_10000414_pt1 | contig 39329 bp, 37 predicted proteins | sample KloWWTmetaKNB5Ph_FD_88975 | JGI IMG/M metagenome (GOLD analysis project Ga0073899, IMG submission 88975) | Active sludge microbial communities from Klosterneuburg, Austria, studying microevolution and ecology of nitrifiers - Klosterneuburg... | ecosystem: Engineered > WWTP > Aerobic digester >... | reverse complement strand
GGATGATCTGATCCGGCGTGTGCCGCCGGCGCTTGCTTGATGTCATGGTCATGTGATTCTTTCTGCCCTCACGGGCAACAGAGCCGCACAACACCTGGACCACTACGAGGGTCTCAGCTCATGTTGATGGCTGGGACGTTGCGCGGTGAGATCAACCTGGCTGCTCAGAACGGGCTGTACTTGGTGATGCTGCTGCTCGGCGGGATGGTGATCGCCGTCGACAAACTGCCGGGCGCATTGCGTGCGGTCGCCCTGGCGCTGCCCAGCGGGGCGTTAGCCGACGTGTTGCGCGACGCGGTGTCGCACACTGGTGAACGACCGGGGCTGAGCTGGGTGGTAATGGGTGCCTGGGCGGTGCTCACCCCGGTGGTTGCGGCCCGCGCTTTTCGTTGGGAATAGTTCCCCCGCTGCGCTGGCGGCCCACCGTGTTTGGCTTGGCCCAGCGGTCGCTAGCGGCAAACGCCTCGGTGACCTGTTCGTAGGTCAGCGGGTTGCTGTCGTTCCCGGTGATCTCGGCATCGGGCATTCGCCCGCTGCGTCGATAACTGCCCTGACCGGTGCTGTTCGGTCCGGTGCGGGTGATGAAGATGATCACCACCAGGATCCACATGAACATCCCGCCGCCGATCTTCATGATCACCCCGGCCAATTGCTGATCGTCGGTGACGGAGAGTCCCCAGACGCGCACGGGCTGTTCGTACTGGCGGTACACCGCGCCCTCGGCGAACACCAGCCAGCCAGCTGGCACGGTGGGCACGACCCCTTGGGCGAACAGATAGATCATCTTGCCCATCGGGCCGAGATGGAATTCCTTGAACGGCCCGCACACCGGCATCCACATCCACAGCGCGGTCACGACGATAAGGAAGTGCACGAGGTAGTGCAGCGGGCCATTGCGGATCGAAGCGTTGACGACACCCGGGATGTGCGAGATCATCACCATCCCGTTGAAGGCCACGCCGGCGACGATCGGATTGCACAGGAACTTGAACACCCGATATCCCGTGCCGCGGCCAATCAGCAGACGGAGCAGCCATTCAGGAGTGGCCAGCAGGATCAGCGGGGGCATGAAGTAGCTGAGCATCATGTGCTGGACCATGTGCACCGAGTACAGGTATTCCTCGCCGATCTGGTGGATCGGCCAGGTTGAGGCGGTGAACATCAGCACCATCGCGCCGACGAAGTACCACAGCTGTCGACGGGTGATCACCGGTTGATTGGTGCCGGCGACGGCGTGCGGGCCGACGACGCGGATCATGTAGATGAACGCGCCGATCAGGCAGACGACCAGCAGATACACCTCGGGGTTCGATTGGAACCGCCAGGGGTCGGCAAAGCTTGGCGCGCCAACGATCATCGTCAGCCGTCCACGACTAGAAGACTCGGAACGTCAGCAATGTACCGAGATAGACCATCAGCGTCAGAGCCATGCCCGCATAGAACATCGCCCCGCAAACCTTGCTGTCGAACTTGAGATGCATGAAGTACAAGAGGACCAGCACGAACTTGATGACCATCATCACCAGCAGCACCGGAGTGTGCGCGGCACCGAGATCGACCCAGTACGTCGAGGTTTCCAGTGCAGTCAGCACCGCCAGCACGACGGCGACCTTTAGGTACAAGGTGTCCTTCGGGTGATGAGCCACGTGATCATCGGCGGGGGCGGTGTGGTCGTTGTCGCCGACGTAAGCGGCGTGCTCGGCGCGGGCTGCGGCGGCCGGATCTAGTGCGGTATCGATCGTCTCGCTCATCGGTGCGTCCTCACGTGGGAATCAGGTAGACGAGGGTGAAGATGACAATCCACACGACGTCGACGAAGTGCCAATACAGACCGACCATTTCGATCGCTTCGGCCTTCTGGCCGGGGATCTTGTTCTTGCTGACCATCGCGACCAAGGTGAGCAGCATGATCACGCCAACGGTGACGTGCACACCGTGGAAGCCGGTGAGCGAATAGAAGCTGGAGCTGAACAGGCTGGTGGTGTAGCCGAGTCCCTCGTGATAGAAGGACGTGAATTCATACACCTGGGCACCGACGAAGGTGGAACCGAGCAGGGCCGTGACCGACAACCATGTTTGCGCCTTGGCGTCTTCGTCGCGATGTGCGGCGCTGACCGCCAGGACCATGGTGAGTGACGACATCAGCAGCACAAAGCTGGACACCGACGTCAGCGGAATGTCCCACAATGCATCCGGCCCAGGGCCGGTGCCATTGCGGCCGCGATACAACATGTAGACCGAGATCAACCCGCCAAACAGCAAGCAGTCGCTGCCGAGGAACAGCCACATCCCCAGCTTGTTGTTGCTCAACCCGGGAATCGTGGTGTGCATCGCGGCGTGGCCGACGGCAGCGTGCCCGTCGGGAGCGGCGTGATCGGTGTGAACGGCTACGTCAGCCAACGTGCTCTAGCTCCTTGGACGGACCAGCCTCGGCGGGCGGGTCGAAATCGGATTCCGGTGCGGTGGAGGGTTCGAGCGCCCAACCGAACGCACAGACCAGAAGCAATGCCCCACCGAGGGCAGCCAGCGGAATGCTGAAGATGATCCCGTAGCTAATGACCGGCAGGGTGAATGCCAGCAGGATCGGCCAGTACGACGGCGAGGGCATATGAATGTGTTCGTCGGCGTTTGCTTCCTGCTCGGCCAACAACGCTTCGGCCGTCGTGGTCTTGACCAATTTCGGACCGTGCTCGGTGTCGACCTCTTCGTACTTGCGATGGAAGAACTCGTCCAGTTCGTGGACGGTGGGGATCGCGTCGAAGTTGTGATCCTTCGGCGGGTTGGCGGTCATCCACTCCAGCGAGCGGGCATCCCACGGGTCGAGCGGGGCAAGCGAGGCGGTGTTCGACTTGCGATGCGTGCGATAGATGTTGACGAGGAACACGATCACACCGATGCCGATCATGTACGACCCGACGCTGGCGACGCGGTTCCAGAAGCCGAGGTTGAACAGACCGTCACCAGTCAGCTTCGACGGCCACACCACCATTCGACGTGGCTGGCCTTGGAGGCCGATCATGTGCATCGGCCCGAAGGTCAGGTTCATACCGATCGCCATCAGCCAGAAGTTCCACTTGCCGAGACGCTCATCGAGCATTCGTCCGAACATCTTTGGCCACCAGAAGTAGAAGGCGGCGAAGATCCCGAAGACCGCACCACCGAAGATCACGTAATGGAAGTGGGCGACGATGTAGTACGTGTCGGTCTGCTGGGTGTCGGACGGCGACACCGCGTGGGTCACGCCGGACAGACCGCCGATGACGAACTGGACGATCATCCCGAGGATGAAGATCATCGCCGCGGTGTAGCGGATCTTGCCGCCCCACATCGTCAGCGTCCAGTTGATGATTTTGACGCCCGTGGGGATGGCGATGATCATCGTCGACGCCGAGAACACGGCAACGCTGACCGGGCCAAGACCGCTGGCGAACATGTGGTGGGCCCACACCCCGAAGCCAACGAAGGCGATGACCGCACCGCTGAGCGCCATGACCTTGTAGCCGAACAGTGGCTTGCGCGAAAAGACCGGAATGATCTCGGACGCAATACCGAAGCTGGGCATGATCAGGATGTACACCTCGGGGTGCCCGAAGATCCAGAACAGGTGCTGCCACAACAGTGGGTCGGCGCCGGCGTCGACGTTAAAGAACTGGCCGCCGAACGAACGCTGGAAGGTCAGCAGAAAGAGCGCAACGCTGATCACCGGCACGGCAAAGACGAGCAGGAACTGGGTGACCAGGATCATCCAGGTGTACATCGGCATCTTCCACAGGGTCATCCCCGGGGCGCGCATGTTGATGATCGTGACGATCAGGTTGATCGCTCCGGTCAGCGAGGCAATACCGGTGATCTGCACGCCGAGCGCCCAGAAGTCGACACCGTGGCTGGGCGAGAACAGGTTGCTGGCGTTCGGCTGGTACATGAACCAGCCACCGTCGGCGGCACCGCCGAGGAACCACGACGTGTTCAGGAAGATCCCGCCGAACAGGAAGCACCAGAAACTCAGCGCGTTGAACCGCGGGAAGGCAACGTCGCGTGCCCCGATCTGCAACGGGATGAAATAGTTGGCCAGCGCGCTAATCATCGGCATGACGAACAAGAAGATCATCGTCGTGCCGTGCATCGTGAACATCTGGTTGTACAGACCGGCGCTGAGCACCGTGTTGTCCGGAGCGGCGAGCTGCGTGCGGATCAACAACGCTTCGAGGCCGCCGACCAAGAAGAAGGCAAAGGCGGCGACGCCATACATGATGCCGATCTTCTTGTGATCGACGGTGAACAGCCACGACTTCCAGCCGGTGGTGGCAACCGGACGATGGAAGATGCCCATCGCCTGGCTGGGCGGAACAAACGTGGGTGCGCCGGCTCCGGCCGTGGCTGGGGTGGCGGATGGGCGTTCAATGATTGCCATTGTCGATCTCCGTTACTTCCGCTCGAGCAGGTAGGCGATCAGCTCGGTGATCTGGTCGTCGTTCAGACCAAGCGCGGGCATGCCGCGCACCTTCCCATCGGATGGTTCCAACTTCGTCGGATCGGTGTACATCGGCTTCTTGTTCGGCGCGTCGCGGATCCAGTCGCGTAGCTCGGCCTCGTTGAGACATTCGCGGGTCACGCCTTTCAGGTACAGCGCTCCAAACTCTTCGGGCGAGGCGTTCCACACCTTGTCCCGACACGCCGGCGTGAGCAGGTCCCACGTGGCCCCAGCAAAGGTGTTGCGAGTCATCAGGTTGGTCAGGTTCGGGGCGGCGCCAGACACGACATACAGCTCGGGTTGGGACACGATCAACGAGCCGTCGTCCTTCTTCAGGCCGTCGACCTGGTGGCACCGCGAACACTGCGCGGCATAGGTTGCTTCGCCGGTGAGCGCCAGCGGATCGGTCGGCGCTTCGTAGGGCTCCAGTTGGTTGGTGGCCCACGTGTCGAAGTCGGCCTGGTTCAAGCCGACGACTTCCATGCGCATTCGGGCATGGCTGAGGCCGCAGAACTCGGCACACTGGCCGCTGAAGATGCCCGGCTCGTCGACTTCCATGCGCAGCGTGTGGGTGCGTCCCGGCACGGAGTCCTTCTTACCGTTCAGCTTCGGCACCCAGAAGCTGTGGATCACGTCGCGGCTCTCGATCTTCAACAGCACCTTGGTGCCCGTCGGGATTGGCATCTGTCCGCTGGTGACGATTGGCTGCTTGATGCCGCCGGAGACGCAGCCCTCCTGGACGGGATAGTCGAACTCCCACCACCACTGCTGACCGGTGACGTTGACAACGCATTCGGTATCGCTGGTCTTGGCCAGGTCGAAGATGGTGGCCATCGTTGGCACGGCGATGCCGACCATGATCAAGGTGGGGATCATCGTCAGGCCGAGCTCGAGCGACATCTTCCCGTGGGTCTGCTCGGGCAGACTCTGACCGCGGTCGCGGTAGCGGACCATGATGTAGCCCATCAGGATGAAGACGATCACGCCGATGACTCCGGCGATCCAGAACACCGGGCGCTGCAGATTGTCGATGGTCCGGGCGTTCTCGCCCGCTGGCTGGAACGTGTCCTGCGGGGCGTCCTTCGCGCAGCCGGCAAGGAAGAGCCCAAGCATCCCCAGACCGGCGAGTGCGGCTCGACGGGATGTGCTGCGTCGGGCGACCGACGAGCGTGACGAATGCATGTCCTGCACCGTACCTACCTGTTCGTTGCGATGGAAACTCATGGCACGTACACCGTGATGGCCTGGTCTTCGATACCTGGAACGGTGATCGTGTACGGAGCGGCGGAGGCGAACGATGGCTTCTCGAACTTGAGTGTCAAGAAGTACTGACCGCCGGGTTCGACCAGCGTCGTGCAGCTCACCGGCTTGGTGACGACATCGGTACCGCTGGTCGAATCGACGAACTGACCCATGTTGACGGTGAACCGCCGAGCTGCGGAGTCTTCGTTCTTGAACAGCACGTTGCTAAAGGCACCGCGAGCGAAGGTCAGGTCGGGGCGAGCACCGCGCAGGCCCTGCGAATAGGCGGCCAACTTGCCGTCCTTGAGGACCACATGGGCGGCCAGGCTGGACTTGATCGACACGTCCTGCGGGGCGCGCTTGTCGACGTGCGCATCCTTGCCTTCCTCGGAGCACACTGCCGGCTCGGCAGACGGGGTCGGGTGATGCTCGATTTTGCGCTGGCCGTCGATAGCCATGACGGCACCAGTGCTGATCAAACCGAGGCCAACGATGGCACCGATACCGGTGATCAGGCCACGCTTGAGATTTGGCTTGCTGGCGATCAGGTATCCACCGACGAGGATCAAGGTGGCCAGCAGGGCGAACACCACAAGCCCGCCGGCCTTATCGACCCACAGCAAAATCCGCGAGAAGGAGTACACCACCGCGGCGACACCTGCAGCGGCCAGCACCGGGAACTCCAGCGGAGCCAGCAGATTGCTGCGCACCTTGGCGTTGTACGCCGGATCGGCGGTGGCCCGCTCGCTCCAGCTCTGCATCATCCACTGCAGGCCGGCGAAGGCGATCACGACGAGGCCGAGGAGGGTGAGCATCGGGCGTGTGTCGGCGCCGATCACCAGCAGGCCGATACCGAGAGCGAGCAGCAACGGCCACACGCTGCGCGCCGCCGGAGCGGTGTTGGCCGCGGCACGCACCGTGGCGTTGGGCTCCATCGATGACACGTTGCCGTCGTTGATGAAGAAGTTCAGCGCGGCGAGGCCAGCGAAGACCACCGTGGCGGCGATCAGCGCGATGATCGCCCCCTGGCCGCCGACCGTGAAACCAAGCACGACTGCGCCAACGAGCGAAAGGGCACTTGCTCCGAGAAAGAGCTTCGAACCTGTAGTGAACATTGCGCTCCCGATTACTTCGTCACGTAAACCACGAACCACACCACAGCGAACGCCGCAGCGAGGAAGTACCAATACAGAGCATGGGCCGACACGACTTCCCGGTCGGCGGAACGGCCACCGAGGTAGCGGATCGCGGTGACCACGCTGAAGATCACCCCGATGATCATCAGGACCAGAAAGACGGCGGTGATCGCGTAGAACATCGAGTTGTACGCCCCGCCCTTGGCGGGAACGGCCATCTGCTTATAGATGTACGCCTGGGCGTTGATCACCATCACGCCGATCAGGGCGGTCAATCCCAAGGCTAGGCCGACGTGCTTGTTGTCGTTGCGCTTGGCCGAGTAGACCGCCCACTGGGCAAAGACGCAAGCCGGCAAAAAGGCAATCAGCATCACGTTGCTGGCGACCTCGGGGACGGCGACGCCCTTCGGCAGCCACTTGGCGCCACTGTTGAGCGCTTGATTGCGGAACGTCACCCAGGTCGCGATCATCGACCCGATCAAGGCGACGCCGGCGGCGCAGGCCAGGGCGGTTCCGACAAGGATCTGGCGGCGCGGCGCGGCGGCCGGTGCGGCGGGAAGGGCCAACATCAGGACTGTCCCCCTGGCTTGAGGTCGAGCAGCGGTTCCGGCGACATCACCGAATGAACCGCCGAGAAATTGTCGTCGGGTGCCGGTGAAGGCGTCGCCCACTCCAGCGTCTGGGCATCCCACGGGTCGTCGATGGCCGGGTCAGTGCGCCGCGCTGCGGCGAGATGCAGGGCCAGCACGCCGATCACCGTCAGGGCGATCAGCACGTGACCAACCCCAGCGAGGATGTTCCACAGACTCTTTGGTCCGCCGTACTCGAAGGCCATCGCTGCGGCGGGCTGCTTGGCGAATCCGGCGATGATGTACGGGACGCCGGCAAGCACGACGCCGAGCGCACCGATCAGAGCCAGCGGCAACACCTTGCGATCGTCGACTGTGCCGCCGGTGAGCTTCGGCGACCAGTATGTCACTGCGCCGAGCGCGGCCAACACGGCCCCACCGAGGATCAGCACCGTCATCGCTTCCTCGTAGACCGTGCCGCCGAGCTTGGCGTCGCCGATCGCAGCGACGGCGCTGCCGGCGACACCGACGAAGGCCAACCCGGCACCGAAGAAGCCAAACAGCAGCGGCGACATCAGCTTGGGAGGCTTGCCCGCCAAGGCCAGCAGCCCGACGCCAAGGACCGTCAACCCGCCGAGCACCGGCAGCAGATTGAACAGCGCGTAGGGGATTGCTTGGTTAAGGAAGTTGCTGAACGATCCGTTGAACACGTTGCGCTCGAGGCCGAACTGCGAGCGGGTCATCGCCGGCAAGGCGGCGACGCCAAGCAGTCCGACGCCAGCGAAGGCGATGCCGCGCATCGGCAGGCGGCGACGCGAGGCGGTGGCGATCGCCTCGAGGGCGAAGCCGAAGGCCGGGATTGCGTACACGATCGTGGCCGGTTGCGAGTAGGCAAAGCCCAACCATGTGCTGAGCGCCTTCGTGCCGCCGTAGCCGGCGCGACCATGGCGGTAGTCGATCCATGTGTAGGCGAGCATCCCGACAACCGCCGGGAGGATCAGGATCAGCCCCAGACAGAACACCAGCACCGACCAGGTGAACGGCGGGACGCGGCGCATGTTCATCCCCGGTGCGCGAGTGGTCAGGATCGTTGCGCCGACCGAGACGACGGCGGCCAGGAGGCCAAGGGCGAGGACGATGTGCGCCGTCTGGAACAGCGACACGAAGCGCTGATTGCCGCCGCCAGGGCCGCCGTTGGCGGCGATGCTGACCACCACGACGACCGCGCCGAACAACCACATCCAGAATCCGGTGACCGCAAGACGACCAAAGGCAAGGGCGCGCGCCCCGATCTGCAACGGTACGACCGCGACCGAGAGTCCGACCATCAACGGAATGGCGACACACATCACCAGGCCAACTCGATAGGCGGCGAAGAACTGCGGAATGGCTCCGATATCCACCATCGACCGGGTGGTGTCGGCCCGATCGAGACCGAGCACGGCGGCGATCACTGCCACGGCGACGCCCGCGGCCAGTGCGCCGACGACAAACATCCGGCCGATCCGCTTATGGTCGGCAGTGGTCACCCAGTTGACGAGCGCGTCGGCGGAGGGCGATGCCGTGGACGCGTCGGGCGCGGTGCCGACGGCAGCGTCGGGGTGTGTGCTCGAAACATGAGGATCGAGAGTTGTCATACGCGGCGAACTCGTTTCGTGCGGGCGCGTGGCGTGCGCAACCCGAGGCGGACAGGTCGGAACTTCACGTCAGACATTACCCACACCCCTTGTTCCGGTCCGAAATCATCGGTTCACCGGATCAGGACGTCGACCATGACTGCGCCGAACAGCAGGGTGATGTAGCTAATGCTGACACCGAAGACGCGCATCGCCCGCGACGGCGACGGATCGCCTCCGAGATCGATGGTGGACCACACAAACAGTCCGCCGGCGACGACCGCGACCGCGGTGTACAGCCAGCCCATCGAAGCGACGGGGATCAACACCAGCGAGGCGATCACCATGGCCACCGTGTAGGCAACCATCCAGCGCACGGTATTGCTGGCTGTCTCGACCGCTGGCAGCATCGGCACGCGTGCGGCGCGATATCCCTCGACATGGCGCATCGCCAACGCCCAGGTGTGCGGTGGCGTCCACAGGAAGATCACCGCAAACAGGATCCACGGCTCCCAGGCGACGCTGTCGGTGACCGCCGCCCAGCCCACCAAAACCGGCATCGCGCCGGCGGCACCACCGATGACGATGTTCTGCTTGGTATGGCGCTTCAGCAGGATCGTGTAGATGAACACATAGAACAAGGTGGCCGACAAGGCCAACACGGCGGCCAGCAGATTGGCCCCGGCCCACAGCACGACGAACGCGGCGATCTCCAAGCCGATCGCAAAGATCAGTCCGTGGATCGGCTTGATCAGCCCGGTGACCAACGGGCGTCCCGCGGTTCGCGGCATCAGCGCATCGATATCGCGGTCGTAGTACATGTTGATCGCGTTGGCGCCCCCGGCGGCCAACGTGCCGCCCAACAAGGTGACCAGCACCAGCTTGGTCGACGGCCATCCGCCCTCGGCCAGGACCATCGCCGGCAGGGTGGTGATCAACAGCAACTCGACGACCCGCAGCTTCATCAGCATGACGTAGCCACCGAGCACCGACGTCGGTCGGCGGGTGGACGAGTGCGCTACCCCACCCGGACGCATCCGCGACGGGACCAAGGGGCGAGCACCGACTGACATCGCGGTCCATGGTAGGGCCAGAATGGGGCCATGGCGCCAGCCCCGATGCCCGTCGAAGTGGACCAGCCAGCTTCCGGCGAGGAGCTGGCACCCGACCGACCGTGGATCGCCCTGGTCTGGAACGACCCGATCAACCTGATGAGCTACGTGACGTTCGTGTTCCAGAAGTTGTTTGGCTATAGCACCGAAAAGGCGACGGCGTTGATGCTCGATGTCCATGAAAAAGGTCGTGCGGTCGTCAGTAGCGGGGCGCGCGAGAAGATCGAGATGGACGTGTTTCGGCTGCACGAACACGGGCTGTGGGCGACGATGCAGCAGGACGACTGATGGTCTTCCGGCGCAAGGCGCGTGGCCCGATCTGGCGCAGCGGCGCGGTGTACGTCGTCAACCTCTCGGGCGACGAACGCAACGTCCTGATCCGTCTCCTGGGCGAGCTCTCGCAGTTGTTGACCAGCGGCGAAGCGCCAGCGGTGGCCCGTCGCCTGCACCCTCCCGCTTACCACTTGGAGATCGATCGAGAGGCCGACGCGGAGTTTCGCCGTTTGATGACCGATGAATTGGTGGCCTCGCGACTGGCGGCGATCACCATGGTCAGCGAGGCGCTCGGCAGCGGCGAGCCGATGGACGCCGAGACGTTCGACGCCTTTCTTCGCTCCTTGAACGGGGTCCGGCTGGTGCTCGGCACGATCCTGGACGTCAGCGAAGACGAGGACCCGACGGACGTCGACGAGAACGACCCGATGGCCGCCGCACGCAACCTGTACCACTACCTGTCCTGGCTGTTGGACGCCGCCCTCACCGCGTAACACCCGGGGCGTCGTTACATCGGGAACCCGGCACCGGATGTAACGCTACGTCGGGCTCCCGTCGGTGGTGGCGAAGGCAGCGAGCCAGGGTGGCAGCGACGTCGGGCGACCCTCGGGGGTGGTGCAGGCATGCACCGTCACCCCCGTGGCCATCGGCTGATCGTCGACCGTCAGCAGATAGGCCATCTGAAACGTCGCCCGGGTGACCAGCGCCAGGCGCAGATGGACCGTGACCACATCGTCGAAACGCAACGGCTGGCGATAGCGCAACGCACATTCGATCACCGCCGAATCGATGCCATCGGCACGCCATTCGGTGTAGGGATGCCCGATCGCCCGCAGATACGCAACGCGGGCCTCTTCCAGATACGGCAGGTAGCGGGAATGGTGAACGATGCCCATCGCGTCGGTCTCGGCGAAGCGGACGCGAATGTCGTGATGAAACGGGTAATCGGCAGTCTTGAGCGACGGTTCCACGGCGACGCGCATCGTCGTCACCGTATCGTTGTCACCGTCGCGAACCTGTCGGATAGGGTCCGCCCTCGACATCCGCACGCGCAGATATTGGATTCTGGCCGTGTTGTTGTCGGATGTCCGGTGTAGCATTGCCACGCTCTCAACCGGAGAAAGACCTAGCCCCCATCGTCTAGTGGCCTAGGACACCACCCTTTCAAGGTGGCGGCACGGGTTCGAATCCCGTTGGGGGTGCTAGACCATCTGGTCATCAGTTGGTCCCGTGGTGAAGTTGGAGTTCACGCCGGCCTGTCAAGCCGGAGGTCGCGGGTTCGAGTCCCGTCGGGACCGCTCAAGCCGTCAGGCTTGGCGGGCCGCTTTCATGCGGCGCTTCGGTCGAGTAGCTCAGTCGGCAGAGCATACGCCTGAAAAGCGTAGGGTCACCGGATCGACGCCGGTCTCGACCACCGCTCAGACCCCCCCATCCGTGGGGGGTTTGTCCGTTTTCCGGGCGGATCCTGGCGTAGCTTGAGTCGGCTCGATCTGATGATCGCTCGATCAACCGTCTCCCCCCCAGTGACCCGCCAACCTCCGGGGTCCGTCAGGAAGGTACGTGAAATGAACAAGACCGCCGTTCTCGTCGCCGGTTTGCTCGGCCTGAGTGCTGTTGCCTGCAGCAGCAGCCGCGAGGTTGGGGGCGGCACGACGTCCGTCACCGCGCTCGCCAGCTCGACGACCACCGAAGCGTCCACCGTCGACACCACCGATGCCACGGTGGACACCACCGACACCAGCGTTGACACCACCGATACCAGCGTGACGTCGACGGACCCATTGACCACCGACCCGACGACGGACTCGACGACGGGCTCGTCGACATCGGCGGGGACCGGGGAACGGATTTACGAAGACGTCGTGTCTCAGCTGAATCCGAGTGCCGACGGATATACCTTTGCGCAGGTCGACCAGTCATCGATCGACAACTTCCTCACCTACCTGAGCGGCGTCCCGGCAATCGCCGCCGCCGACGGCTTCTACGGTGCGGTGCAGATCGAGAAGGCCGGGAAACCATTCAACCGGGTCTTTGCGTTCGTGCCCAAGACGCCGCTTCCTGACGGGACCATGCTCGACTTCGCCAACAGCGTGGCCGCTCCGGCGCCGGTGACCGAGTCGATGGTCGGCGGCATCAACGGACAGCGCTTCACCAGCACCGACAATTACGAGTTCTTCATCGCCGGCGACGAGACCAACGGACTCTTCATGTTCGGCGCCCAGAATGACGCCGACCTGCAAGCCGGCGTCACCGCCTTCTTCCAATCGATCAAGGCATAATCCCCTGCGACTGACCTTCGTCACCTCGGCCAAACGCCATGTCGACCTGCCACCCTCGGCCGCCGAGGTGGCCTTCGTCGGGCGCAGCAATGTCGGCAAATCCAGTCTGATCAACGCCCTCGCCAACCAGCGCCAGCTGGCCCGGGTGTCGAACACGCCGGGCCGCACCCAGCTGCTCAACCAGTTCGCCGTGGCCACCGGCGGCACGATCGTCGACCTGCCCGGTTACGGCTTTGCCAAGGTTCCGGGGCGAGAGAAGGCTGGCTGGCGGGCGATGATCGAGGGCTATCTGCTTGAGCGCGACGGGCTGATGCTGGTGTTCGTCCTGGTGGACGCAGAGATTGGACCGACTCCGCTGGACGTGCAGATGCTGCACTGGCTGCGTAGCAACGATGTGCCACACACCGTGGTTGCCACCAAGTTGGACAAGGTGCGACCGTCGAAGCGCGCCGGACGCAAGCAGCAATTGGCCAAAGCCTGCATGCTCGACGAAGGCGACATCTTTTGGGTCAGTGCCAGCCAAAAGATCGGCTTGGATCACCTCTCGTCCACCGTCACCGACCTGCTGGCGGAACCCCGTTAACCGTTACATCGGTGCCGAGTTCCCGCGGTAACGCTGACGGGCGACCGACGGCTTAGCCGCGCCGAAATTTGCCGCGGACCTTGGCCGCCAGGTCGCGCGGGTCGGGCATCGCCAGGCCCGTGCGGATCAGTTTCTCGTTCTTGTCGGTGTACGGCGGGTAGGTCATCGGCGGGTCGATCCGCGTGCTGCGCTCGAATACCGAGCGATGGTGGCTGAACGTGTCGAACCCGGCCTTGCCGTGATAGGCGCCCATCCCACTTTCGCCGACCCCACCGAAGGGCAGATTCGGATTGCTGATGTGCATCAGTGTGCCGTTCACGCAGGCTCCGCCACTGCTGGTGGCGTCGAGCACGTGGCGGTTGTCGGCGTCGTTCTCGCTGAAGGTGTAGAGGGCCAGCGGCTTGTCGCCGGCGTTGACGATCTGGACGGCAGCGTCCAGCGAGCGAACCTTGATGATCGGCAGGATCGGACCGAAGATCTCCTCGGCCATCACCGGGTCATTGACGCTGACGTCCGTGAGCACGGTGGGGGCGATGTAGCGGCTGCCGGCATCGGCCTGTCCGCCGATGGCGACGGTGCCGTTGTCGAGCAGAGCGGTGAGCCGGGCGAAGTGACGATCGTCGACGATTCGGGCGTAGTCGGGGCTGGCTTTCGGATCGGAGCCGTAGAACTCGCCGATCTGCTTGGCCAGCGCATCGACCAGCTGATCGTGGACCTGCTCCTCGACCAGCACGTAGTCGGGGGCGATGCAGGTCTGCCCGGCGTTCAAGAACTTGCCCCACGCCAGGCGGCGGGCGGCGGTGTCGATCTTTGCGTTGCGCGACACGATCGCCGGCGACTTCCCACCGAGTTCCAAGGTGACCGGGGTCAGGTGCTTCGCCGCAGCGGCCATCACGATCCTGGCGACCTTGCCGTTTCCGGTGTACAGGATGTGATCGAAGCGCTCGGCGAGCAATTCCGTGGTCTCCGGGATGGCGCCTTGCACGCAGCCGATCGCCGGGTCGTTCAGCCCGGCGATCAGCGCGGCCACGGCCGCGGACGACGCGGGCGTCACCTCGCTGGGCTTGACGATCACCGCGTTGCCCGCGGCGATCGCCGCCACCATCGGCACGATCGCCAGTTGCAGCGGATAGTTCCATGGGGCGATGACTGCGACGACCCCGAGCGGCTGCGAATGAATCGTCGACACGCCGGGCTTGAACATCAGCGGGGTGGCGACCCGCTCGGGGGCCATCCAGTTGGCCAGGTTGGCCAGGGTGTGGTCGATATCGGCCAAGGTGAAGCCGATCTCGCTGAGCCAGGCCTCGGGCCGCGGTTTGCCGACGTCCTCGGCCAGGGCGTCGAGCAGTTGCGCCTCGCGTTCGACGATCAGACCGCGCAGACGAGTCAACGTGCTGCGTCGCCACTCGGCGCTGCGTGTATCTCCCGTCGCGAAGGCGGCGCGTGCCGCGGCGATCGTTGCCGCGATCGAACCCGCCGCGGCTCCCGGTGTGGCGCCGCTGGCCCCCGAAGGAGTCGACACAGACACAGTTCGATCAGTCACGGTCATAGCGTCAGGATACGGTTGCTTCGTGAACCCGTGGGACCAGCTGATGTCCGGAGTCGACCTGCCGTTCGCCCCTGACCTGGTCATTCCGCAACTCACCGAGGTGACACTTGACGTGCCGACGCCCGCTGCGCTGAGCGACGTCGAGGGCGAAGCTCGCCAGGCGGTTCGCCAACGCCTGGCCGGATCGTTGACCGCGGGGATGACGGTCGCCGTCGGTGCCGGGTCACGTGGTCTCACTGATCGCGTCGCTTTACTGCGCGGTGCGATCGCCGGGTTACACGACCTGGGTGCCGAACCATTCGTGGTGCCAGCGATGGGCAGCCACGGCGGTGCGACCGCCGCCGGACAGCGTCATGTGTTGGAGTCGCTGGGGATCACCGAGGAATCGGTGGGGTGCGAAATCCGCGCTTCGGTCGAGATGGTCGAGGTGGCGCGCAGCGCGCCGATGACCGACGGCCACACGATGCCGCTGTACCTCGATCGCCTGGCGGCCGCCGCCGACCGCATCTTTCCGGTCAACCGCACCAAGCCGCACACCTGCTTCAAGGGCCCGATCGAGAGCGGCTGCACGAAAATGGCGGTCGTCGGATTCGGCAAGCAGCCCGGCGCCGCACAGATCCATTCGTGTGGGCCACAGCAGATGCGCGACCGCTTGCTGGCCGGTATCGCCGCGCTCCGCGACACCGGCCGGATTGCCGGCGGACTGTCGTCGGTGGAATCCGCAACGGGCGAGGTCGTGCGCATCGAGGCGTTCGCTGCCGACGAGATCGGCGGCCAACCGGAGATCGAACTGACCGATTTTGCGCGCAGCTTGATTCCCTCGCTGCCGTTCGACGAGATCGACGTGCTGATCATCGAGCTCGGCGGCAAGGACATCAGCGGGACCACGATCGATCCGAATGTGACCGGTCGGTTCTGGGTCAACGGGTTGGCCGACGCCGATCGGCCGCGGGTCGCCAACATCGTCCTGCTCGGGCTGACGGAGATCTCCGAAGGAAACGCCCTGGGCATGGGCTTCGCCGATTTCGTTCCCGCTTCGCTGGCCGCCGGACTGGACTTTCGCAAGACGTACATCAACTGTTTCACCGCCGGCGCGGCGGGTTTGCGCCGCAGTCGGATGCCGATGGTGTTGCCCGACGAGGAGTCGTGCATCAAGGCCGCGCTGAGCATGTGCGGGCGGGGTTTCGACGAGCCCCGACGTGTCGTGAGGATTCACAGCACGCTGCATCTGACCCGCTGTTGGGTGAGCGATGCAGTGTTGGCGGACCTTCCAACCGGTGCCCGCCGGGCCCCGTGAACGGACCCGCGGCGCGGCACCCGGCACCTGGCGTCGGGCTGATCGAGCAATTGTCGGCCTGTGTTGGTGCCGACAACGTGTTGGTGGACGCCGATCTGCGAGCCGGATACGAGCTCGACTGGACATCCCGCTCTCTCGGTACGGCGCGCTGCGTGGTCCGTCCGGCAGACACCGCCCAGGTTGCCCAGGTCGTGCAGATCTGCGCGGCGGCGGGCCAGCCGATCGTCTGCCAAGGTGGCAACACAGGCCTGGTCGGCGGCGGGGTACCGCGCCACGACGAGGTGCTGCTGTCGCTGCGCCGGCTGAACGACCTGGGGGTCGTTGACACGTCCGCTGCGCAGGTCACCGTTGGCGCGGGTGTGACGATCGAAGCGTTGCAACGCCACGCCCGCGCCGCCGATCTGGACTTCGCCGTCGATTGGGGGGCGCGGTCGTCGGCAACCGTCGGCGGCGGGATCGCCACCAATGCTGGCGGATCACGCGTCGTCCGCTTTGGCACGATGCGCGCTCAGGTTGCCGGAATCCAGGCCGTGATGGCTGATGGCAGCGTGGTCGACACGCTGGCGGGCTTACCCAAGTCGACCGCCGGGGTTCATCTGCCCAGCATGTTGTGCGGGTCCGAGGGCACCCTGGCAGTGATCACCGCAGCTCGCTTGAAGCTGGTTCCGTGGTACCGCCAACGGGCCGCCGCGTGGGTGGTCCTCGACAGCGTCGACGAGGCGGTGGTGATGCTGCCGAGCATCCGCCGTCTCCCCAATCTGGACGGAGTCGAACTGCTCACCGAGGCGGCCTTGAATGTCACCGCTGCCGCGTTTGGACTGGCGCCGCCGCGACGGGGCCCGGTGGCGGTGATGATCGAGGTCGCCGCCGATCACGACCCGCTCGAGGAACTGCACACCGCCCTTGCCGACTACGACGGGGAGATCGCCACGGGTGTCCAACATGACCAGCTGGTCCAGCTGCGTGACCACGTCTCGATGGCCATCGCCCAACTGGGAGTGCCGTACAAGCTGGATGTTGCCGTACCACTTGATCGTCTGGCGCAGCTGTCCGCTGTTGCCGACGGCGCGGCGCGTCACGCCAACGCCCGACTGATCGCTTTCGGCCACCTCGCCGAAGGCAACCTCCACCTCAACTTCGTCCCCACCGCGACGTCGACCGCGACGTCGATCACGGCGGACGTCGCTGCGCAGATTGCCGAACAGGTGCTGGGCTACGTGATCGACGTGGGCGGGACGATCAGCGCTGAGCACGGCATCGGGGTCGCCAAGGCTGCGTGGTTCACGCAGCTCCCCGGCGCCCGGATCCAACGGGCACTCAAGGCTGCGCTCGATCCGAGGGGCTTGCTCAACCCAGGGGTGCTGTTGGTTGACTGATCGTTACCGGGCGGCTTCGGCAGCGTCGAGCTGCGTTTTGGTTACCAGGGCCGACATCGTCAGCCCGTGCTCGGCCAGCGCTGCGCCACGATCGGGGCTGCGGTCGATCACACAGATGACGCGATCGACTCTCGCACCCAGATCGCGCAGCTGGTTGGTCGAGACAATCACCTGTCCGCCGGTCGTGATCACGTCTTCGATCACCACCACCTGCCGTCCGTCGAGCGCGGCGCCCTCGGCGAGGCGCGCCGTGCCGTATTCCTTGGCCTGTTTACGGACGAACGCCACAGGCAGGCCGGTCTGCAACGAGAGCGCCGTGGCAATCGCCACCCCGCCGAGCTCCAGACCAGCGAGCACCTCAGCATCACCGGGGATCAGCGGAAAGAGCGCCGCGGCGATCTCGGCAAGCAGTTCTGGATCGGATTCGAACTGGTACTTGTCGAAGTATTCGGTGGCGTGTTGGCCCGAGCGGAGGGTGAACGACCCGGTCAGGCGGCATGCCGAGTTGATGCGGGCGATCAGGTCTGCAGACGCGCTCATGGCGTTCAGTCTTGCTGGTGGATCGAGGTGACGGGGAATGAGCCGCGCAGCAGGACCTCTTGAGCCACGGTGGCGATGTGCAGCCCGTCGATGTCGAAGACGTTGCCGATCGATAAGCCACGTCCGCCGACCAACACGCTGCACGTGAAGTCGAACAGATGCCAGCGATCGACCCGCGGTCGACCGTGAAACCAGATCGTGTGATCCAGGCTGGCAGCAAACTCCGGTTCCCAGTCCGCCCCGGCGAGCCGCCGGTAGGCACGAACCACACAGTCGGTGGGCAGGTCGTCGGAGAGATAGGCCAACCAGCAGCAGTGCACGAGGTCGTCATCACCCAATGGTGAGCTGACTTTCATCCATGCCCGATGGTGAACCGAGCCACCGTCGTCGACTGCTGGAGCGATTCGGCGATCGAAGCTCGGCGTCCATTGATCGGATGTCAAATCGCTCGGCTGAGGGACACCGGCCGGTATCGGCTCGAACTGCACGTCGACATTCGCTCTATTTCGTTGAAAGGACGCCTCGCAGTTGAGGATCGCGCCGATCGCTTGTCGGGCAACCACCCGGCGGGTAGAAAAGCTACGCCCGTTGCGAATTCGATCGACCTCATAGCGAACCGGTTCGTTGTGGTCGCCGCGACGAATGAAGTAGGCACGCAGCGAGTGGACCTGCAAATCCTCATCAACCGTGGCTGCGGCGGCGCGCAATGCCTGAGCGACGATCTGGCCCCCGTAGAGACCGCCCCACGGATACTGCGGACCCTCCCCAACGAAGGTATCGGGCCCGTGGTTTTCCAGATCGAACAATCCTCGTCCCGTCACAGGATTACACCGTATCGGGTGCTTTGTTGCCGTAGAGAAACTACAGTTATCGATATGGCACGTCGTGGTCCCAAAGAAGTAACCGCCGCACACAAAGCCGCAATGGCAATGGGTCGGGCCGAAGGCAAGATCGTCCGCGAGTATCTCGAGGCGCTGCAAGCCAATCGCCCAAAGCGGGGCCGCAAGCGCACCCCGGAAACGATTCGCAAGCGTTTGTCGGCTATTGAAACAGAGCTGGCCGATGCCGAGACGGTCGATCGTCTCAAGCTGGTCAGCGAGCGGATGCATTTAGAGGCCGAGCTGCTCAGCATGGACGCGGGTGTCGACATCTCAGCGATGGAGGCCGAATTCATCAAGATCGGCGCGAAGTATTCCGAGCGCAACAAGATCACCTATCACGCGTGGCGCGAAGTAGGCGTGAGCGCCCAAGTGCTGCGCGACGCGGGGATTCGCCGCACCGCGTAGCACTGCTGCCGACGTTCAGTCGGCAGTTGCCGGAAGCGCATCCACCGCGCGACCGGCTAATGCTGTGGCACGCTTCAGGTCGAACGCGTCGGCCAGCGCCTCATCAGCGATGTCGACGCGTTCGTCGGCGGCGAGCACATCGGCGAACGGGCGCTGTTCGGCCCATGCCGTCGCCGCGTCGTCCTGCACGATCCGATACGCGTCGTCGCGGCTCAGTCCAGATTTCACCAGGGCCAGGAGCACCGGCTGACTGAATACCAGCCCCAGGCTGGCGTCCAAGTTGGTGCGCATCCGCTCGGGGAAGACTTGCAGCCCACCAAGCAGGCGGTTCATCCGCTGCACGACGTACAGCGCCAGCGCCGCCGAGTCGGGGATCACAACTCGTTCCACCGAGCTGTGCGAGATGTCCCGTTCGTGCCACAGGGCGATGTCCTGCATCCCGGCCTGGAGGTTGCCGCGCAGCACGCGGGACAGTCCGGAGATCGTTTCGGCGCTGATCGGGTTGCGCTTGTGCGGCATTGCGCTGCTGCCCTTTTGGCCGACGGCGAAGCCTTCTTGAACTTCTGCGACCTCGGTGCGTTGCAGGTGGCGAAGCTCGACGGCGATCAGCTCCATCGTCGAGCCCACCGAAGCGCACGCCCACAGGAACTCGGCATGACGGTCGCGGGCGATGACTTGGGTCGCCGGCACCGGGGTCAGGCCGAGTGCCGCGCCGACGAACTGTTCGATTGACGGATCGATGTTGCTGTAGGTACCGACTGCGCCAGACAGCTTGCACACGGCCACCGTGTTCCGCGCCGCGCGCAGGCGGTCGATATCTCGCCGGATCTGCAATGCCCACAGGGCAACCTTGGCACCAAAGGTGGTCGGCTCGGCATGGATCCCGTGGGTTCGTCCGATCATCACCGTGTCGCGGTGGGTGATCGCCATCGTACGCACGGTGACGTAGAGCTGCTCGGCGGCGGCGATCATCAGGTCGGCGGCGTCGCGCATCATCCAGCACCAGGCGGTGTCGACCACGTCGCTGCTGGTCAAGCCGTAGTGGATCCAACCGCCAGCGGGCTGGCCGATCGCCGCTTGGACAACGTCGACGAAGGCGGCGACATCGTGGTTGGTGATCCGCTCGCGTTCGCTGACCTTGGCGATGAACTCGTCGTCGGTTTGCGGGGCGCGGCTGCGGCACGTCGCCGCGTCGACAGCGGGCACGATGCCCAGCTCGACGTGGGCTTCGGTGGCCAACAACTCGATTTCCAGGTAGCGGCCGAAGCGGCCGCTGTCGCTGAAGATCGCCAGAATTTCCGGAGGCGTATACCGCGGGATCATGACCAGTAGACGACGGCATCGCGGGCGGCGCCGGTGCCGACGATGCGGATCGGCACACCGACTTCCGATTCAACCAGTTGCAGGAATTCGACGGCCTCGGCCGGCAGGTCCTCCACGGTGCGCGCCGTCGACAGGTCGGTCATCCAGCCGTCGAGCTCGGCGTAGATCGGGCCACCGTCGGCGTCGTATTCCGTGCACACCTTGATCGTCGGGAAGGTGTCCAGCACGTCCAATTTGGTCAGCGCCAGCTCGGTCAACGAGTTGATCTTCACGGCACGGCGCAGCATCACCAAGTCAAGCCATCCGGCGCGACGCCGACGTCCGGTGACCGTCCCAAATTCCTGGCCGATCTCGACCAGCTTGTCACCCCATTCGTCCAGCGCTTCCGTCGGGAACGGGCCGCCGCCAACGCGGGTGCAATAGGCCTTGGTGATACCGACGATTCGTTCCAGATAGCGCGGACCGATCCCCGTCCCGACGCAGGCCCCGCCAGCGGTCGGATTCGACGAGGTCACGTACGGATAGGTGCCATGGTCGAGGTCCAAGAACGTGGCCTGGGCCCCTTCGAGCAGGATCGAGTCGCCGCGATCGAGTGCGTCATGAAGCAGATCGACGGTGTCGACCACCATCGGCGCCAGTCGAGCGGCGAGCGGGGTGAAGTCGGTGACGATTTGTTCGATGTCCAACGCTTCGCCGCCAAGGGCGACGATCTCTTCGTTGTGGGCCGCGCCGTGTTCGCGCACGGCAGCAGCGAAGGCGGCCGGGTCGGTGGCGGTCTCGGCACGAATGCCGTCGCGTCGAGCCTTATCGGCGTAGGCCGGGCCGATGCCCTTCAGCGTGGTGCCGATCCGCTCGTCACCTCGCTTGTTTTCGATCAGGGCGTCAAGCGCTTGATGCCAAGGGAAGATCAGATGAGCGCGGTCGCTGACACACAGCCCCGCTGTGCTGACGCCACGAGCTTCCAGGGTGTCGGCCTCCCTGAACAGCGTCGGCAGATCGACGACGACGCCATTGCCGATCACCGGGCGGACGTGCGGGTAGAGCACACCGCTGGGGATCAGCTGGAGCGCGTATTTCTGACCGTCGACGACGACCGTGTGGCCGGCGTTGTGCCCGCCCTGATAGCGCACGACGTAGGTGTGATCGGCCGAGAGCAGGTCGATGACCTTGGCCTTGCCTTCATCTCCCCATTGGGCTCCGACTACAACGCTGACAGGCACGGCACGCTCCCTGATCCGTCACGGATCCGACGAGGAATGGAACGTGGGTAAACGCTACCCGACCAGGGCGCGACGACCCCAGCCGCCATGGTCCGCCAAGTCGAGTGGCGAATCGTCAGTGACGAAACTCGGGGAGTCGGGCAGCAGCCAGCCGGCGCTCTTTCGTCACTGACGATTCGCCAGGGTGGTCTCGGGCCGGCAACTGGCCATTTCGTCACTGACGATTCAGAAAGGGGCCGGTAGGGTCGACGTCCATGGGTGTGCTGCGCCGTCTGACCTGGGCTTCGATGGATCACGAGGCCCGCAATGCGCTGTGTGACCGCGGCCTGTCGGCGATCTTCGACCCCAACCTGCGCGCCAGGATCGGTGCGATCATCGAGGATGTCCGGGTCAACGGCGACGACGCCGTGTGCCGCGCTCTGCGCACCTTCGACCACGTCGACATCGCCCCCGACCAGTTGCGTGCCACCGCCGACGAGATCGCCGCGGCGCGGGTCGACGACGACGTCGACGCGGCGATCGAGGACGCGATCGCCCATCTACGGGCGTTCAACGAACAGTTTGTCGAGCGCCACGGTCATTGGTCGTTCGTCAGCGAACCCGGGCTGACCGTTGGCGAGAAGGTCACGCCTGTCTCCTCGGCTGGTCTGTTCGTGCCCAGCGGCAAAGCCAGCTACCCCAGCGTCGCCTACCAACTGGGCGTGCCGGCCACCGTGGCTGGCGTGCCCGAGATCGCCCTCGTCGTGCCGCCGATGCCCGACGGCAGCGGGCGGATCGATCCGGCCGTGCTGGCCGTCTGTCGCAAGTTGGGTATCGAGCAGGTGTACCGCGTCAACGGACCGGCGGGTGTCGCCGCGTTGGGGTTTGGTACCGCGTCGATTCCGAAGGTGCGGATGGTTGTCGGGCCGGGGTCGTCACCGGTGGCCTGCGCCCAGGTGGAAATGCAGCGCTACGGCACGGCGACGATGATGATCCTCGGGCCCACGGAAAGCCTGGTCATCGCCGACGATTCCGCTGACCCGGCGTGGTTGGCTGCCGACCTGTTGAACGAGGCCGAACACGGCACCGATTCCGCCGTCCTGCTGGTGACACCGTCGAGCACGTTGGCCGACGCCGTCGATCGAGAACTGGTCGTCCAACTGGATCAACTCCCGGCCGAGCGCGCCGAAGCAGCCCGTTCGGCGTTGGGCGTCAACGGCGGATGTGTGTTTGTCGACGATCTCGAGATGGCCACCGATGTCGCCAATCGGTGGGCGCCGGAGCACCTCCAAGTTGCCGTCGACAGCCGTGACGAGGCGAGCGTCGTCGATCGAATCGTCAACGCCGGCGAGGTGCTGATCGGCCAGCACACGCTGTTCAGTGCGGGAAACTTTGTGATCGGCTGTCCGGCCAGCCTTCCGACGGGCGGCTTCGCCCACGTCAGCAGCGGGATCACCGCCGACACGTTCCTGAAGCGCACCGCCGTGGCGCGCGCCGACGCCGCCGCGCTGGCGAGGATGACCCCGACGATTCTGGCGATGAGCCGCCACGAAGGCTTCCCGGCCCACGCCAACGCCGCCCGCATCCGCCTGTCGTAACCGCAGGGGTCGCGCCCCTGGCGTCACACGTTGACGTCGAGGTGGATGGTGAATCCGTCGGCGACGGAGCCTGTCGCGGTGCCCAGCTCCTGGTCCCAGCCGTCGCGGAAGACGTTGTCACTGGCCAGCGTGACTCGCGACAAGTTGGACACGCTGGCTGAGTAGCCATCGGCCGCGTACGCCAATTTGCATGCCGCTTCGGGGATTGCGATCTGACTGGTCAGCAGAGCGCCTTTGGCAGCCAGCGCGTTGTCGACATTCGGGTAGACCTCGAAGTGGATGTGCGGCCAACGACCGCTGTAGCACCCAGGAAAAATTGTGTCGAACGTGACCGTGCCGGAGCCATCCGCCGACTGCACACCCCGCAAGTAGTTCTGGTCTTTGTCGGTGTACAGCGAATACTTGCCGTCCTTGGTGCAGTGCCACAGGTACACCGCTGCACCACTGATCGGGTTGCCCGACGACGCGTCGCGGATCGTCATCGTCACCCGCGTCGACACGCCGCGAGCAGTGCCGCTGTAGCGACCGAAGCTCGTGGTGATGTCTTGGCGAACAACGGCCGAATCGGCCAACACGTTCGGGCCATTGGAGCCGTCGCCCGGATATGGCCCGGACGTCTCTTCAGGGGTCTGGGCCAGGTTGCCAGTTGCCGCGGCCGGCGAAGCGGCCGCCGACGAACTGGGGGCTGCCGTCGACGCCGATGTCGACGCCGCCGAGGAGCCGGCGTTGGATGACGTCGATGACGTCGATGATGTCGATGATGTCGACTTGTCCGATCTGCAGGCGGCAAGCACGGCCGCAGCACCGGCTCCGAAAAACATGCCCAGTGCTCGGCGGCGCGGCAATCGACGAGCCATCAACGGGGCGTCGGCTGCCATGCCAACATCCCATGGATCGTCGTGTCCATAACACGGGTGGGTGTGCGGGGTGCTCATGGGCGAGGAGTCTCAACGGGCAAGGTAAGAGCCCGACAAGGACCAGTCGAAGCATCGGTGTGAGCTCGACCACCAAGCGCCGCGCTACGGCTTGGACGCGGCGGCGATGGCTCGGCGGGTCAAGACGATCGCTAAGTGGCGGCGGTAGTCGGCGTCCGCGTTGAGGTCGGACGACGGGTCGCCGGCTTGGGCCGCGATGGCCGCCGCTTCCGCCGCTGAACTGCCCGCGGCCAAAGCCTGTTCCACCGCCGTGGCGCGCAGCGGGGTTGGGCCCATGTTGACCAGCGCAACGCGCGGTGTGGCGCCCAATTGCACGGCCGCGGCGACGATCGCCCAGTCCTGGGCCCGACGATTGAATTTCTGATAGGACCAACCCGCACCGTGTGTCTTTGGCACCAGCACTTCGGTGAGCATCTCGTCTGCCGCCAGCGCGGTCTCGAAGATGCCGGTAAAGAAGTCCGCTGCGTCGATTCGCCGCTCGCCGCCAGCGCCGCGCACGACGATGGTCGCCCCCAGGGCCAGGGCCGCAGCCGGCAAATCCGACGCCGGATCGCCGTGAGCCAACGAGCCGCCCAGCGTGCCGCAGTGACGCACGCTGGGGTCACCGACCTGACTGGCCACATGGGCCAGCATCGGCGCGTGCTGCAGCAACACATCGCTGCGTTCGATGTCGGCGTGCCGACACAGCGCTCCGACGGCGATGTGGTCGTCGCGCTCCTCGATTCCCGACAAATCGGTAACCCGGCCGATATCGATGAGCATCGCTGGCGATGCCAAGCGCATCTTCATCAGCGGGATCAAGCTGTGCCCGCCGGCTAACAACTTGGCGTCGTCGCCGTGCTCGGTCAGCGCGGCGATCGCCGCCTCGGCGGAATCAACCGCCAGGTAGTCGCATGCTGCGGGGATCATTGGCCTGCTCCCTTCCCTGCGTCGCGGATTGTTCGCCAGACGCGTTGTGGGGATGCCGGCATCTCAATGTCGGTCACCCCGTACGGACTCAGCGCGTCGCAGATCGCGTTGATCACCGCTGCGGCTGACCCGATCGTGCCCGCTTCGCCGACACCCTTGACACCGAGCGGGTTGCTGGTCGATGGCGTCACCGTCGAATCGACGACGAAGCTGGGCACCTCGGCCGCAGACGGGACCAGGTAGTCCATCAGCGACGGGTTGCGCAGGATGCCATCGTCGTCATAGTGGGCTTCCTCCCACAGTGCTTGAGCCACCCCCTGGACGATGCCGCCATGCACCTGACCCTCGACGATCATCGGGTTGACCTGGGTGCCACAGTCGTCGACCGCGATGTAACTGCGCAGCCGCACCCCGCCCGTGTCGGTATCGACCTCGACCACGGCGACATGCGTACCGAAGGGGAAAGCGAAGTTCGGCGGATCGAAGGTGCACTGCTCTTGCAGGTTGGGCTCCATCCCGTCGGGCAAGTTGTGCGCGGTGAACGCGCCAAAGGCGATCTGTTGGATCGGTGTCGACTTCGATGGCGTGCCCTTGACGTTGAACGCCCCGCCCTCGAATTCGAGGTCGTCGGGGTCGGCCTCCATCAGGTGCGCGGCGATCAGCCGGGCCTTGTCGATGACCTTGTCGCAGGCCATCGAAATCGCCACCCCACCGACCGCCAGCGAACGCGACCCGTAGGTGTCCAGCCCCAACGGGCTGATCGCCGTGTCGCTATGCAGCACGGTGATGTCCGACGGGTCGATGCCCAACTTGTCGGCGACGATCTGTGACCAACTGGTCTCATGGCCCTGACCATGCGGGGTCGAGCCGCTGACGACTTCGACCTTGCCGGTGGGCAGCATCCGGACCACGGCGTGCTCCCAACCGCCGGCACCGTAATTCAGCCCGCCCAGCGCCCGGCTGGGCGCCAGACCGCAGATCTCGACATAGGTACACAGGCCGATGCCGAGCTGCAGCGGGTCGCCCTCAGCGCGCCGCCGCTGCTGTTCGGCGCGCAGTTCGTCATAGCCGGACAGCTCCAGCGCCCGATCGAGGTTCGGCGCGTAATGGCCGCTGTCGAACACCAGCGTCGACGGCACGGCCAGGTTCTCGAATGCCTCGCCGCCGGCCAGATAGTTGCGCCGACGGATCTCGTCCGGGCCGACGCCGACCTTGTGGGCCAACAGGTCCATCGCCCGCTCGATCGCGTAGCTGGCCTCGGGGCGGCCCGCGCCACGGTAGGCGTCGGTGGGCGCGCAGTTGGTGAACCACCCGTCGCAGGTGAACCCGAACGCCGGCACGGCATACACGCCGGTGTACAGGAAGCTGCCCAGCAGCGGCACGCCCGGGGTGATCAGCATCATGTACGCGCCCATGTCGGCGTCGATATGCACCCGGCAGCCGAGCAGCTTGCCGTCGGCGTCGGCGGCCAACTCGATGCGTTGCTTCTGGCCTCGACCCTGATGGGTGCTGCCGCCCGCCTCGGTGCGAGTTTCCGTCCAACGCACTGCCCGGCCGAGTCGGTTGGCCAAGGCAACCGCCAAGATCTCGTCGGGGTTGACGTTCAGCTTGGCGCCGAACCCGCCGCCCACGGCCGGGGCGACGACACGGATCTTGGCCTCGCTGATCCCGGTGGTGGCCGCCAGCATGACCTTCAGGATGTGCGGGATCTGTGTGGCGCTGTACAGGGTGATGTCGCCACCGAACGGGGCAGGGACGGCCAGCACGCCGCGCGGTTCCATCGGTACCGCGATCAGCCGTTGCTGGACGAACTCGCCGGTGACGGTGTGGGTGGCGTTGGCGAACGCGGCATCGAGCGCCGCCTGGTCGGGGATCAATGGCCAGTGGTAGGCCTTGTTCGTCGACATGTCGCTGTGCGCCGTGGTCTCGTCGGCGATCGCCGCATCGATCGAGGCCACCGCTGGCAGCACGTCGTAGTCGACGATCACCGCTTCGGCCGCGTCGACGGCTACGTAACGCGACGTGGCCAGCACGACGGCAACGATCTCGCCAAGGTGGTGGACTTCGTCGACCGCGGTCGGGTAGTGGGCCGGGTTGACCATGTCGGCGGTGACCGCCCAGGCGCACGGCAGCGGGGCGACCCACAGGCCCATGTCCTGGAGCTGGGCGCCGGTGTAGATGGCCTCGACGCCTTCGATCGCTTCCGCAGCGCTGGTATCGATCGAGTTGATCCGTCCGTGGGCGATTGTCGAGCGCACCATGCCCATCCACAGTTGCCCGGTTACCTGGATGTCGTCGACGAACTTGGCTTCGCCCGTCAGCAGCTTGGGATCTTCGCGCCGCTTCATCGGCGTCCCGACGGCGCTCACGATGCACCTCCCGTCGACGGCTCAGCCGCCGCGCATTGCAGCACGGCCCGCACGATGTTGTGATAGCCGGTGCATCGGCACAGGTTGCCCTCCAGGCCCATCCGCACCTCGTCCTCGGTGGGGTTGGGGTGTTCGGCCAGCAGCGACGTCGCCGCCATCACCATGCCCGGCGTGCAGAATCCGCACTGCAGCCCATGGCAATCCATGAACGCTGCTTGCATCGGGTGCAGTTGATCGCCGTCGGCCATCCCTTCGATGGTGGTGATCGTGGTGCCGTTGGCTTGTGCGGCGAGCAGCGTGCACGACTTCACCGATCGGCCGTCGAGGTGCACGGTGCATGCCCCGCACGACGACGTGTCGCAGCCGATGTTCGTTCCGGTCAGGCCCAGCACGTCACGCAGCATGTGGACGAGCAGCGTACGCGGCTCGACATCTGCGGATCGTGCCTGGCCGTTGACGGTCAGTTCGACCTTCACATGGACCCCCAAAGTGGCTCGGTTGTATTCCCCCGAGGGCACAGTACCGCGCCACGCCACGCACAAATTCCGAGCCGCGCCGGCCGAGGTTGCAGGTCCGTCTGTTGGTTTGTTCAGCGTGGTCCGCAGGCGCCGTTCGTGGGTTTCACGGTGGACAGGTCACCGTGAAACCCACGAACGGGCGAGGGCGCTACGGCAGGACGGTCAGCGCAGCTGGGTTGTGTGGGTCGACGTCGACGTGGACGGTGTCGCCGTCGCCGACGTTGCCTTCCAGGATCAGCATCGCCGCTGGGTTTTCCAGATAGCGCTGGATCACTCGCTTCAGCGGCCGAGCCCCAAACGCCGGGTCGTAGCCCTGCTTGGCCAGCAGGGCCATCGCCGCGTCGCTGACCTGGAGGGTGATTCGACGATCGGCCATCCGCTTGCGTAGCCGGGCCAGCTGAATCTCGACTATCCGTTCCAAGTCCTTTTCGGTCAGCGCCTGGAAGCTGATGATCTCGTCGACCCGGTTGATGAATTCTGGCTTGAAGAAGTCGAGCGGGTCGCCGGGGAGGTTCGACGTCATGATGATGACCACGTTGGTGAAGTCGACCGTGCGACCCTGGCCGTCGGTCAGCCGACCGTCGTCCAGCACCTGGAGCAAGACGTTGAAGACGTCGGGATGCGCCTTCTCGATCTCGTCCAACAGCACCACGCTGTACGGGCGGCGGCGCACCGCTTCGGTCAGCTGCCCGCCCTCGTCGTAGCCGACGTATCCGGGAGGCGCACCGATCAGCCGCGACACGGAGAACTTCTCCATGTATTCGCCCATGTCGATGCGAATCATCGCCTGCTCGTCGTCGAACAAGAACTCGGCGACGGCACGGGCAAGTTCGGTCTTGCCGACACCGGTCGGGCCCAAGAACATGAACGAACCGATCGGCCGGTTGGGGTCGCCAAGCCCAGCGCGCGACCGACGGATGGCGTTCGACACCGCGGTGACCGCGCCGTCCTGGCCGATAACCCGCTGGTGCAACAGGTCTTCCAGGTGAACCAGCTTGGAGACCTCGCCTTCGAGCATGCGCGTCACCGGCACGCCGGTCCATTTGCTAACCACTTCGGCGATGTCTTCCGAATCGACCTCTTCCTTGAGCATCCGATTCCCGCTCTGCAACTGGTCGAGATGCGCCGTGGCCTCCTCGATCCGCCGATCCAACTCGGGCAGCCGCCCATAGCGAATCTCGGCGGCAACGGCCAGATCGGTTTCGCGCTCCAGCTGCTGGCTGAGCTGACCCTGCTCCTCCTTCAACGAACGAATCGCCCCGATCGCGTCCTTCTCCGCGTCCCAGTGCTTGCGCATCTCGGCGATCTGGGCGTTCAGCGAGGCCAGCTCATCCTCCAACGCCTCGAGCCGATCCTTCGACGCCTGGTCGGTCTCTTTCTGCAAGGCGAGCTGTTCGATCTCGAGCTGCAGGATCCGCCGCTGGACGACGTCGATCTCGGTCGGCAGCGAGTCGATCTCGATACGCAGCTTGCTGGCCGCTTCGTCGACCAAGTCGATCGCCTTGTCCGGCAGGAAGCGATTGGTCAGGTAGCGGTTGCTGAGCACGGCCGCCGACACCAACGCCGAGTCCTGGATGCGCACGCCGTGATGCACCTCGTAGCGCTCCTTCAGGCCGCGCAAGATGCCGATCGTGTCTTCGACCGAAGGCTCGCCAACGTAGACCTGCTGGAAGCGACGCTCCAGCGCCGGGTCCTTTTCGATGTACTTGCGGTATTCGTCCAGCGTGGTGGCGCCGATCATCCGCAGCTCGCCACGGGCGAGCATCGGCTTGATCATGTTCCCGGCGTCCATCGCCCCTTCGGCGCCACCGGCACCGACGATCGTGTGCAGCTCGTCGACGAAGGTGATCACCTCGCCAGCCGAATCGGTGATTTCTTTCAGCACCGCCTTGAGCCGCTCTTCAAACTCGCCGCGGTACTTGGCGCCGGCCAGCATCGAGCCGATGTCCAAGGCGATCAGCCGCTTGCCCTTCAGCCCTTCGGGAACGTCGCCGTCGGCGATCCGCCGGGCAAGCCCTTCGACGATCGCTGTCTTACCCACACCGGGTTCGCCGATCAGTACCGGGTTGTTCTTGGTCCGCCGGCTGAGCACTTGGATCACCCGACGAATCTCCTCGTCGCGGCCGATGACCGGGTCGATCTTGCCGTCGCGAGCCCGCTCGGTGAGGTCCTGGCCGTACTTCTCCAGAGCGGCGAAGGACTCCTCCGGGTTCTGACTGGTGACCCGATGGCTGCCGCGGACCTCGCGCAACGCTTGCAGCAACTCTTCACTGCTGACGCCCAGCTTGGCGTGCATCGCCAGGAGCAGATGCTCGACGGACAAGTAGTCGTCCTTCAGATCCTTCTGGAACGTTTCGGCCTGGTCGACGACATCTGCCGCAGCCTTCGACAGGCGCGGCTCGCTGCCGCCATAGGCCTTGGGCAACTTGGCGACCGCCTCGTCGGCTTTGGCGCTGATCATCCCGGCCGCCATGCCCAGCTTGGACAGCACTGCCGGAACGATCGTGTCGGGTTGTTTGGTGATCGCCGCCAACAGGTGGTCGGGAGTCACCTCGGGGTTATTCATCGACTTGGCGAGTTCCAGGGCAGCGGCGAACGCCTCGTTCGTCTTTACCGTCCAGTTCTTCGGGTTAAACGCCATGCTCTGCATGCCTTTCAATCATGAAACTTGAGTCGTATTGTATCAACTTTAAGGAAGTACGACGAACCCTGGCGATGTGTCGCCTGACACATCGTTGCCCAACTGGCCCTCCCGCAGGCTTCGAGATCACCAGCGGCAGTGAGCCGAGCGTCGTCCTCGGCGATCGTTGGCTGGTTGAATCGGTCAATGCTTCTGGCAACCCTGTTGGCCTTGGCCGCAGCCGTGTTACACGCCGGATGGAACCTGGCCGTCAAGCAGAGCGGCGATCGGTTCATCGCCCTGTGGGGCCAGTTCTTCATGGCCGGTTTGCTGGCCGCGGCTTGGCTGGCGATCTTCGGCGGGGTCACCGCTGCTGGATACGGATGGGCGTCGCTGACCGCCGTTGCTCACGTGCCATACTGCATCTTCCTGGCCAAGGCGTACACAGTCGGCGACTTTTCCTTGGCCTATCCGATCGCTCGCGGTGGCGGGGCGCTGCTCGCCGGTCTAGGCGGTCTGCTCCTGCTGGCCGATCAGCTGGGCCCACTGGGCATCACCGGGATGATCGTCGTTGCCGCTGGGTTGATCGCGCTGAGCGGCCGTAGTGCGCCCGGCGTTGGCTACGCGCTGATTGTCGCCTCGGCGATCGGTACGTATTCGGTGATCGACGCCCACGCCATCCGCACCACCGATTCACCGATGTACGCCGCCGCCCCGTTCTTGACGACGATGATCAGCGTCACCGCCGTGGGCCTGGTCAGCGGACGCCGCGCTCAGATGGTCGAGGCGATGCGCGCCGGATGGCCGCGTTTCCTGGCGGTGGGCAGCGTCGTTGGAGCCGCCTACGTGTTGGTCCAGATCGCCTTCCGCTACGCGCCGGTCGGTTACGTCACCTCGCTGCGCGAATCGAGCGTGCTGATCGCCGCAGTCGGCGGCCATCGCCTCCTGGGCGAGCGCGGCGGGCGACGGCGAGCAACCGCCGCCGGGGTGATCGTCACCGGATTGCTGCTGTTGATCATCGGTCGCTGAACCAGCAGCCCGCTTCTTTACCCAGCGGTAACCTGATCGGCATGTCCGACTACGTTGCCCCGCTCGACGACATCCGCTTCGTTCTCGACCACGTTGTTGACCTGGCTGGCCTGGCCGATCTACCCGGCTATGAACACGCCGACCCGGCCACGGTCACCGAGTTGCTGGCAGAGTCAGGGCGGTTCTTCGCCGAACAATTCGCCCCATTGAACCGCGTCGGCGACATCGAACACAGCAAGCACCACGCCGACGGCACGGTGACCACGCCAACGGGGTTCGGTGCCGCCTACAACCGCTACATCGAGGCCGGCTGGCCAGCGGTCCCGTTCCCTGCCGAGTATGGCGGGGGCGGATTCCCCTGGTTGGTCGGTGTCGCCATGCAAGAACAGATGACGTCGGCGAACATGGGATTTTCGTTGTGTCCGTTGCTGACCCAGGGGGCGATCGACCTGGTGCTGCACTACGGCGACGAGCAGCAGCGCGAGACGTACCTGACCAAGATGGTGTCCGGGCAGTGGACGGGCACGATGAACCTGACGGAGCCGCAGGCGGGGTCCGATGTCGGCGCGCTGACCACCAAGGCGGTGCCCAACGAGGACGGTTCGTGGTCGATCACCGGGCAGAAGATCTTCATCACCTACGGCGAGCAGGACCTGACCGAGAACATCGTTCAGTTGGTGTTGGCCCGCGTGCCCGATGCTCCCCCAGGCACCAAGGGGATCTCCTGTTTCATCGTCCCCAAGTTCCTCGTCAACGACGATGGATCGCTCGGGGAGCGCAACTCGTACCAGTGCGTGTCGATCGAGCAGAAGATGGGGATCAACGCCAGCCCGACCTGTGTGATGGCCTACGACGGGGCCACCGGGTTCCTGATCGGCCAGGCCAATCAGGGGATGCGCTACATGTTCACGATGATGAACAATGCTCGCCTGTCGGTTGGCCTCGAGGGTCTGGCGATCGCCGAGCGGTCGTATCAGGCCGCCGTTGCCTACGCCCACGAACGCAAGCAGGGCAAGGCGATCGGGTCGCACGCTGATTCGGCGATCGTCGACCATCCCGATGTCCGGCGGATGCTGCTGACGATGCGCGCCCACATCGGCGCGCTGCGCGGTATCACCTATCTGAACGCCCACTCGATCGACATCGCCAAGGCGCATCCCGACGAAGCGACACGTCGATCGGCACAGGAACTGGCGGATCTGCTGACGCCGATCTCCAAGGGTTGGGGCACGGATGTGGGCGTCGAGATGGCCTCGATCGGTATCCAGGTGTTCGGCGGGATGGGCTACATCGAAGAGACCGGGGTTGCTCAGCATCTGCGCGACATCCGCATCGCCCCGATCTACGAAGGCACCAACGGGATCCAGGCGATGGATCTGGTCGGGCGCAAGCTCGGCCTGCGTGGCGGTGGCGTGGTGGTCGACCTATTCGGCCAGATCGAGTCGACCGCTACTGCCGCAGAGCAAGCCGGCGACGATTTGGCCACGCTGGGCACTGCGCTGCGGACCGCCTTGGATTCGCTGCGTGCCACCACGGACTGGGTGATGACCAACGGCATCGCCGACCCGAACAACGCCTTGGCCGGGGCAACCCCGTATCTACGGATGTTCGGCATCGTTACCGGCGGCTGGATGCTGCTACGCGCCGCATTGGCCGCCGCGGCGTTGGCCGATGGAGGGTCGGACTTCAGCGCCGAGTTCCTCGACCAGCGCCAGGTCGACGCCCGCTTTTACATCACCCAACTGCTCCCCCAGGCCGCAGGTCTGACCGCAGCCGTCACCGCCGGCCCCGCCGACCTGTTCGCCGCCACCTTCGCGTAACACCGGGGGACTGCTCCATCGGTTACGCAGCGAGCGTGGGCAGACGACTACCCGCCGTTAGGGCGAACGTCCGCCGGCGCTCGCAAAGCTGGGCTTACGCCTCGTGCCAGGTCCAGGGATACCGAGAGTCGCTGATCGTACGCGCCGCGGAGGTGACGCCAAGCGGGGCGAAGGTGTCGACCATCACCGCCAGTTCCTCGGTGGCCGTCTTGGGCACGCTGGCCTCGTAGCTGCCGGGTTGCGGGCCGTGAATGAATCCGGCCGGGTGGAACGAGATCGAACCGACGTCGATGCCTGAACCGGCGCGGCTCATGAAGTTGCCGGCCGAATAGAACAGCACCTCGTCGCTGTCGGTGTTCGCATGGTGATACGGCACCTTGACCGCGTCGGGATGAAAGTCATACAGCCGCGGCACGAACGAGCAGATCACGAACCCCGGCCCGGCGAAGGTCTGATGGACCGGCGGTGGCTGGTGAACACGGCCGACGATCGGCTGGAAGTCATGGATCGACAGTGCCCACGGGTACAGCGCCCCGTCCCAGCCGACAACGTCGAACGGGTGGTGACGATGGACGTGTCGCGACAAGCCCGCCGAGGTGCGAACCACCACGGGGACGTCGTCGCCGTCGACGAGCAACGGCGCAACGGGGGCGCGCAGGTCGCGCTCGCAGTAGGGGGCGTGCTCCAGAAACTGTCCGCCTGCCGAGAGGTAACGAGCTGGAACCTCGACGTGACCTCGTGATTCGATCACCAGCATCTGACACGGCTGATTGGACACCCATCGGTGCGTTGCCGACGCAGGCACCACCACGTAGTCACCGGAGCGCACATCCAGCGCGCCGAACACCGATTCGAGTCGTGCCGTGCCTGCTTGGATGTAGACCAGTTCGTCGCCCACCGCGTTGCGGTACAACGGTGACTTGCTGGCAGCCGCGGTGGCGACATGGGCGATGCACACATCGGCATTGGCCAGCAACGGACGGCGACCGACCACCAGGTCGTCTCCCGGATCCAACAACCCTGTTCGCAGATGTCGCGGCACCAACGGTAGATCGGGCGTTGCCAGCACCGAGTCGACCTGTTCGATCTCGATCGTTTCGATCGCCACCAATTCGGCGGGCGAGTGTCGGTGATAGAGCAGCGCCGATCGAGACGCGAAGCCCTGCTGACCCATCAGCTCCTCGATGTACCGACGGCCTGTGGCGTCACGGAAGGCGATGTGACGAGTGCGCGGGATCTCCCCGACAGCGCGGTAATGCGTCATCGTCCGGGTTCCATCGGCGATGCCGTGATCGTGCCGCTGACCGACCCCAGGCCGATCCGCGTCGCCGGGTCGGATCCTGCCCAGCCGCGCAGCTCGATCCGGTCGCCGTCGCTGAGGAACGATCGGGTGCTGCCGTCCGGAAGATCGATCGGATTTTCGCCGCGCCAGGTCAGCTCGATCAGGCTGCCCCGCTCGCCAGGCTCGGGGCCCGACACGGTGCCGGACGCGAACAGATCACCCGGGCGGGTGCATGCTCCGTTGATCGTCAGGTGTGCCAGTTGCTGGGCAGGGGTCCAGTACATGTCGGCGAATCCGACGCGACTGAGGCAGACCGGGGCGATGCCATGCGCGCCCATCGCCGCCGACTGCAGCCACACTTCGAGGTGCAGATCAAGCCCCCACGGCTCGGCCGTGGTGAGATAGTCGGCAACCGGTGGATCCTGCGCTGGCGGGTTGATACGGAACGGTGCCAGCGCTTCGTAGGTCACCAGCCACGGCGAGACCGACGTTGCGAAACTCTTCCCCAGGAACGGTCCAAGCGGCTGATACTCGAACGCCTGGATATCGCGCGCCGACCAGTCATTGACCAGACACAGCCCGAACAGATGGTGCCCGACATCGCCGATCGGCACCGGGTGACCGCGGTGGTTGCCAACGCCGACGACATGGCCTACCTCCAGCTCGATGTCCAACGACACACTCGGCCCAAACTGCACCTGGCCATCGATCATCCGCAGTCCCGACGGCCGCGGAATCGAGGCACCGTCGGGCACCAGTGTCCCCGCCCGACCGTGATAGCTCACCGGGATCTGCCGCCAGTTGGGCAGCAGCGGCTCGCCGCCGGGACGGAACAGCCGGCCGAGATTGGTGGCGTGATGCAGCGACGAATAGCAGTCGACGTAGTCGCCCACCGCAACAGGAAGTTGCATCTGCAATGATTTTTGGGGAACGACGTGAAGGCCGACCCGTTCGGCTACTGCCGAATCGCTGAGCAGTTCGATCAGCCGCTGCCGAACTGCGCTCCACACCGCTGGCCCAGCGGCGAGGAACCGATTGAGTTGCGGCTCGGCGAAGCAACCAGCGGGCGCTTCAGCACCGTCGAGCCAGCCATCATCGGCCAGACCGGCAAGGTCGATGGCCTGCTCGCCGATGGCAACGAACGCGCGGCCGTTGGCCACGCCGTACGGAAGGTTGGCCAGGGTGAAGCCGCAGCCTTCGGGAATCTCGATCCAGCTGTTCACGACACCCTCGATTCGTTGGCGCACAGCAGATCCAACTGGTCAGCGTGCTCGTGATAATGCCCGGTCACGAAGTGGTCGAGGAACGTCCACAGGTCCATCTCCCCCAGTGTCTCATGGCGGCCGCGCCGGCTCCACTGGTCGCTCGTCAGTTGCGCCAAGGTGTGGGCGAAGCGAGCGATGTCAGCGCGCACGACCTGCAGTTGGTGGTCCACCGAGCGGGCCCGGTTTCGTTCGATCGCAGCGATCCGTTGTGGATCGCGTTTGGTTCGCCCGAACGGCACGGCTTGATCGCCCGCGGCGTCGACGATCAGCAGCAGTTGCGGGTGCCAGTAGGAGCCGAACTCGGCGAGGTGCGCCCACACCTGGGCGGCGTCCCATCGCTCGCCAGATGGCTGATCTGGTTCCGTCAGTCCGCCGGGTGTTGGCCGCGCCGCGTGGGCCTCCAAACGGTCCAGCGCGCCGGCCAGGTCGGCCAGGTGATCGAGCACCCGCTCGGCCAACTCGCCCCGTGGAGGCATTTCCGCGGTCGAGCTCACAGGTTGCCTCGTTTGGCTTGCTCGCGCTCGATCGACTCGAACAGCGCCTTGAAGTTGCCTTCGCCAAAGCCACGTGCCCCACCGCGCTGAATGATCTCGACGAACACCGTCGGACGATCGGTCAATGGTTCGGTGAACAACTGCAGCAGATGCCCGTCGGGTTCGTGATCGACGAGAATGCCGAGCGTCTGCAGCTCGTCCCACGGGAGATCCAAGAAGCTCAGCCGGGCCCGAACATCGTCGTAGTACGCCTCGTTGGCTTCCAGGAAGCGCACGCCACGGCTGCGCAACGCGGCGATCGCTTGGACGATGTCGTCGGTACGCAACGCAATGTGCTGCACGCCCGGCCCCCGATACGTATCCAGATACTCCTGAATCTGGCTCTTGCGGCGTCCCTCGGCTGGTTCGTTCAGCGGCATGACGATGTTGCTGCGGTTCCAGACCACGGTGGAGCGCAGCGCCGAAAACTCGGTGGCGATCTGCGACTCGTCGAAGTGACGCAATTGGCTGAAACCCATCACGTCCTCGTAGAACGCAACCCATTGATCCAGCGCGCCGTCCTCGACATTGCCGACGATGTGGTCGATGCTGACCAGCCCAACCGGCGGCCCTGCGGGAAAGCCCGGGAGATGGTCATGGACGAAGCCCGGGCAGTACCGCCCGCGGTAGTCACGGCGGTCGACAAAGGTGTGCTTCGTTTCGCCATAGGTGGCCACGGCCGACAAACGCAATACGCCGTGTTCATCGGTCAGCTCGTATGGCTCGTCGACCACCCGCGCCCCACGACGGATCGCCGCCTCGAACGTGGCCACCGTGTCGTCGACGACGAACGCCAGGTCGTGCACGCCGTCGCCGTGTTTACGCACGTGGTTCCAGATCTCGGACTCCGGTGTCAGCCCGGCGGTGACGACCAGCCGAATCTGACCCTGCTCGAGCAGGTAGGAGGCCTTGTTCGGCACGCCGGTTTCTGGCCCGGCGTAGCCGGTGACGACGAACCCGAAGGCGCCGGACAGGAACCCGGCCATCGCCCGGGCGTTGCCGACCCACATTTCCACCGAGTCCCAGCCGCGCAGCCGCGCCGCCGGCGGTGTCGACACTGTCATCACGTCAGTCACGGTGGAACCCTCCCTCGTTGAACACTTCTTCACGCCATCGTTTCGGGGGGCGTCGCATCGCGCAATAGCCGTGTGAGAGGCTGTGCAATTCGTACAGCGAGTCGGCCGCTGAGCATGACAGGATGTACAACGTGACCATTCTGGATGGCGTGGATGTGACCCTGCTGCGCTTGCTGCGCGACCGCCCACGGCTGCCAATCGCCGAACTGGCCCGCTTGGCCGACGTCGCCAGGGGCACCGCCCAGGCTCGGCTGAACCGCCTGGAAGCCGCCGGGGTGATCACTGGATACGGGCCAGACCTGGACCTTGAAGCGCTGGGCTACGGGGTGCTGGCGTTCATCACCTTGCAGATCGCTCAGGGCCAAGACGGCGTCGTCGTCGATGGACTGGGTGAGATCGCCGAGGTCCTCGAGGTCTACGCGGTGACCGGTACGGCCGATCTGAGCTGTCGAGTCGTCGCCCGATCGAACGACCACCTCCACGAGGTCATCCGGGCAATCCTGCACATCCCTGGCATCCAACGCACCGAGACCCAACTGGCACTCGGGAGTCGGATCCGGCGAACCGCCCTCGACCTGGTCATCGCGTAGCGCATCCGCCCCCTTGGGCGCGCTGAACGTCGCATGTGCGTCCTCAGCGCGCCCATGCCCGAGGTCGGCAACTCGGAGGCGGCTCACGGACGGGGGCGACCCGGGGCCTCGTTGCTAACCAGCTCAAGCGGTCTCGGCGCTCCACGTCCCGTGTTGGCGGAGGTGGACGGGAATCGAACCCGCCGGATGGGGATCGCCCATCCCAACCGCTTTGAAGGCGGCGGAGTCCACCAGGCACTCGGACACCTCCGTCGGCCACGGTAGCGCCGTCGCGCCGCGGGGCAGCCGTTGGCGAGTCGCCGCGCTGTCCCCGGGTCAGCTGACGTGGTCACGTCTCGTCCGCTACGTCCCGGATGAAACGTGACCACGTTGGGGTGTGCGGCGCGTCGGGGCGCGGATGTTGGCGAACCGTCCACGCCTCGGTAGGTTCGGCAGTGGCTTCCCCCAGTCGTTGATCTCCCAATCCGCGGGAGGAAGTCATGATCCTGTGCTGGTCCGCTAAAGGCGGCAGTGGTACCACCGTCGTCGCCGCCACCCTGGCCTTGTCGCTCGCTGAGCGAGTCGATTCACCCCCGGCGATACGCCGATCGGCGCGGCATCGCCACGGCGCACCGCTGCGCTCGCTCTCGCTTCCCGCCAGCACGGCCACGCCGAACCCGCGGCAGGCGTGGCCGCATTTGATCGATTTGGCAGGCGACGTGCCGATGGCATTGGGTCTGCCTGTCGATGATGGGCCCGGGATCTACGACTGGATGGCGTCGGCGGTTGGCACGGTCGATTCGTTGGCCGCCTTGGCCCGCCAAGCCGGACAACGCCTGCGCATCGTTCCGGCCGGCAACCGCGCCGCCGCGCCAGATTGGGAACGCCTCGCTGCTGCGGTTGGCAGTTCGCCCGTGGTCATCGACTGCGGAACTGGGGCACCACCCGCCGCCTT
>Ga0073899_10000410_pt1 | contig 39495 bp, 39 predicted proteins | sample KloWWTmetaKNB5Ph_FD_88975 | JGI IMG/M metagenome (GOLD analysis project Ga0073899, IMG submission 88975) | Active sludge microbial communities from Klosterneuburg, Austria, studying microevolution and ecology of nitrifiers - Klosterneuburg... | ecosystem: Engineered > WWTP > Aerobic digester >... | reverse complement strand
GAGATCGTGGATCCGTCCGATCCGGTGTTGGTGGAGCGGTTTGCGGTGGAGTATGCGCGGTTGCGGGCGCACAAGGGTGTGTCGGTGGAGCTGGCGCGGGAGAAGCTGAAGGATCTGTCGTATTTCGGGACGATGATGGTGCATCTGGGGATGGCGGACGGGATGGTGTCGGGGGCGGTCAACACGACGGCGAACACGATCCGGCCGTCGTTGGAGTTCATCAAGACCAAGCCGGGGGTGGCTGTGGTGTCGGGGTCGTTCCTGATGTGTTTGCCGGATCGGGTGGTGGTGTACGCCGATTGTGCGGTGAACCCGGATCCGTCGGCGGAGCAGTTGGCCGACATTGCGATCTCCTCAGCGGAGACGGCGGTGGCGTTCGGGATCGAGCCGCGGGTGGCGATGTTGTCGTACTCGACGGGCAGCTCGGGGGCGGGCGCGGAGGTGGACAAGGTGCGGGCGGCGACCGGGATCGTGCGGGAGCGGTGTCCGGGGCTCGCGTTGGAGGGTCCGATCCAGTTCGATGCGGCGGTGGATCCGGTGGTCGCGGCGACGAAGTTGCCGGGTTCGCTGGTGGCGGGTCGGGCGACGGTGTTCATCTTCCCGGACCTGAACACGGGCAACAACACCTACAAGGCGGTCCAGCGTTCCTCCGGCGCGGTCGCGATCGGCCCGGTGCTGCAAGGGCTGAACAAGGCCGTCAACGACCTCTCCCGCGGCGCCCTGGTCGAAGACATCGTCAACACCGTCGCCATCACCGCCATCCAGGCCCAGGGCTGAGCCTCCCCGGCTGGCTGATTAGGGGACGGTTCTCTTTCGGTTCAACCACAGGTTGGCGCGGGTGGCCACCGCCGGAGCCTCCCCACTGTCGGGATCCAGGAGCTGTGAACCGTAAGGGAACCGTCCCCTTGCGGGCCAGACGTCCCTTGGAGGTTGAGCTTCCGAACCGGGTGAACCGTAAGGGAACCGTCCCCTTTCGGGCCACGAGGGGGGGTGGGTGCGCCGATCACGTCCTCGCGGCCGCAACGCGGGCCGGTGTTGGCGCGTGGTGGGAGCATGAGCGCCATGACACCTCGTGCACTGCTGGCCGGTGCCTGCCTGACCGCCCTGCTGCTGCCCCTGGCCGCCGGTTGCGCCGGGGGAACGACCTCCGGGACGGGCGAGGTGAGCGCCGCCGGGGTGGTGATGCGGCAGGTCACGCCCGACAGGGCGACCGCGCTGCCGTCCGTCGTCGAGGCGACGCGGGTGCTGGGGACGTCCCTGCTGCAGGCGGTGCCCGAAGGGAACGCCGTCGTGTCGCCCTCCAGCCTCGCGGTCGCGCTGGCGATGCTCGCGGACGGGGCCCGCGGCACCACGCTGAGCCAGCTCGAAGCGGTCCTCGGCGCTTCGGGGGAGCAGCGCAAGGACGCCTTCGCCGCACTGCGGGGCACCCTCAACTCCATGGACGGCGACCCGGCGGTCGTGAAGCAGTCCGAGCTGCCCGAGCACCCGCTGGTGCACCTGGCCGACCAGGTGGTGGTCGACGACGGCTACCAGGTGAGCCAGGACTACCTCACCGCCCTCGCCGACGGTTTCGGCGCCGGAGTGCAGCGGGCCGACCTCGCCTCGCCGGCCGGCAAGCAGGTGCTGAGCGAGTGGGTCAACCACCACACCGGCGGGCTCATCAAGTCCTCCGCGATCGAGCCCAACCCCGACCTGAGGCTCGTGCTGCAGGACGCGATCCTGCTGGCCGCCCGCTGGCAGACCGCCTTCGAGCAGTCCGCCACCGGCGACCGCGCCTTCACCCTGACCGACGGCACCTCCGTGGACGTCGAGACGATGGCCTCCCGCACGCCCGTGGCCTACGCCGAGGTGGACGGCTGGCGGGCCGTCCGGCTGCCGTACGTGGACGGGACGGTCCACGCCGACCTGATCCTGCCCCCCGCCGGGACCGACCCGGGCTCGATCGACCCGGCGCTGCTGGCCCGGCTCGCGACGGCGCTGGCGGCGGCCACCCCGGGGGAGGTCGAGCTCACGCTGCCGACCCTCGACCTCGCCCCCGACACCCTCGACCTCACCGCGACGCTGCGGACGGTGGGGGTGGCGTCGGTCCTCTGCGGGGAGCCGGACACCGACCTGACCGGGATGGGCCCGGAGCAGCCGTGCGTGCAGCAGGCGAAGCAGCAGGCCGTCCTGCAGGTCGACGAGGAGGGCACGAAGGCCGCCGCCGTCACCGAGATGGGCATGGCCGGAACGTCGGCCCCGATGACCCCGGAGCTGGTGCTGCACCTCGACCGTCCGTTCCTGATGGAGATCGCCCACACCCAGACCGGCTGGCCGCTGTTCCTCGCCGCCGTCCGGGATCCCAGGCACTGAGCCGCCGTTCTGGCCCCGGGTCGGCGACAATGAGGCGTGCTGCTGACCATCACGGCGAACGGACCCGACGCCCAGGGGCTGGGCTTCCTGCTGCACAAGCACCCCGACCGGGTGCAACAATTCTCGCTGGCGGTCGGGAACGCGACCGTCTGCTACCCCGTGTCGCAACCCGACCGCTGCACGGCGGCGCTGTTGCTGGAGGTCGACCCGGTCGGTCTGGTGCGGCGCCGGGCCCGGGGCGGGGACGGGCTGTCGCTCGTCGACTACGTGACCGACCGGCCCTACGCGGCCTCGTCCATGCTCGCGGTCGCGCTGGGACGGGTGTTCAACACCGCCCTCAACGGACGCTGTGACGCCCGGCCCGAACTCGCCGCCACGCCGTTGCCGCTGGAACTCCGGCTGCCGGCGGTGCCCGTCCGTCCGACGGCGGGGGTGGGCGGCGAGGCACTGCTGGAGCGGCTGTTCGGCCCGCTCGGCTGGCACGTCGCCGCGACTGGGACCGACCTCCGGCCGGGCGGCGGCTGGGGGCCGGCGCCCTACCTCGACCTCACCCTCACCGGCACCCTGCGGGTGGCCGACGCGCTCTCGCACCTCTACGTGCTGCTTCCGGTGCTGGACGCCGCCAAGCACTACTGGGTCTCCTCCGACGAGGTCGACAAGCTCATCCGCCGCGGCGAGGGCTGGCTCGCCGGCCACCCCGACCGCGACCTGATCGTCCACCGCTACCTCGCCGCACGCCGCACCTTCGTCGAGGACGCGACCGCCCGGCTCGTCGCGCTGGAGGAGCAGCCGGACGACTCCGCGGCCGACCAGCCCGAGCCCGACGCCGATGACGTGCCGGATCCCGGCCCCGGCCCCGTCCCGCTCCGGGTGCTGCGGCAGCAGGCCGTCCTCGACCTGGTCCGGGAGGTCGGCGCGCATCGGGTGGTCGACCTCGGCTGCGGCGAGGGCCACTACCTGCGCGCTCTGCTCGCCGAGCCGTCGGTCACCGAACTGGTCGGCGTGGACGTCTCGGCCCGCGCCCTGGAGCGGGCCGCGCAACGGCTCGGCCTGGAGCGGCTGTCGGACCACCAGCGCGCCCGGGTGAGCCTGCGGCAGTCGTCGGTGACCTACCGCGACGACGCCCTCGCCGGCTACGACGCCGTGCTGCTCGTCGAGGTCGTCGAACACCTCGAACCCGACCGGCTCGCCTCGCTGGAGGCGAACGTGTTCGGCGCCGCCCGGCCGTCCCAGGTCGTCCTGACAACGCCGAACGCCGAGTACAACGTCCGCTACGACCTCGCCGGGGGCCTCCGTCACCCCGACCACCGCTTCGAGTGGACGCGAGAGGGATTCGCCACCTGGTGCGAGGCGGTCGCGGGCCGCCACGGCTACCGGGTGCGCTACCGCGACGTCGGCGAGCCCGACCCCGAACTCGGCCCGCCCACCCAACTCGCCCTCTTCAGCCTGCGGGAGCCGGCATGACCGCCCTCGCTGTTCCGGCCCTCAGCCTGGTGGTCCTGGTCGGGGTCTCCGGCTCGGGCAAGTCCACGTTCGCCGCCCGCGCCTTCGGCTCCCACGAGGTGCTCAGCTCCGACTTCTGCCGCGCCCTGGTCAGCGGTGACGAGAACGACCAGTCGGCTTCCGCCGACGCCTTCGAGGTGCTGCACCACATCGCCGGCAAGCGGCTCGACCGCGGCCTGCTGACCGTGGTGGACGCCACCAGCGTCACCAGCGCGGCCCGGCAGTCGCTGGTCCAACTGGCCCGCGACCACGACGTGCTGCCGGTGGCGATCGTGCTCGACGTGGGAGTCGAGGTGGCGATCGAACGCAACCGCCTCCGCCCCGACCGGGCCTTCGGCGACGGCCCGATCCGGCGGCAGGCCGCCCAGCTCCGGCGTGGGCTGCGGTCGCTGGCCAAGGAGGGCTTCCGCGGCGTGCACGTGCTGCACAGCGTCGAGGAGGTGGAGGCGGCCACCATCGTGCGCGAACGGCTGTTCAGCGACCTCACCGACCAGGCCGGCCCGTTCGACATCGTCGGCGACGTCCACGGCTGCCTCGCCGAGCTGCTCGCGCTGCTGGACCGGCTCGGCTACCGCACGATCGTGGACGGGCAGGGCCGCGCGGTCGACGCCGTCCACCCCGACTGGCGACGGGTGGTCTTCGTCGGCGACCTCGTCGACCGCGGCCCGTCCTCGGTCGGGGTGCTGCGGCTCGCGATGGGCATGACGGCGGGAGGGCACGCGTTCGCCGTCCCGGGAAACCACGAGGCGAAGCTGATCCGCGCGCTCGACGGGCACGACGTGAAGCGCGCCCACGGGCTGGAGCTGACCCTCGCCGAGCTCGACGCCGAGACCCAGGAGTTCCGCGCGCAGGTGCGCGACTGGTGCTACGGGCTGGTCTCCCACCTGGTGCTCGACGGCGGCCGGCTCGTCGTCGCCCACGCCGGGCTGAAGGAGGCCTACCACAACCGGGCGTCGGGCCGGGTGCGCGCGTTCGCGCTCTACGGCGACACCACCGGCGAGACCGACGAGTTCGGGTTGCCCGTGCGCTACCCGTGGGCGCAGGAGTACCGCGGCCGGGCGCTGGTCGCCTACGGCCACACGCCCACGCCCGAACTGGAATGGGTGAACAACACCCTCTGCCTCGACACCGGCTGCGTCTTCGGCGGCCGGCTGTCGGCGCTGCGCTATCCCGAGCGCGAGACCGTGTCGGTCGACGCGCTCGCCGTCCACTACGAACCGGTGAAGCCGCTCGGATCCCCGTCCGGGCAGCGGGCACCGGACGAACTGCGGCTCACCGACGTGCTCGGCCGGCGCTCGGTCGAGACCGCGACGATGGGACTCCTCACCGTGACGGCCGAGAACGCCGCCGGCGCCCTGGAGGTGATGAGCCGGTTCGCGCTGCACCCGACGCTGCTGCCCTACCTGCCGCCGACCATGGCGCCGGTGGGCACCGCCGCGCTGCCCGACTACCTCGAACACCCGCAGGAGGCGTTCGCCCAGTTCGCCGAGTGGGGCGTCGGGCAGGTGCTGTGCGAGGAGAAGCACATGGGCTCCCGGGCCGTGGTGCACCTGCGCGGCGACTCCGGCGTGGTCTACACGCGGACGGGCCGGGCGTTCCTGCCGTCCGCGCTGGCGGAGCAGTTCGTCGCGCGGGTGTGGCGGGCGGTGCGGGCCGCCGGGATCGACGCCGAACTGGACACCGACTGGCTGCTGCTGGACGCCGAACTGCTGCCCTGGTCGCTGAAGGCCGGGGGGTTGCTGCGCGAGCACTACGCGCCGGTCGGTGCCGCCGCCCTGCTCGCGCTGCCGCCGGCGGTCAAGGCGCTGCAGGCCGCGGCCGGGCGCGGGCTGGAGGTCGCCGAGCTGCTGGAGCGCACGGTCGCCCGGCTCGCCAACGCCCGTGGCTACCAGGCCGCCTGGCAGCGGTACGGGTGGGACACCGACGGGCTGGCGGGCGTGCAGCTGGCCCCCTTCCAGGTGCTCGCCGCCGCCGGGGCGACCTTCGCCGACCGCGACCACGAGTGGCACCTGGCGATCGCCGACCGGCTGGTGGCGGCCGACCCGGACCTGTTCCGCACCACGCGGCGGTTGGCCGTCGACACCGCCGACGCGGCCAGCCGGGCCGCCGGCGAGCAGTGGTGGTTCGACCTCACCGGGGCCGGGGGAGAGGGCATGGTGGTGAAACCGCTGGCCAACCTCACCCGGACGCCGCGCGGCGGGCTCGTGCAGCCGGGCCTCAAGGTGCGCGGCCGGGAGTACCTGCGGATCATCTACGGCCCCGACTACACGCTGCCGGGCAACCTTTCCCGGCTGCGCGAGCGGAACCTGGGCCGCAAGCGCTCGCTGGCGCTGCGCGAGTACGCGCTCGGCCTGGAGTCGCTGCAGCGGCTGGTCGACGGCGAGCCGCTGTGGCGGGTGCACGAGGCCGTGTTCGCCGTGCTGGCGCTGGAGTCGGAGCCGGTGGACCCCCGGCTCTGACCCCACACTGTGGCCACAGCGGCGTCTGGCGGGCTGTGGCTACAGCGTGGGGGTGGTCGGGAGCGGAGGTCGGGTTCGGGCGGGGCATCATGGAGCCATGAGTTCCTCCCGGCGCGTGGCGCTGCCCGAGCTGGAGGTCGCGAACGCCCAGTTCGTAACCCCGCGGCTCGCCTTCGGGGGTGATCTCGCGCCCGGGTTCGGGCAGGCCCACCGCCAGCTCGACGACCTCGTCGGGGCCGGGATCACCCACATCGTCGACCTGCGGGACGAGTGGAGCGACGAGTCGCTGGTGACCGGCTGGGCACCCGGGATCGCCTATCTCCACCACCGGGTCGAGGACGCCGGCCAGCGCATCCCGGCGGAGTGGTTCGAGGGGCTGCTGGAGTGGGTCGAGGCGGCGTGGCAGGAACCGGGCTCGAAGGTGCTGGTGCACTGCCACATGGGCGTCAACCGGGCGCCGTCGGCGGCGTTCGCGCTGCTGCTGGCCCAGGGCTGGCCGGTCCGGGACGCGCTCAACGCGCTGCGGCGGGCCCGTCCGATCGCGCTCATCGACTATGCCGCCGACGCGCTCGACTGGCACCTGGCCCGCACCGGCGCCGGACGGTACGCCCGGGCGGGCGCCCGGCGCTCGCTCACCATGTGGCGCCGTGCGAACCAACTCGACACCCGCGAGGTGATCCGGCGGATCCGCGCCGTGGAATCCGAGCCGGCGACCTGGTGCATCAGCCTCGACCCTGCAGGCGTCGCGGAACTCGCCGAGGCCGTCGAGGGCCGAGCGACGCCGGCGGTCGCGTTCGGAGTGGAGGGCGAACCCGGTGACCTGGCGATGCGCGACCGGGTGCTGCTGTGGGCGCTGGGGCCCGGCGGCGGGATCGTCGGCTCCGGCCTGGTGATCGGCCCTCCGCAGCCCGACGGCGAGGGCGGCGCGGCGCTGCCCGTGGCCCTGCTCGCCTTCAGCGCCGAGCCGCTGCTGCGCGCCGAACTGCTCGGCCTCGTGCTGCCCGCCGGCGTGCCGCTGCCCGGCGGCGGCGGGAACCCCGAGCGCCTGAGCGAGGCCCAACTGACCGCGATCTCGATCGCCGCCGACCTGCGGACCGCGCAGGGCTGAGCGGGCGGACGAGGGGAGAGGCTTCGACAAGCTCAGCCGTGGTTCAGTCGTCGTGCGATCCGTGAGCTTGTCGAAGGGTCGGTGCGCCGTCCGGTCCCTGGTCCTGTCGAAGGGTCGGCGTGCCGGGATTCACCGCCGGAGCGACTGGTGCCCCGACCCGACGCACCACGGCGCCGGGTCGCGGCCGGGGTGCGGGACGGACGTGCAGCCCGGCGACGATCAGCTGCCCAAATGACCAGCGAATGGGGTGTGTCCCTCATGGGGGGGACATTTCAACGTATTCGGGAATGGGCCTTGTCCCCCGATGGGGGGACAATTCCGGGAGCGGCTCCGGACTGCACAAAGGTAGCACTCCAGCTGTACGAACCGAGGTGCGATCAGATTCTCGGAAATATGCCAAAACGGTTTGACAACAGCGCGCTGGCAAGCGACGCTAGGCGCGAGCACTTGAGGGAGTGCTCGCACCGCAACCGGGTAGACCGCCATCTGAACCCAAGAGTCGGGCTCCCCGTCATTGCATTTTTCTGTTCACCTAGTGTCGGGGAGTTATTCATCATGCGCGCATCACTCATGCGTTACATCGCCGCCGCCAACCGGCGTCGCGAAGAGGGCGAGAAGGGTTTCTCGCTCATCGAGCTCATCGTGGTTGTGGCCATCATGGGCATCCTGGTCGCCATCGCGATCCCGGTGTTCGGCAATATCCAGAAGACGGCCGGGGAGAACGCGCTGAAGACCAGCGCCGCGAACGCCGCCACCCAGCTCTCGACGGCCATCGCCATCAGCAGCACGCCCGCGCTGACGTCGGCCAGTCTGAGCAACCTGGCCACCGATGGTGTCAGCTTCACCATTGCGCCGACCTCGGTCGACGGTTCCAACATCGGCTCGCTCTGTGTGACTGCGATCAAGACCGGCGTCGCCACCCAGACCTCCGGCCCCGGCTGCACCGCCACCCCGTAGTTCGCCACCACACCTGAGGTTGGCCGGGACCATCCCCCCGGCCCCGGCTGACCACCAGGCGTGAATCGTCGAAGCTGAGCCAATCATGGGTTCCCCCACCCAGTGTCGGAATCTGGCCACCATCCCCCCGGATGACCAGGTCGGCGCCAGCATGATCGAGGTCCTGCTCGCCATCTTCGCCCTCGCGCTGATGGCCCTGGGACTCGCTCCGCTGTTGATCGGCTCGGCCCAGGCGGGCGTCACGAACACGCAGCTCGTCGCGGCGAACTCGTTCGCCAACGCGCAGCTCTCGGCGTTGCGGGAGAAGTTCCCCAACGACGTCACCAGCGTCACCGCCTGGACCTGCGCCGACGTGCAGGCCCGGGCAGCCGTCCTCACTGCCGGCACCGCTCCCAGCGGGCTCGCCTCCACCGTCTCGCTCACCGGCGCCTGTCCGGCGGCGTGGGGCGCGGTGGGAGTCCGGGTGGTGGTCACCAGTACCGCCACGGGCACCACGCTGGCGACCCTCACGACGAAGGTGCTGATCCCGTCATGAGGAACTCCGAGGACGGCATGTCGATGGTGGAGCTGATCGTCTACATGGCACTGAGCGCCCTGGTGCTCACCATACTGATCAGCTTCTTCCTCACGGGCTACCGCTCGCAGGCCGCCACCCGCGAGCGGGACCTCGCGACCGGCTCGGCGCAACTGATCTCCAGTTCGCTGACGACCGGGTTGCGCAACGCCGATCAGGCGGTTGCAGTCGGGGGTAACCGCCTGATCGCGCGCACCACCACCGGAAGCACCGGCTGGCAGTGCCAGGAATGGAAACTGGCCACCGGCGACCTCTCCTACCGCACCCGCGCGGCGAGTTCGTCCGGCAGCTGGTCGGCCTGGACGAGCCTGCGGCCCAGCGCCGGTCTCACGGTGGTCGTCACCGACAGCAGCGGGGGGAGCCAGCCGTTCAACCCGGTCAGCACCACGCTGGCCAGCGGTGGCCGGATGCAGTTCGGGTTCACCGTGAAGGTGGGCCAGACCAGCGTCACGGTCGCCGGGGCGGAAACCCTGCGAGCCAAGGGAAGCGAGACCTACACATGTCCCACCTGAGCCGATCGGACGAGCGCGGCTCGGCCCTGGTCTCGGTGATGGTGATCATGTTCGTCCTCACCCTCTTCGCACTCACCGCGGCCGCCATGGTCGTCAACACCGCCCGCAGCACCACGTTCACCAGCGGCACCACCCAGTCGCGCGCGGCCGCCGACGCCGGCATCGCCACCGCCCTGGGAGCCTTCCGTGCCGGCACCCTCGCCTGCTCGGGCACCAGCAGGACCACCGCCAGCGCGAGTGGCGCGACGCCCCGCTACAGCGTGTCCTGTGCCCTCTCCGACGTCACCACCTCCGGTACCACCAGCACCGGCACCACGACCACCGGCAGGGCGACCTTCACCTCCACCGGCAGCAGCGCCACGGGCGCGGACGTCGTGGTCGAGTCGGTGTACACCTACAAGATCGTCACCGCCGCGCCGACCGCGGAACTCGACGACCTCACCTTCTTCGGCGATGCCACCTTCACCCAGCAGACCAACACGATCTCGGGCACCAAGCTGAGCCTGGCGATCCCCAAGGGCAACCTGGAGTGCCACAACGTGATCCCGGCCAACATCCGGGTCTCGGGCAACTTCCTGGCCAACACCGACGGCTGCGACGTCACCGGCTCTGTGACCGCCGGCGGCACGATCGGCTCCAACCCGTCGGGATCGCACATCCGCGGCAACGCGACGAGCGCGTCCGCCACCGGCACGAGCATCTGGCGCGGTGCCGTCGGCGGCAACTTCTGGACGGCCGGCAACCTGGAACTGGACTGGAGCGGCAAGCGTTCCATCGACGGCAACCTCACCGCGGGCGGGTACGTCAGCCTCTACAGCGACACCGTCGGCGGCAACGTGACCGTGCCGGCGGCCAAGATGCTGACCGCCACCTGGCAGTCGACCGTCAACCTGCCCGCGGGCAGCCACTCCCAGGTCGGTGGCACGATCCTCCGCCCCGCCAGCGTCACCAGCCCGGCCGCACCCACCTTCGAGGCCTGGCGGGAGTACAGCTTCAGCGCCGCCGACTGGCCCGGCTACGACCTCGTGGTGCTCGACACCCAGGCCAAGTGCGACCACTTCGACCGCCACCCGGGCGGGGTCGGCGTCGACGGCTGGAACGCGCTCGCCACCGAGCACGACCGGGACACGATCATCGATGCCCGCCAGTGCGCGTTGGGGCTCACCTCCAACTACGGCACCGCGGCGACCGCGATCATCCGCCACAACTACGTCTTCGTCGCCAACCAGTTCGACCTCACCCCGCTGACCCTGAAGCCGGCGGCCGGGGCCGACGTGAAGGCGTGGTTCATCGTGCCGGACGCCGACAACAACGCCAAGCCCGACACCTCGATCAACTGCGGCGGCAGCCACTCGATCACCATCAACAGCACCTACATCACCGTCCCCTCGTTCGCGTACACCCCGGGTTGCATCAAGGTCTCCGGCGGCGGCGTCTTCACCGGGACGATGTACGGCGGCGGCTTCAGCCACGGCGGCCTGATCAACATCTACGGCCAGAAGGTGGGCTTCCCCGGCCAGGCCAGCGGAGGGAGTTCCGGCGGTGGCGGCGCGGGCGGCACGCTCACCATCACCGGCCTCGTCGCCCAGCGGGACAAGCCATGATGCCCGGCCTCGCCGCGGCCACCGGGGTGGTCGCACTGCTCGCCGGGGCCTTCGGGCTCGTGATCGGCTCGTTCCTCAACGTCGTCGCCTACCGCGTGCCCGCGGGAGTCTCGCTGCTGCGGGAGAGCCGCTGCCCGCACTGCGACGCCTCGATCCGGCCCTGGCACAACGTGCCCGTGCTCGGCTGGGTCGTGCTGCGCGGCCGCTGCGCCGCGTGCGCCGCGCCGATCCCCGTCCGCTACGCGATCGTCGAGGCGGCCACCGGGGTGCTGTTCGCGCTCGTGCCGCTGGTCGTGCCCGGGCCCGGGACGCTGCCCGCCGGTGCCGGCTGGCTGGTGTGGGCCGCGTTCTGGTGCCTCGCCGCCAGCAGCGTGGTGCTGGCCCTGATCGACCTCGACACCCGGCGGCTGCCGGACGTGATCGTGCTGCCCGGCTACCTCGTCGGGGCCCTGCTGCTCGGCCTCGCCGCGCTGCTGGGAGCCGGCTGGGAACCCCTGCTGCGGGCCGGCGCGGGGATGCTTGCGCTGTACGGGTTCTACCGGCTGCTGCGGTGGCTGCGGCCGGACGGGATGGGCGGCGGCGACGTCAAGGTGGCCGGACTGGTCGGGTTGCACCTGGGCTGGCTCGGCTGGGGACCGCTGGCCGTCGGAGGCCTGGCCGGGTTCGTCCTCGGCGGCGTCGCCGGCGTGACCCTGCTCGCCCTGGGACGCGCGACCCGGCGCAGCACGTTCCCGTTCGGGCCCTGGCTGCTCGCCGGCGCCTGGGCCGGGGTGCTGGCCGGCGTCCCGATCGCACAGTGGTACGGAGGCGTCAGTGGCCTGTTCTGAGACACCAGCCGGCACCGGGAGGAGCCTGACATGCCCGCCAGCGTGATCGGCCTTGAGATCGCCGAGGAGGCGATCCGGGCTGTCGAGGTGACCCACGGCAAGCACCCCACCATGGTCGCCGGGGGCGAGGTGCCCCTGCCGCCGGGCGCGGCCAAGGATTCGGAGGTGCTCGACCCCGACGCCGTCGCGCTGGCCGTCCGGCAACTGTGGGCCCACGCCGGGCTGAAGTCGCGCAAGGTCGTGCTCGGGGTGGCCAACCGGCGCATCCTGGTGCGCGAGTACGTGTCGCCCAAGCTGCCGCCGGCGCTGCTGAAGGCCGCGCTCCCCTTCGAGGTCGGCGACCTGCTGCCCGTGCCGGTCGACCAGGCCGTGCTCGACTTCTACCCGATCAGTGAGACCGACACCCAGATCCTCGGCCTGCTCGTGGCCGCGGTGTCGGAGACCGTGGAGGGACTCATCTCGACCCTGGGGCGCGCCAAGGTGCGCGCCACGGCGGTCGACTTCCTCCCCTTCGGACTCGCTCGGCTGGGCCCGGCCGCCACCGGGCCCGCCGAGCAGGCAGTGGCGATCGCCTCGATCGGCGAGCACACGACCTCGGTCGTGATCACGGTGGCGGGCATCCCCCGCTTCGTCCGGATCATCCCGGTTGACCTCGCCGGTGGCTCCCTGCCCCAGCCGCCGGCGGACGGCATCGCCCGCCGCGCGCTGGACGGCGGCGGTCAGGGGCCCGACCCCGAACTGGCCGACCTGGTGGCCCGGCTGCGCGGCACGCTCGACTTCTACTCCGCCCGGGACGGCGCGACGCCGGTCGGCACCCTCTATCTCACCGGGGCGGCCGCCACCGCCCCGGGAGTCGGCCAGGCGATCGCGGCCGGGCTCCCGGTCGGGGTGCGTTACCTCGGCGTGCCCGACCTCGTCGGGCTGTCGAAGAGCGCGGCCTCCCGCGGGGTGCCGCCGCCCAGCCTGGTGAACGCCCTCGGCATCGCGCTGGGAGACTCCCGATGAGCCGCCAGCGCGGCGGCGCGATCCGTCCCGGCCTGCCGCGGGTGAACCTGATGCCGGCGGTCGAGCTGGCCCGGCGCGAACGCGGCATCCTGCTGCGTCGCTGGGCGCTCGGCCTGCTGGCCACGGCGACCGTGGTCGGTCTCGTGGTCACCGGGGCGCTCGCGCTGCGGATCGCCGCCGACCAGCGGCTCGCCGCCGAGCAGCAGCGCACGCAGGAGCTGATCGCCCAGCTCGCCGAGTTCACCGAGGTGACCGAGGCGACCTCGGGTCGCACCCAACTGCAGGATTACGTGAGCCAGGCCGCGGGCAACGACCTGGCCTGGCGCAAGCTCTTCGACGCGGTCACCGACGCGCTGCCCGACGGGGTGCACCTGGAGGGCTACCAGCTCACCGTCGGCGCGCTGCCCGAGACCGGTGTGGAGCCGGCGCAGCAGGTCGGGATCGCCGGCGTGCTCACCCTGGCGACCGGCCGGCCCGCCGACCAGGCGGCCACCGTGACCGCGCTGCGGAAGCTGCCGGGCGCCTTCCTGGTGGACGTCGGCGACCTGACGGCCGCCGACGCCGGCGGCTTCACCTTCGTGGTGACCTTCGTCGCCGACCAGACCGTCTACAGCGGACGCTTCGAGAAGGGACAACGGTGAACCTCCCCAAGCGACTGATCCATCTCGTCGGCATCCTGCTCGTGCTGGGGGTGTTCATCGCCGGCATCATGCTGGTCGCGCTGCCGGTCTACCTCGGCTCGGTCGACGTCCTCGCCGAGCAGAAGAGCGTCGCCGACTCCAACAGCCTGCGGATGGCCCAGATCGAGACCCTGAAGAACCAGCAGGCCGTGCTGCCCGAGGTGCAACGCGACCTGGCCGGATTGCGCAGGCAGATCCCCGCCACGCAGCTGCTCGACGAGGTCTCGGAACTGGGCGTCGCCGCCGCCGAGGACGCCGGGGTCGACATCACCAGCTTCACCAGCACCGACCCGGTGTCGTTCGTCCCGCCAGCCGGAGTTCCCGGTGCCGGCACGGTCGCCGGAACCCCGGCTGCGCCCGCCGCCGTCGAAGGCAGCGCCGGTGACAGTGAGCCGTCGGAGGCCAAGCTGCAGATCCCGGTGACCTTCATCGTCACCTCCGGCACCAGGGCCCGGATCCCCGAGTTCGTGGACGGCCTGCGCGCCGGTCCCCGGCTGCTGCAGATCGTGTCGGTGACCACCACCGCCGCGGCGGCGGCTTCGGCAGACGGCGTCCCGGGCGCCACCACCTACCAGGCGACCGTGGCCGCGCTCGCCTTCGTCCAGCAGTGAACCGGGAGACCATCGTGACCGAGTTGTCCTCGCTGGATCGGCTGCTGCGGGCCGCCGTCGCCTGCCGCGCCTCCGACGTCCACCTCTCCGCCGACGCCCCGCCGCTGATGCGGCTGGACGGCGCGCTGGTCGGGGTACCGGAGTACCGCGACCCGCTGTCGGCCGCCTGGCTGGAGTCGTCGCTGCTGGCGATCATGACCGGCACCCAGCGGGAGGCCTACCGCGGCGAGGGCGAGATCGACCTGGCCCACACGATCGCCGGGGTGGGCCGGTTCCGGGTCAATGTGTTCCGGCAGGTCGGCGGGGTCGCCGCTGCGCTGCGGCTCGTGCCGCACGCCGTCCGCACCCTGGCCGAGCTGGGCATCCCCCCGGTGGCCCGCCAGCTGGCGCTGCGGCCGCGCGGGCTGGTGCTGGTGACCGGCCCGACGGGCTCGGGCAAGTCGACCACGCTGGCCGCGATGGTCGACATCATCAACCGCGAGACGCCGTCGCACATCATCACGATCGAGGACCCGATCGAGTACGTGCACACGTCCAAGCGGTCGCTGGTGCACCAGCGCGAGATCGGCACCGACACCCCGTCCTTCGCCGACGCGCTGCGCCACATCCTGCGGCAGGACCCCGACGTGGTGCTGATCGGCGAGTTGCGCGACCCCGAGTCGATCGGGATCGCGCTGACCGCGGCCGAGACCGGCCAGCTGGTGCTGGGCACCCTGCACACCCAGGGCGCGGCCAAGACCATCGACCGGATCATCGACACCTTTCCGGCCCACCAGCAGAGCCAGGTGCGCGCCCAGCTCGGCGACACCCTGCAGGGCGTGGTGAGCCAGACGCTGCTGCCCCGCGCGCAGACCAGTGGACGCGTGCTCGCCTCCGAGGTGCTGGTGCACACGCCGGCCGTGGCCAACCTGGTGCGCGAGGGCCAGGTGCCGCAGCTGTACTCGGTGATGCAGTCGAGCTCGTCCCTCGGCATGCACACCCTCGACCAGAGCCTGTCCGAGCTGGTCGCCGCCGGACTGGTCTCGCGCCAGGTCGCGGAGGGCTACCTCGTCGACCCCCGCGCCCTGGACAAGGTGCGGGTGCGCCCGCAGGACCTGGACGCCGACGCCTGGGCGCAGCACGCCGCCGTCCAGCAGCCCGCCAGACGGGCAGGGTGAGATGGGCAGGGTGAGATGGGCCTGATCGAGGAGTACGCCTACCAGGCCGTCGACCCCCGGTCGCAGGCGGTCGTCAAGGGCACCCTCGAGGCCGGGACGCAGAGTGCGGCGGCCGGCAAGCTGCGCGCCCAGGGCCTGCTGCCGCTGCAGATCCAGGCCCTGTCACGGACGGGCCTGAACCGCGACGTGAAGCTGTTCGACCGCGAGCGGCGGGTGAAGCTGAAGCCGCTGGCCCTGTTCGCCCGGCAGCTGGCCAGCCTGATCAACGCCGGGCTGCCGCTGATGCGCTCGCTGGCGGTGCTGATCGAGCAGACCGAGGACCCGCCGCTGCGCTCGGCGCTGCTCGCCGTGCAGGCCGACCTCGAGGGCGGCCAGTCGCTGTCGGCGGCCTTCGGCAAGCAGCCGCACGCCTTCCCCCCGCTGCTGGTGAACCTCGTCAAGGTGGGCGAGATGGGCGGCTTCCTGGGCGACTCGCTCAACCTGGCCGCCAAGAACTACAACGCCGACGCCGACCTGCAGGACAAGCTGAAGGCCGCCTCGACCTACCCGATGGTCGTGCTCGCGATCGCCGTGCTCGCCGTGATCGGCATGATCGCCTTCATCGTCCCGATCTTCGAGAAGATGTTCACCTCGATGGGCGGGGAGCTGCCGCTGCCGACCCAGATCCTCGTCGGGCTCTCCCACAACATGGTGTGGTTGTTGCCGCTTCTGGTGGCACTGGTGATGGGCGGCTGGTTCTGGTGGCTGCGGAACCGGCGCACCGAGGCCGTCCGCAAGGTGGTGGACCCGTACAAGCTGCGGGCCCCGCTGTTCGGCAAGCTCGTCACCAAGATCGCGGTCGCCCGATTCTCGCGCAACCTGTCGATGATGCTCGGCGCGGGGGTGCCGCTGCTGCAGGCGCTGTCGACGGTGGGACAGGCGTCCAACAACTGGGCGATCGAGCAGGCCGTCCGCGACGTGGAGAAGTCGGTGCGGGACGGACGGTCGTTCGCCACCCCGCTCGCCAGGGCCGGCGTGTTCCCGCCGATGGTCGCGCAGATGGTGTCGGTGGGCGAGGAGTCCGGCACGCTGCCCGACATGCTGGGCAGCGTCGCGGACATGTACGAGGCCGAGGCCAAGACCGCCACCGAGCAGCTCGCGAGCACGCTGGAGCCGATCCTGATCGTGCTGATCGGCATCATGATCGGCGGCATGGTGCTCGCCCTGTACGCCCCGATCTTCGGGATCTACGGCCAGCTCGCGCAGCACTGAGGCAGCGCCCCTTCGACAGGCTCAGGGGTCGGACAGGCTCAGGGCCGAACGGGTAGGGTGTGGCGCGGCGATGGATCCCGCCAGGGGAGTCTCCCCGAACCGCCGGAGGGCTGATGGTTCCTGAGCGTCATCAGGGCGGCTCAGGGCGCCCGCGTCATCGGAGGTTCGCATGGTGCACCATCGGGTACCGCAGCCGAGCCCGGAGCGGATGGCCCCGGTGCCCGGTGCCCCGCTCGTGGTGGGGGTCTCACCCGGGCAGCCGGAGCTGGTCGCGCTGACCGCGGCGGCCTGGGCGGTCGCCCTGGGCGGAGCCCGCGGGGCGGAAGCCACCGGCGCCGTGCCGCTCTACTTCGGGTACGCCGATCCTGACCGGGTGGTCGAGACGGAGTTCCCCGACGGCACCGTCCGGCACGCCGACCTCGACCCCGACCAGGCCGACGACTCCTGGCAGGAGCGCGAGCAGCGGATCCGGGAGTTCCTCACCCGCACGCTCGCCGACCACGCCGGTCCGTGGGAGTTCCGCTACCTCGCCGGACGGCCCGATCGCGCGCTCACCCACCTGGCCCGGGCCGTGAGGGCCTCGGCGATCGTGGTCGGGGCGCGACACCCGTCCGGGGCGGAGCGGATGCGGGAGTTCTTCGCAGCCTCCGTCGCGGTGCAGCTGACCCGGCACCAGCACCGTCCGGTGATCATCGTGCCGCTGGCCGTGGTCGACTGGCGGGCACCGGCGCCGTGGTAGCGGGGGAGGCCCAGGGGCACTCGATCCCCGGGCTGCGGGCCGTCCGGATCCCCGTCCGCCCGGCGTGGCTCGGCGTGATCCTCGTCGGCGGGGCGGTGGGGACCTCGCTCCGCGCGGTGCTCGAGGACGCCTGGGGCGCCGGCCTGGGGGAGTGGCCGTGGGCCACCTTCTGGATCAACGTGGCCGGCTCGTTCCTGCTCGGCGTGCTGCTGGAGGCGCTCGCGGCCTCCCGTCTGGGACGGACGTGGCGGCGCGGCCTGCAACTCGGCGTCGGGACGGGGGTGCTGGGCGGCTTCACGACCTACAGCACCTTCTCGGTGGAGACGACCCGCCTGCTGGAGGGTGGGCAGTGGCCGGTCGGGCTCCTCTACGCGCTCACCAGCGTGGTCGTCGGGGTGGTGGCCGCCGCCGGGGGCATCGGGGCGGTTCGCCGGCTCGGGTCGCGGCCCGCCGGGGGCGAGCGGTGATCCCGCTGCTGGTCGGCCCGCTGGTGGCACTGGCCGGCGGTCTCGGCGCGGTCACCCGGTTCGTGGTGGACGCCTTCGTCGCCCACCGGGCGCCGCGGGTGGGCATCCCGGTCGGCACGATCGTGATCAACGTGACGGGTTCGTTCCTGCTCGCCTGGATCACCGGCTGGTGGGCCTTCCACACCGGCGACCCCGGGCTCAGGCTGGTGCTCGGCACCGGCTTCCTGGGCGGCTACACCACCTTCAGCACGGCCTCGGTGGAGGCGGCCCGGCTGCTGCGCGCCGGTGAGGGCGTCCGCGCCGCCGTCCAGGCCGGGGGGATGCTGGTGCTCTCGGTCGCGGCGAGCTGGCTGGGGCTGGCGCTCGGCCGCCTGTGAAGGCAGGACCCGGGTCGGGGCTCAGACCGAGACCCGGAGCACCTCTTCGATCGTGGTGAGGCCGCGGGCGACCTTGGCCCAGCCGTCCTGTCGCAGGGGCACCATGCCCTGCTCCACGGCGAGCGCGCGCAGGTCGGCGCCGGTGGAGTTGCGGGCGACGAGGTGCTCGATCTCCTCGGTGACGACCATCACCTCCTGGAGCGCGAGCCTCCCCCGATAGCCGGTGCCGGCGCAGGTGGAGCAGCCGACCGCCCGGTAGAGCGGCGGCAGGGCTGCGGGGTCGAAGGGGAACCTGAGCCGGGTCAGGACGGCGGGGTCGGCCGCGGCCGGCTGCCGGCACCGGTCACAGAGCCGGCGGGCCAGCCGCTGCGCCACCGCCACCGACAGGGCGGTGCCGACCAGGTAGGGCTCGGCACCGATCTCGATCAGCCGGGTGAGGGCCGAGGGGGCGTCGTTGGTGTGCAGGGTGGAGAGCACGAGGTGCCCGGTGAGGGCTGCCTCGATCGAGGTGATGGCGGTCTCCTTGTCGCGGATCTCGCCGACCAGCACGATGTCGGGGTCGCAGCGCAGGATCGAGCGCAGGGCGGAGGAGAACGTGAGCCCCGCCTTGTGGTTCACCTGCACCTGGTTGATGCCGGGAATGCGGAACTCGACCGGGTCCTCGACCGTGATCACGTTCACCTTGGTGTTCGCGACCTCGCCGAGGGCCGCGTACAGCGTGGTGGACTTGCCCGAGCCGGTCGGGCCGGTCACCAGCACCATGCCGTGCGGCCGCGTGATCGCGTGGTCGAACCGCTCCCGGTTGCCGATCGACATGCCGAGGTCGGAGAGCGAGAGGCTCTGGGCGGAGTTGTCCAGGATCCGCATCACGACCTTCTCGCCCCACACCGTGGGGAGCGAGGCGACCCGCAGGTCCACCGTCCGGCCCTCGTGCGCGACCGTCATGCGGCCGTCCTGGGGACGCCGCCGCTCGGCGATGTCGATCTGGGACATGATCTTGAGGCGCGAGATGACGCCGTCCTGGATGCCCCGGTCGGCGCGCTGCATCTCGTGCAGCACCCCGTCGATGCGGTACCGGACGGTGAGGCGGTGCTCACCGGGTTCGATGTGGATGTCGCTGGCCCGGTCGTTCACCGCCTGGGCGATCAGCAGGTTCACGAAGCGCACCACCGGTGCGTCGCCGGCCTGGCCCTCGATGCTCTCGGTGAAGACCGGGACCTCGCTCGCCGCGTCCTCCTCCAGCGCGGCGGAGACCTCGCGCAGTTCGTCGTCGGAGCGGATGAAGCGTTCGAACGCCCGCGCCAGGGCGTCCCTGGCCACGACGACGGGTTCGATCACCATGTCGGTGAGGCTGGCGACGTCGTCGATGGCGATGATGTCGGTGGGGTCGACCATCCCGATCACGAGTTCGTCGGCGAAGTGTTCGGGCAGCATCTGCAGTGGGCGACGGGGCGTCGGGCGCAGGGAGGCCGGACGCACCTCGATCGGGATCAGCTGGTACTTGCGGCACAGGGCCCCCGGCACCAGGGCGATCACGGCAGGGTCGAGCTGGGTGTCGGTGAGGTCGTGGTATTCGTGGCTGCTCTGTTCGGCGACCGCCCGGGCGACCTGCGCCTCGGTCACCAGCCGCTGCGAGATCAGGTGCCGCTCGAGTTCGGCCGTCTCGCCGAACCGGGTCACCGCGTGCGACATCGTCGCGGCGTCGACCGCGCCGTTGAGTACCAGGGTCTGGGCCAGTCCCCGCATCAGCCTCCCTCAGGGTCGCTGGGTCGCCCTCAGTGTAGGCGCGGACGGCCGGCGCGGAGGCTGGTCGGGCGAGGTCGCGGTGCAGCGGGCAAGCCCGGTGCCCGGTGGCTGTCACGCCGATATGCGAGGGCCACGAGTTCGCACCGATTTGCCCGGAACGGCTGGCAATCCGTACGAAGGTGTTCTAGTGTCATACCTGAGAGCGACGCCAGGTTGATGTTGTCTCCTGGGGGTGGGTAGACGGCTTGAAGCCCTTCGACCGGCGTCGCTCTCCTTTCACGTCCTCGGCCTTCCCGGCCGGCCCACTAGCATGCTGGGCATGAGCGACCACGGCCTTTCCCTCTGCGTCGACAAGATGCTCGCTGCCGGCGTCGACGCCGCGGCGATCGAGGTGTTCCGCCACTTCTACCGACTGTGCGAGCGGGGCGAGACCGGCATCATCGCCGAGGACTCGATCCGGCCGCTCACCGACCCGCCCCGACTGGCCGACGTGGAGGTGGCCGACGAGACCGCGCGGGCCGCGCTCGCGCAGACCGTCATCATCAAGCTCAACGGCGGGCTGGGCACGTCGATGGGGCTGGAGGCCTCCAAGACCCTGCTGCCGGTGCGGGACGGGAAGAACTTCCTCGACCTGATCGTCGACCAGGTGCGGCACGCCCGCGACACCTACGGGGTGCGGCTGCCGCTGCTGTTCATGGACAGCTTCCGCACCCGCGACGACACCCTCGCGCACCTGGCGCGCTACCCCGACCTCGCCGTGGGGTCCCTGCCGCTGGACTTCCTGCAGAACCGCGAGCCGAAGCTGCGCGCCGACGACCTGTCCCCCGTGGAGTGGCCGGCCGACCCGAGCCTGGAGTGGTGCCCGCCCGGCCACGGCGACGTCTACACGGCGCTGTGGGGTTCGGGGCTGCTGGACGACCTGCTGGAGCAGGGCTTCCGGTACGCCAGCGTCGCCAACGGGGACAACCTGGGCGCGGCCCCGGACGCCCGCCTGGCCGGCTGGTTCGCCGCCTCGGGCGCGCCGTACGCCGCCGAGGTGTGCACCCGGACGCCGAACGACCGCAAGGGCGGCCACCTCGCGCTCCGTCGCAGCGACGGCCGGCTCATCCTGCGCGACTCGGCGCAGACCGCGCCTGAGGACGAGCGGTTCTTCACCGACGAGACGGTGCACCCCTACTTCCACGCCAACAACCTGTGGTTCGACCTGGAGCAGGTGCGCGCGGCGATGGTGGAGCGCCGCGGGGTACTCGGGCTGCCGCTGATCCGCAATGCCAAGACCGTCGACCCCAGTGACCCGACCTCGACCCCGGTGATCCAGCTGGAGTACGCGATGGGCGCGGCGATCGAGGTGTTCGCCGGAGCGCTGGCAATCGCGGTGGGACGGGACCGCTTCCTGCCCGTCAAGACCACCAACGAGCTGATGCTGCTGCGCTCGGACGTGTTCAGCCTCGGTGAGGACGGCCGACTGCTCGCCACCACCGCCATCCCGGAGGTGGACCTCGCCCCGCGGTACTACAAGCTGCTGGAGGACTTCGACGCCAGGGTCACCGTGGTGCCGTCGCTGCGGCGGGCGACCTCGCTGGTGGTGCGGGGGGACTGGTTGTTCGACGCGCCCGCCGAGGTGGTCGGCGAGGTCGTGCTGCCCGAGACCGGCCAGGTGGGCCGTTACCGGTGAGCCAGCGGTGAGCCGCTGGCAGGCGGCGACGGCGTTCGCGCTGGTGGGTGAGGTGCTGGAGTTGACCGAGCCGGGCGGGCCCGATGTCGACCGGCTCGTCGTCGGGCTGGCGGCCGCCGGTTGGCCGGCGTCACGGATCGCGGAGCTGGCCGGGGCCGAGCTCGTCGCCGAACGGGTCTGGCCGTTCCCGGTGCCGGCAGATCTGCGGGAGGGGCTGGGTGCGGCCCAGTTCGCGGCCGCGCTGGCCGCGGCCAGACGGGCGTTGGGGGTGGCCGACCTGGTCGTCCGGGTGCGTGGCGGTCGTACCCGGCTCACCGCTGACGAGCTCAGGCTGCTGGCGGACGTCCCTCCCCATCACGGCAGCTGAGCGCGGTGTCGACCGGCGGGGTCACTTGCCGGACTGGGCCTTCAGCAGGTCGCGGATCTCGAGCAGCAGTTCCTCGGTGGTGGGGCCGGCGGGCAGCGGCTCCTCCTCCTTCTTCGCGAACCGGGCGCGCAGGCCCTCATACGGCTTGACCACCCCGAAGTACACGATCGTGGCGAGGATCACGAACGCGACCAGCGCAGTGAGGAACTGGCCCACGTTGATCGGCCCGATGGCGACGGTGTCGAAGTTCGGGTTGCCCCCGATCAGGCCGATGATGTCCAGGACGATCTTGGTGAAGGTGGTGACAACCGTGCCGAAGGAGGTCGCGATGATCACCGCGACCGCCAGTTCGACCAGGTTGCCCCGCATGATGAAGTCCTTGAAGCCCTTCATGGTGTTTCTCCGTTCTCTGTGGTGACAGGGGGCCGTCAGTCTAGGGTCGGAGCCGGTCACCGCAGGGCGAAATTCACCTCTGAGGCCGTCGCCGCGTCGATCACCGCCGCCGCCTGAGCGGGCGTGAGCTCCAGCAGCACGCTCGCCTCGTCCGCTCCGGCCCACCTGGCGTCGGCGGGCGGGGGCAGCGCCAGCACCAGGGCATGGTCGGCGATGACGCGCGTGGCGCCGTCCGTCCCGGCGCCGAGGAGGTCGATCCGGTCGCCGACCCGCAGCAGCCCCAGCGGTGCCGAGTCGGCGAACCGCACCGGGAGGGCCAGATGGCCCGCGGCGACCAGCCCGGACGGGGTGAGCAGGGCGGCACCGGTGAGGATCGCGCCGCGTACGACCGGCACCACGCTGGAACGCCCGACGGCATCGGCCACCGCGGCGAGCGCACCCTCGGGCACGAGGTGGCTCGGGGCGCGGGCCAGCGTCAGGTCGGCCGGGGACAATTCAGCGCCGGCCGCCACCGTGCGCGTGGCGACGACGACCTCGACCTCACCGCCGGAATCCGACAGTGCGGTGAGAGCGGTCAGCACCGCGAGACCGGCAAAGCAGGCCGCGATGGTGCGGCGGTGCCGGCGGAAGGCCCGCAGCAGCGGAGTCAGTCGGGTGGCCATGCCCACAGTGTCGGGAGCCGGCGGCCGGATGGGTCAGTTGTCCACAGGCCGGCGACGTCGGATCGGAGGCTGTGGACAGACGGGCGGGCCGACGGCAGGGGGCGGCGCCGGAATGGCTCAGGCGCCGGAATGGCTCAGGCGGCGGGGCTGCTGGCGGGCTGCTTCGCTCCGTGCTTGGAGTCCTTGGGCTTGGCATCCCCGTGCTTGGAGTCGTGCTTCGACTCGTGCTTGGAGTCGCCGTGCTTCGACCCGTGCTTGTCGCGGTGCTTGCCGTCGGCGGACTTGGCTTCCGGCGCCGACTCCGAGCCGGACCTGGCCGCGTTGGCGCGACCCTTGCTGCGGTTGTCGGTGGCGTAGAAGCCCGAGCCCTTGAAGACCACGCCGACGGCGTTGAAGACCTTGCGCAGCCGTCCGTCGCATTCGGGGCAGTCGGTCAGGGCGTCGTCGGTGAACTTCTGCACAACTTCCAGTTCGTTGGTGCACTCGGTGCAGCGGTACTGATAGGTGGGCATCGTCACTTCCTGGGTCTGTAGCCTGCGATCGACCATCGTAGCGGGCACCAGCTTCAACCCTCTCCGCGGGCGGCCTTATTCCGACTGGCGGGCCCCCGGGCGCCGGCAGTGGATGGTGCGGGTCGGGGTGAGGATGACGTCCACGAGACGGTCCCAGCGCTCGGTGGGCAGTTCGGCGACCACCTCGGCATCGTCCAGCAGCAGCACCACCACCGCGTCCGGAGCGGCGTGGGCGAGCGCCCGGTCGTACCAGCCGCCGCCGGTGCCGAGCCGGTGGCCGTCCGTGGTCCCGGCCAGCCCCGGGACGACGATGAGCCCGGCGCCAGCCAGAGCCGAAGCCCCCAGCGGCGGGCCGACCGGTTCGGGGATCCCGCGCCACGAAGGCCGGTAGTCCCCGGTGTGGAGGGCCCAGTCGGGGGCGCGACGCAGCACGGGCACCAGCACCTGGACCCCTCGGGCGTGCCACCGCGCGATGACGCCGCCGGTGGCGGGCTCCTGCGGCAGCGAGGCGTAGCAGGCCACGACCCGGCAGCCGTCGCCGAGGGCGAGCAGGCGGGTGTCGCGGTCCCCGGCCGGTCCAGGTGTGCCGAGCCGGCGCGCCTCGAACCTGGCTCGCAGGGCTGCCTTGGCCAGGGCTGCGGCGGTGGGGGCGGGTTCGTCGCCGGCCGCCGACTGCGACGGTACGTCCGCAGCGGGTTCCGACCCCGTCGGTTCCGCGCCTCCCCGAGCCGGTGAGTCCATTGACTTATCGTAGGCGCATGCCCTTCCCAGGACGCCGCCGCGCAGCCTCCCCGCCAGCGCCGGCCGAGCCAGGCCCGGTCGCCTCGATCCCGGACGAGCGGGCGCCGGCCGAACCGCTCGCCAGCCCGACCCCGCTGGCGCCCTCGCCGGCCACCGACGCGGCCGGCCGCCGTGGGGTCGCCGAGCACCGCGAGTACCTGCTGTCGCAGGTGAGGAGCCTGCCGCCGTTCGGCATCGGGCTCCTCGACGCGGTCGGGCTCACCCTGTGCGAGTCGATCGTCGCCGACCTCGACCTGCCGGTGTTCACCTCGGCCACGATGGACGGGTGGGCCGTGCGCGGCTCGAACCTGGTGGGCGCGAACGAGCGGCGCCCGGTTGTCCTGCCGCTGGTCGGACGGGTGGAGGCGGGCGGCTACCGCGGCGCCCCGCTCACCCCTGGGACGACGCTGGAGGTGGCCGCCGGCGCGCCACTGCCCGAGGGCGCGGACGCCGTCGTGCCGCTGGCCGCGGCCACGCGGGTCGGCGAGGACGTGGAGTTCGGCGCCGAGGCCACGTTCGGCGACCACGTGCTGCTGGCCGGATCCCGGGTCACCGACGGCGAGCCGATGCTGCCCGCCGGCACGGTGCTCGACGCCCGCAGCATCGGGCTGCTCGCGGAACTGGGCCTTGACAAGGTGCTCGCCCGACCGCGGCCGCGCGTGGTGGTGGCCAGCGTGGGCGCGAACCTGGTGGAGCCCGGCCTGCCGCTGGAGCGGCTGCAGCAGACCTACGACTCGACCACGCCCATGCTGGCCGCGACGGTGCGGAGCGACGGTGCCGAGGTCTTCGCCATCGGCGTGCTGCCCGAGGAGCCCGCGGTGCTGCGCCGCACCCTGTCGGAGCAGTTGCTGCGGGCCGACCTGGTGCTGCTTGCCGCGACCGGCACCGAAACCCTCGCCGGGGTGCTGCGTGAACTCGGCGAGGTCGACGAGACCGCCCTCGCGGTGGCCCCGGCGATGTCGGGACTGTTCGCCCTGATCGGCGACGAGCGCACCCCCGTCCTCGTGCTGCCGGGCGAGGCCGTGGCCGCCTACCTCGGCTACCAGCTGTTCGGACGGTCGCTGCTGCGGCGGCTCGCCGGTGCGCAGGTGGAGCGGGAGGTGGTCGTGCGGCCGATCCTGAGCAAGGCCGCGCTGGACCCGTCCGTGACGACCGTGCTGCTGGCGCGACTCGGCCCGCGCGGGGTGACCGTGGTCGACCCCGGGTCGACCGGGGCGGTGGAACTGGCCGCGGCCGACACGCTCGTCGTGGTGGAGCCGGGCGCGGCCGACGTGGCCGCCCACGGCGACGTGACCTGCTGGCCGCTGGGGTCGTGATGGGGGAGCGGGCCGGCGGCTGGCCGGTGCGGCTCGCCCACGGCCCGATCGTGCTGCGTCCGCTGCGCCGACGGGATGAACCGGCCTGGGCGGAGATCAGGCGGCGGGGCCAGGAGTGGTTCCGGCACTGGGACTCGACCTGCCCGCCGGAGTCGCGGGAGGAGCCGATGAGCTGGGCCCGACTCGTCGCCACCTTCAACCAGCGGGCCCGGCGCGGCCAGATGCTGCCCTGGGCGGTCGAGTACTGCCCGCCGGAGACCGGAAAGGCGGTCTTCGCCGGCCAGCTGACGGTGAGCGGGATCGTCCGCGGGTCGGCGTCGTGGGCGCAGGTGGGCTACTGGGTCGATCCGCGCTGGGCGGGCCGCGGGATCATCCCGACCGCGTTGGCGATGGCCGGTGACTACTGCTTCGGCACGCTGCGGCTGCACCGGCTCGAGGTCGCGATCCGGCCCGAGAATGTGAACAGCCTTGCCGTGGTGGCCAAGCTCGGGTTCCGCTACGAGGGCCGCCGGCCCGCCTACATGCACGTGGACGGGGCCTGGCGCGACCACGACCTGTTCGCCCTGCACGCCGAGGAGGTGCCGGGCGGCTTGCTCGCCCGGCTGCAGCAGCGGACGGGCGCCCGCTGACGACTCCCGACGGCCGCGAACCTGGTGGCGAATCGGCGACACTCCGCGCCGCCTGGGGCACCGGTCGGCCACCGCCCCGTAACGTGCCGGTGTGGGACTGACCGGAGTGATCTTCGCCGTGATCGCGGCACTGTGGCTGGTCTATCTGGTCCCCTATTTCCTGCACCAGCGCGGGCGCGGCCCCGAGGACGAGGTCGACATCCCGTTCACCCCGGGGGCGGTCACCATCGTTCGCAGCGGGACGGACCTGGCGCACGCCGAGGAGGGCGTCGTCGAGGTGTCGACCCCGCTCACCCGCCGGGCCGGGCTGCGAGAGCTCAAGCTGCGGGACGAACTCGCGGCCCAGCGCCGCCGCCGGGTGCTCATCTTCCTGCTGGTCGTGCAACTGGTCGTCGCGGTGCTGGCCGGGTTCGGCATCGGCGCCTGGTGGGGTGCGGCCATCCCGGCCGGCCTGCTGGCCGGCTTCCTCGTGGTCGCACGGTTCAGCGTCCGCGCGATGCGCGCGGACCTGGCGCGGCGCGCCGAACTGCTCCGCGACGGGGTGGACGAGGAGACCGTCGCGATCGCCCTCGACGAGGTGGCCGTGGCCGCGCACGAGCACTCCGTCGAGCTGAGCGTGCCGCTGGGCGGGATCGGGTCGCTCTGGGAGCCGATCCCGATCACCCGTCCCACCTACGTGTCGGCGCCGCTGGCGCCCCGCACCGTCCGGACGATCGACCTGGCCGCCCCGGTGGCGGGCCCCCGGGAACCCGTCGTGGTGGTGGACGCGCCCGCCGACGAGGCCGGCGAGGGGGAGCGGGCGATCAGCTGAACCCGCCAGTCGGCGGCGGACACCTCATCAGGCGGGGTCGGGCGTGAGGGTGTACTTCGTCTCCAGGTACTCTCCGATGCCCTCGGCGCCGCCCTCGCGGCCGAGCCCCGACAGCTTCCAGCCGCCGAAGGGTGCCGCAGCGTTCGACACCACGCCGACGTTGAGGCCGATCATCCCGGTCTGGAGGCGGTCGATCATCCGCTGCCCCCGCGCGAGGTCCGGGGTGAACACGTACGACACCAGCCCGTACTCGGTGTCGTTGGCCAGGGCGACGGCCTCGTCCTCGTCCTCGAAGGTGACGATCGCCAGCACCGGGCCGAAGATCTCCTCGCGCAGGATGTCGCTGCCCGGCTGCACGTCGGTGAGCACAGTCGCGGCGTAGAAGCTGCCCGGGCCCTCGATCGGAGCACCGCCGGCGCGCACGTGCGCGCCCCGGGCAACGGCGTCGCGCACCAGTTCGTCGATCTTGGCCACGGCGCTGTCGTCGATCAGCGGGCCGATCGTGACGCCCTCGGCCGTGCCGCGTCCGGTGGTGAAGGCGTTCACCCGCTCGGTCACCCGGCGGGCGAACTCCTCGGCCACGCCGCGGTGGACGATGAACCGGTTGGCGGCCGTGCAGGCCTGGCCGATGTTGCGGAACTTCGCCAGGATCGCCCCGTCGACGGCCCGGTCGAGGTCGGCGTCGCCGAAGACGATGAAGGGCGCGTTCCCGCCCAGCTCCATGGACGTGCGCAGCAGCCCGGTGGCGGCCTGCTCGAGCAGCTTCTGCCCGACCGGCGTCGATCCGGTGAACGAGAGCTTGCGCAGCCGGGGGTCGCCGATGATCGCCTCCGAGACCGGCCCGGACGCGCTCGTCGTGACCACGTTCACCACACCCGGCGGCAGCCCGGCGTCCTGGAGCAGCTTCGCGAAGTAGAGCGTGGTGAGCGGGGTGAGCGCGGCGGGCTTCACCACCACCGTGCAGCCGGCCGCGAGCGCCGGCGCGACCTTGCGGGTGGCCATGGCGAGGGGGAAGTTCCACGGCGTGATCAGGTAGCACGGCCCCACCGGGTGCCGGCTGACGATCATCCGTCCGGTGCCCTCGGGGTTGGGGCCGTAGCGCCCCTGGATCCGGGGCGCCTCCTCGCTGAACCAGCGCAGGAACTCCCCGCCGTAGGCGACCTCGCCCCGCGCCTGGTCGAGCGGCTTGCCCATCTCGAGGGTCATCAGCAGCGCGAACTCCTCCTTGCGCTGCTGTAACAGGTCGAACGCGCGCCGCAGCAGTTCGCCGCGCTCGCGCGCCGGGGTGGCCGCCCAGCCGGCCGCCGCGTCGCAGGCGGCGTCGAGGGCCGCGGTGCCGTCGGCGACGGTCGCGCTGGCGATCCGCTTGATCTCCCGGCCGGTGGCCGGGTCGTGGACGGCGAGCGTCGCGGAGTCGGTGGCCGGGCGCCAGGCGCCGGCGATGAACAGGCCGTCGGGGACGTTCGCCAGTAGTCGGGTCTCGTCACTCTCGCTCATGGGGCACTCCTCTGGATCGCAGGTGAGGTGACCCTATCCGGGTCGGCCAGGGCGGGGTGGGTGCTGCGCCCACCGGCTTCCTGCGCTGCGGAGCGAGCGGCAGAGCGCCGTTCGGCGAACCCGCTCACCGGCGGAGGTCAGGGGCGCGGCACGGCACGACCCCAGGTCATCCGGCCGGCTGGCGAGGACGCTGCGGCATCTCGAGCACCCGGTTGGGGCCGAGCCACTCCCGGACTCCGAGTGCCATCGCTCCCGCGACGCCGCCCAGTTCGCCGAGCACGCTCCGCGTGATGGTCACGTGCCGGGTCGCGAGCGGTCGGGCCGTCTGGTACGCGGCCGTCCGGATCGCAGCGAGCACGTCGTCACTGATCCGGGCGAGGGTCCCGCTGATCACCACCCGCCGGGGGTTCAGCACGTTGCACATGGAGGCGATCGCCTCGCCCACGACGTCGCCGGCCTCGCGGACCACCTGCTGCACCCTCCGGTCGCCCGAGGCGCAGTGCTGGATCAGGTCGGCGGCGGTGTCCATCGGCAGCAGGTCGGGGGCCAGTTCGCGCAGCCGCCGCAGCACGCCCGGCACCGAGGCGACCACCTCGATGCAGCCGACGTTGCCGCACGCGCACTCGATCGCCGGCGAGCGGCGCACCTGGGTGTGGCCCACCTCGCCGGCCGACCCGTCGAAGCCGTGGTAGATGTCGCCCCGGGAGTCGATCAGGCCGGAGCCGATGCCCGTGCCGATCTTCACGGCGAGCAGCGGGCGGTCCCCCGGGCCGAGGGCGACCGACTCGCCCAGCGCCCGCAGGTTGACGTCGTTCTCGGTCATGCAGCGGCAGCCGACGAGCCGGCTGAACTCGTGAGCGACCGCGAAGCCGTCCCACCCCGGCATGACCGGGGGACGGACGGGCGTGCCGGTCGTGATGTCGAGCCGCGCGGGCAGCCCGATCACGCAGATCGCCGACGCCGTGTCGGGCGCGCACCGGCGCTTCAGCGCCAGCAGCTGCTCGGCGACCATCGCCAGGGTGGCCTCGGGGGACTGCTTGCGTACGTCGAGCACCATGAACTCGTGCGCGAGCAGGGTGAGGCCCATGTCCGCGACGCCGAGGTGGGCGTGCCGACCGCCCATGTCGGCGACCAGCACCAGGCCCTTGGCGGGTGAGATCGCGAGCCGCTCGGCCGGGCGGCCGCGTGCCGGCACCGACTGTCCCGCGTGGACGAGCACGCCCCGGCGCAGCAGCAGGTCGACCTGGGCGCTCACGCTGGAGCGGGCCCAGCCGGTCGCGGCGGTCAGCCCGGCTTTCGAGGTGGCCTCGCCGCTCGCGATCAGCATCGCGATCCTCGACAGCCGGAAGTCCGCGGACGAGTCCGTCGGGATCCCTTCGGCCACTCGCAGGGGCGGGAGGAGGTTGGTCCCCATGTCCATCTGCTTTACCCCCGACTTAGGACACATTTATGCCGAAACCGTACCCTAACCTGACGTAGAACGACGCAAATCGGGTTCCCTACAGTCGGTGACGGCTCGACCCGAGCCTCTCACACAGCCGTGACGGAGACGCAGCAGTCTCCAAGGAGGATGCATGAAGCCCATTACCCGAGCCGTCGCCATGACCCTGGCCGCGCTCACCACCGTCGCACTGGCTGCCTGCTCCACTGGCACCACCTCGACCGGCGGGGCCGCCGCAACGGACGCCCCCAAGTACGCGCTGATCCTGAAGACCCTCTCGTCGGAGTTCTGGCAGAACATGAAGACCGGCGCCGAGGAGGAGGCCAAGAAGCAGGGCGTCACCCTCGACGTCTTCGCCGCCAACTCCGAGGACGACGTGGAAGGCCAGGTCACCCTGCTCCAGAACGCGATCGGCAAGGGGTACAAGGCCATCGGTGTGGCACCGATCTCGGCCGTGAACATGAACAACGCCGTCGCGCAGGCGACCAAGGCCGGCGTCTTCATCGTGAACGTCGACGAGAAGTTCGACATGGAGAACCTCAAGAGCCTCGGCGGCACCGCCCAGTCGTTCGTGACGACCAACAACGTCGAGGTCGGCAAGATGGCCGGCGACTTCATCGTCAAGACCCTCGGCGCCGGCCCGGCCGACGTCGCCGTCATCGAGGGCAAGGCCGGCAACGCGTCCGGCGCCGACCGCGCCACGGGTGCCTCCGGCTCCTTCAAGGAGGCCGGCTACACCATCGTCGCCTCCCAGCCCGCGGACTGGGACGGCACCAAGGCGTTCGACCTGGCCCAGAGCTACATCAGCAAGTTCGCCGACCTGAAGGCGATCTACTGCGCCAACGACACCATGGCCATGGGCGCCCAGAAGGCCGTCGAGGCTTCCGGCAAGAAGATCATGGTCGTCGGCACCGACGGCAACACCGACGCGATCGAGTCGGTGAAGGCGGGCAAGCTCGCCGCCACCGTGAAGCAGGACTCCGCAGCCGTCGGCGCCAAGTCGGTCACGCTGCTGATCGACCTGGTGAAGGCGGGCGCGAAGATCGACCCCGCCGCCGAGCCGACCACCAGCTACGTGCCGGCGATCCTGATCACCAAGGAGTGAACCGTCCCCGGCGGCACCCCCGCTGATCGGACCCCCCGCTGATCAGCGAGGGGCCGCCGGGCCCCACCCTCCCATCAGACCGTCGACCCTGGAGACTGCAGATGACCGCCATCGTCTCGATGGACCACATCACCAAGAGCTTCGCCGGCGTCCCCGCCCTGCGGGACATCACCTTCGACATCGCCGCGGCCGAGGTGCACGCCCTGCTCGGTGAGAACGGTGCGGGCAAGTCGACCCTGATGAAGATCCTGAGCGGGGCGTACACCCCGACCAGCGGCGCCATCACCATCGACGGCATCAGCCACGAGAAGCTGACCACGAGGGAGTCGGCCGAAGCCGGCATCAGCATCATCTACCAGGAGCTGTCGGTGATTCCGCAGCTGTCGATCACCGAGAACATCTTCGTCGGCAAGTTGGCGACCCGCAGCTTCGCCGGGGTCCAGGTCGTCGACTACAAGGCGATGGACGCCCGCACGCGGGAACTGCTCGAACTGGTCGGGCTCAAGCGCGCCCCCCAGACCCTGGTGGGGCAGCTCTCGATCTCGGAGCGCCAGATGGTCGAGATCGCCAAGGCGATCGCGTTCAACGCCCGGGTCATCGTGATGGACGAGCCCACCTCCTCGCTCACCGAGGAGGAGGTCAAGCTGCTCTTCACCATCGTGGGACGCCTCAAGGAGCGGGGCGCGTCGGTCGTCTTCATCAGCCACAAGCTGAACGAGGTGATGGAACTGGCCGACCGGGTCACGATCCTCAAGGACGGCGTCGCGGTGGCGACCCTGCCGGTCGCCGAGTGCTCCGTCGACAAGCTCGTCCAGCTCATGGTCGGCCGCGAGCTCAAGGACAAGTACCTCTCCTCGCGCACCGCGCACCACCAGGCCGGCGACCCCGTCCTCGTGGTCGAGAACATGACCCGCGCCGACAATCGCGTCAAAGCGGTGTCGTTCACGCTGTACCGCGGCGAGATCCTGGGCTTCTCCGGCCTGGTCGGCGCCGGACGGTCGGAGCTCATGGCAGCCATCTACGGCGCCGCCCGTCGCCGGAGCGGATCGGTGACCCTCAACGGGAAGGAGTTGCGGATCCGCCGTCCCTACGACGCGATCAAGGCCGGCATGGCCATGGTCACCGAGGACAGGCGCGGCACCGGCTTCTTCCACAACTTCTCCATCCGCCGCAACATCGCCATCGGGCGCCAGGTGAAGACGTCCTCCCTCGGCGGCCTGGGCGGTGTGATCGACCGGGCCGAGGAGCGCCGGCTCGCCGACGAGCAGGTCGCGGCGATGAACGTCCGGTGCCGCGACATCGAGCAGAACATCGTCGAACTCTCCGGCGGCAACCAGCAGAAGGTGATCCTCGGCCGGCTGCTGGCCGCCGGCTGTGACGTGATCATCTTCGACGAGCCCACCAAGGGCATCGACGTCGGCACCAAGAGCGCCATCTACACGCTGATGCGCGATCTCGCCGACGCCGGCACCGGGGTGATGGTCGTCTCCTCCGAACTACCCGAGGTGATGGCCGTCTCCGACCGCATCATCGTGTTCGCCGAGGGCGAGATCACTGCCACGTTCACCGCCGAAGAGGCAACCGAAGAGAAGCTCGTGCGGGCCGCCGCTCTCGGGCACGACAACGAAATGGACCACTGACATGAGCGACGCCGCCCTGTCCACCACGCCGCAACTGAGCGCCCGCGAGCGCTTCACCGTCTATTGGGGCAAGTACTCGACGGTCGCGATCCTCGCCCTCATCGTCGCGGTGTTCAGCGTGATGGAGCCGATCTTCATCACCGGGGACAACCTGCTGCGGATCACCGCCCAGGGTGCGATCACGATCCTGCTGGCCCTGGGTGAGTTCTTCGCCATCCTGCTCGCCGGGATCGACCTGTCGGTCGGCTCGGTGATGGCGCTGAGCGGGGTGATCACCGCCCAACTGATCGCCCACGGCACGCCGTGGGGGCTCGCGCTGCTGCTCGGGGTGCTGGCCGGTGGCCTGATCGGGTTCCTCAACGGCACGCTGATCAGCATCACCAGGCTGCCACCGTTCATCATCACCCTGGGCACGATGGCGATCCTGCGCGGCGCGACCTACGTGCTCTCGGACGCCCGGGCCGTCCCGCTCAAGAGCGCCGATTACTCCCAGGTGCTCGGCGGCCACATCTTCAACGTCGTCCCCACGTCGATCCTGCTGGTGATCGTGATGGCCGCCCTGCTCATCTTCTTCACCACGCGGACGAAGGCCGGCCGCAACCTCTACGCGATGGGTGGCAACCCGCAGGCGGCCTGGTACGCCGGCATCAACACGACCCGCCACACGCTGCTCGCCTTCACGATCTCGGGCATCTGCGCCTCGCTCGCCGGTGCGGTGAACGTGGCCCGGCTCGGCTCGGCCGAACCGAATGCGGGCACCGGGTACGAGACCTACGCGATCGCCGCAGTCATCATCGGCGGCACCAGCTTCTTCGGCGGCGAGGGCGTGATCTGGAAGGTGCTCGTCGGTGGCCTGATCATCGCAGCGATCAACAACGGCCTGAACATGGTGGGCGTCTCCGCGTACTACCAGCAGATCGCGATGGGCACCCTCATCATCCTCGCCGTCACCCTCGACCGGTTCTTCGGTCCACGCTCGACCCGCTAGTCCCGTCCGGCCGGCACCGGCCGTCCGTCCCCTCGGGCGAGGTCCCTCGTCCCGATTCGCTCACAGCAACGCCCTTGGGAGGCTTTCGTGCGCCCCGCACAGTTCTCGATCTCACTCATGTGCATGGATCTCATGGACGCAGGCAGGCAGGTGGACATCCTGAACTCGCGTGCCGACGCCTACCACATGGACATCATGGACGGTCACTTCGCCCCCAACCTCACCCTCAGCCCCGACTTCGTGAAGGCGACCGGCACCAGGGCCGCGCTGCCGATGGAGGCGCACCTGATGACCGAGCACCCGGGGCAGTGGCTGGACGCCCTGGCTGCCGGCGGCGCCGCCACGCTCTCGGTGCACGCCGAGACGATCACCCGGGACACCTTCCGCACCATGGGCCAGATCAGGAGCCTCGGCTGCCGGGTCGGGCTGGTGCTGAACCCCGGCACGCCGCTCAGCCAGGTGGCCGACTGGCTCGGCCGGGTCGACCTGCTCACCCTGATGACGGTCGACGTCGGCTTCGCGGGGCAGCCCTTCATCCCCGAGATGCTCGACAAGATCAAGGAGGCCGCCCACCTCCGCGAGACGGGCGGGTTCGACTACTCGATCCAGATCGACGGGTCCTGCAACGACCGGACGTTCGCGATGCTGCGGGAGGCCGGCGCCGAGGTCTTCATCCTCGGCAACTCGGGCCTGTTCGACCTCGACCCCGACCTGGCCACCGCGTGGGACACCATGATCGCCGGCTACGAACGCGCCACCGGTGAGACCGTCGGTGCCTGACATGGACGACACCCCCGTCGTGCTCGGCTTCGACATCGGCGGCACCAACCTGCGGCTGGGCCTGGTGACCGCCGACAACCGGCTGGTCGAGCCGCACAAGACCAGGAGCGCGCCGCTCTTCGCCGCCGGGCAGGCCTCGTCCGGCCAACCCATGGCGCGGTTCGCCGGCTACCTCACCGACTACCTCGGCCGGGCGCTGCAGGGACGCGAACTGCGGGCCATCAGCGGGGGCTTCCCCTCGACGGTCTCGGCGGACCGGCGCACGGTCATCTCGACCACGAACCTGCCCGCGCTGGAGAACCTGCCGGTGGCCGACCTGTTGGCCGGCTTCGGCGTCCCGGTCGTGGTGGACCGGGACGTGAACAACCTGCTGCGCTACGACCTGGTCGACCACAAACTGCCGAAGGTCGGCATCGTCACCGGCTGCTACGTCGGCACCGGGCTCGGCAACGCGATCGCGATCAACGGCCGCATCCTCGTGGGCCGACACGGCGTCGCCGGCGAACTCGGCCACATGCCGGTGCACGGCGAGGACAAGCTCTGCGGCTGCGGCAACCGCGGGTGTGTCGAGGCGGTCGCCTCGGGTCGCGCCCTGCAGGAGGGGTTGCAGGCGACGGGCGCCGCGGCGTCCATCGGTGAGGTGTTCACCCACTGCGTCGAGGAGGACTTCGTCCAGCGGGTGCTCGTGCACGCCGCGGAGGCGGTCGCGACCGAGATCAACATCCTCGACCCCGAAGCGGTGATCCTCGGTGGTGGGGTGGTGCAGATGAAGGGCTTCCCCAGGGAACGCTTCGAGGCACTCGTGCGCGGCTTCACCCGCAAGCCGCTGCCCGCAGAGGACACCCGCTTCCTGTATTCCAGGCACGGCCACTACAACGGGGTGATGGGCGCCGGCCTGGCTGCCTGGGAGATGCTCACCGCCGCAACTCTGGAGAAGGTTTCATGAAGATCGCCATCGCCAACGACCACGTCGCCTACGAGCTGAAGCTCCTGCTGGTCGACCACCTGCGGGCCGCCGGTCACGACGTCGCCGACCTGGGCGCGCACTCCGCCGAGAGCACCGACTACCCGACCTGGGGCCGTGCCCTGGGTGAGGCCGTCGCCGCCGGCGAGGCCGACCGAGGCATCGCCATCTGCGGCTCCGGAGTCGGCATCTCGATCGCCGCGAACAAGGTGAGCGGCGTGCGGGCGGTCTGCTGCAGCGAGCCGTACTCGGCGCTCATGTCGCGGCAGCACAACGACGCGAACGTGCTCGCCTTCGGCGCCCGGGTGGTCGGCCTCGGCATGGCCCTGATGATCGTCGACACCTGGCTCGCCGGGGAGTTCGAGGGTGGCCGGCACAGTGCCCGGGTGGGGCAGATCACGGACTGCTGAGGGGCCGCCCGAGCGACCCCCCACCCGGACTCCGTCCGGGAAGGGGTCACGACGCGGAGGTCCTCAGCGGCTCGAGGGCGTCGAGGACGAGGTCCAGGCCGAAGCGGAACTCCTCGCCCGGGTCGTAGTTGGCAGCGACCAGCGCCACGGCGGACTCGTTGAGGTAGGGGAACTCCTGCGGCGGAAGCTGGGGCAGGTAGACGTCCTCGGTCATGCCCGCGAGCTCTTCGGCGGTCTCGAAGGGCAGGCTGGCTTCCTGGAGGGCGTGACCGTAGACGTAGCTGTTGAGCAACCAGTTGGCGTGCGTCGCAGCCAGGACCGAGAAGCCGGCCCTTCGCAGACAGGCGGTGACCGCTTCCCGATGGCGGAGGTTCGCGGGCCCCGGCGTTGTTCGTGACTCCATCAGGCTGATCGCCCACGGGTGGCGGGCGAGAACCTGTCGAGTGGATTCCGCCGTCCGCCGCATCGCCGTCTGCCAGTCGCCGTCAACGCGTGGTAGTTCGATCTCCGAGAACACGATGTCGATCATGGCGTCCATCAGCTCGTCCTTGCTCGCCACGTAGTGGTAGAGCGACATCGCCCCGGCCCCGAGCGTGGTGGCGAGCCGGCGCATGCTCAGCCCGTCGACCCCTTCGCGGTCGGCGAGCCGGAGCGCCTCCACCACCAGGCGCTGCTTGCTCAGCCCCACCTCTGACGGGCCCCGGCGTTGTTCCCTCGCAGGCACGGGGCCCTCCTCGTTCCCTCGACAGTTCCTCGATCGGCTTGACAAGCGTACAGCGTACGGGCCATAGTACGGCGTACGACGTACGGTGTACGAGTCAGCGAGGGTCGCGGCTCGGGCGGGAGGAGGTTGCAGTGGGAACGGAACAACCAACGAAGGACGTGGCGCCCAGGGTGCCAGGGGCCGATCCGGCCGGGAAGACGATGCGGGCCGCCCTCCAGCGCCGCTACGGCCCGCCCGCCGTGGTTGCGTCGTCCGTGGTCGCGACTCCGGTGCCCGATCGAGACGAGGTGCTGGTTCAGGTGGCCGCGGCCGCGATCCATCCTGGCGACTTCTTCGTCATGACCGGGGAGCCGTACGTGGTGCGCCTGGCGTACGGCCTGCGTCGGCCCCGCCGCGGCGTCCCCGGCCGGGACTTCGCCGGCGTGGTCGCAGCGGTCGGAACGGACGTGACCGGAGTGCGCCCCGGCGACGAGGTGTTCGGGTGGAGCGCCACCGGGACGCTCGCTGAGTACGTCTCCGTCCCGGCGGACCACCTCGTGTCCGTCCCTGCCAGGGTGTCGGTCGTGGCCGCGGCTGCGGTGCCCACGTCCGGCCTGGCGGCGTTGCAGGCGCTCGGAAGGATCGCGAACCTCCAGCCGGGGCAGACCGTGCTGGTCACGGGCGCCTCCGGCGGCGTGGGCTCGTTCGCCGTCCAGATCGCCAAAGCCCTCGGTGCCGAGGTGACCGGGGTGTGCAGCACGCGCAGCGTGGCGTTGGTCCGCTCACTGGGCGCAGACCACGTCATCGACTACACCAGCACCGACTTCACGCGGGCCGCGACGCGCTACGACGTCATCCTCGACAACGTGGAAGCCCAGCCGCTGGCGGCGGTTCGTCGAGCGCTCACGCCCACCGGCACCCTGATCCCCAACAGCGGACACGGCGGCCGCTGGTTCGGCCCCCTCGGTCGGATCCTCACAGCGCGCGTGCGGTCGGGGTTCACGCGCCAGCAGCTCAAACCCTTCACCTCGTTCGGGAACCGACGGGACCTGCTCACTCTGGCCGACCTGCTCGCGACCGGGCAGGTCAAGCCCGTGATCGACCGCACCTACGCCCTCGACCAAGCAGCCGACGCCCTGGCCTACGTCGGCGCGGGCCACACCCGAGGGAAGGTCGTGATCATCCTCTGACGACCCGATCAACGAGAACCACCCGGCCCGTGCGCACGCACGCCCACACCTACCGCCACCCGGCGGACGGACCGCTCCTGACGAAAGAAGGAACCGATGAGCAACCGAACCAACACCCCGACCCTGATCGACCACCCGACGATCCCCGTGCAGGCCACGATCGCTGCAGCGTGGACGAGCTTCATGTTCCTCTACATCTACGTCGACATCCTCAACTTCTACAAGCCCGGCGTGGTCGACAGCATCCTGGACGGACTCGTCTGGAGGTTCGACGTCAGTCCGACCCTGGTCACCGTCATGCTCGCGTCCGTGGCGATCCCGGGCCTGATGGTGGTGCTCTCCCTGACGCTGCCCCCGCGGGTGAACCGCATCACGAACCTCGTCGTGGGATCGCTGTACATCCCCTACTCGATGTTCAACGCCGCAGGAGCGACCTGGGACTGGGCGTTCTTCTACGGCCTCTCCATCGGGATCGAGGTGCTGCTCCTGGCCTTCATCCTGCGCTCGGCCTGGACGTGGACACGAACCCCCGCCGTCCCGACGGGTCCCGCGACGGCCGGTCTCCGACAGGACGTCCGGCCGTAGGTGCACTGCGAGGCCGACACCCACGACTCCTCACCGGGGAACGGCTGCCGGCCGCGGGGAGGGGTCGTGGGTTCGCGCGCTAGCGTGAATCCATGCTGGATCCGGTGTCGCCCTAGTGTGGATTGTCTATGCGGTTGGCGCGGCCCTGTTCGCCGGGGTCACAGCGGTCCTGGCGAAGGTCGGCATCCGGCATGCCGGATCCAACCTGGCGACGGCGCTGCGCACCATCGTGGTGCTGGCCTGCGCGTGGCTGATGGTGCTCGCTGTGGGCTCGCACTCCACCATCACCGGCATCAGCGGGCGTGCCTGGTTGTTCCTGACGCTGTCCGGTCTGTCCACCGGCGCATCCTGGCTGTGCTTCTTTCGCGCTCTTCAGCTTGGCGAGGTCAACAAGGTCGCCGCCGTCGACAAGTCCAGCACAGTGCTCACGGTGTTGTTCGCGATCACCTTCCTCGGCGAGACCGAGCACCTCGTCATCCGTCTTTCCGGTCTCGCCCTGATCGCGTGGGGCACCTACCTGATGGTCGAGCGCTCGACCTGGAAGGGCCTGACGGCCGGTGGTAGTTGGCTGCCGTACGCGCTCGGGGCGGCTGTGTTCGCGGCGCTCACTGCGATTCTCGGCAAGATCGGGATCGCCGAGGTGGAATCCAACCTCGGCACGGCGATCCGCACGGGCGTCGTGCTCGTGATGGCCTGGATTGTCGCGTTCGCGGTCGGCGAGCAACGCGGTCTGCGCAGCCTGCCACGTCGCGACTTCGGCTTCATTGGGCTGTCGGGCCTTGCCACGGGCGCTTCCTGGCTCTGCTACTGGCGGGCCATGCAGGACGGACCGGCTAGCCTCGTCGCCCCGATCGATCGGCTCAGCATCCTGGTGACAGTCGGGTTCGCGGTGTGGTTCCTCTCCGAGAGGATCACCAGACGCGCCGCCTTGGGACTGGCACTGCTCGTCCTCGGTACCGTGGCCATGCTGCTGTGAGTGGCTGTCGCCTTCTCGCACGAGGCAACTTGCGTGTGACTAGCGGTTCCACCCGGTGGAGCTAAGGGGATTCGAACCCCTGACCTTCTCATTGCGAACGAGACGCGCTACCGACTGCGCCATAGCCCCTCAAGCCTTGCGG
>Ga0073899_10000409_pt1 | contig 39519 bp, 29 predicted proteins | sample KloWWTmetaKNB5Ph_FD_88975 | JGI IMG/M metagenome (GOLD analysis project Ga0073899, IMG submission 88975) | Active sludge microbial communities from Klosterneuburg, Austria, studying microevolution and ecology of nitrifiers - Klosterneuburg... | ecosystem: Engineered > WWTP > Aerobic digester >... | reverse complement strand
GGCCATCCCCAATGCTTGTCGGCACAGGCCGGAGGCCATCAACCTGCCGCTGGCCCCGGCACATGGCTACTCATGGGCACCACGGATGGGCACCACGGATGGGCACCACTGCACCCATCGGCCCATCGGCGTCGACGAGTCAGCCGGCCCGGACGACCCTGGGACCGGCATGCAAGAGGCACCCCGCCGACTTATGCATGGCCCTCATGCAAAAGTCGGCGGTCAGACTTTCGCAGGGCGCGATGCGGACGAACAGGCTGCGGGCAGCATGCGCCATCGTGCACGGGCCCCACCCCCACTTGAAGAGGGTGTCCGCAGCCCAGTCACCTCTGGGCGTCGGTGACCGCCAGGCCACCGACGGTTGCGCCCTTGCCGTCGAGCACTGGTGGATCGGCGATCGCATCGAGGGCCGGCGTGGCCAGGTCCGAATCCAGAACGTCGGCTAAGAGAGTTCGAACCGCCCACATGCCGGCCGGAGGCCAGGCCCGGACAGCGCCATCGAGGACCCGCAGCGCCAGGCCCCAACCGCCAGCGGTGCCGCAGGCCCAGAAACCCTCGGCGCCGCATTTGGCAACGAGGCCTTCGTCACCAGCGGCCAACATCAGTTCGGTATCCAGCTGTCCTGGCCAGCGCACCAACTCAGGGTGCGCCGCCATCGCCGCTCCGCAGCGCCCCAGGGCCACCAACGCTTCGGCCTCGTCGCCCACTACAGAAGAGCGGTGAGCTCCCCCCCGACCGGTGCTGCTGGAAGGCTCCGCCCTATCCGACCGAGTGGTCGTGTGTTCAGAAGGCAGCACAAACGTCGCCCGCACGTCGTCGACGGTTTCCGCGGCGGCACGAGCCAAACGTCCGAAGGCACGGGCAGAATCAGCGAGCGCGACCCGGTAGGCCACCATGCCGCACCCGTCGGGCGCTCGCTCAGGCTCAACCCCCAGCCACCAGGTCACCCATTGGTCCATCGCCGCCTGCGCCGGATGGTCGGACTGGAGGTAGCCGTCGACCGGCCAACCGTTTGCGGCGCACCAGGCCAGCACCAGGGCATGGTTGCCGGAGCACTGGTGTTGTAAGGGCCCGCCCTGGCCGTCGTCGCCCGGGGTCAGGGCATCGTGGGGTACCGATGCGGCATCGAGGATCTCGACGACCAAGGAGGTGTGCACCTCGCTGCCGTTGTGCGAACCGCAGGCGACGGCCAAATGACGTTCGTCGAGGCCGAAGCGTTCGAGCGTGCCGTCGAGCACCGGCCCCACCGCCTGGGCGGGCTTGGCCGCCGAACGCACGAACGCCCGACGATCGGGATCGCAGCGTGGGTCCGGCAGCACCGAACCGTCCGGCCGGGTAACCGCCACGACCATCCGGTTGGCTGAATCGGGGTACACCCCACGGCACCACGTCAGTTCCATCACCACCGTGACGCTACTCATGGTCAATTGGCACTGCCGTGGTCGCTCGGCAAGGCGGCCCGGACCGGGCCGACGCGGCACCCGACAAGGCTCACGGCTGCGATGGCACGCGACGACCCCGCAGACCTCCAACTGCTCACGATTGCGTCGACGCTGCACCAACGTCACGACCGACGCAGTTGCTCACTGTGTGCGTCGCCGACGAAGCGCAACGTGGGCACGCGACGCACGAAAGCATCGGGGTCGTAAAGTGCTTGCGTGGCCAGCGCATCCCGCCAGGATCGGCTTTATCCCACCGATCGCGAACGCGCCCGGCGCTTGTGGCACCTGCTGGAACCGATCCATGCCGTGGCCTATTTCTCCCCCGAGCCACTGGCTGCGTACGCCGAAGCGGGCACCAAAGGCTTCTGGATGGGTTACGTCGCCAGCCGGGCTGCTCCGCTGGGCACGGTGACGGCCGCTCCGGTGGTCGCTCTGTTCGCCAACTTCCACCCCCGACGCATTGGCCGGGCCCTGCCCGAGGCCTGGAACCTCACTTCGCCGGAAGCGATGTTGGCAGCGCGCCGCTCCGGCTCGGCCGCCGCTCTTCGTCGCATCTGGTCGACGGACGGCAGCGGACCCGGGATCGACGATTCAACGTTGGAATGGCTCGCCGATCAGCTCTCAGACCTGGGCGAGGGTGCACCCGTCGACGGGCGCGGGCTCTTTGCCGCCAACCTGACCGTCGATCGGACGGGCGAGCCGATCGAGGACCTGTGGCGCGGAGCCACCCTGCTGCGCGAGCACCGGGGCGACGGGCACATCGCTGCGTATGTCACCGAGGGGCTCACCGGGATTCAGGCCAACCTGTTACAGGTAGGCGTGGGTCGTATCCCCGCCGAGACCCTCCGCAGCGCCCGGGCCTGGGAACCCGAGGAGTGGCAACGCGAAATCCTTGTCCTGGCCGGCATGGAACTGCTCGATGAGAATGGTCAGGCCACGATGTTGGGGCAGGACACCTTGCTGCGGGTGGAGGCCGCCACCGATCGGGCCGCCTGGGGAGCCTTTGCCCACCGGGACCCGGCCGATCTCGACCGGCTGGAGCAGGCATTGGGGCCCCTGGCCGACGCAATCCAGCGCTCCGGCGAGGTGCCGTTTCCCAACCCGATGGGACTTGAGCGCCAACGAAGCGAGTAGCCTCGTGAACGAACACCCGTTCGTCGGCCTGCGCCCAGCTCCGGGCCGATCTCGCCCCGACCGCACCCTCATCACGCCCAGGAGACCCTCGCCCCCGATGGCCGACGACACCACCCAATCCGGTTACGACGCTTCTCACATCGAGGTGCTCGAGGGCCTCGAAGCGGTCCGCAAGCGCCCGGGCATGTACATCGGGGGAACCGGATCGTCCGGCCTGCACCACCTGGTGTGGGAGCTGATCGACAACGCGGTCGACGAGGCCGCCGCCGGACACGCCAACCTGATCGAGGTCACCCTGCATCGGGATGGCTCGGTCGAGGTGTCCGACAACGGGCGGGGCATCCCCACCGGCCAGAAGGCCGACGGCCGCACTGCCGTTGAGGTCGTGTTTACCGAGTTGCACGCCGGCGGCAAGTTTGGCTCCGGCGCCTACGGATCCTCGGGCGGGCTGCACGGGGTGGGCGCATCGGTGGTCAACGCACTGGCGACGAAACTGGTCGTCGAGGTCGACCTCGACGGCGCCACCTGGCGTCTGGCCTTCGTCGAGCGACGCCCGGGTCATATCGGGCCACGCGGCGGCTTCACCCCCTCGTCCAAGCTGGAGAAGATCAAGAAGATCCCGGCCCGACGCACCGGCACGCGGGTGCGGTTCTGGCCGGACACCGACATCTTCGACCCGGATGCTCGCATCGACCACGAACGGGTGCGCGACCACGTGGCCGAGGTGTGCTTCCTGGTCCCCACCCTCAAGGTGCGCCTGACCGACAAGCGCGGCACCAACCCACCCGAACCCGAGGAGTTCTCGGCCAAGGGCGGGCTGGCCGACTTTGTCGACTACCTGTCGATCGGCGATCCGCTGTGCGAGGTGATCACCATCCGCGGCGAGGGCACCTTCACCGAGAAGGTCCCCGTCGACGGCAAGCTGACCGAGACCGAACGCACCTGCGAGGTCGACCTCGCGCTTCGCTGGGTCAAGGGCTACGACACCCGCGTCGTCAGCTTCGTCAACACCATCCCCACCGCCGAGGGCGGCACCCACGTCGCTGGGTTCGAACGAGCGCTGACCAAAGCGGTCAACGACACGCTGCTGCCCGGCCTGCGCAAGCTGGCGGCGCTCGAGAAGAAGGGCAAGGGCCGCGCCGAGAAGGGCGACGTGCAGGAGGGCCTGGTGGCCGCCCTCAAGGTGACGCTGCCCGAGCCCCAGTTTCGCGGCCAGACCAAGGGCGAGCTGGGCACGCCTGGCGTGCAATCGATCGCCTACGAGATCACCAAGGACGGCATGGTGACCTGGTTCGACGGCGGCGGCGCCAAGAGCCACATCTCGGCGGTGCGCGAGAAGCTGGCCCAAGCGGTGATCAACCGGGTAGCCGCGCGACAGACGCTCGACGCTCGGCGCAAAGCCGCCAAGCTCGGCGCAACCGGCATGCCCGACAAGTTGGCCGATTGCCGCACCCACGGGATGGACGCCGAGCTGTTGATCGTCGAGGGCGACTCGGCGGCCGGCCCGGCCAAGGCGGGGCGGAACTCCGAGAACATGGCGGTGCTGCCGCTGCGCGGCAAAGTGGTCAACGCCGGCAAGGCCACCATGAAGCAGGTGGTGGAGAACGCCGAGGCCCAGGCACTGTTCACTGCCATCGGCGCTGGGTTCGGCCGTGACTTCAACCTTGACGATGCCCGCTACGGCCGCATCATCATCCTCTGCGATGCCGACGTCGACGGCAGCCACATCCGCTGCCTGCTGTTGACGCTCTTCTACCACTACATGCGACCGCTGCTGGAGGCGGGACGGGTGTTCGCCGCACAGCCACCGCTGTACTCGGTGAAGGTGGGCGACGAGGTGCGCTACACCTTCAGCGATGCCGAACGTGACGCTCTGACCACCGAGCTGGCCTCCAGCGGCCGCAACACCGAAAAGCTCAACTGGGTGCGCTTCAAGGGCCTGGGGGAGATGGACGTCAACGAGCTGTTCGAAACGTGTCTCGATCCCGAGAACCGGATCCTGCGTCGCCTCACGATGGAGGACGCCATGGAGGCCACCCGTGCGGCCGACCGCTTCGAAGTGCTGATGGGCAGCGACGTCGCCCGCCGCAAGGCGTTTCTGCTCGAGAACTCCGAGCTGGTCGACCCGGCCGTCCTCGACGTCTGAGCGAGGCACCCCAACAAGGCGCCGTCACCTGCGGCTGCGAAGTAGCGTCCCAAAATGGACCTGGAGTGGGAGCACAGGGTGCGTTCGCAGGTCTTCGCTTGGCTGGCCGAGCTGTCCAAAGCTCATCCCGACGCGCTCCCGGCCAAGAATCTCCAGCAGGGTATCGACGTCGACGGTCACCGAATTGGTGTGATGTCCAGCGGCCTCGGGATCCACAAGCCCAGGTCGCTCGACGCCCCGATCTCGGTCATGACGACCGCTCCACCCGCAGGTCAACCCCCTCCCTACCTCGACCGTTGGATCGACGAGAGTCGGCTGTCCTACGCCTACCAGGGCGAGGACCCCGACCTGTGGACCAATCGGGCGCTCCGTCGGGCCTGGGAACACCGACTTCCCCTCGTGTACCTCTACGGCGTCAGCAGCGGCCGGTACCTGGCGGAGTTCCCGGTGTACGTCAGCGGGGACCACCCGGGGGAGCTCAGGGTCGACCTCGTCATCGCGGCAGCGCCGGGTGAACCTGGCGATACAGCTCCGCGCGGGGTTCCCGCCGAGATCGACGGCCGCTCCTACGCCGTGCGGTCGGCCAAGACCCGACTGCATCAGCACGGCTTTCGTACCCGGGTGCTCACCGCCTACGACCAGCGCTGCTCGATGTGCTCGCTTCGGCATTCACCCCTGCTCGACGCCGCCCACATCGTCCCCGACGATCAGCCGGACGGGTTGGCAATCACGCCCAACGGGCTCTCGCTGTGCAAGATCCACCACGCCGCGTACGACGCCCGCTTCCTCGGCGTCCGCCCGGACCTCGTGGTTGAGGTGAACGAGGACCTGCTCGACGAGGTGGACGGGCCAATGCTCCAGCACGGGATCCAGGCGCTGCACCGCCAACCGCTGCGCGTCGTTCCCAAGAAACGGGTTGATCGGCCCAACCGGGATCGCCTGGAGTGGCGCTACCAGCAGTTCCTGGAAGGTCGATAACCGCCGGTCACTCGGCTCAGTCGACCGGCGCCACCGAGGCGAACGCCCGGGCACGGTCCAACATGGCCTCCCGCTCGCCCGCGTCGGCCGAGCCGACCAGCCGGTAGTCGTCAACGAACTCGGGCAGCAGCTCGCCGGAGTCATCGACCAACCACGGCAGCGCCAGGCGGCGGGGAACCCGGACGGTGTCGGGACGCTCCAAGGTGCCGAACGCCCGGTCCCACCACATGACGCTGACCCCGTGGTTGGCCATGGGGTGGCCAAAGTGGTGGTGGAAGTGATGGCGGCGCAGCCAGGTGCTGTAGGTGCCGGTGGGTGGAACGAGGTGGGCCCGGGCGTGGAAGAACTCGTAGAAGAAGTACCCCACCCCCCAGCCGACGGCCACCGACGCGGCGACCGGCCAGCTGGCACCGGCCAGGCGGGTGAGCGGTATCCAGACGGCGCACCCGACAAGGAAAATGCCCGCCCAGGCAAGCAGGATGACGGGATCGAACGACCACGACGACGTCACGTGGTGTTCCAGATGCTCCCGGCTCATAATGCCCTTGCCACCCAGGGCATGCATGGCGAAGCGGTGCAGGACGTATTCGGCCAGCGTCCACCCGATCCACCCTCCGACGAAGGCGACGATCATCAACAGGATCTCGGTCATCGGTGTCTCCAGTCGTCGGCCAGGGCCTGCGCATCGACGAGTCGTTCGGCATCGGCGCCCCAGCCCCGCAGCAGGTCGCAGGTGAGCAGCCGCCCCATGGTGTGGCCGTCGGCAGGAACCCCCACGGGCAGCGCATCGACCGCCAACGCGCCGTGCAGCGCCGCCAACCAGCGCACGGCCCGCACCGTCGACGAATCGGCTGCCCCCAACATCGTTTCCGGATCGGTGGCATCGACGGCCCGAGCCTCGACGGCCTGGTCGATCAGAGCAGCGGGAACCGCCAGCGCCTCGAAGGCTGCGGGCAGTACGCCGGCCGCATCGTTGGGGTCCTCCAGGCCGGGGCTGGCCATCAGGCGTTGCTGAAGGCCGAACTCCAGCGGGTGTTCGGTCGGTGCCCGCATGGTGAGGTCCGAAAAGGCGACCAGGCGGCCCAGCGCGACCACGTGCGGGTCGGACCCGTCGGAGGCACTCCAGGCGTCGACCGCCTCCCGGGCGGCCTGGGCCAACACCTCCAACGCATCCCGCTGCAGGGCGGCGACGATGGCGGACTTGGAGGGGAAGTAGGTGTACAGCGACGGGGCGGTCAGGTCGGCTCGCTCACCAATCGCAGCCAGGGTCAGCGCCTCGGGACCACCTTCGTCCCAAAGGTCTGCGGCGATGTCGAGCAACTCCCGCCGTCGTGCCAGCCGCTTGCGGGTTCGCCGGTCTGTTTCCAATGCCACCTAGGAAACCTAATGGCATTAAGCAAAAGGGTCAACGGCGGGTTGATCACCGCTCGGATCGAAGGTCCATGGTTCCGCCGGTAATGCAGCCGGGTCGAAGCGATCGAGCAGATCGACCATCGTTGGGCACTCCCCCCTCTCGGCCAGGCCGAGGCTGCGGGCCAGCCGCCCGCGCACATCATCGGGGCTCTCGCCCAGCGCCCGCCGATCGGCCAGCGTGACCGCACCGTCCCGCTTGGCCAAGCGCTCACCCAGGGGCCCCAGGACCAGCGGCACATGGGCAAACGCGGGGATGGGCAGCCCGAGCAGGCGACCCAGCAACACCTGTCGGGGCGTGGAGGGCCACAGGTCGTCACCGCGCACCACCTCCTCGACACCCTCGGCCGCATCGTCGACGACGACTGCCAAGTTGTAGGCGGCCACCCCGTCGCCCCGCTGCAGCACGAAGTCGTCGACCACGCTGGTCAGCGGCCCGAGCAGGCGATCGACCACGCTCACCTCTGCCTCTTGGGCATCCAGCCGAAGTGCCGGAGAGCGGAACTCAGCCCGGCGAGCCCGCTCGGCTGCGCCGAGGGACCGACACGTGCCCGGGTATCGGTGCAGGTCAATTTCGCCGTGCGGTGCCGCGCCGGCCTCGCGGATCTCCCGCCTGGTGCAAAAACAGGGGTAGATACGACCGCCTGCCTCCAGCTCGGCCAACGCAGCCCGATAGCGCTCGGAATGCTTTGACTGGTGGGTGACCGGCCCGTCCCAGTCCAGCCCGAGCGCCTCGAGATCGGCCAGCTGCTCGGCCTCGGCCACCGGTGCGGCACCGGTGGTCAGGTCTTCCATGCGCATGCCAAAGCGTCCGATAGTGCTGCGGGCGAACAACCAGGCCAGCATCGCGGTGCGCAGGTTGCCGACGTGCAGCGGGCCCGAGGGGCTGGGGGCGAACCGACCGTTGGCCATGTCCACCAGTGTCGCATCGGTGCCCCGGTTGCACGGGCACGCCCCGCTCTGGCCCTCAAGGCAGCTTCGGGTCGTCGCAACGACGAAGATCCCCTCCCTCACCCGGCGCAGCAGGAGACAGGGAGAACCAGCGCTGCAACTCCTGCTGCCCGGCATCGCCAAGGCGGGCAGACTGAGGAGATGACGCCCAGCTTGGAGCCGGTGGATGCCGACATGGTCGTCGTCGGCGGAGGAATCGTGGGCCTGGCGGTGGCCTGGGCTGCGCGCCAGCGGTTTCCGACTCGGACGATCATGGTGCTGGAGCAAGAGGCCGAATTGGCCCACCATCAGAGCGGACGCAACTCGGGAGTCCTGCACAGCGGGCTGTACTACCGCCCGGGTTCGGCCAAGGCCGAGCTGGCGGTGCGAGGCCGGCGGGCAATGGTGGATTTTGCCGTCGAGCACGGCGTAGCCCATCGCATCGGCGGCAAAGTGGTGCTTGCCACGCGCAACGAACAGCTGCCGGCCCTGGATGAGCTGGCGCGACGGGGCGCAGCCAACGGTGTGGCGGCCGAACGGCTCGGGCCGGCCGACATCGCCGAGCACGAGCCCCATGCCGTCGGCAAGGCCGGGCTGTTCGTGCCGGCAACCGGAGTGATCGACTACCGGCAGGTGGCGGCGACGTTGGCCGAGATCGGTCCGGACGCAGTGCATCTGGGCTGGAGGGTGCTGGAGCTGGCCGAGGAACGCGGCGGCGTGAGCGTTCACACCGACCACGGCACGGTCCGCACCGGGCAGGTGGTGGCCTGCGCCGGCCTGTGGGCCGACCGCCTCGAGCGCCGGACCCATCGACCGTGCCGGGCATCATCGGGTAGCGAAGGTTCCGACGCCGACGCCAGCCTTGGAACGGGCGCTACCACCCGGCATCCGCCTGGCAAGGCCCGCTCGACCGCGAAGCGGCTGAGCATCGTGGCGTTTCGGGGGGAATACCACCGGTTGAGGCCCGGTGCCGCCGGGTGGGTGCGGGAACTGATCTACCCGGTGCCCGACCCCGAGTTGCCTTTTCTGGGGGTGCACCTCAGCCGCGGGGTCGACGACGAAGTGCACGCTGGACCCAACGCGGTGCTGGCACTGGCCCGGGACGGGTACCGCTGGGGCCGAATCGATCCGTTGGAGGTGGCTCGCCTGTTGGCCAACCCTCCGGTGTGGCACCTGGCCGGGAGGTACTGGCGGGTCGGCCTCGATGAGGTAGCCCGATCGCTCTCGCGCCGGCGCTTTGCCGCATCGGTCGCCGAGCTGGTGCCTGGCATCATGGCAGGCGATCTGGAGCCGTCCCCCGCCGGGGTGCGAGCCCAGGCTCTGCGCGGCGATGGCGGCCTGGAGGACGACTTCGTGATCGCTTCGGTCGGCCGGATCACCCACGTGCTGAATGCGCCCTCCCCGGCGGCGACGGCGAGTCTGGCCATCGGCGAACGCGTGGCGGCGGAGCTCCGCTGACTGGGCGACGGGCGAGGTGCAAGCCCAGGGTCCCCGACCACACGAACGGAGGGCCGTGTGCCGAAGCGCGGGCTCCTCGGTTCGGCAGACGGCAAGGACGATCCAAAAAGACGACCGGCCCCCACTGAGGGGGGCCGGTCAGCGCTCGCACGTCACGTAAGGGGGGGAGAACGGAGTGCGAACGAGATGGAGATTCGGGGACCCGAGGGGGGGGAGGGTAGGTCCCCGAACTCCAGAAATGATGGGGTAAGCCCCTTCGGACTCACCCCAGCCGATCAGGCGGCACTCTTCTTGGCGGCGCGCACGGGCTTGGGCTTGCGGTCCAGCCACTTGTTGGTGACGGGCGCAGCGGCCTTGGCCACGGCGAGGGCCACGTCCTTGGAAGTGACGAGCAGCTAGCTGGCGAAGTCGAACTGCGCGTTCAGCACCTCTTCAGGCGTCGGGAGCTTCTCGGCCATCGGGACCGGGCGCAGTGCGACCTCAACCCGCTCCTGGACGAACTTGGTCGCAGCTTCGGTGGCGCTCACGACCGGCTCCTTGACCTGGCCGATCGAGTCGACGATCTGGTCTTCAACTTCAACAACTCGGTCGAGAATGGTGGTGCTCATTTTGGTGCCTCCTGGCGGGCCCTGGCGTTTGCCGAGCCGCTTGCTCTTCGATGTAACGATGCTAACTATAGCTAGCGTGGCAACTGGAGTCAACTCAGTGCTAGCAAAAGTAAGCATGTCATGGGTCACCGGGTTTCGCCACACTCCGACGTGAGTCCGCCACCTCACCGTGGCGCTCAGCCTGAAAGTTGACATATCTGGTCAAGAATTGAGATGGAGCTACTACCCGACTAACTTGGTCGACTATTGAGGCGGTCACGCCTGCGGGCGTGACCGCCGTCAGTCAGCATCCTCGACGAGGCCGACTCGCCGGGGGCTGAGGGGGAAGAGCCGTGGTGATCCGAGCGGCTTGTCGATCGGATCACCCAGCTTCAGGGCAGCACCCGACGCCACAGGCGACGCCAGCCCTTGGGTTTGACCGCCAGATCCTCCCAGGCAAGATCGGCCGACCGCGCCCACGCTTCGGCCCGGTCGCCGCCCACCGATGTGGCGATCTCGGCCGCGCCCAACGCGACGATGGCCCCCAACAAGCGGTCGCCCGTGGGAGCCACCTGCGCCCGTGCCCCCTCCACCGCCTCGATGGCGGCGGTCGGCCGGTCGGTTCGAGCGGCCGCCACGCCAACCGACAGGAGGGCCAGCGCACCGTCGTGGTAGGTCGCTCGTTTCGAGCGGCCCACCGTCCTGCACAACGTCTCCGCCCGCTCGGGTTGATCGCCCACCGCTTCAGCCAACGCAGCAACCGCACCGATCGCGGGATAGCGGGCGGCGACCTGGAGCAGTTCCGGCGTGAGGCCGATCTCCGGCATCCCAGCGTCATCGGCGACCGAACCAAGGGACGGGGGGAGCGCGAAAAGGGGCTCGCCGAGCGGACGATCGTCGTGCCCGACCGAGTCGAAGGAATCAGCGGCTTTGACCGCCGGCACCGTGTCGCTGGGATCGGCGCCGTTGACATCGGGGTCACTGCGATCAGCGTCGTTGGCATCGGGATGGCCCTGGTCGGGGTCGAGCAGAGGGGCATCCGGCGGGTAGGGCGTGTCGGCTTCGATCAGTCGATCGACGGTCGCCGGGTCGGGGTCGCTCGGCACTCGGTGCTGGGGGTGCAACGACCAACTCGGCGGGCGCTCCATCTGGGCGCTGACCCGACGAATGTCGTCTCGGGTTCGGGCCCCGTGCACGCCACCAAATCGACGAGCCGAACCCACCTCGTGGAGTTCGCCCCCCTCGTTGCCCGCGCCGTCGAACGAAATGGTGCTGCCCTGGGCCATGCCGCGGTGGAGCTGGCCGTTGCGCAGCAACTCCAGGTCGCTGCGCCAGGGCGCCAGCGGACGTCCACCTCCCATCAAATCGCCGAGGCCCGACCCGACCGACGCGGCCACCGCGAAGCCCAGTAACTCCGAACGTGCCTCCTCGTCGGCCCCATCGCAGATAAGCGCCAAGACCGCCGCCGTCATCACCTCGAGCGAGCCGACGTTACGAACCGCCGGCTGATCCTTCAACAGCTGCCGGGCCGTACCGGCAGCCAGATCGCCGATCAGCGCCTCGATCAACGGCTGGGCGACAAACTGATTGGTCAGCTTGTCGCCATTCTCCCGCGCAGCCCGATCGAGCTCGGCGAGCCCATGTTGGACGCGCCCGGCCATCACCAGGGCGCGGCCGAGCAACACGCGTGCCTGGGTGAGCCCGAACGGATCGCCCAGCGGTTCGAGCAGCTCGACCGCCCGCTCAGCACCCCGAACCGCCACCGACGTGCGGCCACGCCACAGCTCGACCTGGGCGAGAACGGAGATCATCATCCCCTGGGCCCAGATGTCGTCGCTGGTCTGGGCCTCCTCGAAGACAACCTCGGCCACCTCGGCGGCCTCCTCGATAAACCCGTTGTGAAACAACAGGTTGGCCTCGAGGCCCAGCGACCACATCATGCCCGCGCGGTCCCCGGCCGCCTCGAACATGCGCACCGAGGCCTCAATGCGCCGCTCGCCCTCCCCGATCCGCCCCAACATGAACGCTATCCATGCCAGGTGCTGGGTCGCCCAGGCCTCGCCCTGCGGATTGTCCAGCTTGCGGTACAGCTCCAAGGCTCGGGTAGCCGGTGCCTCGGCTTCGGCGACGGCGCCGCTGAACAACCGGATCATCCCCAGCATCCGAAACGCCTCCGCCAGCTCTGCGGTCGCCCCCACCCGCTGCAACGCCCGGCGGGCTCCTTTGGCCAAACGCTCGGCCCGCTCGAAGCGACCCCGACGTCGCTCAAGGTCGGCCCGCAACAAGTGCACCCTCGCCTCGGCCACCGGGTGGGAGTCGGTCAACGCACCGGCCTCGTCGAGGTCGGCCCCGGCCTCCTCGATCGCCCACCGCTGCAAGCGGGCGCCTGCCCGGCCGAGCAGGTAGGCCACCCGACGATCGGCCTGTTCGTCGCCGAGAACCTCCATCGCCCGGCCGAACAGCCGGTCGGCCAGCAACCAGTTGGCACCGGCCTCGGCCCGTTCGGCGGCATCCTCGGTCCAGGCGAGCGCCGCTTCGTCCAGCTCCGGGTCGACCTGGTCGGCCCCCAACAGGCTGCGCTGCAGTAAAGCCGCCTCGGTGTAGTGGCGGGCAACGGTCTCCACCAGGCCATCGTCGGCGTCGCGAGTGTCAGCCAGCGCACTCAGGTAGGTGGCGACGTCGCGGTGGCGGCGCAGCCGTTCGGTCTTCGTCAGGCGCCCATAGGCCACCTCGCGCAAGACGTCGTTGCGAAAACACCAGTCACCGCCGGAGAGCACCAGGACATCCTTCTGGGCCAGACGCCGGAGCGTCTCCGACATCCGCTCGGCCTCGACCCCCCTGGCCCGGCCCATCTCCTCGAGCACGATGAGCGAGCCGGTCGGACCCCAGACTGCTGCGTCCTCCACCACCTCGACCTCCCCTCCTTCCAACGCGTCCATCCGGGCGGAGAGCAACCCCCGCAGCGTGTCGGGCAGCTCGGGGAGGGACTGCAGACCGTCAGAGCGCACGCCCGGCCGATCGGCTGAGGCTGGTTCCAGTTCGGCCTGACGCTGGACGAAGCGCACGAGCTCCTCAAGGAACAGCGGATTACCTCCGCTGCGCTCCAGTAGCACCGTTGCCACCTCGCCGCTGAGGTCCTGATCCCGGCTCAGGCGTCGCAACAGCGCCAGCGCGTCGTCAGGCCCCAACGGGTCGAGGTTCATCACCAGGATGTCGTGCCGACCGGCGCGGGGCGACCAGCGTCGGGTCAGCGATCGTCGACCGGTCGCCAGCACGACCAGCGGGGCGGCAGCCAGGCGCTCGACCAGCTCGTCGAGGAGTGCCAACACCGAGTCGTCGGCCCAGTGCAGGTCGGTCAGACGCACCAGGATCGGCCCCCGCCGAATGGAAGCCGACATGTAGCTGACCAGCGCCCGGGTGGCCTCGACGCGGGCACGGCTGGGCTCGGTGTCGCGCAGCGGGCTGTCATAGCCCATCAGGTGGAGCACCCCGTTGACCACGCCGTCGAGATCGTTGCCGTCGATGACCGGGTCGAGCAGCGCAGCGATCGAGCTGGTGGCGGCCTCGCTCGCCTCAGCTTCGCTCGCCTCCTCGGCAAGCCCCAGCCCCTGGCGCAGCACCTCGGCGATGGCCGACCACTGGTTGGCCTCGCCGTAGGGAATGAACCGGCCGGTGAGGACGCGGGCTCCGTTGACCCCGGCGGCGCGGTCGGCCAGCTCGTCGGCCAAGCGGCTCTTGCCGACCCCGGCATCGCCGCTGAGCAGCAGCACCATCGCCCGGCGTCGATCGATGGCGTTGGTCACGGCATCGCCGAGCAGCGCCAGCTCGGCGTGACGTCCGACGAGCGGCACGCGCGGCGACCACGGCCGCTCGCCGGGTCGGGCAACCGGCTCGATCGCCAGGTGGGCGTCGACCGGCTGGTCGCGGCCCCGCACCAGCAACTTGCCGCGGGACTCGTAACGGATCGCGTCCTCGGTGGCATGTCGGGTGGGCTCACCCACCAACACCGAACCCGGATCTGCCGAGGTCTGAAGCCGGGCGGCGACGTTGACCACGTCGCCCATCGCCGTGTAGTCGCCGCCGGCCCGCAGGGCGCCAACCAACACCTCGCCCGTGTTCACCCCCACCCGCATGCGAACCTCGACCCCGGTCTCGGTGGCGTACTCCTCGAGGCTCGCCTGCATCCGGAGCGCGGCCCGCACAGCCCGTTCGGCGTCGTCCTCGTGGGCCACCGGCGCTCCGAACAAGGCGACGATCGCATCGCCCACGATCTTGTCCACCCGCCCACCGAAGCTGACGACATCGTGGACCAACCGTTCGAAGGCGCCGTCGACGAGGTGTTTGACCTGCTCGTGATCGAGCTGCTCGGACAGCCCGGTGAACCCGACCAGGTCGGCGAACAACACGCTGACCACCCGGCGCTCCTCGGTCGGAGCGCTGACCGACGCCCCACACGATGGACAGAAACGCGCTCCGGGTGGAACTTCGGTTCCACACGTCGGACACTGCACGGGCCCAGACTACGTTCGCACCGGCGTCGGCGTCGTTCCGGAACGTCGACCGTCCCTCGCGCCCGGTAGCGTGGCACCATGAGCTCTCCACCATCGGCCACCCCGCCGCCCGCCGCCGACGGCCCAGCGACGCCACCCGGTGCCACCGGCGGCGTTGCGACGGCCGGCGCACCCGCCGCCCACTCGCTCGGTGCGACCAAGGCGTACGGCTCCGGCGACACCGAGGTGCTCGCACTGAACGACGTGACCGTGGCCTTCCCCTCCGGACGCTTCACAGCGATCATGGGTCCGTCGGGCTCCGGCAAGTCCACCCTGATGCACTGCATGGCCGGCCTGGACACCCTGACCGCGGGGCAGGTGTTCATCGGCGACACCGACCTCTCGACGCTGTCGGACAAGCAGCGGACGCTGCTGCGTCGCGAACACGTGGGGTTCGTTTTTCAGGCGTTCAACCTGATCCCGACGCTCACCGCCTCGGAGAACATCACCCTGCCCCTCGACCTGGGCGGGACCAAGCCGGATCAGGGCTGGCTCGACACGGTGGTCAACACGGTCGGTCTGTCCGACCGGTTGTCCCATCGCCCCAGCGAGCTGTCCGGCGGCCAGCAGCAGCGGGTGGCGGTGGCGCGTGCGATGGCCACCAGACCCCAGATCATCTTCGCCGACGAGCCGACCGGCAACCTCGACTCGACCTCGGGGGCCGAGGTGCTCGGCTTCATGCGTTCGGCGGTCGACGACTACGGCCAGACCGTGGTGATGGTCACCCACGATCCGGTTGCCGCCGCCTATGCCCATCAGGTGATTTTTCTGGTCGACGGGCGGGTGGTCGGCGACCTGCAACGCCCCACCGCAGAGGCCGTGCTCGACCGGATGAAGGGTCTGGGCACCTGAGACCGGCCTGCGGCGCCCGACCGGACGGCGACGCTGCGGTGCCAGCTTGTGATCGACTGAATCGGCGCTCCTCCGGCGGCGTCTCCCGCCCCAAGCGATGATCCGGATCGCCCTCACCGGGCTGCGCGGGCAGCGGACCCGACTGGCGCTGTCGGCCCTTGCGGTCGTCCTGGGAGTGGCGTTCCTGTCGGGTGTGCAGCTCCTGGGCAACGCCCTGACCGACACCGCCAAGGGGTTGATCTCCTCGACACTCGAGGGCACCGACGCCGTTGTTCGTTCAACCTCGGTGCAGACGTCGGCCTTCGCCGAGGTGCGACAGACCGTGCCCGCCGGACTCGTCGATGCGGTCGGCGACGTCGATGGCGTGGCAGGGGCGTCCGGCGTCGTGCAGGGCTTCGCCCGGATCATCGGCGCTACCGGTGAACCGGTCGACTCAGGCCTCATTCCCACGTTGGTCACCAACTGGGTGACCGACCCCGCCCTGACCCAAGGGGCGATCATCGAGGGTCGCGCCCCCGAAAGCCGACAGGAGGTTGTGCTCGATCCGCGCACCGCCACCGATGAGTCGATCGCACTGGGCGACACGACGGCCCTCCAGGGGGCGGTCGGGCTGCGCAGCTACACGGTCGTCGGCATCGGCGGGCTGGGCTCGACCGGCGAGGACAACATCGGCGTCCGGGTCGTCTTTCTCACCTCCGAAGAGGCGATGGAGTTGACCGGTGCCGAAGGCCAGTTCGCATTCCTCACCTTGCGGGCCGAGCCGGACATCGATCAGCAGGTGCTCACCGACCGGGTGAACGCGACGCTGCCGATCGGGTTCGAAGCGGTCACCGGCGAGCGCTACGTCGCCGACACCCAGGATCAGGCCGGCGGAGCGCTCGGCCTACTCACCCAGCTGATGGCGGTGTTCGGTTACGTGGGACTCCTGGTTGGCGGCATCATCATCGCCAATACGTTCTCGATCCTGATCACCCAGCGCACCCGCGAGCTGGCGCTGATGCGAGCATGCGGCGCCAGCCGCGCCCAGGTCCTCGGCGGCATCATGATCGAGGCGAGCGCTGTCGGAACCCTCGGGTCGCTGCTCGGGTTGGGGGTCGGCTTTCTGGGTGTTGTCTCGTTGCTGGCGCTGCTGGGAAATGTGATCACGCTGCCCGATGTGATCCCGACGCTGACGCCACTCCTCGTGCTCGGCAGCGTGACGGTCGGCGTGGTCACCACCGTGATCGCCTCGCTGGTGCCCGGCTGGCGGGCCACCCGCATCTCACCGGTGGCGGCGATGGGCGAGGTGGCCGAAGACCGCGGCCGAGGCTCCCTCCCCCGAAGGATGATCGGTGCGGCCTTGGCAGTGGGCGGCATCGGCGCCGGGCTGATCGCCCTTGCGGTGATCGATGCCAGCGCCCGGTTGACCCTGATCGGGGGCGACCCGGTGTCGGGTACGGCCGCAACGTCGGTCAGCCTGAGGACCGTCGTGTTCTCGGTCAGCGCCGCCATCACGTTGGTGTCGTTTCTCATCGTCGGTCCGCTGGTGATCGGACCGGTCGGGAGGGTGGTCGGTGCCCCGTTACGCCTGCGCGGGGGGCCGGTCGGCCAAATGGCCGCTGAGAACGCTCGGCGCAATCCCAGCCGCACCACCGCCACCGCGGCAGCCTTGGCCATCGGCGTGGCGATCGCCACCGCGCTGGCCGTCTTCGTCGCCTCACTGGTCGGCAGCGTCAAGGGCGGCTTCGAGGACCAACTGCGGGGCCAGATCGTCGTGTCGTCCGGGCTGAGCGGCACGACCGCGGGCGGACTCCCCGGCGACGTGCTGGGCGACGTCGAGGCGACCGAGGGCATCGACACCCTGGCCCGGGTTCGCTTCATTCCTGCAACCGTCACCGGCGCCGACGGCAACCCCACCGGCGGTTCCTCGGTGTCGGGGATCGACCCTGGCCCGTTCTTTTCGCTGGTCGACGTCCCGCTCATCGGTGGGGACCCGTCCAGCCTCGTACCTGGATCCGTCGCGGTCGACGCCGACACCGCCCGGGCCAACGGCTGGACGGTCGGCGACTCGATCACGGTGTTCTACCCGCAGCTCGGTTCGGTCGGCTATCCGATCTCGCTGCTGTTCGAAGGCCCGATCGGGACCGCCAGCTTTCTGATGCCGATGAGCAACCTCGACGACGTGACCGCCGTCGCGTTCCGTCAGGACGCGCTGTACTACATCTCGGTCACCCCGGGCGTCGAACCATCAGTGGTCGTCGATCGCATCGATGACGTGCTGAGGCAGGTGGCGCCGGCGGCGAAGGCACAAGAGGTTCCCGACTGGCTCGACGACACGGTCGCCACCTTCGCGCTGGCGCTCAACCTGGTGTACGTGATGTTGGGGTTCACGATCCTGTTGTCGCTCTTCGGGATCGTCAACACCCTGTATCTCTCGATCCACGAACGCACCCGCGAGCTGGGTCTGCTGCGATCGGTTGGCGCCACCCGAACCCAGGTTCACCGGCTGGTGCTGGCCGAGTCGGTCATCATGGCCGGCATCGGCACGCTCGTCGGGGGTGCGCTCGGGGTGTGGTTCGGAGCCGGCCTGTTCACCGTGTTGTCGGGCAACATCGCCGCCGCCACGATCCACCTGCCGTGGCTCCAGCTGATCGTGCTGGCCGCCGGTGGTGCGCTGGCCGGTGTGGCAGCCGGGTGGTGGCCGGCGCGTCGGGCGGCTCGGCAACCGATCCTCGACGCGGTCGGATATGAGTAGACCCGGAGGGCGCCAGACGGCCGGAAGCGCCGCGGCCCGGAGCGAGTGGCGAGCTTCGGGCGGTTCCCGGCATCGGCACCTGGTAGACCGCTGGACATGATCGACCCGGCAAACGTCCCCCCCGAGGCGCTGGAGTTTCTCGGCGACTACCACCTGGCGACGCTCACCACGCTGTTGCCCAACGGCTCGTTCCACTCGGTGCCGGTCGGCTTCACCTGGGATGACGAGCTTGGCCTGGCCCGGGTGATCACGTTCGCCCCCTCCCGCAAAGCGCGCAACCTGGCCGAAGGCGGGCGGGCCTCGGTCTGTCAGGTGGACGGCGGACGCTATCTGTCTCTTGAGGGCCCGGCGGTCGTCACCTCCGAACCCGACCGGGTGGCCGAAGGGGTCCGCCGGTACGCCGAGCGTTATCGCCAGCCCAAGGAGCGCGATGATCGCGTCGTCATCGAGATATCCGTCGAACACATCCGCGGCCGGTATTGAGTTGAGGTACGGCCACGACCGGTACCACACCTTGCACTCACTGCGGAGGGACGCCGAAGATACACGGCCGAGCCGAACCCTTCGAATGGGGGCGGCCAGCGGAGGAACCTGAGGAGGCAGCCTTGGCGCAACGACGACCCGCAGAGACCCACTGGCAGATGAACCCGGTCAGCCGGGCGATCTTCGACCGCATGGAGGCTGCCGCCGACGAGGCACTCACACCGCTTCGCCGCAACGGCCTCACCGTGGTTGAGGTGGGTTGCGGTCAGCAGACCAACGTGGTGTTCGAGGGGGCCACCCGTGTGATCGGCGTGGACGTCGACCAGCCGGCACTCGTGGCCAACACGACGGTGACCGATCCGGTCATACTCAGCGCCAACGAGTTGGAGTTGGCACCGGAATCGGTCGACGCGATCAGCTCGATCTTCACGCTGGAACACGTCGAGGAGCCCGACGTCGTGTTCGGCATGCTCGCACGGGCGCTCCGCCCGGGCGGCGTTTTGGTGATCGCAGTTCCACAGGTGCGCTCACCCAAGGCGATCATCACCAAGTTCACACCCCAGTCCTTCCACGAGTGGTTCTATCGCCGTGCGCTCGGCCGGGATCCCGGCGCCCACGGCACACCCTTCGACACCGTGCTCGACCCCGCAATCGCTCCGGAGCGCCTGCGACGCCTCGCAACGGCCCTCGGCCTCGACGTGATCGCCGAGGAATCCTTCGAGGACAACAAGCAGCGCCAGGTGCGCACCAAGGTCCACCTGAACGGGCGGGCGTGGGCAGCGACGCGTGCCATCAGCCGTGCGCTCCTTCGCCACGACGCCGCCGATACCGACTACATCGCCGTCTACCGTCGCTCCGACCGTGCGCCGTCCGGCCCGGTCGTCGACCTGCTCCAGTCGACCGATCCGGTCGACGCCGGGTAGTCGGGAGCCCAAAGCGCGCCCAGCCGGCACTCCGCACTCCCGACTTCGGAAGAGGGTTGGTAGTCGGGAGCCCAAAGCGCGCCCAGCCGGCACTCCGCACTCCCGACTTCAGGTCAGGCGACCGCGACGCCGACCTTGTCGAACAGACCGAGGGTGCGCTCGCCATCCTCGGCGATCACCGGGGCGGTCGCGTCGGCAACCACCGTCGTTTCGAACCCGAGCGACTTGGCATCGAGTGCGGTGGCCTTGACGCAGACGTCCAGTGCCAGCCCGACGACGACGACCCGCTCGATATCTCGCTCCCCGAGCAGGTCACCCATGCCCGTCGGCGATGTCGCCCCGGTCTCGGGATCGGCCATCGTGAAGCCGGAGTAGCCGTCCTCACCCCCGGTTCCCTTGCGCACCACCGGGCCGTCCACCACCAGGTCGGGGTGGAACTGCGCACCCCAGGTGTCGCGCACGCAGTGCACCGGCCACGTCCCCCCGTCGGTGTCGAAGTGAGGGGTGGCGGGCGGGTGCCAGTCCTGGGCATACACAACAAATGCGCCGGCGGCGGATGCTGCGGCGATCTCCTCGTTGGTCCGTTGGACCACTCGGGGCCCACCCTCGACAAACAACGAGCCCTCGGCATCGGCAAAGTCGTTCTGCACGTCGACAACGACGAGCGCCGTGTGGACGTCGTACCGGGGAACGGCGGCCCCATCGACCGGCTCGTCGAGCGGTGGCGCACCCTGATCGGCAATCAGGTCACCGAGCGCGTCGTCGGGATTGGTCATGTTGAAGATCTGGCCCATGAGGGGAAGGTACCCCCACCGTCGCCCCGACGGGGAGCGTCCCCCCGTAGCTTGGTTCTCATGGCACCTCAGCGCCCGGGCCCCCAGCTCACCGACGGCATCTTGTCGACCGACTTCTACCAACTCACCATGGCCCAGCTGTACTTTCGCGCCGGGTTGGCCGATCGTCCAGCTCGCTTCGAGCACTTCTTTCGGAGTTACCCGGACTACGGCCGCCACCAGGCCGGGTACTGCGTAGCGGCCGGGTTGGCCCCCTTCGTGCGCTGGATGAACTCGGTGCGCCCGACCGGCGCCGACCTCGACGCGCTGGCCGGGCATCGCAGCACGAGCGGCGGTCCACTCTTCGGCGACGACTTTCTCGGTTGGTTCGCCGACCTGGACTTTTCGGCACTCACCGTGGACGCCGTGCCCGAAGGCCGAGTGGTCCACCCCAACACGCCGATCACCGTCGTCGAGGGCCCGTTAGCTGCCGCCCAACTCCTCGAGAGCCCGCTGCTGAACCGGCTGAACTTCCCCACCCTGATCGCCACCAAGGCGTCGCGGGTGACCGAGGCGGCGCTGGGGCGTCCCGTGCTCGAGTTCGGCATGCGACGTGCCGCCGAACGCGGTGCGGATGCCGCCACACGCGCCGCCCTGGTCGGCGGCGCCAACTCCACCTCGAACACCGCCGCCGGGTACGCCGCCGGGATTGACCCCTCCGGCACCCACGCCCATTCGATGATCCAGGCCTACCTGGCCCTCGGCGAGGGCGAGCGGGCCGCCTTCCAGGCCTACTCTGACGTCTACCCGGACGACTGCTTGTTGCTGGTCGACACGGTCGACACGCTGAACAGCGGCGTACCCAATGCCATCGCCGTCTTCGAGCAGCTCCGGCGGCGGGGGCACCGGCCGGTGGGCATCCGCCTCGACTCGGGCGACCTGGCCTATCTGGCCATTCAGGCGGCCCGCCAGCTGGACGAGGCCGGGTTCGAGGACACGACGATCGTATTGTCGAGCCGCCTCGACGAGCTGACGATGTGGCAGATCACCCACCAGATCCAGGAGGAGGCCTCCCAGGAGGGTCTCCGGGCGTCCGCCGTGATCGACCGCCTGGTGTTCGGGGTCGGATCGCGACTGACCACCAGCGACGGGTCCCCCAGCCTCGATGGTGTGTACAAGCTGGTCGCCCTGCAACGCGACGGTGCCTGGCAGCCGGCGATCAAACGCTCCGACACCCCCGAGAAGGTGCTCAACCCCGGGAAGAAGCGCCTGTGGCGGGTGACCGACCGACGGGGTATGGCCACGGCCGACGTGCTGTCGACCGTGGACGAGACCCTCAAGCCGGGGCGGGACGTTGAGCTGCACCACCACTCCCGTCCGGATGTCGGCCGTGTGCTGAGCGCTACGGACTGGGAGCAGGCCGAGGAGCTGACCGTTCGGGTGGTCGACGGCGGGCGCATCGTCTCCGATGGCGGCCAGGAGGCCCTCGACGACCTCGACGAGATCGGCGCCCGGCGGGTGGCCGATGTGGCCGCACTCGGCCCGGGGGTGAGGCGATTGGTCAACCCTCACACGTACCATGTGTCGATCACCGACGCGGTGTGGAAGCTGAAGCAGTCCCTGCTCGCCGACCTGGGGTGACCCCAAGCTCCGGGGGGCGATGGCCCATTACCGAGGTGCGGTCTCGGCTCCCGGCCCCGCCTCCGACCCACCGGGCGAACCCGATGCCCCCCAGCCGGTCGTGATACCGAGCAGTTCCTCGACGGCGGCGATGCCACCGGCCAGCTCGACGGTGAGCTTGGCCCGCAGATCGCCGTCCATCGGATCGGACGGCGCTTCGTTGCGGGGCGTTACGTCGGCCACCATGTGTCGGGGCAGGCCCAAACGGTCGGTGATTTGATCGACGGTCGCCTGTGGATCGGCGTAGAACGTCTCGGCGGTCACGACCAGCATCCGATCCCGACCAAACGCATCGAACCACCGCCGCAGCATCGGCGCATAGCGGCCCTGGTCGACATAGCTCTGATGGCGGTGCGGGAACGATGCGTAGGTCGGGTCGGCCAGAATGCGGGCCTCCTCCCCGGGGGTGCGCTCGGCCTCGGCCTCGATCGCCGCGGCGAAGTTCAGCGTCTCGGTGTGGCGACGGCGTTCCTTCCAGTGCGAGAACGCCCGGTCGACCGGATTGCGCAAAACTGCGACCACCAGTGCGTCGGGCGCCACCGCAGCCGCCCGCTGGGGAGCGAGCGGATGGTAGAGGTCGTACGGCGACGATTCGCCGGCGACCGGGTGATAGCCCAACCTTGCCCCGACCCGGGCGCGGGTGCGCTCGTGGGCGAAATGCGAGCGCCACCACCGCTCCCCGCGGTGCCACTCATCGGACAGGAAATAGGTGCCCTTGGAGTTGGGCGTGGGGAACTGGGCGAGCAGGCCGGGATGCTGAGACAGGTAGTGCCACAGCGAGGTGGTCCCGCCCCGTTTGGCACCGATGATCAACAGTTCGGGCGGCGGGCGCCTGGACGCTGTGGCGACGCCGTAGCTGCGCAGGGCCGCTTTGGCGCCGTCGGCGAGCCGGTCGCCGAAGCGATGGCCGCGGAGGCGCTCTCGCAACGACCGTGTGATGGCCGGCTGGTCAGTCAAGGTCGCGCCTCCGGAACTCCGCAGGACGTTCCTGGACGCGGGGAGACGCGGGGGCGATCGCCGGCCCGTTTCGGTGCGTCGATCTCCTGGTGCGGCGCTCGCCGTCGAGGCGCTCCCAGCGGTCCCGCTGCACCAGCCCGGCGGCAACCCCGACGATCGGCAGCTGCGGGAGCAGCCCGTAGAACCCGAACTGCAGCACGAAGATGAGGAAGACCACCGCCGACCACACCTCCACCTCTCGTCGCGTTCGCAGCGCGATGTTTGCCGTCCGCACCATCCAGACCAAAAACAGTGCGAGGGCGATGAACCCGTGGTTGTACATGATCCACCAGACCAGCCCGTGGGTACCGACCGGCGGGGTGTTCTCCCGGGGGGTCGGCGCACCCCACCCGGTCAGGGGCGACTCCAGAGCGCCGCCCCAAGCGTCCTCATACAGGGCTCCCCGGGACTCGTTGCTCGCCGTGGCGGTCTCGATTTTGGTGAGCGCCAAGGCGCCCAGCGGTGTCACCACCAGCGTCACCGCTGCCACCACGGTGACCGTGGCGGCCACCTTCAGGCCGGTCCAGTCGCCGCTGACCGCTCGCCGAACCGCCCAGTAGACCAGCATGAGGACGATCGACATCCACAGGCCACGGTTGAACGACAGCACCATCGGGACCGAGGCCAAGGCCAACATCACGTGTCCGAACCGCCGGCGTCGGGGCACCGACGAACGGACGAAGGCCGAAAAGAAGAACGGCAGCGTCAACCCGACGGTCGAACCCCAGCCGTTGGCGTAGGCCATCGGCGCCGAAGGGCGGGCCAACGTGTACCCGAGATAGTTGGTCACCTCGGCGAGGCGCAGGCTGCTGACCGAGTCGATGAAGCCGGCGCGGCCGATCCCAGTGGGCAGCACGAGCTGCAACACGCTGGGGGCCTCGAAGGTTCCGGCGACGAGGACGAGGTACCCGAAGGCGATGAGACCGACGAAGAGGAGGCCCATCCAGCGGTGAACCACCTCGGTGGGCAGCCGCTGCCGGGGCACGTTGGCAAACCACACCAAACAGCACCACATCGAGGCCATGATCGCCCACCGATACCCAAACAGCACCAGCCCCTCGACGTTCTTCAGGTGGATGCCCGATGCCCCGACCATGACCAGGAAACCGGCGAGGGCAATCGCGCCGGTGGGCATCCGGAACCGACTTGGGCGGGCGACGATCACCAGTCCGAAGCTCACCACCGGCAGAATCCACACATACGGGTACAGCCCGAGCACCCACAGGACGGGGAGCCCGTAGGCCCAGATCGACACCGGCCAGCCGACCGCCAGGTACCTGCGAGCACCTTGCAGGGGCGCCGAACGATCAGCGAATCGACCGCGCTGGGTTCGGGCATCAGCGGATCGACGACGTGGTGTGCCGCCATTGACCAGCTCGGCCTCGAGCGGGCGGGTGCCCTGGACTGCACCGACACCGCCCGTGTCCGTCGTGGCGACGTCATCGACAACCGGTGGGCTGGTCATGTCAGCATCGCTTCGAGCGCGCGGGAAAGGTTGGCGGCTCCCGGGCTGATGCCGCTGGTCAGCGGCGGTACGGCGAACAACCCGGGTTGCGCCAGCAGCTGGTCGAGATGGGCGCGCAGTTCGGCCTCGCTCGTCGCCGTCCGGACCATGCCGCGCTCGCTGAGCAGAGCGGCGAAGGCCACTTGATGGTCATCGACCGCCTCGTCCAGCCCACCCCGACGGGGGACGACCACCGGTTGGACCCCAGCCCGCAAGGCGTCGATCACCGTCCCCGGCCCCGCCCCGCAGACGACGGCATCCGCCTCGTTGATCAGCGCGAGCAGCTCGGCCGAGCCGAGTGCCCCATCGATCCGCTTGGCCGCACCACCCGGATCGCGAGCGGTGCCGAGCTGGATCACCATCCGGGCATCGGTGGCGTGGTCGTCGGCCCACCGCGCCGCCCAAGCGACCAGACGATCGAAGGAATGGAAGTCCGTCCCGACCGTGACGACGATCAGCGGCGCCCCCGGAGCGGACGACACCGTGCCCGGCGCCCCGACCTCGCCGGCGCACTCGTCCACCTCGTTGGCGGGTACAACCGCATCATCAAGCGAATCGGGCCAGATCGTGCCCATCACCTTCGCGTTGGGATACAGCGAGGCCTGCTCCGGCCATTGCACCCACATCGCGTCGGTGAACCTTCGCACCAGCCGACCTGTCACCGTGGCCGAGTCGATCCGGTCGTACACCTCGAGGTAGGCGGTACGGGCCCCGAGCAGGCGACCCAACCAGAAGAAGGGGACGGCAACCCCGGCCCCGGTCGACACGATCAGGTCGGGTCGCAGCCGACGCAACTCCGACCAGGCGAGGCCCAGGTTTCGCACCAGGTTGCGAAGGTTGCGCGTCGTCGGCCGATACGCCCAGGTGACCTCCTCGCCAACGAGCCGAGAGGTCACGTCCGGGACATCGAAGCTGACCCACACCCGCCGGTGGGCCCCCCAAAAATCCTTCAGCTCCAGTAGATGCGACAGGTGACCGCCCGAGGACGCCACCAGCATGACCAGCGGGTCATCCCCGATCGCTCGGCGAGCTCCAAACCACTTCGCCACCTCGATCAGCCACCGATCCGACGATGGTTCATCGCAGGACCACCACACCGGCGAGGTGAGCATCGACCAAGCGAAGTCCTTCCAGCGTCGCCGCCAGCGCGTTGCGATCGGTCAACCTCAGCTCGGCAGCGACCAGCACCCCATCGGCCTGCGGAGCCAGCGCAAGCGCGTCGGCAAACTCCGTCGCCGAGGGGGCGATCATCACGACCTCGTCGAAGTGCACACGATCGGGGTCGGCCAGCGCTTTCTTGAGCGACGAGAACCGGTGCAACCCCTCCCTGGCCTCGTCTCGAGACCCGACCGGCAAGAGCGAAAGGCCCGGACAACCCGGGATTTCGAGCACGGCATCCTCGATCTTGACCGACTCGGCCAGCACTTCGCCCAGACCGGGCCCGGGGGGCACAGAAAAATAGGCGTCCAAGGTGTCGTCCCGCGGGTTGGACCAGATGAGCAGGGTACGGGCGCCCTCGCGCCCCAGCGCAACCGACAGGTTGGCGGCCACCTCCTCGGCCAGGTTGGCTCCGGCGGACGTGACCAGAAGATATCGAGGCCAAGGGCCTGGCCCGCCATCGAGGCGAAGTGCCAGGCGGCGATAGTTTTCCGCCTCTGGGCTGCCGACCTGGCTGATCTCTCCCGGGGAGCGACCGCGATGTGACCGGCCGAGCCAAGCCCGCGGTCCGCCGGCACCACCGTTCTGGTCGGCGATCATGTCGATCGGCGACGGGTGGACCACCTGTTGCAGGTCCTGAGCGCTTCGGAGCTTGGGGTCGACGGAGTCGTAGACGAGGGCGACGAGAAACCCGAGGATCGTCGCAACAGCGACCGCCCCGATCAGCACCACCCCTGCGGTCACGGCGCCGCTGGCATCCGGCAGCGAGGCGGGCGTGACCACGTAACCCGGCGTCACGTCCAGCGCCTCCCATGCGGACAGGTCGGCCAGTGTCTTGCTCTGCTGTGCAAGTTGTGAGGTCAGCCGGGCGTTGAGCACGGACCCGGTCCCTTGACCCCCTTGGGGGTCGATCCCCTCGAGTTGTTCGGTTGTGTTCTCGATCAGCTTGTCGAGGTTGCTGCGCTGTTCGTCGAGGGCGTCGACCTTCTCGGCCTTACGAGACTCCTCCTGATCCGTTCGTACGTCGAGATAGCTGTCGACCAGTGCCTGGGCACCGGCCTGGGCACGTGCCGGCTTGTCACTCTGATAGGTCACGTCCAGCGTCAAACTGTCGGGAACCACCTCGACCGTCGAGGCATCCCGCAGCCCGCTCATGGTCGTCCCGTCGTCCAGCTCGTTGGCCGCCCGCCGCGTCACCTCGTCCGAGCGAAGGATGCTCTTCTGGGTGGCTGTCAGCGTGGCCGCCGTGACGGCTCCCCCACCGACGGCTTCCGGGCTGTCGCTCACCTGTCTGAGCACCAGGCGTGCCGTCGATTCGTAGCTGGGTTGAGCCAAGGCAAGGTAGGCGCCTCCGGCCACAGCACCGAGCACCGCTGCGAGCACGATGATCCAAAGCCGTCTCCGGACCACACTCAGGTAGTCCGCCAGCGTCATGGTTTCGTCACCGTCCATCGGTGCCTCCCGGCATTGTGGGGAATTGGCGACGAGAATCGTCGCTCAGGTCGAGTAGCGGGGCACTGCCCGCGCTGCCGGCGGGGTGTTCCGCTCGTCCGGCGATGTTGGCCGCCGGCCCGACCGGACTCAGTTGAGCAGGGTCAGCCATCAGATCGTCCAGCCCGGTCTCGCTTCGGAAGCGCCACATGCCGGCCCCAAACGCACCGAGACCGACGAGAGTGGCCAGGAACAGGCCGGTCGGCGTGGCGCCCGCGACCACCCGGAAGAACGCGGCCGGCACACCGACCGTCACCGTGGCGATGCCAGCGGCCCACAGGGCGGTTCTGCTGACCATGTCGACCTGCATCTGCCGGTGGGCCTGCGAAGCCGGCAAGGCGGCGGACAGGACGAGCGTCAACGCCCAGACGACGCCGGCGCCGGTGATCCCCAGCCACGGGATCAACAACAGGTTGCCGACGACGTTGAACGTCACGGCGGCCGCCGCGTTGCCCATCGCTTGCGAGCTGCGACCCCCCATCAGAATCACCGAGGCGGCCGGACCGAACAGCGAGAACACCATCAGCCCGAGCGACAAGGCGAGCAGCGCCCCCTCGGCGGCGAGCACCTGCTCGCCGAAGACGCCGAGCAGCACCGGGGCGAACGCGATCACGAGCAGGTACATCGGCCAGGTGATCGCCGTCTGCCATCCGGCGGCGGTCCGCACCAGGTGGGAGGTGGCCCGATAACGATGCCGCGTCATCAGACCGGACACCCTGGGGCCGACCACCTGCATGAGCGCCTCCCCGACGAACGCGCCGATGAGGACATAGCGGGTGCCCGATGCGTAGATGCCCGCAGCGCTGGTCGAGATGAGCGCGCTGACCAGCAGCGTGTCGATCCAGGCGATCGACACCTCGAACGTTTGTCCGGCGGCGCGCGGTGCGCTGAAGGCCCAGAAGGAACGGGTGGTCGCCAACCACGCCGCACGATCGAGGCGCTGGGCGCCCAGGTGCGCCGACGTTCCCGGGGTCGCCGACGCGGCGCCATGCTCCTCCGGAACGATCGGCGTTTGGCAGGCCCGTTGCATCAGGCGTCGGGTGACGATAACCGCTGGGACGAGGGCAACCAGGTTGGTCGCCGCCCAGGCCCGGGCCACCGCAACCACGTCGCCACCCAGACGGGTGGTGACCAGGACGACGATCGGCAATAGCGCCGCCCGGCCGATCTTCTCGATCGCCGCCTGGGGCCACATCACGTCATAGCCACGCGTCGCCGACACCAGAACGGTCTCGAACACAGCAAAGGGAAGAAACGGTGCCAGCGCGGCAAGGACCTTGGACAGTTGCCCCACCGTCTCGCCGTCGGCGAACAGTTGGGCAATGCTGTCCGAATGGGTGCCGAGCACCCAGGCGAAGCACACGCTGATCACAGTGACCGGAACGAGGCCAACCCACATCGTGGGGGCGATCAGGTCGGGCGTGCGCTCGGCCCGAAGGCGCGAGACCCACCGGATGAGGCCGGTGGCGGCGCCCAGTTCGGCCACCCGAGCCAGGATGTTGAATGCGGCGATCGCCACGAGGGCGACGCCGGCGGCGGTGATGCCGAGCTCGCGGTTGAGCACCCAGAGCAGCGCGAAGTTGGAGGCGCCGTACACGAGCGCTCCGACGAGGTTGAGTGCGCCCCCTCGGGCGACGCCGCCGAGGTGGTTTTGGTCGGATGAGGCCTCGTCCGGTTCTGCGCTACCCGAGCGCGCTGTGGCGTCGCCCTGCGGGACCTCGCTCATCGCAGCGGATCCGCTCGTCTGGAGCGGGCGACCAACGCCTCACACAGGGCGGGGAGGTCGTCCAACAGCCGTTCGGCACCGGGCGCCCCCAATCGGGAGGCATTCACCGAACGAGCCGCCAGCTCCAACACATGGGCGGCGGCGATCACCGGATCGGTCTCGCGGCCGACCCCCAACGAGTCCAGGTGGTGTGCACCGTGAAGGCACGCTGCGTCGAGCGCTGCCACCACGCCGGCCCCTTCGACGATCCGGGCCTGTTGGTAGTACCAGTGATACGCGTCGAGGCCGACGGGACGGTCGGCCCCCGAGTACTCCCAGTCCCAGACCCACAGTTGGCTGACGGTACGGGCGACGTTCCACGGCACCCAGTCACCGTGCCATCGACCGAGCAGCACGGCGCTCGCTCCGAGTTGGTCGCTCGCCATCGCCCAGGCGTCCGCGAAGAGCGTGTGCGCCCAACTTGGCACCCCGCCGGGGTCATCGACGAGCCGATCGGCCCAAGCGGCTCCGCCGGAGGAACCGAACGCCGCCATCCGCACGGGTCCGTCCAGGCCGGCCACGTCGGCCAACGCCTGCGGAAACGGTCCGTCGTCCTCGGTCACGCGGGCCACGTCGGACGGCATCGGGGCGGTCACCGACACCACGGTGTTGCGCCAACTGAAGCGGTCGATCGCCAAGGGGCTGACAAAACTGCGATCCGGGAGACCCGCCAGCTGAGTGACGGCGTCGGCCTCGGCCGTCACCTGCGTTCGGGTCAGGTCGGTCCACCCCACCTTGGCGTAGCCCACCGGGCTTCCGGCCCGGTCGAACAGCTGAAGCGTTGGAGTCCAGAACGGGTCGACCACTCGCGGCGACGTGGCCGCGCAGAGCTCGTCGTATCCGAGACGGCGAGCGAGCTCGTCGACCAGCGAAGCCCGGGGGTCGCCCTCGGACGCTGCGAACCGGCCGGATGGAGTGCCGCTGGTCATCGGGGTGCCCCGCATCCGCTGCACGAGGCCGAACCGCAGGCCCCAACCGACCGCAGCGCGACGACGGGCGATCGACGGGGGACGGAGCCCGTTGTAGGCCAGGCAGCTGGCGACCGCCGCCTTCCGGTGGGTCACCGGCACGTAGAACTTGGGGTTGGTGGCGTTGGGAAGCGCGAGGTGGGTCACCGCATCGCCCGCGGCTGCCCGTCGAAGGCCGAGCAGTTCGCCGAGCACGGCCACCGCCTCGTCCACATCCGCCGCATCGGCGGAAGGGGATGGTTCGGTCCGGACCGCGAACGAACGCCTGCCGGCTGCAAGGTTGCCGGTCATATGCCCCGCCCTCGACGGTTGAGCGCCGCCACCACGCGGTCGGGCGGCAACAGGCGGGCGCACACGCCGAGCGCCAAGTAGGCCCGGGGCTGACGCCAGTCGGCCCTGAGGGTGTCACCGATGAGCGAGCGGGCCCGCGGGTCACGCACCGCAGCGGCGGCGAAGGCTCGCTGGCCGAGCACCCTGGAGTGGCCTCGAGGGTGCTCGACAAACTCGGGAAACGCATCCAGCAGGTAGCCCAGTGCGCTGTCGATCGTCCTCCAGCGCTCTGCGAAGGAAGAATGTCCGCCCCAACCAATACGCACCAGCGCAGCTCGGCTGGTCGGCAACGGGTGGCGGCGAGCCGCCCGGAGCACGAACTCGTAATCCTCGGCGTAGCCGCCGGGGATGTGCTCGTCGGCACCGCCCAGGCGGTTCGGGTCCAGAAACGCCTCACGCCGCACCATGGCGGTGACGAAGGCCACCTCCATCACACGATCATCGAGCAGATCACCCAAGCTGATCTCGTCGGTCTTCAGCGGCCGGGGAATGAGCTCGCCCCGATGGTCCACCTCAAGGCCGCACACCACGACGTCAGCGTCGGGTCGCTCCTCGAGCAGGGCCACCTGTGCCTCGGTCTTGCCGGGAAGCCAGGTGTCGTCATCGTCGCAAAAGCCCAGGTACTCGCCGGTCGCAGCCGCCGCACCGCAGTTGCGTCCGCCGGGCAGTCCCTTGCGGTGTGTGTTGGCCATCACGGTGACCGGCCGCTCGGCATCGTCGGAGTTCAGCGACTGATCCGGTGCGGTTCCGTCGAAGACGACCACGGTCTCGATCACCCCGTCGTATCGCTGTTCTCGCATGGAACGGATCGCCTGACGCAAGAGCACCGGACGGTCGACGGTGCAGATGACCGCCGAGACGGTCGGGCGGCGCAGGGCCAGCGGTGGGTCTGCGGGCTGCCCGTGAGCGTTGGTTTCCATCGTGCGGCCGCCTCTCAAACGTAGCGGCCTCACCTGTTCCGCCATGTCCATCCCGCTACGTGCTCACGACCGCTGTCCCGCCTAGGACGCCTTGATGATAGCCCAGCTTGTCGTCATTGTTTCTGTCGGAAGACCCGCACCGCCAGGCCACGAGTCATCGGTCACAAACCCCGGCGCACCCCCGCCGTCGGGTGGGACCTGACGACGACCTCAGCGGGCGCCGGCGGCCATCGCTACGGCAACCGAGGCGGCCACGTCGGTGGTCCGGTCGATGTCGGAGTCCTGATGGGCGAGCGACGGGAACATCACCTCGTAGGGTCCGGGTGCCAGGGCGATGCCGGCGTCCAACATGCCGTGGAAGAACTGCGGGTATCGACCGAGCGACACCGACGCCCGCGCCCCCTCAAAATCGAGCGGCAATTCCGGCCCGAAAAACAGGCCGACGAGCGGCCCGACCCGAGGCACCCGCGCCTCCACACCGGCGTCGGCAAACGCCCGGCGCAGCCCTTTGGCGAGGCGTTCCGCCGTCCGCTCGAGCTGCTGGTAGGCATCGACGGTCAACAGATCCAGCACTGCGAGCCCGGCGGCGGTGGCCAGCGGGTTACCGGACAGCGTACCGGCCTGGTACACCGGCCCGAGGGGGGAGATCTGAGCCATCAGCTCCGTTGACCCGCCGTAGGCGCCGACCGGCAGCCCGCCGCCGATCACCTTGCCGAAGCACCACAGGTCGGGATGGACCGACAGGAACTCGCTGGCGCCCCCTCGCGCCAGGCGGAACCCGCAGATCACCTCATCGAACAACAGCAGTGCACCGACCCGGTCGCACTCGGAGCGCAGGCCTTCCAGAAAGCCGGACCGGGGGGCGATCAGGCCCATGTTGGCGGCGACCGGCTCGACGATGACGACGGCGACGGACTCATCGAGCGTCGGTACGACGTTGTAGGGCACCACGATCGTGTCCGCCACCGCACCGGCGGTCACACCGGCCGAATCGGGCGTTGCGGTCTCGCCCAGGTCAAGGCCCTCGATAACACCCGACCCGGCGGATGCCAACAGCGCGTCCGAGTGGCCGTGATAGTTGCCGACGAACTTGACGATCTTGTCGCGGCCGGTGGCGCCTCTGGCCAGCCGGATCGCCGACATGGTCGCCTCGGTGCCCGACGAGACCAGCCGCACCTGCTCCATGCCGTCGATGCGATCGACCAGCGCTTCGGCCAGGTTCACTTCACCGGCGGTGGGCGCCCCAAAAGTCGTCCCCCGCTTGGCGGCGTTCTCGATGGCGGCGATCACCACGGGGTGAGCGTGGCCGAGGATCGAGGCCCCGTAGCTCTGCACGTAGTCGAGGAACACCGTTCCCTCGATGTCGGTGACGAAGGCGCCCTGGCCCTCGGCGATGAAGTTGGGGGTGCCACCCACCGATCGGAAGGCCCGCACCGGCGAGTTCACGCCGCCGGGCATCACCTTCAATCCGCGCGTGAACAGGTCGTGGTTGGTCGTCATCAGGCCTCCGGTTCTTCGACGCGGCTCAACGCTGGGCGAACAGCTCGGCCACGCGGCGGGCAAAATAGGTGAGGATGAAGTCGGCGCCGGCGCGTCGGATGGCCAGCAGTTGTTCAAGCGCTGCGGCGTTCAGGTCGAGCCAGCCCCGCTCGGCGGCGGCGTGCAGCGCGGCGTACTCGCCCGACACCTGATAAGCGGCGAGGGGCACGTCGACCTGGTCCCGGACTCGGGCGATCACGTCCAGGTAGGTGAGGGCGGGCTTCACCATCACCATGTCGGCACCCTCGGCGATATCGAGGCGGATCTCCTCGGCGGCCTCCCGGGCGTTGGCCGGGTCCTGTTGGTAGCCCCGCCGATCGCCACCGTCTGCGATCGTCACGTCGACCGCATCCCGGAAGGGGCCATAGAAGGCCGAGGCGTACTTGGCCGAGTAGGCCAGGATGGCGACATCGGTCGCTCCGTCGCCGTCGAGCGCCTCCCTGATGGCTCGGACCTGGCCGTCCATCATGCCGGACGGGGCGACGACGTCCACCCCGGCGGCGGCCTGGGCGCTGGCCACCCGACGGTACAGATCGACGGTGGCGTCGTTGTCCACCCGACCAGCTTGATCGACCACCCCACAGTGCCCATGGTCGGTGTATTCGTCGAGGCACAGGTCGGCCATCACCACCATCGAGTCACCCACCTCGGCCTTCAGGTCGGCGATCGCCAGCTGCACGATGCCGTCGGGATCCCATGCGCCCGAACCGGTGGCATCCTTGCGCTCGGGCACCCCGAACAGGATCAACCCGGGGACGCCCAACTCGGCCAGGGCCACCGCCTCAGCCCGCAGCGAATCCCGGGTGTGCTGAACCACTCCCGGCAGGCTTTCGATCGGCCAAGGGGCTTCGATGCCCTCCCGCACGAACAACGGTGCGACGAGATCGTCCACGCCCAGCCGGGCCTCGGCAACCAGGCGGCGCATCACCGGTGTGGTGCGCATCCGGCGAGGGCGGCGGCCGGCGAGGGCGGGCGAGTCAATGTCCACGCCGACCATGGTACCGCCGCCTTCCCGGTCGCCGCCTCGGCCGCCAACGGTGGCCGGCGTCAGCCTGGTGGGCGGTCGTAGTTGTCGTCGTGGACATGGCGAAAGGTGAGCGACACCCGGGGGCCCACCGGACGACGCGTCTTGGGCACGCAGTGCTGCCACCGGTGCTGGCAGGCGCCACCCATCACCAACAAATCACCATGGCCGGCGGTCAGCGTGACCGGCGCCGGCCCGGCTGCGATCGGACGAAGCCGGAAGCTGCGACGCTCGCCGAGCACGACGATGGCGATCGTGGGGTGACGCACCTCACGACGGTTGCGATCGGCGTGCCAGGCGACCGAGTCGTCACCGTCGCGATAGAAGTTGGCGCCCATCGAGATGAATCGGCGCTCGTAGCGACGCTCGAGCACATCCCAGGCGGAGCTCAGCGACGGGTGCGGCAGCTCATCGCTCAGCCCCCACCAAGCGGTCAGGCGGGGTTCGGCGACCATGCGGTCGTACATGCGCACCCGGCGCTGACGCCATCGCACGGTGTCCAGCAACTCGGCCAGCAGCTCGTCGGCGCCGCTCATCCGGCCGGGCGCCACTTCGACCCACGACGACTCGTCCAGCGCCCGCCGTTCACAGGATGCGAAGCCCAGGTCGACGGCCGGCGCACCGGTGTCGAACAACGTCAATTGGAGGGTTTGCCCCCCACTCACGAACATATGTTCGTACTCTACTCGTCCATGCCCTCCGTCGCAGCCGCATTTTCAGCGTTCTGCGATCTGATGCTCTTGGCGTGAACCGGGACGGTCACGACGACGGTGCGCGGGCGGGAGCGCAAGCGGCGGCTCAGCGCCAAGGCACTCTGGTTGTGCAACATGTTGTCCCACCAATGAGCCTCGACATAGTCCGGGATGATGACGGTGGTCACCCCGTTGTGGTCCCGCGACTCGATCTTCTCGATGTGGTTCAGCAGCGGGGCGGTCAGCTCCCGGTAGGGCGACGGGATCACCTCGAGTGGGAACCCCGGCCGACGCTTGTCCCACTCCCGTCGCACCCGCTCGGTGGCCACGGGATCAACCGACACGTGCACCGCATGGAGGTGGTCCGGCTTGAGCGAGCGGGCATAGGCCAGCGCATCGAGTGTGCCGCGATGGACACCACCCACCAACAACACGACCGAGTTTCCCCCCACGTCGGGGCGGTAGCCCACCGGGGGGCGCAGGTCCTCGCCCACCCGCCGGTAGTGCTCGGAAACCATCCGGAACCCGAGCACCACCATGGGGATCATCACCACCGGGACCCACGCGCCGATCGTGAACTTGGAGACGACGACGACCGCGAGCACCACGGCGGTCATGACCGCTCCCACCCCGTTGACGACGGCCTTGCGTTTCCAGTTGGGCTCCTCCAGCTTCAGGTGGTGGCGCACCATGCCGGTTTGGGAGAGGGTGAACCCGGTGAAGACGCCCACTGCGTACAGCGGGATGAGGGCCGAGGTGTCCCCCCGAAACACGATGAGCAGCGCGATGGCCAGCCCGGCCAGCATCAGGATGCCGTTGGAGAAGACCAACCGATCGCCGCGGCTGACGAACTGGCGAGGTAGGAACCCATCTCGGGCCACGATCGATGCCAGCCGCGGGAAGTCGGCGAACGCGGTGTTGGCGGCCAGCACCAGGATGGCGAACGTCGCGAACTGGAGGATGAGATACGGGGGGGTTCCGTTGCCGAACACCGCACGTCCCAGGATGGACAGCAGCGTCTCGTCGGGCGTGATCGTCGGCTGCAGGCGGTGGGCCAACAGCGCGGTGCCGAAGAACCCGACCCCGAGGATGACCCCCATCCAGGTGAGCGTGGTGGCGGCATTGCGCGACTCCGGCTTCTTGAACGCCGGCACCCCGTTGGAGATCGCCTCGACACCGGTCAACGCCACCGCCCCGGACGAGAACGCCCGCAGCAACAGAAAGGGCGTGAGCATCCCCAGCGTGGAGCCGTTGTCGGTCAACTCGGCAAGCGCACCCACGTTGGGTGGGAGCGGGGCGAGGTTGCCGGTGTAGGAGCGGATCAGGCCGGCAGCGATCAGCGCACCGAGGGCCAGCATGTACATGAACGTCGGCCCGGCGAAGAGCCGGCCCGACTCGCGCAATCCCCGAAGGTTGCCGACCGCTATCAGGGCGACGAACCCGACACAGATCTCGACGCGGAACGCAAACAACGCCGGGTAGGCCGAGGTGATGGCGGCGACGCCGGCCGACACCGAGACGGCAGCGGTGAGCACGTAGTCGACCAGCAGCGACGCTCCGGCGACGAGGGCCGGGGTGACACCCAGGTTCTCCCTGGACACCACATAGGAACCGCCGCCGTTGGGGTAAGCGTGGATCGTCTGGCGGTACGAGGAGATCACGACGACGAGCAACACGCACACGACGATGGCGATGGGGATGAGGTCCTCGAGGGCCGCCAGCGCCACGACCGGCACCAGCACCCGCAGGATCTCCTCCGAGGCATACGCGGTCGACGAGATCGCATCCGAGGCCAGCACCGCCAGCGCTGTCGGTTTGCCCAACCGTTCGCGGCTCTCTGCGAACGAGGGGATCGGGCGTCCGACGAGGCGCCGCTTCAGCTGAGCGTATGAACGAGGCATCGCGGTGCGACCTCAGGTTGTGAGAAGGATTAGCTCGCTGGTTCGAGGAGTCGATGGCCAGGGCGCTGAAAGGTCACCCTACGCCCGGCAGGGGCCCACCGGTCTGCCTATCCCCGTGGTTGCCGTGCGGTCAGCTCGCGGAACAACGCCACCTCAGCAGGGTCGTACGCGGTGCCGTCACCGTGCAGCAGGTCGTGAAACCAGGGTGCGCCCTCCGGGGTGGACCGAACCCAGGACGCCCACGGGAACCTGGTCTGGGTGCGGCCATCGACCAACCCCCAGCAGTAGGCGCTCACCCCGTGCCGTTGGAAGGTGGCCAGCTGGGACGCCGGCGACTTGGGCCGGGCGAGCCACTCGGTGCATACCAGCGGCCGACCCGACCGGGCCAGGCCCGCGATCGTCGCTTCGAGTGCGTCGTCGCCCACGTAGGCGTGAAAGGAGATGACGTCGGATCGCTCCAGCGCGATGCGAGCCACCCGCGAGGCCCGCTCGGGGTGCCGGTCGGGAAACAGGAACACCCCGACGGTGAGGGGCTGAGCAGGATCGACGGCGGCGGCCCAATCCCACACCTGGTCGAGCAGATCGGCGACCAACGCCGACTTACCCGCCGGGTCGCGTCCTGCCCAGGCCGGGTTGGGTGAATCAGGCTCGTTGAACAGGTCCCAGGCGATCACCCGATCGTCGTCGCCAAAGCGGCCCACCACCGCCTCGACGTAGGCCCGCAGAGATCGCCAGCGGCTCCGGTCGGCCAGCACGGTGGCCCCCGGCCCCTGCACCCAGGTGGAATTGTGCACGCCGGGGCGAGGGTGACGCTGCTCACCGGGCCGGGGATCGGGATCCCAGACGCCGTCGAAGAGCACGGGCATCACCGAAATGCCGTGACCGGCGGCCAGGTTGAGCACCCGATCGATGCGGTCAAGGAATGCGTCGCCCTCCAGCTCCCACATCAGGTCGTGGAGAAACAGGCGGATGCTGTTCATGCCCAGCGCTGCGGCCCATCCGAGCTCCCGGTCGATCGTGGCCGGATCGAAGGTGTCCAGCTGCCACAGCTCGAGCTGGTTGGAGGCGGTCGAGGGGGTGAAGTTGCAGCCGACCAGCCAACCGGCGCAATCCGCCCATGCCTGCGAACGCTCGACACCCCAGCGGGCACGGCTTCTCAGCCTGGGGTGGCGACCGATACCCCGGGTGCGCAACGCTGCCCCGACGAACCCACCGATCATGCCCAGGTGGTTACCCACGGACCCTCCCCGTGCCGTCGAGCCGGCCTATCTCGACGGGGAGTAGCCGGCCCGGTCGAGCGCCCAAGCCAGGTAGTGATCGGGCAGCTTGGCCAAACCCTCGGCGGTCGGGGAATCGAAGCCGGCGAGCAGGTCGGCCGCCCGCCCGTTCCAGTCCCGAGCGGCGTCAAGGGCCAACCGCACCCCGTCGGAGCGACGCACCAGCTCGTTGGCCTCGGCCACCGCGGCATCGTCGGTTCGCCGCTCGAGCAGTTCGGCCAAGCGCTCGCCCTCGGGACCGTCGAGCGCGTAGATCACGGGAAGCGTAAACACGCCCTCACCGATGTCGTTCCCGGCGGGCTTGCCCAACTTCTCGCTGCTCGCCACCACATCCAGAACGTCGTCGACGATCTGAAAAGCCATCCCAAAGCCCTCACCGAACGCAGCCAGAGCGTCGACCTCCATCAGGCTCATTCCGGCCGCCTGGGCGCCCACCGTGGCCGAGCAACGCATCAGCGCCGCGGTCTTCCCCCGGATCGACGCCTCGTAGTCGGCGACACTGCGGTGCGGATCGCCCTGACGGGCGACCTCGCGACCTTGGCCGGCCGCCAAGTCGGCGATGGTCCGGGCCAGGCTGTGGGCCACCTCCTTCGACACCGACGCCGCCTGGATGCCGGCGACAGCCAGCAGATAATCGCCCACCAGGATCGCCCAGTTCAGCCCCTCGCGGGCATTCACCGTCTCAACGCCCCGACGGGTTTTGGCATGGTCCATCAGGTCGTCGTGCACCAACGAGCCCACCTGCACCAATTCGACCGCAACACCGGCAGCGGTGACGTGATCGTTGGCGGGAGCGCCGCCCACCGCAGCCGCAGCGATCGTCAACGTCGGCCGCAGCCGCTTGCCGCCGCCGGTCACCACCCGAATGCCCGGCTCGACCAGCTCGTCGAGGGTCCCGTCCCGGCGAAGCACGTCGACCATCGTCGACTCGAGCGCATCGAGATCGGCGACCAGCGACGGCAGGGCCAGCAGCTCAGACAGCTCGTCAAGGTCCATGGGTCAGGAGCCTACGGTTGTTGCCGGGCGGCTCCCAGACCGCACCCAACCGTGTTCACAGCCAAGCGAGCGCTGCCGGTGTTCACGGCGACGCCGCACGTTGCTCGCTCACTCGGTGACCGCGGCACCCATCCGACGGCGGCGCGATTGGTACTCGGCCACCGCCGAGTACAGATGCCAGGCGCGGAAGTCGGGCCAGAGCGTTTCGGTGAACACGAACTCGGCGTAGCTGGCCTGCCACAGCAAGAAGTTGGACAGGCGGTGCTCGGCCGACGTCCGCACGACCAGGTCCACGTCCGGCATCTCGGGAAGATAGAGGCGGGCCTCCAGGTCGGCCTCGGTCATCGTCTGGGGATCGACGGCGTCAACCATCAACGTCCGGACAGCATCGATGATCTCGGCCCGGCCGCCGTAGTTGAACGCGATCACCAACTGAAGCTTGGAGTTGTGGGCGGTGCGGGCGGAGATGTCGTTGAGGTAGTCGCGCGACCGTTGCGGGATGCGTTCGTCATCGAGCCGACCGACGAAGCGGATGCGCACGCCGAGCTCACGAAGCTCCTCGACGCGGGTCTCGTGCAACAGCCACTCGGAGAAGTCCATCAGAAAGCTGATCTCGGCCGGATTGCGCCGCCAGTTCTCGGTGGAGGACGCATACAGCGACAGCCATTCGACACCCAGGTTGAGGGCGCCGTGCACGGAGGAATAGACGGCGGCCTCGGCGGCGCGGTGCCCTTCGGTGCGCTCGGTCTGGCGCATGAGTGCCCAGCGGCCGTTGCCATCCATGATCGCACCGACATGGCGCGGGATCTCACCGCTGAGAACCCGTTCCAGCTCGGGCTGCTCGATAATGCGCATAGCCCGGACGCTACCGGTTGGGC
>Ga0073899_10000408_pt1 | contig 39685 bp, 40 predicted proteins | sample KloWWTmetaKNB5Ph_FD_88975 | JGI IMG/M metagenome (GOLD analysis project Ga0073899, IMG submission 88975) | Active sludge microbial communities from Klosterneuburg, Austria, studying microevolution and ecology of nitrifiers - Klosterneuburg... | ecosystem: Engineered > WWTP > Aerobic digester >... | reverse complement strand
CGCTGTCCAGCGCGAAGTCGGCCGCGTTGGTGCGCTCCATCTCGAGCACACGCTGCCAGTGGTCGGGTGGCAGCGCATCGTAGTGCACGGTGGAGGGCAGCCAGGCGCTGCGCAGGTTCAGCAGCGTGGCCTCCAGCACGCGCCGGTTGCTCAGGTACAGGAAGGGCTGGTCCAGCAGCAGGCGCGGTTCGCTGTAGAGGTCCCAGTCCATGCCGCGGTTCATGCCGCGGAACGACACCTGCACCACCACTTCCTTCAACGGGGCCTGGGCGGCGAAGGCGAACAGATCGGCCAGGGTGCGCGTGTTGCCGCCGGGCACGCCCAGGTTGTAGTAGCGGTGGCCGCTCACGCGCTCCAGGTGGTCGAGGTCGAAATGCGAGAGGCGCGAATCACCCAGGAGGATCCGGTCCTGCGGAATGCGCCGCAGCTCGACCAGCTTCCACAGCAGGTTGCTGAAGGGCATGGTGCGGCCATCGTGGTACAGGTTCTTCCGCTTGAGCGTGTCGGGGATCGGGTGGAAGCGGTCGAAGTAGTTGAAGGGGTCCACCACCAGCACGGTGCCGAAGACCAGCGCGAAGGGCAGGGCCAGCGCGGCGATCCAACGGAGGAGGCGGCGTGCGGACATCTAGAACTGGAAATAGATGAAGGGTGAGGTGTGGTAGTAGCTGCCCAGGAAGATGATGGTGCCGATGAGGCCGGTGTACAGGGCCCAGCGTTGCACCGTGCTGCGCTCGGCCAGCCAGGCGGTGGCACCCTTCCGGCGGTCCAGCCATTGCACCGCTTCCATGGCGGCGATGCCGGCTACGGCCAGGAGCATCTCGCCGCGCCCGGCCCCCACCAGCGGGGCCCACAGGCTGAAGGCGTCGGCCGTGAGGAAGCCGTCCAGCCCGGTGAACAGGTTCCCCACGATGTGGAAGGCGTCCTGCACGCTGTTGGCGCGGAAGAAGATCCAGGCCAGGTCCACCAGCAGGAAGGTGGTGATCACCTGCTGGGCCATGTGCAGCCGGGGCCAGCGGTGCAGGCCGAGCCGCTGCCCGAGGCGCGTCCTTCCGCCCTCGGTGACGATGGCGCCGATGAGGAACAGGCCGTGCAGGCCGCCCCAGATGATGTAGGTCCAGGCCGCGCCGTGCCACAGGCCGCTGAGCAGGAAGGTGATGAGCAGGTTGTAGTAGCGGCGCCAGGTCACCACGCGGTTGCCGCCCAATGGGATGTACACGTAATCGCGGAACCAGGTGCTGAGGCTGATGTGCCAGCGGCGCCAGAACTCGCTGATGCTGGTGCTGGCGTAGGGCGTGCGGAAGTTGCGCATCAGGTCGATGCCCAGGCAGCGGGCGGCGCCGAGGGCGATGTCGCTGTAGCCGCTGAAGTCGCAGTAGATCTGCACGGCGAAGAGCAGCGAGGCCAGGATGAGCGCCGGGCCGTCGTGAAGGTGCGGGGCGTCGTACACATGGTCCACCATCACGCCCACGCGGTCGGCGATCATGATCTTCTTGAAGAAGCCCCAGGCCATCAGGCGCAGCCCGCTGGCCAGCAGGCCGGGGTCGAAGGCCATGGGCAGGTGCAGCTGGCGCAGCAGGTTGCCCGGGCGCTCGATGGGGCCCGCCACCAGCTGCGGATAGAACATCACGTACAGGCTGAAGATGCCCAGGTGGCGCTCGGCGCGCTGGCGGCCGTAGTACACCTCGATGGTGTAGCTCAGGCTCTGGAAGGTGTGGAAGCTGAGGCCGATGGGCAGGATGATGCCCAGGTCGGGGATGCTGTAGCCGCTCCAGCCCGCCGCACGCACCATGGCCTCGATGTTCTCCGTGAGGAAGCCGTAGTACTTGAAGATGGCGAGCACACCCACGTTGGCCACGATGCTGGCGATGAGCCAGCGCTTGCGGGCGACCCCCTCGCTGCGCTCGATTAGCAGCCCCGCCCCGTAGTCCACCACGATGGTGAAGGCCAGGATGAGGATGTACACCGGCACGAAGGCCATGTAGAACCAGCAGCTGGCGGCCAGCAGCATGGGCCAGCGCCAGCGGTGCGGCAGCAGGTGGTACGCGGTGGTCACCACCACGAAGAAGACCAGGAACGCGATCGAGTTGAAGATCATCGGCCTCCCGCGCCGCGCGGCGGGAGGCAAATGTCGGTGAACTGCGCCGCTCCGGCACGCCCCAGGTGGCTGCCGTCCACGAAGAGGTCGTCCGCCCAGCGGTGGGCGTTGCCATCGATCAGCGTGTGGCCGAGGGGCTCCAGCAGGGTGCGCAGCCGGGCCACGTGCGCCTGCTGCAGCGCATCCACCGCCGGTGTGCGCAGGCCGTCGCGGTAGGCACACTGCACCACCATCAGCTTCACGCCGCGGGCCTTCAACCAGTGCGCGAAGCGGGCGAAGGCCTCGTAGCGGGCCTCATCCAGCCGATCGGCGGTCGGAGGCGCCTCGTTGAAGCGGGTGCGGTCGATGCGGTCGGCGGGCACGTCCAGCGTGGCCCCACCGTGGTCGTCGAAACCGAGGTACTCGTAGTTGCCGGGGTCGCGGAAGCGGATCCGGTTGGCCTCGGCCTGCCGCAGCAGATAGGGCGCATCCCAATGCCGCAGGTAGCTTAGGACGAGCGGACCGCCGTCCAGGAAACGGGCCATGGCCGCGCTGTCCGTGCCCAGCTGCCGGCCTGCGCTGCGGAAATCCATCAGGTTGGTGGCCACCAGCACGGTGTGCGGCCGCAGCCGGTCGGTGAGCAGGGTGCCCAGTACGGGCAGTTCGGCGGCGCCCAGGCCCCAGGCGGCGGCGTTCACGTACCGGTCGGTGCCGAAATGGGCGATCACCCCGTCGCTGACCAGGTTGTTCAGCGTCATCGATGAGCCCACGGCCAGCACATCGACCCCGTCGGCGAAGTGCTCGCGCACGAAGGCGAGCTTTTCGTTGAGGGCGATGTTGTTGGTGATGCGCGGGGCCGGCACGGTGTCGCGCAGCAGCAGCAGGTAGGCGGCGGGGATCGCCAGGGCCGGCAGGCCCAGCAGCACGATGCGGAGGAGGAAGCGGCCCACCATCAGAACTGGAAGTAGATGAACTCGCCGCCGCCCAGCGGAGCGGTGAGGGTGATCACGGCGATGAGGCCATAGTAGACCACACGGCGCACCGGGCGGGGCAGCAGTCCATCCAACTGCAGCCCGTATTGCCGTTCGCGGGCCAGCCACTCCAGCATCAGCGTGATGCCGATGCCGAGCAGGGCGAAGGCCAGGCCCTTCCTGTCGCCGAGATCGGGCGCTTCAAGCAGACCCGGGGAGGCGATGGCCCCCAGGATGTCGAAGGCCTGCCCCATGCTCTCGGCGCGGAAGAAGGTCCATGCGAAGCAGGCCAGCAGGAAGGTGGCGAGCAGTTGCAGGGCCTCACGGGCGCTGGGAAGCAGGCGGCCGGCGGCCACCGTATCGCTCATGGCGTGGTGCGTGTCGCGTAGCAGCAGCGGCAGGAAGAGCAGACCGTTCACGGCGCCCCAGGCCACGAAGGTCCAGTTGGCACCGTGCCAGAAGCCGCTCACCAGGAAGATGATGAGCACGTTGCGCACGGTGCGCGCCTTGCCGCCGCGACTGCCGCCCAGGGGGATGTAGAGGTAGTCGCGGAACCAGGTGCTGAGGCTGATGTGCCAGCGGCGCCAGAACTCCGCGATGTCACGGCTGAAGTAGGGATAGGCGAAGTTGCGCATCAGCTCGAAGCCGAAGAGCCGCGCGCAGCCGATGGCGATGTCGCTATAGCCGCTGAAGTCGCCATAGATCTGGAAGGCGAAGAGGAGCACGGCCAGGGCGAGGGTGCTGCCGTCGTGCGCCTCGTGGGCACTGAAGACCGGGTTCACGAAGGCCGCGCAGTTGTCGGCCACCACCACCTTCTTGAAGAGGCCCCACAGCATCTGGCGCACACCGTCGTAAGCTGCGGCAGGGCCGAAGCGGCGCTCCGTGCCGAACTGGGGCAGCATGTGGCGGGCCCGCTCGATGGGGCCGGCCAGCAGCTGGGGGAAGAAGCTCACGAAGGCGAAGAAGGTGGTGGCCTCGCGCACGGCCGGCAGCTGCCTGCGGTACACATCGAAGGTGTAGCTCAGGCTCTGGAAGGTGTAGAAGCTGATGCCCACGGGAAGCACCAGCCCCAGCGGACGCGCATCGATCGGCCGGCCCAGCAGCGTGAAGGCGTCCACGAAGCTCAGGAGGAAGAAGTCGTAGTACTTGAAGAAGCCGAGCAGCCCCAGGTTGGCCGTCAGGCTCAGGCCCATGAGCAGCTTGCGGCCGACGGGGGCCTCGGTGCGGGCCAGGGCCAGGGCCACCAGGTAGTCCACCCCGGCGGTGAAGAGCCAAAGGCCCAGGAAGCGCCAGTCCCACCAGCCGTAGAACACGCATCCGGCCAGGATGAGGAAGGCGTTGCGCCAGGGCACCGAACGCCGGAACACACCCCAGTACAGGAGGAACACGATCGGCAGGAAGACCGCGAAATCGATCGAGTTGAACAGCATGCGGGGAGCGCGAGGAACGGCTTCTACGGACCGGTGCGGGGGCGGGTTCCGACGGATGCGGTCGGCCGGACCCCCGGCCAAAGCTACCCGACGGTCCTGAGGGAGGTGCGCATTATCTTTCGTAGGCCATGCGCTTCCAACCGCGAAGCATCGAGACCCGCATCGCCACGGTCACCTTGGTGCGCCCGGGCTTGATCGAGCAGCGTTACCGCCACGGAGAGCGGATCGACCTGCCCGGTTTCGCTGAGAACAAACGGGCGCGGCTCGATCTGGCCGGGGGTCGCCCGTGCGTCATGCTCAGCATCATCCCCCGGGACATGGATTTCGACATGGAGGTCACCGGGGTGGACCACTTCGGTCCGGAGCGCGGGCAGGACACCTTGCGGGCCTTGGCGGTGGTGGTGCACGACAGCATGGCGGAGATGGTCACCAAGCTGTTCTTCACGTATTTCCCCACGGTGTTCCGAACGCAGGTGTTCAATGAGGAGGCCGAGGCGCGCCGGTGGTTGCAGCAGCAGTTGGCGGAGGTGATCCAGGAGGAGGGGCGGTGGTCGGACGCTTCACCGGAGCAGCAGCTCCTGTCCGGCGTGTCGACCGACGGGCCATGGTGCGGGCCTGGTGCGTTCAGCGGTATCTTGGCGCTTGCCTACACCCCATATCATGGACACGGACCTCTCCGAACCGCACGGATCCCATCAGATCACCTATGAGGACCGCTACTCAAGCCTGGGTGTTCTGTTCTACAGCATCGCGGCCAGCGACCGATCGGTGGTGCAGGTCGAGCTCAAGGCGTTCCAGGACATGGTGACGCAGCATTGGATGGCGACCGACCCCACGTTGGACGAGGCCGGTGTGGCCAGCGTGCGCTACATGGACATCGCCTTCGATGAAGCGCATCGCAGCGGTATGGGCGCGGAAGAGGCCTTTGCCACCTTCGAGGCCGACCTGTTGCGCGAACCCGACCGTTATGATGCGTGGACCAGGGACCTCATCCTGCGCACCGCCGATGCCATTGCCCAAGCCTCCGCCGGTGTGAACACCAGCGAAGCGAAGTTCATCGGACGGTTGCAACGGCTGCTGGGCCGCTCCTGATCGGAACGGGCCCGCGACCGTTGGTCCGGCCCTGAACGAGGCATTCCGCCGCCGGCCAGCAGGTCACTCCATCCCGAACCTGTGCGTACGTATGCGCCCGCGCTCGTCCTTGACCAGCAGCAGGTAAGTGCCCGCAGGGATGCCGCTCAGGTCAAGTTCCGCCTGCCCACCCTGCACGGTGACCTGCAACAGCGACCGCCCGCCAGGGTCGAGCACCTGCACGTGCTGAGGACCCGGTGAGCGGGTGTTCAGGGTGAGCACGGGTGAGCCGATCGGAACAGGGTTCGGGCCGATGGAGAGGAGCGCTTCGGTCGCTGCACCGGGGATGGTGGTGGGAATGAGCGGTCCGCAGAAGCACACCACGCACAAGCCGGTGTCCGCGTAGAACAGGAAGTCGCACGGCTGCGAACACAGATCCATGATGATGGTGTCGCCGACCACGTTCAGCGGAATGGGTTGCCCCCATTGGGAGCCATCCACACAGTCGATCGGATCGAAGATCCAGGTATAGGGACCGGTGCATGCGCTCCACAGCGCCGAATAGGGTCCGAAGGCCCACACACCGTCGCAGCCGTTGGTGGGCGGCACCACGTAGTAGGTGGTGAGGGTCACCTGGGCCGATGCGCCGAACGCGCAAAGACCCAGGAACACCGAGAGGCTTCGGATCGGCTTCATGATGTGAAGCTGGCCAGGGCTCCTGTTCGCCGATGGGCCGGTGTGCGCTGCGCGCGAACAGGTGGATGTGTGTTCGCGTGATCCGCCGTCCCAGAAAAAGCACAGGGCCCCCGGTGGGAGGCCCTGCGCGAAAGTTCGGTCGGACACAGGCAGGATGCCTGTGCGACCCTACTTGAACGCCGGGATGCCGGTGACGTCGGCGCCGGTGATCAGCAGGTGGATGTCGTGGGTGCCTTCGTAGGTCACCACGCTTTCCAGGTTCATCATGTGGCGCATGATGGGGTACTCGTTGGTGATGCCCATGCCGCCGAGGATCTGGCGGGCCTCCCGCGCCACGGTGAGCGCGAGGTGCACGTTGTTGCGCTTGGCCATGCTGATCTGTTGGGTGGTGGCCCGGCCTTCGCTGCGCAGCACCCCCAGGCGCCAGGTGAGCAGCTGCGCCTTGGTGATCTCGGTGATCATCTCGGCCAGCTTCTTCTGCGTGAGCTGGAAGCCGCCGATGGGCTTGCCGAACTGGATGCGCTGCTTGCTGTAGCGCAGGGCCACATCGTAGCACTCCATGGCCACGCCCAGTGTGCCCCAGGCGATGCCGTACCGCGCGCTGTCCAGGCAGCCCATGGGCGCGCCCAGGCCGTTCTTGTTGGGCAGCAGGTTGCCCTTGGGCACCTTCACGTTGTCGAACACCAGCTCGCCAGTGGGGCTGGCGCGCAGGCTCAGCTTGCCGTGCGTGGTGGGGGTGGTGAAGCCCTCCATGCCGCGCTCCACGATGAGGCCGTGGATGCGGCCCTCGGTGTTCTCGGCCTTTGCCCATACGATGGCCAGGTCGGCGAAGGGCGCGTTGCTGATCCACATCTTGGCCCCGTTCAGCAGGTAGTGGTCGCCCATGTCCCTGAAGGTGGTGACCATGCCGCTGGGGTTGCTGCCGAAGTCGGGCTCGGTGAGGCCGAAGCAGCCGATCTTCTTCCCCTGCACCATGTCCGGCAGCCACTTCTTCTTCTGCTCCTCGCTGCCGTACTTCCAGATGGGGTACATGGCCAGCGAGCCCTGCACGCTGCACAGGCTGCGCAGGCCGCTGTCGCAGCGCTCGATCTCCTGCATGATGAGGCCGTAGCTGATCTGGTCCAGCCCCGGGCCGCCGTACTGCTCAGGCACGAAGGGACCGAAGGCACCGATATCCGCCAGTCCGGGGATGATGTCCTTGCTGAACTCGGCCTTTTCGAAGCGCTCCTCGATGATGGGCTTGAGGTGCTTGCTCACGTGCTTGCGGGCCGTGTCGCGGATCAGTTTCTGCTCCTCGGTGAGCAGCTCGTCCACCAGGTAGTGGTCGTGGTGCTGGAAGAGATCGGTGGCGGACTTGGCGGCGGTGCCGTTGGCGGAAGTGGTGGACATGCTGCGGGGTGTTCGCGGTGGCGGGCTGGCCGCACACCGGGGCCGCAAAAGTAGCACGCCCACCCCCGCCGCGGCCGGATACCTTTGCCCGTCGGCCATGGGCGAACCGCGGATCCACGACCCCTTGAGCGCCGATTGGGTGCTGCTGGTGCTGCTGGCCGTGTTCGTGCAGCTGGCTTGGACGAACGTCGTTTCCCCCAGGAAGTGGGGCCTCATCATGGACGGGGCGTTCCGTGCGCGCATCAGCCGGCGGAGCCTGCGCGAGGACATCGACCTGCAGGACCGGTCGATGCTGGGGCTGCTCGCGGCGCTGCTGGCCGGGTCGGCGTTGTTCGTGCAGCAGGTGCTGGTGATGCGCGGCATCGCGGGCGCGGGACCGGTCGTCTATGTCGGGGTGGCGGCCGTGCTGCTGGTGGCGGTGCTCGCCCAGGTGATCCTGTTGCGTGCGTTGAGCTGGCTCTTCCAAGGCGACGGCGGCCTGCAGGAGTACACGTATGCCATGGTGCTCAATCACCTGGTGCTGGGCGCGGCCTTGCTGCCCGTGGCGGTGTTGGTGGCCTATCGGCCGGAGATGAGGCCCGTGCTGTTGCCGACGGGCGGGGTGATCGCTGCAGTGATCGTGCTCCTCCGGTGGGGCCGGGCGGTGCTCATCGGTCGATCCGCGGGGGTCCCGTCCAGGCACATTTTCCTGTACCTTTGCGCCGCCGAGATCCTGCCTGTGTTCCTCGTACTCCAGACCCTTCAGCGTTCCGGCCCATCCGCGTTCCAACTTCATTAACCGAGCGGCCTTGAAGATCAAGACCATCCTCGTTTCGCAGCCGGAACCCACGGACGTCAAGTCCCCGTACCACGAGCTCGGCAGGAAGTACGGCCTGAAGATCGACTTCAAGCCGTTCATCAAGGTGGAGGCGGTACCTGCGCAGGACTTCCGGCAGGAGCGCATCAACATCCTGGACCACTCGGCCATCGTGCTCACCAGCCGCAATTCGGTCGACCATTTCTTCCGCATGTGCAAGGAGCTCCGGCTCACCGTGCCGGAGAGCATGAAGTACTTCTGCGTCAGCGAGAGCGTGGCCTACTACGTGCAGAAGTACATCGTGTACCGCAAGCGCAAGGTGTTCATCGGCAAGAACACCTTCCAGGACCTGCTGGACGTGATCAAGAAGCACAAGGACGAGGTGTACCTGGTGCCGTGCAGCGACATCCAGAAGGCGGAGATCCCCGCGCTGCTGGACAAGGCGGGGGTGAAGTACACCAACGCGGTGTTCTATCGCACGGTGGCCAGCGACCTCAGCGACCTGAAGAACCTGAAGTACGACATGCTGGTGTTCTTCAGCCCGGCGGGGATCGAGAGCCTGTTCAAGAACTTCCCGAAGTTCGACCAGAACGGGACCGTCATCGCGGCGTTCGGTCCCACGACGAGCAAGGCGGTGCGCGATGCCGGTCTGCGGCTCGACATCGAGGCCCCGCTGCCGGAGGCCCCGAGCATGACGGGGGCCATCGAGCTGTTCATCAAGAGGCTCGGCAAGAAGAAATAGGCCCCGGATGTCACGGGGCCAACGTCCCGGCCTTCCGGGCCGATCACGTGGGCATGGAGCGTCATACCTTCCCCAAGCAGGAGCGCCTTCGTGGCCGTCCGCGCATCCAGCGGCTCATCGCCGAGGGGCGCACGGTGCACGTACCGCCCTTCCGCCTCACCGGCCTGTACATGGAGCTTGACGCACCCGTTCCCGCCCAGGTGGTCTTCGCCGTACCCAAGCGCAATCTCCCACGCGCGGTGGACCGCAACCGGGCGCGCAGGCGCATGCGGGAGGCCTACCGCCTTCACAAGCGCCTCTACCACGACCAACTGCTGCAGCGCGGCCGCTCATGCGCCTGGATCTTCGTGCTGCAGGGCCGCACCGTTCCGGCCTATGCCGAGGTGGAGGGCAAAATGATCCGGGCGTTGGACCGTTGGTTCAAGGAACATGCGTAGGCTGCTCACCGCCGCCATGATCGGCCTCATCCGCCTCTACCAGTTCACCCTGTCGCCGTTGCTGCCCGGTGCCTGCCGGTACACGCCCAGCTGCAGCGCGTACGGCGTGGAGGCCCTGCGCCGACACGGGCCCTTCCGCGGCGGCTGGCTCACCCTCAGGCGCTTCCTATCTTGTCATCCCTGGGGCGGGCACGGCCACGACCCCGTCCCATGAAGCCTCATCCTCCCATGAACGCACCCCGCACCCCCCGCCTGCGCACCTGGATCATCGGTGGCGCCTTGGCCGCTTCCGGCGCCCTCACCATCGCTGCGGGCGACAGCTACTTCGAGATCTCCAAGAACCTGGAGATCTTCACCGAGCTCTACAAGGAGCTCAATGTCTACTACGTGGAGGACACCAAGCCCGGAACCCTGATGAAGACGGGCATCGACGCGATGCTCTCCTCGCTGGACCCCTACACGCAGTACATCCCGGAAAGCGACATCGAGGAGTACCGGTTCCAGACAACGGGACAATACGGGGGCATCGGCGCGCTGATCAAGCGCCAGGGTGAAGGGATGGTCATCAGTGAGCCGTACGAGGGATTCCCTGCCGCCAAGGCCGGCATATGGGCCGGTGATGAGATCATGGAGGTGGACGGGCGCAAGGTGCGCGGGTTGGACACCGAGGAGGTGAGCAAGTTGTTGAAGGGCCAGGCCGGCACCCCGGTACGCGTCGTGCTCAAACGCGGCGATGCGGAGCCCATGGAAAAGATCCTCACCCGCGAGGAGATCAAGATCCCGGACGTGCCCTACAAGGGCATCGTGGACGCCACACACATGGTGGGCTACATCAAGCTCAACAGCTTCACGCAGACCGCCAGCGCCGATGTGCGCACCGCCATGAAACAGCTCAAGCAGGAGGGGGCACGGCACCTCATCCTTGATCTGCGCGGCAACGGTGGCGGCCTGCTCCGCGAGGCAGTGAACATCGTCAACCTCTTCGTGCCCAAGAACGAGCCCGTGGTGGAGACCAAGGGCCGCATCGCCGAGTGGGACAAGAGCTACCGCACGCTCAGTGAGCCGGAGGACGCGACCCTGCCGCTGGTGGTGCTGGTGGACGGCGGTTCGGCCAGCGCCAGCGAGATCGTCAGCGGCGCCCTGCAGGACCTGGACCGTGCCGTGGTGGTCGGCGAACGCACCTTCGGCAAGGGCCTGGTGCAGCAAACGCGTGACCTGTTCTACAACAGCAAGCTCAAGGTCACCGTGGCCAAGTATTACATCCCCAGCGGCCGCTGCATCCAGAAGCTGGACTACGCGCACCGCGACAGCAGTGGCAAGGCCACCGTGCGCACGGACACGAACCTGGTGGCCTTCAAGACCCGCAACGGCCGCACGGTGTACGACGGTCGGGGCATCCTGCCCGATGTGCCCGTCACCGAGCCCGAGCTGGCCAAGGTGGTGGGCGGCCTCTACGCGGAGGACATCCTGTTCGACTTCGCCACGGACTACCGGCGCACGCATGACAGCATCGGTCCGCCTGAGCGGTTCACGATCGGCGATGAGCTCTATCATCGGTTCACCGAGTTCGCCCGGTCGCGCAGTTTCACCTACGACACCGAGAGCATGGCGGCCTACGCCAAGCTGGAGGAGGTGGCGCGCAAGGAGCGCTACTACGGCCATGCGCAAAAGGCCTTCGAGGAGCTCAGGAAGGAGCTCGCTCCGGACCCGTCCGAGGAGCTCGACCTGTTCCGCGCGGATGTGGAGGAGATGCTCCGGAACGAGATCGTTTCCCGGTACGACCTGCAGACCGGCCGGGCCAAGGCCGCGCTGGCCACCGACCCCTACGTGCAGGCGGCGGTGAAGGTCCTCACCGACGGCGGCTACACCGGGATCCTGAGCGGCAGCAAGCCCTGAACGAATGCCTTGGATGGCCGCCGGGAGCATGGCGGAAGCCTGGGTCCGGCGCTTCGGTCAGGTCCGGATGGCGGGCCTGTTCATCGCGGTGGCCGCCCTGCCGTGGAACAACGTGCTGCTGAGCAATGCGCAGATCCTGATGGTGCTGGGCTGGCTGGGCGAGGGCCTGGCCGCCCGCTCCCTGGGGAGACGCTTCCGTCAAGCGTTCACCGGACCGTGGTCGCTGGCGTTCATCGCCACCTTCCTGCTGCACGCGGCCGGCATCATCTGGTCCGAGGACCGCGCCTGGGCGTTCGACCTCACCCGCATCCTGCTCCCCGTGCTCGTCTTCGGGGTGGTACTGTCGACCTCGCCTCCCATGGGAGAGCGGGCCATTCGCGATGTGCTGCGCACCGGGGCCTGGAGCGTGGTGGCCAGCACGGCGGTCTGTCTGGTCATGGCGGGCGGCCATCTGCAGAGCGGCGACCATCGCGCGGTCAGCATCTTCATCAGCCATGTGCGGCTGGGACTGCTCCTCGCGCTCGCCACATGTGTCTTCATCCTGGACCGTCCGGCCCCAGGGTGGTTGCGTGCGATGCATGCTCTTGGCGCGGTCTGGGCCGTGGGTTTCCTGGTGGGCATGGGAAGCCTCAGCGGTCTGGGCGCTTTGGCCGCTGCGCTGCTGATGCTGGCTTGGCGAGGCGTGGGCGGTGCACGACCGCTTGTGCGCTGGTCGGTCCGCGGGTTCCTGGTGCTGGCGCCAGTGGCGGCGCCTTTGATCCTGTCCGGCATGCTCTGGCCGCGCCCGTACACCCCGCTTCGGGTCGAGGACCTCAGGGAACGTAGCGCCGGCGGCGAGCCCTACTACCACGACGTTTCGGACCCGCAATGGGAGAACGGACATCCCGTGTGGGTGCATGTGGCCAGGGGGGAGCTCGAACGGGGGTGGGCCCGTCGCAGTCGCATCGGCTTGTACGACAAGGATGAGCGTGGCCAGCTGCTGCGCGGCACGGTGGTTCGCTACCTGGCCAGCAGGGGCCTGGACAAGGATTCCGTGGGTCTGCTGGCGCTCACCGACGAGGACGTGCGTCGTATCGAGCAGGGCATGCCCAGTGTGCGCACGGGCCGCCAGCCGCTTCTGATGGCCCGCGTGGATCAACTGCGGATGGAGCTCGACCGCTACCGGGCCATCGGTGATCCGAACGGGCACAGCCTCACCATGCGCCTGGCGTATTGGCGGACGGGCTGGTGGATCGCAAACCGGCATCTGTGGACGGGCGTCGGCACGGGCGACACCCGGCCGGCGTTCGCGCAGGCCTATGAGGAACTGCACAGCCCGTTGGATCCGGCCTGGCGGAACCGCGCGCACAACGAGTTCCTCACGCTGCTCATCACCTTCGGTCTGCCCGGCCTGTTGTTCCTCCTGGCCTGCTGGGTGGCACCGGTGGTGGTGTATCGCGCGTGGCGGCATCCGGTCTTCCCCGCGTGGGCGGCCATTTTCCTGGTGTCGTGCCTCACGGAGGATACATTGGAGACCCAGACCGGGGCGACCTTCTACGCCCTGTACGCTGCCCTGTTCGTGTTCGGCGGGCGCTGGCTCAATGCGCAGGCAGGCCTTCAAGCAGCGCCGCCACGCGCTCCGGAGCGATCCGCGTGATGCAATCGCACGGTCGTCCTGCACGGCAGGTCGCGCAGTCCGGGTCATGCACCAGCGCGTGGGCATCACGACCGATCGGGGCCCAACGCCCCGGATGGATCGGGCGACGCGGAGCGAACAGGCCCACGGCACGGATGCCGCACGCGGCAGCGATGTGCAATGGTCCTGTGCTCGCCGCCACCAGTCCGTCCGCACTGCCGATGAGGGCCACCAGCTGTTCCAGGCTCAGCCGTCCACCGGCATCGATGGCCAGGGGGGCGCTCCATGGGAGATGGGGATGGTAGCGTTCAGCCTCGGAGGCTGTCCCCGTCACGACCGTACGGATACCGAGCGTGTGAAGGCGTCGCATCAGCGCTGCGAAGTTGTCCAGCCCCCATTCCACCGCGCTGCCCTGCGAACCCGGATGGAGGATCACCGTGCGCACCGCGGTCGGGGCCAGGTCGGCCGGAAGGACCGAGTGCGGCGGCGCGCTGAAGCCGGTGCGTTCGCTGAGTTGCGCCAGGGAGGGCACCCCTTCCAGGCCGAGCGGATGCAGCAGCTTCGTGTTCAACTGGGCTTCGTGCAGCGGGCTCCGGCGTCGGCTGAACGCCACGCGGTGGGTGCACGTGGTCCAGTGCCACCACCGGTGTGACGTCCCGATGCGGACAGGGACACCGGCGGCCTTGGCCCACCGGGCCACGGTGCGATGGGGGAACACATGCACCAACGCATCGGCGTGCAGGTCGGAGAGGATGGCCACAGCGTCGCCGGCCATCAGGTCCTCCAGGGTCAGCACCTGGTCCACATGGCTGCAGCACCGCAGCACGGGCGCGGTATAGCCGCGGCCGATGAACGTGATGCGCACGCCCGGGAACCGTTGCTTGAGCAGGCCTGCCAGGGGCAGGGTGAGCATCACGTCGCCGATGCTGTCCGGCCGGCTCAGGATGATGTGCTCAGGTGTGGGCGTCATGCTGAAGGGCGTGGAGCTTGGCGTACTTCAGCCACACGGCGCGGGCGCTGAGGGTGGCGATGTGCCAGCCCGCTGTTCCGTCCAGAAAGCCCGCCTGCAGCACGTAGCCTTGGAGGAACTTGGCCACGGGTGACAGCCATCGCTTGATCGGCCCGGCCCGCCGGCCGGCTTTGTGCAAGGCCTGGGCATGCAGGTCGCTGTAGCGCTCGATGCGCGCTCGATGAGCCGCCAGGGTGGGGTAGCTGTAGTGCAGCAGGTCGCCGACGAGCAGGTGTTGCGGGGTTCCATCGGCGAGCTCAAGCACCTCATGCACGTGGTCCCCGGTCCACCGCGCCCGGCCCTTCGGGAAGAGCCGGGTCTTGGTATCGGGATACCAGCCCCCATGGCGGACCCAGGTGCCGCAGTAGTTGGTGAGCCGGTGCATACCGTAGGCGCCATGCAGGCCGCTCGCTGCCGCATTCCGGATGGACGCGGCCAGCTCGGGCGAAGGCACCTCGTCGGCGTCCACGCTCAGGATGTAGGCCTGCGAGGCCAGGTCGTTCGCGAAGTTCTTCTGGTCGCTGTAGTTGGTCCACGCGCGCGTCACCACCCGCGCACCGTGCGCCTCGGCGATGCGCCGTGTCCCATCGGTGCTTTCGGCATCCACCACCACCACCTCCTGTACCAGGCCGGAGAGGCCCTTGAGGCAGCGGGCGATGTTGGCCTCCTCGTTGCGTGTGATGATGACCGCCGAGATGCCCATCGGGCGGAAGTTAACCGACCGTTCCGGGCGTCCGGTCCTCAGTGGGCCACCATCAGCTTGCCACGGCCCAGTTCACGGCCATCCTGGACCGCGCGGTAGAAATACAGACCGTCCGCCAGCCAGGCGGTGGTGAGGGTGATCCGTCCGTTCGTGGAGCTGCGACGTTCCACCACCTGTCCGGCATTGTCGAGCAGCTCGATCGTCACGATGCCCTGCCCGGAGGTGCCGTACACGTTGAAGAAGACATCGCGGTCCGCAGGGTCCGGGAAGTGGTGCACCACAATGCCGGCGGGGATCTCCGCCATACCGGTGTTGGGGTCCACCAAGGTGACGCAATAGTCCTCGGTCTCCCCGAAATCATACCCGTCCTCACAGCCGGAGGTGGCGGCCTGATCATAGACCATGATCACGCGCATGCGCGTGCTGCCGGGGGTGGCCCAAGCGGGGATGTTGATGTTGCCGCTCACGGTCCCGTTCGCCACAGGCGAACTGTACACCAGCTCGCCCGTGGTGGTGAAGGCCCCGTCCTGGTCCAGGTCGATCCACACCGTGAAGTACTCATCATAGACGAAGCCATCATAGCCCGGGGTGAGGGAGATGGGATGACTGCCGCCCAGGCTCAGCGATGTGGACTGCGCAGTGTAGTCGCCGTATCCATCATCCGTGCCGGTGGCGTTGTTGATGCTGCCGAGGGTGACGTTGGCGATCCACTCCTCGCTCGCATCAGCGCTCTCCGAGGGGCAGTACGTGTTGTCCACACAGGATCCGCATCCTGTGGTCTGCACGGTGATGGTGGGGCTCCATGCCGTGGGGCTGCCGTTGCACACGGACCGCACGCGCACATCGTAGGCCGAGCAGGGTGAGAGTCCGCCGATCTCGAAGCTGGTGGCGGTGATGCCCGTGTTGCTCGTCCAGTTGCCCGCACCGGCGGGGCTCACTTCCACCTCATAGGAAGTGGCGGCGAGCACGGCGGTCCAGAACACATTGGCGATGTTGTCACCCGCGAAGCCGGCGCCAAGACCGTCCGGCGGAGCGCAGCAGCCTTCGGTGGTCCAGGTGAACAGGGCGCTGGGGTCGCTGGTCAGCGTGTCGCACTCGGCGATCACTTGGAACTCGTACGCTGTGCAGGGGGTGAGCCCGGAGGCCATGAAGGCCAGGTTGATGAGGCCGCCCTGGGTGGTCCAGGTGCTGCTGCCCACCGGGCGGTACTGGACGGTGAACGGACCACTGGCGGTGCTGCCCCACGAGAACATCACGTCGCCGATGGCCACGTTCTCGGCGTTGAGGTCGTAGGGCGGTGGGCAGGGGCCGCAGCCGGCCATGATGGCCTGCAGGCTGTTGAAGGCGTTGATGCGGCCGCCGGTGACGGTGTTGCCCGGCAGATTGCCCACTTGGTCCACCCCTTCGAAGAGCTTGTCGCGCACAAAGAGGGCGGCCGCCATGGGGTCGGCCTGGGCCAGGGCGCCGAGCGTGGCGCATGGCGCGCTGTACAGCAGGCCGATGACCCCGGCGGTGAGCGGGCTGGCGAAGCTCGTGCCGCTGGTGCTGCCCGTGCCGCCACCCATGCTGGTGGTCACCACGTCCTCGCCCGGTGCGCCCACGTCGATGGTGGTGGCACCGTAGCCGCTGAAGGTGCGCTGGTCGTTATTGTTCGTGGCGGTGACGCTCACCATGAAGGGGCTGGGGCAGGCCGTCGGCAGGTCACCCTCCACGTCGATGTTGATGTTCTGGTTGGCCGTGGCGCCGCAGTTCAGCACACCAGCCGTGCCGAGGGTGTCGTACATCGCGCACCAGAGCGGGGCGTCCGCCGGGTCGCCGAAATCGATGCCCCAGCTGGCGTTGGTGGCCACCACGAAGGCGCCCTTGTTGCCACCGGTCTGGTTGTACAGGCGGCGCATCACCAGGGGATAGGTGTAGCTCGCCAGCACCTGGGCCTCGCTCACCCCCTGCCGGGTCACCACCATCATCTCCACGTTCCAGTTGGCGCCGCTCACGGCGGTGTTGTTGTTGCCCTTGGCCCCGATCATGCCGGCCACCTGGGTGCCGTGGCCCCCGCCATACACGTTATCGTTGTTGCCGCCGGGGTTCCAGCCCCGGAAGTCGTCCACGTAGCCATTGGCATCGTTGTCCAGGCCATCGTTGGGGATCTCCTGGTGGTTGAACCAGGCGTTGCCGATCAGGTCGGGGTGGGGCAGGTCGGCGTTCTCGATGATGCAGACCACGATCGTGTCGCCGGCAGCGGTCACGCCTCCGGTGGTGATGTCCCACGCCAGGTCGCTGTCGATGTCGGCATCGTTGGGGTTCACGTGATGCCACTGCTGGCCGAACTGCGGGTCGTTGGGCACCACGCGATCGGTCACCACGTGGTTGTTCTGGGCCAGCAGGGTCGCGCGGTGGCGCTGCACGGCACGCAGCATCACCTGCTGGGGCAGGGCGGGCTGATCGTAGTGGAGCATCCAGGCGCGCAGGGGGGCGCTCACCTCCTCCACCACGCGCAGGCCGGTGGGCAGACCGTCCACCACGCGCAGGTCGTTGGCGAGGGCGGCCGCATCGGCCCCGGGCTGGAGCATCACGAGCACATCGCCGGGGAGGTAGGCGGGCTGCCGGTCCTGTGCAGGCAGCAGGGTGGGCATCAACAGGGCCGTGGCGAGGGAAAGGAACAGGTTCTTCATGTCAAGGGCGTGGTTCCGGGCCGCGAATGTACCCGATGGACGCCTGAACAACACCGATGGGCTGCCCGGGGATCGGACCGGCTGCGCCCCGACCTTGGAAGCCTGCGCCTATCCGTGTATGAACACCCGTTTCACCCGCTGGCTCACGGCGGTCAGCGCTTCGTACGGAATGGTGCCCATGTCCCGGGCATGGTCGGCCAGTGGCCGACCCGGACCGAACACCGTCACCGGGTCGCCGGATTGGCAGGCGATTCCGGTGACGTCCACCATGCACATGTCCATGCAGATGCCGCCTACGAACGGTGCGGATCGCCCGTGGATGCGTACATGGCCCACGCCGTGGCCCAGGCTGCGGAACAGGCCGTCAGCGTAGCCGATGGGCAGCACGGCGATGCGCTGGGGGGCCTGCACGCGGTGGCGGCGACCATAGCCCACGCTGTCACCGGCCCTCAGCTCCTTCACCTGGGCGATGGTGGTGAGCAGGCGCGCCGCAGGCCGGAGCTTCGTGCTCTCGGTGGCGTCGAACCCCACGCCGTGCAAGCCGATGCCGGGCCGCACCAGGTCAAGGTGCGCCTCCGGGAAACGGCTGATGCCGGCCGAGTTGGCGATGTGGCGCTTCGGTCGCTGCGTCAGCACGGCCTCCACCCGGTCGGCGGCGGCGGTGAAGCGGGCCAGCTGGTCGCGGGTGAACGCGTCGTGGGCGGGGTCCTCGCTGGCGGCGAAATGACTGAACATGGTGCTGACCCGCAGGAAGGGAGCATGCCGGAGCGCGTCGATCGCCGGCCCCAGGTGGTCGGGGTCGAAGCCCAGGCGGTGCATGCCGGTGTCGATCTTCAGGTGCACCGCGGGGGCGTCCGTATGCGACCGGGCATGGTCGATGGCCGCGTGCAGCGAGCGCAGGTCGTACACCACGGGCTCCAGCCGGAAGCGGTGCATCACCTCGTACGGCACGGGCTCGGGGTTCATCACCAGGATGGGCAGGGCGATGCCTTCCTGGCGAAGGGCGATGCCCTCGTCCGCGTACGCCACGCCCAGCATGTCCACGCGTTCGTACGCGAACAAGCGGGCCAGCTCGGTGGCACCGCTGCCGTATCCGAAGGCCTTCACCATGGCGAGCACCCCGGTGCCGGGCCGAAGCAGACCGCGGAAGTGGTTCAGGTTGTGACGTACGGCCTCCAGATCGATCTCCAGCACCGTGCCGTGCACCTGCCGTTGCCAGCGTTCCACCACGCGCTCCAGGCCCAGGCTGCGGGCGCCCTTCACCAGCACGGCGGCATCGCGCAGGGCATCGGCCGGCACCTCCCGCAGCAGGGCGTCCGCATCGGGGAAGAAGCGGGCATGAGGCCCGAACCGCGCGGCGTGGGCGGTGAGCTGAGGCCCCACCCCCAGCACGCGCTCCACCCGGGCATGGTGCAGCAGACCGGCCACCCGTTGATACAGACCTGCGGGCGCTTCGCCGCTCTCGTGGATGTCGCCCAGCACCACGATCCGTTCCCGGTCGGTGGCGTGCGCGGCAAGGTGGTCCAGGGCGATGGCCAGCGAGGCCGTGTCATTGCTGTACGCGTCGTTGATCAAGAGGCTGCCGTTCACCCCGTCCACCAGTTCCAGACGCATGGCCACCGGGTGGAGCTGGGGAATGTGCGCTTGCAGCCAGGCTGGCGTTCGGCCCAGGTGCAACAGCAGCGTCATGCAGGTCATGGCGTTGGCCACGCTGGCATGGTCGTCGAACGGCAGTTGCACGGTGAAGACCTCCGGGCCATGGGCGACCGTGAGCCGGAGCCCGCCTTCCGCACGTTCCTCCCGGTGCAGGTGCAGGAAGGCCGATCCCTCCCGCGACCAGGTGCGCGTCAGCAGGTGCTGGTCCAGGTGCAGCTCCTTCACCGCCGCGTGCAGCGTGGTGATGTCCTGCGGGTACACGAGCACCTGGGCCTCGCGGAAGAGTTCGAGCTTCTCAAGCGCCTTGGTCCGGTCATCGGCGAAGTTCTCACCGTGTGCGGGCCCCAGGCTGGTGAACACCCCGATGGTGGGGCGGATGATGGGGCGCAGCCGGGCCATCTCCCCGGGCCGGCTGATGCCCGCCTCGAAGAGGCCGAGGCCATGGCCCTCGCGAAGCCCCCACACGCTTAGGGGCACGCCCACCTGGCTGTTCCAGCTGCCCGGGCTGCGGGCGATATGCTCCTCCCGACCGAGGAGCTGCGCGACCCACTCTTTGACCACCGTCTTGCCGTTGCTGCCGGTGATGCCCACCACGGGCCCATGGAACTGTCCGCGATGCCAGGCCGCCAGCCGCTGCAGCGCATCCAGCGTGTCGGGCACGAGGATGGTGTTCAGCCGTTCGCGCAGCTCCGGAGGCGCTGGAGCGCTTACCAGGGCATGGCGCACCCCGCGCGCCACCAGGTCGGGCAGATAGCGGTGCCCGTCGTGGCGTTCGCCCCGCAGGGCCACGAACAGCGTGTCGGGCTGCAGGTGCGGCTTGCGCGAATCCAAGGCGATGTCCGTCACCGGGCCGTCGCCGAGCGGAGCGTGCAGGTCCCCGCCCACGGCCTCGGCGATGCGGCTCAACAGGTGCGGGCCCATCATCGGCGGGCGGCCGCGCGGTGGGCCGGGGCGTCCTGGTCCAGGCGGGCCGCCTCGAAGCAGCCACGACACAAGGGCACGTAGCTGTCGGTCTCCCCCAGGTGGATGAGGTCGGTGCTGGCGTGCGTACGGTGGCTGAAGGTGGCCAGCTGTCCGCAGTGCACGCAGATGGCGTGCACTTTCGAGACGTGCTCGGCGATGGCCATCAGGTGCGGCATCGGGCCGAAGGGCCGACCTTGGAAGTCCATGTCCAGCCCGGCGGCGATCACGCGCACGCCACTGTTGGCGAGCTGTGCGCACACCTGCGGCAGGCCTTCATCGAAGAACTGGGCCTCGTCGATGCCCACCACGTCGATGTCGGCGGCCAACAGGAGCAGGTTGCTGCTGTTGGGAACGGGGGTGCTCCGGATGCTGGTGGCATCGTGGCTCACCACTTCGGTATCGGCGTAGCGCGTGTCCACGCTGGGCTTGAAGATCTCCACCTTCTGGCGGGCGAACTCCGCACGGCGCAACCGGCGGATGAGCTCCTCGGTCTTGCCGCTGAACATCGAACCGCAGATCACCTCGATCCAGCCCTTTCCGGGGGCTTGGCTGCGGACGCGCTCCAGGAACATAGCGGCGGTGCCTAGGGGGACAGGGCGCATATGGGTTTGCGCCCCGGCACGAAAATAGGCATCTTCGCGTTGGACCTTGGGCCATGCAGAAGGTGGATGACAAGCGGTACAAGCGGATCCAGGACCTGGTGAAGGCCTTGATCGAGGCCGAGCGGGCGCTGGAGAAGGGGAGCTTGAACGTGGCGGGCCTGGAGCAGGCCTGCGATGATGCGCGTGAGCTGTACGAGCGGCTGGTGGTGCTGCGCCACAAGGCCCGCGAGGGTGAGCGTCCGCAACCGCCCGCCGCGGCGCTGGCCCTGGCGGCCGAACCACCGGCCGCACCGCCCTCCAAGCCCAAGGACGAGGCCCCACCGAAGGCACCGGATCCGCGCCCCGCCCCTGTGATCCGCCTGGACACCCGTTCGGAGATCCGGCAGACCTCCCTGATCGACGCCATCGCCGAGACCGAAACACCCCCCGCGCGGACCCGTACCGAGAAGCCCGTGAAAGAACCGGCCGTTCGTCACAGGAGCGTGGCCGACAAGCTGGGCCAGGCCCCCATCCCCGACCTGGGCAAGGCCATCGCGCTCAGCCAGAAGTTCTGGTTCGTGGCTGAGCTTTACGGGGGGGACCGCGAAGCCTTCGAACAAGGGGTCGAGGCCATCAATACCGCATCCGGGGGTGATGAGGCACGCCGCTTGGTGGAGGAGCAGCTCTCCCGGTTGAAGAAGGCCCCGGACCCCGAGGCCTTGCAGGCCTTCCTGGACCTCGTGGAACGTCGCCACCGCTGATGCGCATCCTCCATCTTCCCTTCCTGGCGCTTGCGGCCCTGCCCGCTGCCGCACAGGACGCCGCCACCGTGCTCGCCAACGCCCGCAAGTGGGTGGACACCCTTGCGTCGCCTGCATTGCACGGCCGGGGCTACGTGAACGGAGGCGACAGCCTCGCCGCCGAGCTCATCGCCGCGGAATTCGACCGCCTGGGTCTGCACCGCGTCCGCGACAGCCGGTTCGAGCCCTTCAGCTTCACCGTGAACACCTTTCCGGACAGCGTGAAGCTCGCTGTGGATGGGAACGCATTGCGACCCGGCATCGACTTCCTCGTCGACCCCGCATCGGGCAGCGCCAAGGGCCGATACGACGTGGTGCACCTCACGCTCAGCGACCTGGCGACTCCGGAGCGGCGGGCCATGACCATGGGCGTGGTCGCCGGCCGGGCCATCGCCCTGCACCTGCCGGTGGTGCGCAGTGCCGATTCACTGGCCTTGGTGCGCCGTGTTCAGGACGAGCTGCTCCACTACGGGCCGGTGCTCCGCAGGTCGGCCGGCAAGCTCACCTGGGGTGTGGCCCAGCAGGCCACCCGATTCCCGCTGCTGGAGCTCAGTGCCGGGGTGTGGAACGATAGCGCCGCGACCATCGACCTGCGCGTGGCCAATCGGATGCGCAAGCACAACGCCCGCAACGTGTGGGGCCTGGTGAAGGGCCGCAGCAGCAAGGAGCTCGTGGTGGTGACGGCGCATTACGACCATCTGGGCAGGATGGGCCCCGACGTCCTCTTTCCCGGGGCCAACGACAACGCCAGCGGGGTCAGCATGCTGCTCAACCTGGCCACGCGTTACGCACGGGAGAAGCCGTGGTGCGACGTGCTCTTCATCGCGTTCGCCGGGGAGGAGGCCGGTCTGGTGGGCAGTGAGTGGTGCGCGGTGGACCGTGCGTTCGACCTCGGAGCCGTCAAGCTTCTCATCAACCTGGACCTGATGGGCACGGGCGAAGAGGGCATCACGGTGGTGAACGCCACGGCGCAGCAGGAGGTCTTCGATCGGATGGTGGCGGGCAACACCGCCACCGGCCGGCTGGCGCAGGTGAAGCCGCGCGGCCCGGCCTGCAACAGCGACCATTGCCCCTTCGTGAAGCGTGGCGTGCCGGCCATCTTCATCTACACCCTGGGCGGCATCGCGGCCTACCACGACATGTTCGACCGCGCGGATACACTGCCGCTCACCGATTATCACGATGTGTACCTCTCCCTGGTGGACCTCATCAACGGGTTGAAGTGAGCGGACGGCTGATCGTGGTGCCGACCCCGATCGGCAACCTGGAGGACATCACCCTCCGCGCGCAACGCGTACTGGCGGAGGCCGACGCCGTGGTGGCCGAGGACACGCGGGTGAGCGGCCGCCTGCTTCAGCATCTGGGCATCGCGCGTCCACTGGTCAGTTTCCACACCGTCAACGAGCACCGCATGGTGGACCAGCTCACTGCGCGACTGCTGCGGGGCGAGCGGCTGGCGCTGGTGAGCGATGCGGGCACCCCGGGCATCAGCGACCCGGGCTATCTGTTGGTGCGGGCCGCCCTGCGCGCCGACATCCCTGTGGAGTGCCTGCCCGGTGCCACGGCCTTCGTGCCGGCGCTGGTGTGCAGCGGCCTGCCCTGCGAGCGCTTCGTGTTCGAGGGTTTCCTGCCCCAGAAGAAGGGACGACGCACCCGCCTTGAAGCGCTGCGTGATGAGCCACGCACCATCGTGCTGTACGAGAGTCCGCACCGCCTGCTAAGGCTTCTCGACGAACTGGCCGGGGTGCTGGGCCCGGACCGGCCCGCTTGTGCGAGCCGCGAGATCAGCAAGCTGCACGAAGAGCACGTGCGCGGCCCGATCGCCCGGTTGCAGGCCCACTTCGGCATCAACGCTCCGCGCGGTGAGTTCGTGGTGTGCGTGGGCGGTGCCTCCTGAGCCCCCTGCTCACCGCGGTCTGTTGATGCATCCGGAAGGAGCCCCATCCGGGGCCCGCCTCAAGCGCGTACTTTTCCGCTGTGAGGACCTGGGAACCGTTGCGTGCGTGGTGCATGCTCATCCTGATGCCGGTCGGCGCCGTGGTCCTTCCCGGCACAGTGGAGGCGCAGGTTGTTCTCCATCCAACAGTGGAGGCGTACCGCACACGGACGGGAGTATCGGTCGGCGCCTTTGTGGAGCTCAAGCCCGCCGGCCGGGACCACCTCCTCGTGGTGGACATGGACGGTGCACGGCGGGAGGTCCGCTGCTCCACCCTGTGGGGGTTCAGCTATGGCGATGTGGTCTATCGCATCAACGTTGATGAACGCCACGCCCCGGTGCGCTTGTGGACCCAGGGCGGACTTTGCTACTACGAGAACGGATACGCACACCTGCGCATGCAGCACGAGCGCCTGGAGCAGGTGATGTTCGCCGAGGGTCAGGGCCACCGCTCCTATGTAAGCAAGGACCTGGAGGGGCCGATCGTGCCAGCGGTGTTCCGCAAAGGCGATGAGCGCTCGGCCAGCGGGCGGTTCCGCGTGGCGCATCCGCAGTACGCACCCCTGTACACCTGCATCGGCGATGAGGACGACCTGGACCGCACGCGCCAATGCGTGGTGGACTTCGAGGTGATGTTGGAGGGAGAGTAGTTCGGACCGACCTTCACCCAGCAACTTACCTCGGATGCGCGCATGGCAACTTCATCGGCACGGTGATCCCGAGCGCGGCCTGCGGCTCGTGGAGCTCGCCGATCCACGGCCCGGGCCCGGGCAGGTCCTCATCAGGGCCGAGGGCTTCGGCATCAACTATGCCGATGTGATGGCCGTGCGAGGCCTCTATCGCGAGGCGCCACCGCTGCCCAGCGTGTTGGGCTATGAGGTGGTGGGCCGGGTGGTGGCGTGCGGCCCTGGCGCCTCCACCGCACTGCAAGGACGCCGGGTGGTGGCGCTGACGCGCTTCGGCGGCTACGCGGAACTGGCGCTGGCCGACGTCAGGGCCTGCGCACCCGTCCCCGATGACCTGCCTTTGGGCGTGGCTGCGGCACTGGCCACGCAGGGCTGTACCGCCTGGTATGCCGCGCGCATGGCCGTTCCGCTCCGCGCCGGCATGCGGGTGCTGGTGCATAGCGCCGCCGGTGGGGTGGGGCAGCTGCTCGTTCAGCTGGCCTTGCGTAGCGGATGCACGGTGTTCGCCGTGGTCGGCGGGGCGGACAAGGTGGCCCACGTGCGGGCCTTGGGCGTGCAGCACGCGATCGACCGCAAGACCGGGCCCTATGAGGCCACGGTCCGGACCGCGCTCGCTGGAGAGCGCCTCGATGTCAGCTTCAACGCGGTGGCGGGGCACAGCTTCCGCACGGACATGGGCCTGATCGGCAGTGGGGGCACGGTCGTGCTCTTCGGGGGTGCCCAACGCGGCAGCCGAAAGGGCCCGTTCGCCACCGTGCGATTCGTGTGGGACATGGGCCTGGTGGTACCCATCTTCCTGATGATGCGCAGCAAGGGCATCGTTGGCATCAACATGCTGAAGCTCGGCGACCACCGGCCCGAACTCGTGGCCGAATGCCTTCAGGCGGTGGTGCGCGAAGCGGTCGGCGGTGGGCTGAGACCGCATGTGCATGCCACACTGCCGTCCATGCAGCTCCCCCCTGCGCTCCAAGCGCTGGGCGCCGGCGGCACCATGGGAAAGGTGGCGCTATCGTGGGAGGACCAGGCTCAGGGAACAGTGACCACCTCGGTGCGCTGATCGAGCCACTGGCGGGCATCCCGCTCATCGTGGAACACGCGGGTCTCGTTCTGGCGCGGGAAGTAGCTGAAATAGAGGTTGGCCAGCCGTTCGTTCAAGGGGCTCTGTCCGGCGAAGGCCAGCCGCCGCGTGGGGCAGCCACCATGGCTCCTGCTGTGGTCCATGTTCAGGACGTTCAGCTCGAAGTCCACCTCCGGCGGCATCACCGCCAGCACATCGGGGCTGTCGGCACCGCACAGGGTGCGTTTCGCGTTCACGACCTCGCCGATCCCCTCCACGTCCAACTTCACATCCGGCTTGAAACGCACTTCGATCAGCTCTGCGGAGACGCGCTCCACGGTGGCCGTCGCCGTGTCGATCAGGGAAGGATGACCTTTCATGGGCGCAAAGGTAATCGTATGCACGCATACTAAATGAAGCTGACCTCCTCAGGCACAAGAAATAACGATCACCGGCCGCGCCTGCCGCAGCGGGGGCCTGCGGTCGGACCATCGGAGCGGACCAGGTTCCCTCCATGTCCGAACCCCTTCGCTCCGCGATCGGCATCCACTTCCGCGGCGAACGCACCGAGATGATCGCCTTCCTGGCCTTCGGGTGCGTGCTCGTGGTGGCGCCGGTGCTGCGAATGGTATGATCCAAGGGTCTAACCGAACAAGGCGCTCAGCACCTCGTTCACCTGGCCCACCTGCACCAGCTCGATGCCCTTCACGGGGCCGATGCCCTTGGTGCCCTTGGGTATGAACACGCGGGCGAAGCCGAGCTTCTGCGCTTCGGCGATGCGCTGTTCGGTGCGCGTCACGGGGCGGATCTCGCCGGTGAGGCCCACCTCGCCGCAGAACGCGGTGTCCATGGGGATGGCGATGTCGGCGTTGCTGCTGAGCACGGCGCATACCACGGCCAGGTCGATCGCGGGCTCCTCCACACGGAAGCCACCGGCGAGGTTGAGGAACACGTCCTTCTGCCCCAGCCGGAAGCCGCAGCGCTTCTCCAGCACGGCGAGCAGCATGTTCAGGCGGCGCAGGTCGAAGCCGGTGGCGCTGCGCTGCGGTGTGCCGTACACCGCGCTGCTCACCAGGGCCTGCACTTCGATCAGCAGCGGGCGTTGTCCTTCGAGGGTCGCGCTCACGGCCACGCCGCTGGGGCGTTCGCGCCGGTCGCCGAGCAGCACCTGGCTGGGGTCCTCCACGGCGGCGAGGCCCGTGCCGTGCATCTCGTAGATCCCGAGCTCGTTGGTGCTGCCGAAGCGGTTCTTCAAGGGGCGTAGCAGCCGGTACGCATGGTCCCGGTCGCCCTCGAACTGCAGCACGCAGTCCACCATGTGCTCCAGCACCTTCGGGCCCGCGATGAAGCCGTCCTTGGTGATGTGGCCGATGAGCACGAATGGCACGTTGGTGGCCTTGGCGAAGCGCATGATCTCGGCCGTGCACTCACGCACCTGGCCCACGCTCCCCGGGCTCGCGTCAAGCGTGGCGGTGTGCAAGGTCTGCACGCTGTCGACCACCACCAGCCCGGGCTCCAGCGCCTCGATGTGCTTGAAGATGTTCTGGGTGTTGGTCTCCGTGAGGACGTAACAGCTTTCGGAGTGGCGAGTGTCGGGTGACGAGTGTCGAGTAGCATCACTCGTCACTCGCAACTCGCCACTCGGCACTCGCGACTCGTTACTCGCCACTCCAAGCCGTTCCGCCCGCATCTTCACCTGGTGCTCGCTCTCCTCGCCGGAGACGTACAGCGTCTTCAAATGGGGGTTGCGCAGTGCGGTCTGCAGCAGCAGGGTGCTCTTGCCGATGCCGGGCTCGCCTCCGATGAGCGTGATGCTGCCTGGCACGAGGCCGCCGCCCATCACGCGGGCGAGCTCACGGTCGCTGAGCGGGATCCGCGGGCCGTCCTGCGCGGGGATGTCGCCGATGGCGACGGGCTTCGGGGTGCGGCTCTTCAAGCTGGCCGGCGTGCCGCGCTTCTCCTCCACCCGGTCGCGGACCTCTTCCACCAAGGTGTTCCACTGCTTGCAGCTGGGACATTGCCCAAGCCATTGCGGAAAGGCCGAGCCGCAGCTCTGGCAGACGAACTGGGAACGGACCTTAGCGGCCATTGCGGATCTTCTCGACCAGCGCGGTGGTGGAGAAGCCGTCCACGAGCTTCAGGCTGTGCACGCTGCCTCCGCGGGCTTTCACCACATCGGCGCCCACGATCTGCTCGGGTTTCCAGTCGCCGCCCTTGGCCAGCACATCGGGCTGCAGGGCGGTGATCAGCTCGAGCGGCGTGTCCTCGTCGAAGATCACCACGGCGTCCACGCAGCGCAGGGCGGCCACCACCAACGCCCGGCTCTCCTCATCGTTCAGGGGGCGGTCGGAGCCTTTGCCCAAACGGCGCACACTGGCGTCGCTGTTGATGCCCACCACCAGCCGGTCGCCGAGCTGCGCCGCCTCCTCCAGGTATTCCACGTGGCCGCGGTGCAGCAGGTCGAAGCAGCCGTTGGTGAACACGATGCGGTCGCCCTTCACACGCCAGACGTGGGCCAGACGCACGACACCGACACGGTCGGTCACGTGGGGGTGAACGCTGGCGGTCGCGAGGTCGATGGTCATGGGGTGCTGCGCTTACGGGCGACCAAAAGTAGCGAGAGGCCACCGAGGCTGATGATCATGAGCGTCTGGGCCACCCAGAGCAGCCAACCCATGGCCAGGGCCTCGGGGCGGATGACGCCGCCCTCACCGCCGGACATGTACACGCTGACGATGAGGGCCACGAAGGCGGGGTAGGCACCGATGCCGCCCTGAACGAGCACGATGCCCACCGATCCCGCGATGAACCCGGCCATCACACCGGCCGGGGGCACGTCCCGGGTCTCGGGCAGGGCCATGAAGCCCACCCAGAACATGGCCACGTACAGCGCCCAGATCAGCACGGTGTGGAATAGGTACGGTCCCTTGTCCGGTGTGCGGAGGATGGAGCGCACGCCTTCCACGAAACCGCGCACACCGTCCATCACCCGGGCACGCAAGGCCGGCCGGGTGAACACCAGAAAGGCGGCCACGGCCGTGCCGATGACCAGAAGTGCGAGCACCCACCAGCCCAGGCCATGGCTGTCGGGTCCGGGGGCTTGTTGCGCGCGGAACGCGGCGATGCGCTCCTGGAAGAGGTCGATCTTGTCGGCCTGCAGCAGCAGGGTGATGCCGGCGATGCCCAGCAGCATCACCATGTCCACGGCGCGTTCGGCGAGGATGGTGCCGAAGCCTTTCTCGAAGGGCACGCCTTCGGCGCGGTAGAGCATGGCGGCCCGGCTGGCCTCTCCGGCACGGGGCAGCAACATGTTCATGAAGTAACCGCCCATCACGGCGTGATAGCAGGCCCAGAAACCGGGCTCGTGGCCCAGATGGCGCAGCAGGTAACGCCAGCGCCAGCCGCGGCTCACATGGCTCAGCCAGCCCAGCAGGTTGCTCAGCACCAGCCAGGGCAACGAGGCGCGGCCGAAGGCCTCGAACAGGGCCGCGCGCTGGCCATCGTCCAGCTGTCGGTAGAAGTGGAGCACGAGCCAGATGCCCAAGGCCACGGGCACCGCCACCTTCAGGGTGCCCCAGACCGCTTTGCGCATGGGTCTACGGCTTGAGCGTATTGGTGCGCTCGTCGGGGAAGATGATCGTGGGGCGGTAGGCGCGGGCCTCCTCCAGGGTCATGTGGGCGTAGGCCACCACGATCACGATATCGCCCACGCTCACGCGCCGTGCGGCCGGGCCGTTGAGGCACACCACCCCGGTGCCGCGCGCCCCTTTGATGACATACGTGTACAGGCGGTCGCCATTGTTGACGTTCAGCACCTGCACTTTTTCACCTTCCACCAGGCCGGCGGCATCGATCAGGTCCTCGTCCAGCGTGATGCTGCCGATGTAATTGATGTCGGCCTCGGTGACGCGGACGCGATGGATCTTGGCGCGGAGGACTTCGATGGTCATGGGCGGTCCGCGGAATGCGGGCGGCAAAGGTATCGCCACCGGCTCATCCGCGACGCAGGTCCAGGTTGTCGATGAGCCGCACCGGGCCCACGTGGGCCGCGATGAGGGCCACGGCCCGGTCGAGCCCGTCCCAACCGGTGAGCGGCTCCAGGGTGTCCGGGTGAGCGATGCCAAGGTGGTCAAGGTGGATCTCCGGGTCGGCGGCCAGCACATCCAGTCCCGCCTGGCGGGCCTCCTCCACGCTGAGGTGGAAGGCTTCATCCGCCACGGCCCGCAGGGCCCGGTACAGCAGCGTTGCGCGTGCTCGATCCGCTGGACCGAGGCGTTGGTTCCTGCTGCTCATGGCCAGACCATCGGCCTCGCGCAGGGTGGGGCAGGGCACGATGACCGTCGGCCAGTGGAGCGCGGTCGCCACGTGGCGGATGATGGCGAGCTGTTGTCGGTCCTTTTCCCCGAAGAAGGCCATGTCAGGCCGCACAACGTGGAACAGGCGCTCGACCACGTTCACCACGCCTTGGAAGTGGCCGGGACGGCTGGGCCCTTCCCACAGCTCATCCAGACCATTGAGATCGTATCGCAAAGGACGGAAGCCTTGGTACAGGCCCTCGGCGTCGGGCTGGAAGAGCAGGTCGCAACCGGCCTCCGCCAGCAGTCGGGCATCGGCCTCGGGTTGCCGCGGGTAGCGGGCGAGGTCCTCGGGGTTGTTGAACTGCAGCGGGTTGACGAAGATGCTGGCCACCACCCGGTCGCATCGGCGACGGGCCTCTGCCACGAGGGCCAGGTGCCCGGCGTGCAAGGCCCCCATGGTCGGCACGAAGCCGACGCGTCCTCCCTGGCGGCGTTGGGCGGCGCTCCAAGCGGCCACTTCGGATGGGACGGACAGTCGGTCCATGATAGTGGAACTCCTTGTCCGGCAGGGAGAAACGCCTTGCCGGACCGGCGCCAAGCTAGGGCACCCGGTTGAAGGTCCGCCGGAAAGTCTATATTTTTGTACCCGTTTTCCCCCCCACCCCTTCCGAATGAGCCTGAAGAACGCGAAAGTCCTGACCATCGCCCAGTCGATCCACCCCTTCCTGGAGGAGCACGAGATGGCCCAGGCCACGCGCCAGCTGCCGCAAGGTATTCTGGAGTGCGGCAACGAGATCCGGGTCTTCATGCCCAAGTTCGGATGCATCAATGAGCGGCGGCACCAGCTGCACGAGGTGATCCGGCTCAGCGGGATGAACCTCATCATCAACGATACGGACCACGCTCTGCTGATCAAGGTGGCCAGTGTGCCCAGCGCCCGCATGCAGGTGTACTTCATCGACAACGAGGAGTACTTCAAGCGGAAATGCACGTGGAACGACAAGGACGGTGCGTTCCACCCGGACAATGACGAGCGCGCACTGTTCTTCAGCCGCGGAGTGCTCGAGACCGTGCGCAAGCTGGGCTGGGTGCCGGACATCATCCATTGCCACGGCTGGATGACGGCCTTCGTGCCCCTGTACGTGAAGCACCACTTCAGCGACGATCCGCACTTCGAGAACGCCAAGCTGGTGTTCAGCGTGTACGACGAGAAGCCGGAGCCTCTGGACAAGGGCCTGGCGCGCAAGCTGGAGCTCGAAGGCTTCTCCAAGGACCTGTTCAAGGGTCTGGGCAAGCCCACGACGGAGGAACTGTACAAGTTCGGCATCGAGATGAGCGATGCGGTGGTGAAGGGCAGCCCGAAGCTCGGCAAGGGCCTGGAGAGCGCCATCAAGGCCAGTGAGAAGCCGGTGCTGGCCTGTCCGGCGCAGGCCGACCTGATCACGGCGCACGCCGAGTTCTACCAGAGCGTATTGGAGGAAGCCTTGGTGTGACCGCCTTGGCCTCCCCACCTCCCTTTCGTTCCAAGCGCCTCGTGCTCGGGGTGCTGGTCGTGCTGGCCTTGGGTGCGTGCAAACGACCCGAGGATGAGCTGGGCCGCGACCTGATCGACCCCGCCGATACATTGGGCCTGGTGGTGACCGACTCCACGACCCTGCTGGCCTGGACGGTGCGCGAAGAGCCGGTGAAGACCAATGGCCTGAGCCGCAACGCCCTCGGCAGTTACGTGGATCCGCGCTTCGGCACGGTGCGGGCGCGCATCGTCACCCAGGTGCGGCTGAGCACCAACAACGTGGGCAGCGGCCAGGACAACAGCGGGCTGGTGATCGATTCCGCCGTGCTGGCCCTTCGGTTCGAGGACAGCGGTCCGGTCTATGGGGACCTGAGCGCGCAGCGGTTCACCGTGCACGAGATCACCGAGACCCTGTCCCTGGACAGCACCTACCGCGTGGATGACGTGCCCGGCACGGTGCCGACCGATCTGGTGCGCTCACATGCCGGCCTCATCACCCCCCGACCCGCAGTGCGCCCCGTGGTGGGCGGCGACACCCTGGGCCCCCAGCTGCGCATCCCGCTCGACCCGGCCTTCGGACAACGGCTGCTGGGCCGCTTCGGCACGGCGGACATGGTGGACAACGCCGCTTTCCTCAGCTACCTGAAGGGTCTTCTCATCGGGGTGGACAACCCGGGTCAACTGCCCGGTCAGGGGGGCATCCTGTACCTCAACCTGCTGCTGGCCGAAAGCAAGCTCACGCTCTACTACCGCAACACCTTGCCGGGCGCCGAGGACACCCTCAGCTTCGACCTGCTCATCAATGACAACAGCGTGCGGTACACGGTGATGGAACATGCCCATGCCGCCGCCGTGGAGCCCGGTCTTCCGGAAGCACTGGCCGACACCACCTTGGGAGGGACCTGCTTCGTACAGTCGCTCGGCGGTCTGCGCACCCGCATCGCGCTTCCTCATGTGCTGGATTACCCCGAGCGGGAGCTGCGCGCCCTTGCGAAGGCCGAACTGGTGGTGCCGGTGCGGGGCGACTGGCCCGATGCGCTGCCGCCTTCGGCGACGCTCTTCCTGTTCCGAAGCAACGAGGAAGGCGAGGACCTGCTGCTGCCCGATCAATTGACGTCGGGCCTTTCGATCGGTGGCGAACTGGACGAGGACGACCGGGTGTACCGCTTCGCCATCACCCGTTACATGCAGCGGTTGCTCAACGGGGACTACGAGAATACCGGGCTATCCATCGTCCCGGGCAACGGTGGCGTGGCCGTGGACCGCACAGTGCTGCGGGGCCCGGAGGATGCCCAGGACCCCATGCGGCTCATCCTTACCTTTACCACATACTGAGCGGTCATGTGCGGTATCGTAGCCTACCTGGGTGACAAACAGGCCTATCCCATCCTGATCAACGGCCTGCGACGCCTGGAGTACCGGGGCTACGACAGCGCGGGCGTCGCCCTTCTGGACGGTGACGTGCTGACGATCCACAAGTGCCAGGGCAAGGTAAGCGACCTGGAGGCCCATGTGGACGGTCGCTCGCATGCGGGTACGGTGGGCATTGGCCACACGCGATGGGCCACGCACGGTCCGCCCAACGACATCAACGCGCACCCGCACCAGAGCACCAGCGGCGATCTGGCGTTGATCCACAACGGGATCATCGAGAACTACGCGCCGATCAAGGAGGAGTTGCTCACCCGCGGCCACGTGTTCCGCAGCGACACGGACACCGAGGTGCTTGTGCACCTGATCGACGACATCCAACGCACCGAGGGCGTGGACCTGGCCGAGGCCGTCCGGTTGGCCCTGGAGAGCGTGGTGGGCGCCTATGCCATCGTGGTGCTCGATCGCAAGGACCCGGATGTGATGGTGGCCGCGCGAAAGAGTTCGCCCCTGGTGATCGGCATCGGTGACAACGGGGAGCATTTCGTGGCCAGCGATGCCACGCCCATCGTGGAGCACACCAAGAACGTGGTCTACCTGGAGGATGGCGAGATCGCGGTGATCGACCGACGTCAGGGCCTCAAGATCCGGAACATCAAGAACCAGGTGAAGACGCCGTTCATCCAGGAACTGGAGATGCACCTGGAGGCCTTGGAGAAGGGCGGCTATGACCACTTCATGCTCAAGGAGATCCATGAGCAGCCGCGCAGCATCCGCGACAGCATGCGGGGCCGCCTCAACCTGGCCAAGGGCGAGGTGGTGCTGGGGGGCATCAAGGACTACGAGCAGAAGTTCGTGCAGGCCAAGCGCATCCTGATCGTGGGCTGCGGCACCAGCTGGCACGCGGGCCTGGTGGGCGAGTACCTCTTCGAGGAGCTGGCGCGCATCCCCGTGGAGGTGGAGTACGCCAGCGAGTTCCGCTACCGCAACCCGATCATCAACGAGGACGACATCGTGATCGCCATCAGCCAGAGCGGCGAAACGGCGGACACGATGGCCGCGATCGAGCTGGCGAAAGGCCGCGGGGCCACCATCATCGGCATCTGCAACGTGGTGGGCAGCAGCATCGCCCGCGTGACGCACGCCGGGTCGTACACCCATGCCGGACCGGAGATCGGCGTGGCCAGCACCAAGGCCTTCACCGCACAGGTGACGGTGCTGACGTTGATGGCCCTCATGATCGGCCAGAAACGCGGCACGATCAGCGGCAGCAAGTTCCACCGCCTGCTGAACGAATTGGACGTCATCCCTGGCAAGGTGGAGGCCGTGCTGCGCAACGAAGCGCAGATCAAGTACATCGCCGACATTTACAAGGACGCCACCAACGCACTGTACCTCGGTCGGGGATTCAGCTTCCCGGTAGCCCTGGAGGGTGCGCTCAAGCTCAAGGAGATCAGCTACATCCACGCCGAGGGTTATCCGGCGGCCGAGATGAAGCATGGCCCCATCGCCCTCATCGATGAGGAGATGCCGGTTTTCGTGATCGCCACGAAGGGTGCGAGCTATGAGAAGGTGGTAAGCAACATCCAGGAGGTGAAGGCACGCAAAGGCAAGGTCATCGCCATCGTCACCGAGGGAGATTCCGTGGTGAAGGGGTTGGCGGATCACGTGATCCCCATCCCGGAGACGCCAGACCCCTTCGTGCCGTTGCTGAGCGTGATCCCCTTCCTGCTGATCAGCTACCACATCGCCGTGATGCGGGGCTGCAACGTGGACCAGCCGCGGAACCTGGCCAAGAGCGTCACGGTCGAGTAGGCGCCGCAAATGCCCCTATGAGCGTGAGACCATCCCGCTCGGGCGGGACAGGTCGGGCGCATTGGTCCATGGTGCGACACGTACGTGGAGGCTGCTCGGGGAGCTTTCGCTTCGCCCCTGAGGGCGCGGTGCCGAGCTGGCTTCATGGCGCTGTGCTGGGCCTCCGGGGCTTCGCCCACATGAAGACCTGGCGGTTGTTGCGGTAGGGCTCCAGGTCCTTCGTGAACAACAGGTGCCCAAGGTCCAGCAAAGGCAGGACGCCGAAGCCCCCGAAGGTGATGCCGTAGATGATCGGCACCCCGGGCCGTGTACCAAGGTAGATGCGGTGCGCGCCGAAGGTGCCCAGGCCGATGGCCAGCACGCTCGCGACCAACCGTTCGGGCTCCCGGCGAAGGCTGTCTGACGGCGGGAGTGGTGCGTGAGCGGGCATCCACGGACCTGCGGCGGATGCGGGGATCGTGGCGCCCAGCAGCAGCCACACCATCACGCAGACGCCTCCCCATCGGCCCATGCGGCCAAAGGTATCCGGGCGGCGAACGAGGGATCTAGCGTCCGGCCGCGTACCGCCGCTCCACTTCGGTCCAGTTCACCACGGTCCACCAGGCGGCGACGTAGTCCGGACGGCGGTTCTGGTAGTGCAGGTAGTAGGCGTGCTCCCACACATCGAGGCCGAGGATCGGGGTGCCGCCGCAGCCGGTGTTGGGCATCAAGGGGTTGTCCTGGTTGGGGGTGCTGCAGAGGTCCAGCTTCCCACCCGGCTGTACGCAAAGCCAGGCCCAGCCGCTGCCGAAACGTGTGATGCCGGCCTGGCCGAACTTCTCCTTGAACGCCTCGAAGGAGCCGAAGGCCGCGTTGATGGCCTCGGCCAACGCGCCGCCCGGTGCGCCACCGGCGTTGGGGCCCATGATGGACCAGAAGAGCGAGTGGTTGTAGTGGCCGCCACCGTTGTTGCGCACGGCCATGTTGGTCATGTCCAAGCCCTTGAGGATCTCCTCGATGCCCATGCCATCAAGCGGGGTTCCTTCGATGGCCTTGTTCAGGTTGGTGACGTAGGCCTGGTGGTGCTTGCCATGATGGATCTGCATGGTGAGGGAGTCGATCACCGGTTCCAGCGCGGCGTGCGGGTAGGGAAGTTCGGGGAGTTGAAAAGGCATGGCGGTCAGTGAGTTAGATGGTCTGTGGAGGACAGTGGGGGCAAAGATAGCCACAGCGAAAGCCGCTGATGGTTTGGAATGTGCTGGAACTCACTACATTTGCCGCCACTTTCACCAAAACACCACCACGTCAATGACCAAGAAGTTCGCTGTGCTGGCCGCCATGGCCGCATTGCTCGTCGCCTGCGGCGGTCCGAGCGCTGAAGAACTGGAGGCGAAGGCCAAGGCCACCGCTGACAGCATCGCCAATGTGCTCCGCATGGACAGCATCAAGGCCGCTGAGGCTGCCGCCGCCGCCGCCGCTGCTGCCGCTGCTGTGGACAGCACCGCCGGTGCCATGATGGACAGCGCCGCTGCCAAGGTGGAGGGCGCCGTGGACGCCGCCAAGAAGGCCGTGGGCCACTAAGCCGTTCCGAGATCCAACGGAAGGGGGCCGCGAGGCCCCCTTCTCATTTGGTGCCGGGTTCAACCTCCTGCGCGCAGTCGCTCGTCCGCCTTCAGGAAGATGCTGTCGCTGTCCAGCAGGATGCGATAAAAGCCTCGTTGCCCCATACGTTGCGGGCAATGCCGGCCTTGAGCCGTTGCTCGATGGCCGTTGCGCTTTGAGCGCGTTCCCCGGGCCGGTCGGCGATGCCCTCCTTCGAGGCATGGGCGACAAGGTCGGCCCAGAGCCGGTCGTCCATCCGGAACCGGTCGCGGAACACCAAGGGGTCCCCGAAGGCCTCAAAGCGCGCACGGTCGCGGTCCACCACATCGAAGGCGAACTGGTTCAGGGCGCCGCTGAAGAAGAGCTCGTTCAGGAAGCGGGTGGTGCCGGCGGTGTCGGCGGCCACGAAGAGGTCCGGGGTGATCCCGCCGCCCCCGTAGACGACGCGGCCGCTTGTGGTGCGGAAGACCTGGGTGGAATCCACATGGGTGCTGTCGGCGTGGAGCATCTCCCCGTGGTCGAAGCGTTCGGCCAGGTCATCGGCATAGTCGATCCCCTCTCCATAAGGGCGCTGGATGCTGCGGCCACTGGGGGTGTAGTACCGGGCGGTGGTGAGCCGAACAGCGCTGTGGTCGGGCAGGTCGAGATGCTCCTGCACCAGGCCTTTCCCGAAGGAGCGACGCCCCACGATCGTCCCGCGGTCATTGTCCTGCACCGCACCGGCCAGGATCTCACTGGCACTGGCGCTGCCCTCATCGATGAGCACGGCCAGGGGCAAGGTCTCCAGCAGCCCGTTGCGGGTGGCCCTGTAGTCCTGGCGCGGGTGGGAGCGGCCCTGGGTGTACACGATCATCCGGCCTTCGGGCAGGAACTCATCGGCCAGTTCGATGGCCGCGTTGAGGTAGCCGCCACCGTTGCCGCGAAGGTCGAGCACCAGCCGCTGCATGCCGGCCTGTTGCAGGGCGCGGGCCGCGTCCACGAACTCCTGGTGCGTGGTGCGGGCGAAGCGCACGAGCTTGATGTAGCCGGTGCCATCGGGTCGGAGCAGGCTGGCCGCCACGCTGGTGATGGGGATCTTGCCGCGTTGGATGGTGACCTCGAAGGGGCGGGCCTGGCCCTTGCGCACGATGGACACGGTGACCGAGCTGCCGCCCGGACCGCGCAGGCGTTCCATCACCTGTTCGTTGGTGATGTCCATGCCCGCCATGGGCTTCCCGTCGGCGGCCACGATGCGGTCGCCGGCCCGGATGCCCAATGCGGCGCTGGGGCCGCCTTCCACCGGGGCGATCACCACCACGGTGTCGTGCTGGATGGCGAACTCCACCCCGATGCCCTCGAAGCTGCCTTCGAGGGGCTCCTGGGCGGCGCGGAGTTCGGCGGCGCTGATGTAGTAGCTGTGGGGGTCGAGGCGTTGCAGCAGGTCCTGGATCACCTCCTCCACCAGCTCCGTCTTGGCCACGGTGTCCACGTACTGCCGGTCGATGAGGTCGAGCACCTGGTCCACCTTGTCGGAGGGGCTGGTGCCGCGGGCCACGAAGAGGGCGGGCAGGGGCATGTGCTCGCGGCGCATGCCGTGTCCGATGAACAGGCCGACCACCAGGGCCAGGCTCAGCAGTAGCGGCACCGCCGGGTGGATGGTGCGGGGGTCCCTCATGCGGGGTCGGGTTCGAGTTGCTGCAGGGCCACCCCTCCGCGCGCCAGCAGGTCGAGCCCGGAGGGGTCCTTGTAGGCGGTGAGGTACACGAGGCGTTTGATGCCGGCCTGCAGGATGAGCTTGCTGCACTCCTTGCAGGGCGAATGCGTGAGATACAACGTCGCACCGCGCGCATTGTTGGTGCTGCGGGCCACTTTCATGATGGCGTTGGCCTCGGCGTGAAGCACGTACCAGAGGGTCATGCCGCTCTCGTCCTCACAGTCGTTGGGGAAGCCGGTGGGGGTGCCGTTGTAGCCGTCGCTGATGATCATGCCCTCCTTCACGATGAGGGCGCCCACCTTCTTGCGCGTGCAGTGGCTCAGCTTCGCCCATTCCCGGGCCATGCGCATGTAGGCGCGGTCGTAGCGCTCCTGCTTGCGGGGGTCGGCGTAGACGAGGGCTTCCTGTTGCATAGGCCCATGTGCCCATGTGCCCATGGGTGCATGCAGTTCACATCCGTCGGATCATGGGCACATGTCCGCATGGGCACATGAGCACATGGTGTTCGTACCCAGGGCGGGACTCGAACCCGCACGAATTGCTTCACTGGTGTTTGAGACCAGCGCGTCTACCGATTCCGCCACCTGGGTAGGGGCCACGAAGGGTGCGAAGATAGCGGGCTACAGCGGCTTCAACGGTCCATCGGTCCTGGCGCATATGATGGGGGCCACATACTGATGGCCATCACCCGTTCCATGGCTTGGTGCCAGCGGATGGGGGCAACATCATGCGAAAAGCGCCATTGGCCTATCTTGGTCGTCGATCCCGGTCACCCATGGGCCACACGCTCAGCAGGATGTTCCGTTCCCTGGCCACGCTCCTGATCGCCGGATCGTTCGGCGTCAACCTGATGGCCCAGTCCAACGTGTGGTTGGCCGACGGCACGGTCTGGATGGAAGGATATACCTGCTGTCCTCCGGGCACACCGATGTGTGGTGAATCCGTCAAGGACCGACGTGTGGTGGATGGAGACACCTTGATCAATGGGCACCTCTATAAAAAGGTCTTTCAGTCCAGCGTGATCATTGAAAAGGAATGCGGTGTACCCCCGGGTACCTGCAACGATACGGTGTTCGTTGACCACCACGGCGTGCCATCCCTGTTCCTCCGCGACACCCTCGGTTCGATGTATCGCCTGGTGAATGGCGTGGAGCACCTGCTGTACGATATGGACCTGGAGGTGGGTGATACCGTCGTGCAGACCGTGATGTGGACCTTGCCCAGTGCGGTCGTCCTTTCCATCGACAGCGTGGTCGTACAAGGTTCGTTCAGGAGGAGATACCACACCGGCCTGTTCTCCCTCATTGAAGGCGTGGGTTGGAGCTGGAGCGGGTGGTTCGGCTTCTTGCAGCCCACTTACTTGGGATATTGCAACTATTGGGGCTTCTGCTACAGCGTGGCCGACACCACCTATATCCCCGAGAATGGGGCGGCCTGTTCGCTACCCACGGCCATACCGACGCACGTCGCCGGAACGACCGTACCCCTGGTCCATCCCAACCCGGCGAGTGAACTCCTTCTCCTGGACGTGCCGCCTGATGCGCTGCATGTCCGGGTGATGAGCACCACGGGCGCCGAAGTGTGGAGGAAGGAGCATCCGCCGACCGGACGGATGACGATCCCGCTCCACGCGTTCGATGCCGGGGCCTACCTGCTCGAAGTACGCACGCGGTCAGCCGTCAGCGGTCAGCGCTTCATCGTTGCCCGACCCTGATGGGCCTTGGGGTCAAGAGCTGATGTGTTGACCGCGGACGGTCGACCAAGGGGCCTTTTCTCCGTCCGGACCTGCGGATGGCGGCCCGAGCTCAGAGCTGCTTCAACAGCCCCCGCAGATCCACCTTCTCGCCCACGATGCGCTCCACCTCGCCGATGGCCACTCGCTCCTGCTTCAGGCGCTCGGGTCCGTTCTCGCCTATCTTTAAACGGCCAACAGTCATGGACTACCGCGCCATCATCACCATCGACCCCGAGCGCCGATTCGGCAAGCCTTGCGTGCGCGATACGCGCATAGCCGTGTACGATGTACTGAGCTGGCTCGCGGCTGGCATGACCCATGCGGAGATCATGGAGGACTTCCCACAGCTGACCGAGGAGGATATACGCGCTTGTTTGGCCTATGCATTAGAGGATGGGTCTATGCCAGCTGCATCAGATCACCTGGTCCAGTGAAACCGGGCGCATTACTGGTGTGAGCCAACCCTGTGTAGGTCGACCCAGTGGGTCGACGCTACAGT
>Ga0073899_10000407_pt1 | contig 39702 bp, 41 predicted proteins | sample KloWWTmetaKNB5Ph_FD_88975 | JGI IMG/M metagenome (GOLD analysis project Ga0073899, IMG submission 88975) | Active sludge microbial communities from Klosterneuburg, Austria, studying microevolution and ecology of nitrifiers - Klosterneuburg... | ecosystem: Engineered > WWTP > Aerobic digester >... | reverse complement strand
GTGATGTCGCGTGTGACCACCGCACCGCTGCCCACGATCGTGCCGGGAGCCACCTTGGCGTGCGGACGCACGGCACAGGCCGACCCCAGGAAACAGCGCTCACCGATCTGCGACCAGCCGGCCAGCGTGACGTTGTTGGCCAGATGGCAGATGCGCCCGATGCGCACGCCGTGGCCCACCTTGCTGCCGGGCGCGATCATGGTGCCTTCCCCGATCGTCGTGTCCTCATTGAACATGCCGCGCACCACGCCCACATCGGCGCCCAGAAAGCAGTCGTCACCGATGGTGACCCCGCCCAACAGGGGCATGATCACGCGCTTGCCCTCGGCATCCCACACCCAGGCCAGGCCCATGGCCCCGATGCACACATGGGGTTCCAACGCGACGCGCGCCCCGATGGTGCAGCCATCCCCGATCACCACATGCGACTCCAACCGCGACCCGTCGCCGATGGTGCTCCGGCCCACGACGCAGTAAGGCCCGATGCTCACGTCGGTCCCGATGCGGGCCTCGGGATGCACGATGGCCGTCGGGTGGATCCCCGAGGGCGGCTTGCTTGCGAACAGCGCATTGCAGATGCGATAAATGATGAGCTGCGGATCCTCGTTCACCACGATGGCCGAATTGCCATGCAGTTCGCCAAGCGCCTCCGCCCGACAGATCACGACGCTCTCCTTCACCGTGGTGAACACCGACGCATCACTTCCCGAGTGGTAGTAGAGACCGTTCGGTTCCTTGAGGAAGAGGCTGCACACCTTGCGGATGTCCCGCATGCCGCCCTCCAGTCGATGTTCGATCCCCAGACGCTCCAGCACGTCCAGGACCTTGCGCAGGTCGATCGGATGATCGGGGCTCATCGCGGGGTCGCGTATGGGGGATGAAGGTCCGGTTCAGCGCAGCGTGCGCGAGACGATGTCCACCACCTCATCGATGATGGCATCGGACAGACCATGGTACAAAGGCAGACAAAGGACCCTGTGGGCCACCGATTCGGCGATCGGGCATTCACCGGTGCGTCCGATGAAGGGAAGCTCGGTGACGGCCGGGCTGAAGTACCGCCGGGGATGGATGTCCACCGCGTTCAGCGCGGCCCTCACCCGCAGCAGGGCTTCCTCGGTGGGCAGGACCGCGGGGAAGTACGAGTGGTTGTACTCGGTGTCGGCGGGGATCCGCGCCAGATGCACCGGAGCGGAGGCGAGCCCGGTCGCATAGCGCTCCCACTGGTGCCGCCGCTGGGCCAGGATCTCGTCGAGGAACGGCAGATTGGCCACACCCATGGCCGCATGCAGCTCGCTGTTCTTGGCGTTGAGCCCCACGGCATGGAAGCCCTCGCCCACCTGACCCATCGTGCGCAGCAGCCGCAGCCGTGTGTACAGGGCCTCGCTGCGGGTGTGCACGCTGCCCCCTTCCACGGTGTGGAACACCTTGGTGGCATGGAAGCTCGTGGAGCTCACATCGCCGTAGTTCAACAGGCTTTCACCCTTGTAGCGTGTGCCGAACGCGTGGGCCCCGTCGTAGATGACCTTCAGCCCGTGGCGCAGCGCGATGGCCTCGATGGCCTCCACATCGCAGGGCAGGCCGTACACGTGGGTGGCCAGGATGGCGGTGGTGGCCGGCGTGATGCGCTCCTCGATGGCCGTAGGGTCGACGCAGAAGGTGTCCGGGTCGATGTCCACGAACACCGGGGTGCAACCCTCCCAGAGGATGCTGGTGGTGGTGACCGGATGCGAGAACGCCGTGGTGATGATCTCGCCCTTCAGCTCCAGTGCCCGGATGATCAGGTTGAGCGCGATGGTGCCGTTCACCAGGAAGAGCGGGTGGGCGAGCCCGATCTGCTCGGCCAGCGCGCGCTCGAACTGCTGCACGAGCGGGCCGTTGTTGGTGAGCTGTCCGCGGTCCCACACACCGCGCATCAGCTCGGTGAAGGTCTCGAAAGGAGGCAGGAAGGCGCGGGTGACGTAGACGGGGCCGCGTTCGCCCGCAGGGGTCTCCGGAACACCGGACGTGGAGCCCTTTTCCTGGGTGCCGATCATGCGCTGGGTGTGGCCCGCGAAGATACGGAAGCCCTGGGCATGAGACCCGCGCCGATCAACGCTCCTCCCGCAGGTCGAGGTGCACACCCAGCACTTCATCCAAGTGCTGCATGTGCGGTGCGTAGTACGCCCTGAGCCGCTCCTCGAGCGCCGTGTCCACCGGCTCGCTGTAGGCCCGCACGTTGGCCTTCACCTCGCGCAGCCGGTCCGGAAAGAGCGCCACATCCAGCCCGGCCGCCGCGGCGATCCGTTCCAACACGCTCTCCGGCGAGGCCTTCAGCTGCGGATAGCCGAACACGAGCACCCGCTCGCGACCGAAGTGCTGGAAGTAACGCTCCACCTGCGGACCGTAGTGGCCCCGGGCCAGGTAGCCGAACGGCGGCGGGTCCGCCAGCTCGGCGGCCATGGCCTCGGCGAAGGTCCGCGGGTCGTACAAATGGGCGTAACGCGGGTGCCCCTTGAACTGGTGGAACATGTTCCAGTCCGACCGTGCCCGCTTCACCGGATCGCGCAGCACGGCCACGATCACCGCATCGGGCAGGTGGCGGTGGATGCGTTCGGCCGCCGCGGGGCGGTAGAGGTAGTTCGGCGTGGCGTCCAGGGTGGTCCATCCCGTGCCGCGCAGCGGTCGCACCGGCAGCATCCGCCGGTAGTGCCCCATGCCCAGCGCATAGGTGTTGTCGTTGCCGAAGAAGGTGAGCTCCTTCTCCACCGGGGCGATCACCTTGGGGTGGCGCACCAGCATGCTGTAGAGCGCCGAGGTGCCCGCCTTCTGCGCGCCCACGATCACGATGGAGGGCATCAGCCGGGGCCGCAGCGGCTCCACGAGCCGTTTCACGTGGTGCAACAGGCCGCTCATCCCGGGTGGTCCATTGCGTGCGTGCGCCACGACAGGCGGGGCCGGATCAGCCCGGCCTGCTTGCCGAACCAGGCCCCGCGACGCTCGCCGGCATGCACCGTGAAGCTCAGGACCCGCTCGGTCATGAAATGCAGCTTCGCCCCGCGGAACGCCGTGACCACCACGTGGTAGCTGCCCTCGTTCATCAGGTCGCCGGGGATGAGGCAGTCCACCTCGAAACGCCCCTGTGGCACCGGCGGCCGGTCCGTGCCGCTGTCGGCCTGCGTGCTGGCGAAGAGCACCAGATCGTGGTCGTTCACCACCCGGATGCCGATGTTGAGGTCGTCGTCGTGCACCCTGCGGTTCTCCAGACCGATGCGGATGGTGAAGGGGCTGCGCATGGTGAGGGGAGCCCCCGCTTCCTGCGGCAGCACCGCGGCGTGGGTGAGGCGCACCAGATCGGTGCCGGGACCCTCGCCGGGCGCCCAGGCCACCTCGTCGCCTCCCTGCGCATAGGAACCGAGGTACGTGGACACCACCTCCTCCGGCGGACCATCGGCGGCCACGCGCCCACCGTCGATCCACACCACCCGCGTGCACAGGCTCAGCACCGCCGTCATGTTGTGGCTCACGAACAGGATGGTGCGGCCACTGGTGCTCACGTCCTTCATCTTGCCCAGGCACTTGCGCTGGAACTCCGCATCGCCCACGGCGAGCACCTCGTCCACGATGAGGATCTCCGGTTCCAGATGCGCGGCCACCGCGAAACCCAGCCGCACCTTCATGCCCGAGCTGTAGCGCTTCACCGGGGTGTCGATGTGGTGCTCGATGCCGCTGAAGGCGATGATCTCCCCGAGCTTGGCGTCGATCTCGCGCCGGTGCATGCCCAGGATGGCCCCGTTGAGGTAGATGTTCTCCCGGCCGGTGAGGTCCGGATGGAAGCCCGTACCCACCTCCAGCAGGCTGGCCACACGGCCCTTCATGCGGATGAAGCCCTCGCTCGGGGCGGTGATGCGCGACAGCAGCTTCAGCAGCGTGCTCTTGCCGGCGCCGTTGCGGCCGATGATGCCGAGCACCTCGCCCTCGCGCAGCCGGAACGACACATCGCTCAAGGCGTGGAACACCTTTCCCTGCGCCCTGCCCGGTGAGGCGGTGTCCACGGGCGCATCCGGGTCGGGGCGGCCGCGCAACCGGGCCCAGCCCCGGCGCAGCTCATCGGCGATGGTGCCGCTGCCGATGCTGCCCAGCCGGTAGCTCTTGCCCAGGCCCTCCACCTCGATCACCACCGGGCCCATGCTCACACGATGTCGGCGAAGGAGCGCTCCACCTTGTTGAAGGTCATCACACCCACCAGCAGCATCACGACGGCCACCGTGGCGGAGTACAGCAGGCCGTCCCAGGGCACCGCACCGCCGAACAGCATGGCGCGGAACGCCTAGATCACCGCGGTCATCGGGTTCAGCTCGAACACGCGCAGCAGCGCGGGGAACTTCTGCAGGCGGCTGAGGGGCAGGATCACCGGGCTGGCGTACATGAGCAGCTGCACACCGAAGCCCACCAGAAAGCTCAGGTCGCGGTACTTGGTGGTGGCGGCGGAGATGAGGATGCCCGTGCCCAGGCCGAGCGTGCCCATGATCAGCGCCAGCATCGGTAGGCCCAGCAGCTGGGTGCCGGCCGACCAGGTGAACGGCCCCGTCCAGGCGTAGACCGCGATCATCACGCTGAGCGCCGCGAACTGGATGAGGAAGGTGAAGCCGTTGCTCAGCGTCATGCTGATGGGCATCACCAACCGGGGGAAGTAGACCTTGGTCATCACATGCGCGCCGCCCACCAGCGTGCGCGAGGTCTTGGTGATCTGCCCGCTGAAGAAGGCCCAGGGCACGAGCCCCGACATGTAGAAGAGCGGACCGGGCAGCTCAGGCGGCGCGAGGCCGGCGGCCTTGCCGAAGATGAGCGCGAAGGTGAAGGTGGTGATCAGCGGCTGCAGCACCACCCACAGCGGGCCGAGCACCGTTTGCGCATAGACCGTGACGATGTCTCGCCGCGTGAAGAGCAGCACCAGGTCACGATAGTGCCAGAGCTCCCGAAGGTCGATCGCCAGCAGCGGTCGCCGCGGGCCGATCACCGTGGTGAAGGGTGCGGGAGGAGCCGGGTGCGGGGAGGAACGGGCGTTCATCGGCCGGGATCAGGCCTCGGTGTCGGCACCGCCCTTGGCGTCCTTGCCACGCTTGCGGCGGCCGTAACCATAGCCGTAGCCATAGCCGCTGCCGTATCCGTAGGCATAGCGGTAGCCATAGCCGTAGTTGGTGTTGTAGTAGTACTTGCTCTTCTTCATCCGCACACCGTTCAGGATGAACCCGAAGTTGCGCACCGGGTTGCTGTGGATCACCTCCATGGCGCTGGTGAGGTGATCCTTGTTCGCGAAGCGCGTGTTCACCACGAACAGGGTGGCGTCCACATGCTTCATCATCACCAAGGCGTCGGTGATGAGGCCCACCGGCGGTGTGTCGATGATCACATAGTCGTAGTGCTGACGTCCGTAGCGGAACAACTCCTCCAGGTGCCGGCTCAGCACCAGCTCCGACGCGTTCGGCGGGGTGGGGCCGCTGAGGATCACGTGGAAGTTCTCGATCTGCGTGGGCTGCACCACCGCCGCGGGCTCCACATGGCCCACCAACAGGTTGCTCAGGCCCTGGGCGCTGGTCATGTTCAACCCCTTGCCCACCTTCGGCTTGTGCAGGTCGAGCTCGAGCAGCATCACGCGCTTGCCCGCCTTGGCCAGGATGGCGCTGAGATTCACGCTGCAGAAGGTCTTGCCCTCGTTCGGACGGTAGCTGGTGACCAGCACCACGCGGCCCGTCCCCTGCGGCCCCGGCAGGTACTCGAGGTTCGTGCGCACCGTGCGGAAGCTCTCGGTGATGGCGCTCTTGGGGTCGCTGTCCACCACCACGTAGTTCTCCTCGGCCTTGTCGCTGGCGATGATCTCGCCGAAGACCGGCATGTGGACCAGGGCCTTCAGCTGATCGGCGTTCTCTATCCTGTCGTAGAACATCACCCGGATGAACACGATCACGAGCGAGATCACGATGCCGCCGACCATGAAGGCGTACAGGATCTTCACCTTGTCCGGCCGCACCACACCGATCGAGCGGGCCAGTTCGATCACCTTGGTCTGCGGCACGATGCCCGCCCGAGCGATCACCGTATTGGCCCGCTTCTCCAGCAGGAACAGGTAGAGCTTCTCGTTCACCTGCAGGCGCCGTTCGATGTTCAGGATGTCGCGCTGGCTCAGGGGCACCGTGCGGATCAGCCGTTCGTAATCGGCCATCTGCTCCTGCACATCGCGGATCTTCGCCTCGATGGCCTTGCGGGTGTTCTTCACGTACACCAGCAGGTTGCCCCGGTTGAGCATGATCGTGCTGTCCAGTCGGTTCACGCTCAGGTTCTCCGGTGTGGCGTCGAACAGCATGCTGTTGCGGTTCATCTGCATGGTGTACAGTTCGCTCAGCGTGTTGCGCAGGAACACATCATCCTCCAGGATGTAGAACGAGGGCGGCAGCAGCTTCTCATCGCCCAGGTTCACCACGTAATCCTCCAGGTCGTTCAGCGACTGGATCATCAGCTCCAACCTCCTTCGCTCGTTGTCGAAGCGCACCAGCTCGTTGAAGTAGCGGTCCTCCTCGCGGCTCAGGTCGAGGATGTTGCGGCTCTCCTTGTAGCGCTGCATCTCGTCCTCGAACTGGTTCAGGATCACCGTCACCTCATCGAGCTGCTTGTCGATGTAGTTGAGCGTGTTCTGGTTGATGTCGAACTCGCTCTGCAGCGTGTAGGTGATGTACTCGCGGCTCAGCGTATCCAGGAACATCTTGGCCCGCGCGGGGATCTCGTCCTCCACGGTGACCTGCAGGATCGTGGTGTAGTCCAGGTTCTCCACCACCATGCCGCTCTTGTACTTGTTCACCAGCCAGGGCCGGCTGTGCCGCACGAACTGGTAGTCGCTCGCCGTCACCTTCTCGAAACTCCCCGCCGCCAGCTGTTCGCTCTTGTCCACACGCAGCAGGAAGTCGTTCTCCATGACGTCCTGCCCGAAGGCATACACCTTCGACACGATGCCCGCGCCCCCATCGTAGCTCAGCTCGTAGTGGTCCGGGTCCACCACCCGCAGGTCGAACGGCCGCTGGTAGTACTTGGGGTTCAGCAGGTCGATCTTCACGGTGAAGGGAAGCGACCCGTACACCTGGGACACCTTGAACCGACCGATGATGTAGTAGGAGATGTCGAAATCGAGCTTGCTCAGCGCCTTGTCCACCAGGTCGTACGAGGTGAGCACCCGCTTCTGGTTCACGATATCGCTGTACGCCGCGACATAGCCGATGTTCTGATAGACCTGCGTCTGGTAGTTGTACACCTCGCGGTCCTTCAACAGGATCTGCGCACTGGCGCCATGCACCTCGGGGATCTTGTAGGAGTACAGGTAGCTCAACGCGGCGGAGAGCACCACGGCCACCACCACGAAGTACCAGTTCTTGGAGAAGATCCGGACGAAATACCGGAGGTCGTTGACGTCGATGATGCCGCCTTTCGCCTGACTTCCCGGGGTGGCCATCGCTTGCAACGGGCTCCGGCTCGGACCGCACCACTGTGCGGACCCGGTCCCGGAGCAAGGGCGCCAAAGATACACGGCCCGCTGGATGCTGTTGCACGCCCTGAGGTCCGGCGATCGCACCCACCGGTTTGCCGATCGTTCATAAATGTTCATCTTCGCGCTCTGGACCCGAGCAGCTCGGGAACCGTACCTTCGCCAACCCTACCGAACGCCTTGTCGAGGAAGCTCTCCCACCGTATCGCAGCGGTCCTTGTCCTGGTCCTGCTGCCTTTGGCCGGCGGCCTTTGGGCGCAGCCTCCAGTGGGAGGTCCGCCCCCCTGCTGGCCTCCGCCCTGCATCCCCATCGACGGCGGCATCGGCCTGCTCATCGCTGCCGGCGCCATCATCGGCGGGCGCTCCGCGATCTCCCTGCGCCGGACCCGCCCCGGCAAGTGACCCATGGACGGGGCCCCGGCACCGGCCTCACTCCCCTTGCGCGACCCGCTCGTCCGCTTCCTCGCCACCGCAGGCGCTCTGTTCCTGGGCTGGTATCTTCTGTATGAGCTCGTCATCCACCCGTGGGGTGTGCTCGACCGCGCGGTGATCGACAACCTCATCGGCCTCAGCGGAGCCCTGCTCACTGCTCTGGGGTACACCCTGCTGCCCGAGCCCGCCAACGCCGAGATGATCCGGACCGTGGGTGTCCAGGGCGGTCACCTGCTATGGATCGGCGATCCCTGCAACGGGGTGAGCCTCTTCGCCGTCTTCGCGCTCTTCCTCCTCACCTACCCCGGGCCCTGGCGCCACAAGGCCTGGTTCATCCCGATCGGCCTGCTCACCATCCACTTCATCAACGTGGTCCGCATCGCCGCCCTTTGCATCGTGGTCACCATCGACTACGAACTGCTCAACTTCAACCACGACTACACCTTCTATGTGGTCGTGTACGGCTGGGTCTTCCTCCTGTGGTTCCTGTGGGTGAAGCGGTTCGCGCGGACCGGTGCCACCGCGCCGGGGCCATGAAACGCCGGCTCATCGCCGCCGCCATCGTCGCCATCGGCGTGCTGCTCGGCGCCGTGCGCGAGTTCCTCTTCCTCAACCTCAACTACCAGATCGACCACCTGCAGCGGGGGACCCCATACTCTTACGCCCACTCGCAGTTCCAGCGATGGGCCGCCGGCGCCGACCTGGGCGGCCTGACCCTGCTGAAATGGCTCCTCGCCGCCGCCTACGTGGCCGTCATGCTCCTGCTGGCCGTGCTGCTGGCACGCGTCCTCACCGGCCACCATGGCCACCGCCGCACCCTGATCGCCGGCACCCTCATCGCCGCCGCCCTTGCCCTGCTGCTGCACCTCAGCGCCCGTGCGCTTCCGCCGCTGGAGGCCGTGGCCGTGAAGCTGCTGCACGCCCTGCAGTACCCCGTGCTCCTGCTGATCCTGGTGTTGGTGCTGCCGCTCGCCCGGCGTTCCCGCACCTGAACGGGTGGCGCCCCCGGCTATCTTCGCCGCTCACCCTCTTCCACCATGGAGCGCGATCAGCAGGTCTTCGGCATCATCGACAAGGAGAAATGGCGCCAGACCAAGGGCCTGGAGCTGATCGCCAGCGAGAACTACGTGAGCGACCAGGTGATGGAGGCCATGGGCTCGGTGCTCACCAACAAGTATGCTGAAGGCCTTCCGGGCAAGCGCTACTACGGCGGTTGCGAGCATGTGGACGAGGTGGAGCAGCTGGCCATCGACCGCGCCAAACGCCTCTTCGGCGCCGCTTGGGCCAACGTACAACCCCACAGCGGGGCCCAGGCCAACGCTGCGGTGATGCTCGCCGCGCTCAAACCGGGCGACACCATCCTGGGCTTCGACCTGAGCCATGGCGGCCACCTCACCCACGGCAGCCCGGTCAACTTCAGCGGCAAGCTCTACCGCGCCACCTTCTACGGGGTGGACAAGGCCACCGGACGGGTCGACATGAACGTGGTGCGCGAGATCGCGCAGCGCGAGCGACCGAAGCTGATCATCTGCGGGGCGAGCGCCTACAGCCGCGACTGGGACTATGCCACCTTCCGCGCCATCGCCGACGAGGTGGGTGCTGCGCTGATGGCCGACGTGAGCCACCCTGCCGGTCTCATCGCCGCCCGGCTCCTCAACGACCCCCTGCCGCACTGCCACGTGGTGACCACCACCACCCACAAGACCCTGCGCGGACCGCGGGGAGGGCTGATCATGGTCGGCCGCGATGCCGACAACCCCTGGGGCGCGAAGACCCCCAAGGGCGAGGTGCGCAGCCTGGGCAGCGTGCTGGACGGCGCCGTGTTCCCCGGCACCCAGGGCGGCCCGCTCGAGCATGTCATCGCCGCCAAGGCCATCGCTTTCGGCGAGGCGCTCGCGCCGAGCTTCGTCGACTACGGCCGGCAAGTGATCGCCAACGCCCGCACCATGGCCGAAGGCTTGGTGGAAATGGGCTACGATGTGGTGAGCGGCGGCACCGACAACCACTGCATGCTGATCGACCTGCGCAACAAGGGCGTCACCGGCAAGGAGGCCGAACAGGCACTTGGCCGCGTGGACATCACGGTGAACAAGAACATGGTGCCCTTCGACACGCAGAGCCCCTTCGTCACCAGCGGCATCCGCATCGGTGCGCCGGCCATCACCACGCGCGGGCTCAAGGAGGCCGAATGCAGACAGATCGTGCACCTCATCGACGCGGCCCTCACCCACCGCAACGACGACGCCGAACTGGACCGCATCCGGTTCCAGGTGAACGGCATGATGCGCCTTCGGCCCCTGTTCAGCTGACGGAGCCATGAGCAGCCGACGCCGCCGTTCCCGCCGCGACCGTCGCTCCCCCTGGCGCGCCACCCTGCTCGTGCTGCTGCTCTGCCTGGCCGCCGCCGAGGCCAGTCCCTGGCTGCTCGGCTGGCTCATCGGCCAACCCTACGACCGCGCCGCCACCCTTGAGGCCCTCGGTACCACCATCCCTGTGGACTCCACACAGGCCGATCGTCCCGCCGAGGAATACCTGGGCGACCACTACCTGCATCCCTACCTCGGCTATGTCAGCGTACCCCTCAACGACCGCAACCGCTTCGGCCTGCCCGGCGCGGATCCGCTGCATCCCGGCGCGCCCGACACCGTGAACGTGGTGCTGCTGGGCGGATCGGTGGCCATGGGCCTGCACACCTTCGCCGAGGAACGCCTGCTCCGCGGCCTGCAGCGCGTGCCTGCCTTCCGCGGCAAGGCCTTCCGCGTGGCGGTGCTCGCCCTGGGCGGCTACAAGCAGCCGCAGCCGCTCCAGGCCCTCAGCTGGTTCCTGGCCCAGGGCGCCCACATGGACCTGGTGCTCGCGCTCGACGGCTTCAACGACATCGTGCTGCCGATGTGCGACAACCTGCCCTTCGGCATCCACTCCAACTACCCCCGGCACTGGAACATGTACGCCCGCAAGCGGCTCGACCCCAAGGTGCAGCGCATCCTGGCACAACGGCTGGCCATCAGCGAGCACCGTGATGAACGCCGACATCGCCTGGCCGCCTCGCAATTACGCCACAGCAACATCGCCCTCCTCCTCTGGCGTACCCGCGACCAACGCGATGCCGCCGAGCTCACCGAGCTGGAGCAGCGGCTGCGCACCACCATGGAGAACGCGGGCGCGGATCTGCAGGTGACCGGTCCGGTGCGCACCGTCACCGACACCGCCGCCTACCGCGCCGAGCAGGCCGACCTGTGGATGCGCAGCTCCATGCAGGTGAACGCACTGGCCCGGGCGAACGGCGCCGCGTACTTCCACTTCCTGCAGCCCAACCAGTACGTACCGGGTTCCAAACCCATCGGTCCCAAGGAGGCCGCCGTGGCCCTGGCCGAAGGTCCCTTCTGCTACCGTGATGCGGTGGAGCAAGGCTATCCGTTGCTCATCGAACGGGGCGCGCGCCTCAAGGTCGCCGGGGTGGACTTCCACGACCTCACCGGGCTTTTCCGCACCGAGCCGCGCGCCATGTACAGCGACCAGTGCTGCCACTTCACCACACCAGGCTACCTCCGGATCGCTGAAGCCATGGCCGAGGTGGTGGTGGAAGGGTTGAAGAGCGCGCCGGCAGACTAGTCCATCAGCTCCACCCGGTCGCCGTTCCGCGCCGCATCCGCGCGAGCACGGTCCCAATCCAGGTTGTTGCCGCTGGTGCCCAGGAAGCGCTTGAAGAAATTCTCCCGCTCCGGCAGGGACACGAACTCCTGCACATAGGCCGGCGTGGGGTCGATGGCGGGCGTGGACAGGCTCGCACTGAAGAGGTCCTTGAACACCACCGGCAGCATGTCGATGTCCGCGCCCAGCTGGCGCTCCATCCGCTTGGCCAGGCCGCGCAACATCCAGGACTGGAAGGGATCGGAGGCCAGCGCGATGCGCTTCATGCCGCGGTCGCGGGCCATCATGTAGCTGTTGAACAGGTTCTCGGTGCTGTGCTCGGCCCGGGTCTCCAAGAGGATGTGCTCGCGCGGAACGCCCAGTTGCTCCGCATACAGCCCCATGATGGTGGCCTCCACGTACGGCGTGTACACGGCCGAACCCGAGAAGATGATGTTCCTGGTCAGGCCCCGCTCATACAGCTTCACCGCCCAGTGCACGCGCATCTTCATGATGTCCTGCCATTGGCCGCCCTCGAACGGCACACCCGGCACGACGACGGCGTCGTAGGGGGCTTCATCGGTCGCCTTCTCGTACAGGCGCGCCTGGCCCTTGTTGGTCATGGCACAGGAGGACAGGGAGGCCACCAGGGCCAGAGCCCCAAGGGAGGGCAGGAAGGAGCGGATGTTCATGGGTCCGGGGTTGTACACATGGAACACGCAGCAAAGCTATCGGTTCGCATAGTGTTCTACTTTTCTAACTATTCCTTGAACAAAACACCGCCAACGCTGCCCATCCGTCACCCAACCACCTGAGCACAAGGGCCTTGAAGCGCAAGGTCGCCCGGGTCACCACCAGGGCTTCGGCAGGTGAGGTCCAGCACAGCAGCACGGCGCAGAAGGCCAGCGCCATGTCCGGGATGTGGAACCAGATGCCGCTGACCAGATGGAACAGCAGGGCGGTGATCAGCGCGGTGCGCCGGAGGGCCGGCACCCACAGAGCGACGGGCAGGGCCACCAACAGAACGAGCATCCCGTGCCCAAGGGCGGCGGCGAGCGCGGGGTGATGGAGGAGCTCGCTTGGGCCATAGGCCTCGTCGCTGGCCACACGCAGCAGGGCGGTGCCATCCCGCCAGGAGGTGCCCGCCAGCTTGTTCAGCCCTGACATGGCGTAGGCCAGGCAGAGCTGAAGGCGAATGGCCGTGAAGCCCAGGTGCGCGAGCCGCGCCTCGAAGGCTCCCGAAGGTCGCTCACGCAACGCGACGTTCCACAGCAGCACGTTGGCCATCAACCAGTGGCCACCGGTGGCCGCGAGCCATGAGCGATGGAGAAGGACGGTGTAGAGCACGGCCATCGTCAGGGCCACCCACCGGGGTGGTTCGCGCCACAGCCCATACGCGGCCATGGCGAGCAGCAGCGACGCCGCGGGAAGCCCGGCCCACCGGTCCGATCCCGGCAAGGCGGCCACGAGGACCGGGATCCAGGCCCCCTGGGTGACCGGCGAGACCGGATGCTGCCAGAGCCGATCGGCTTCCGGCACCGCACATAGCACCACCCCCAGGAGCCAGAGGTGCATGGCCCGTTGGAACAGGCGGATGGTGGCCGGGTTCATGGCGGGACCGGGGTTGCGAACTCGAGCTGTACGTGGTGGCTCCGGCGCTCCCATGGCCGGGCCGGATCGTCCATGCACCGCTGCACGGCGCGCAAGGCCAGCGGCCCCTTCAATGGCGGCCGCTCCGTGAACAAGGAACGCAGCGCAGGCGCCCATCGGGGCGGCACCACCAGCGTGTCCGGGAGGGCCTCACCGCCGCCGAGATAGGCGATCAGGTGACGGGCCATGCGGCGTGCGGCCCGTCCCTCCGCTTCCGCTGCGGACCAGGCTCCTTGCCCCTGCTTCGCCTCCACGGTGCATGCGCATCGCGGCGGGTCGGGTGCGAAGAGGTCCCAGCCCTGATGGAACAGCGGGCGCACCAGGGCCACCGACCAGGCGCGCCACAACGGCGGCACCCAGCGCTTCGGCGCCGTGTAGCCCGCCACGAGCAGCGTGTGGATGGCGAGCACGGCCACGGTAAGAAAGCGGAGCATGCGCGACATGGCGGCGTGAAGATGGCGACCGCGTGCCACCTTTGCCGCCGATGACCATCTCCGCCAACGACCACGCCCTGCGCTCCTGGGTGCCCGTACCCGATGGCAACGACTTCCCCATCCAGAACCTGCCCCTCGGCGTGGGCGCATGGAACAGTGTGGCCGCAGTGCCCATGACGCGCATCGGCGACCGGGCGCTGGACCTCAGCGTGCTGGCCGAGGCCGGCCTCCTGGACGGCCTGGGCATCGCCCGCGAAGCCTTCGACGCACCGGCGTTGAACCCCTTGATGGCCGCCGGCAAAGCGGGCGTGCGCGCCCTGCGCCAGCGCCTCAGCGAACTGCTGCGCCACGACAACCCGGTGCTGCGCGATGACAACACCCTGCGCGATGCCGCGCTGGTGGCGGCCGACCAGGTGGTGATGCACCTGCCTGTGGTGGTGGGCGACTACACCGACTTCTACAGCAGTCGCCAGCACGCCTTCAACGTGGGCTGCATGTTCCGCGACCCGGCCAACGCCCTGCTGCCCAACTGGCTGCACCTGCCGGTGGGCTACCATGGCCGCGCCAGCAGCATCGTGGTCAGCGGCACGCCCGTCCGCCGTCCCATGGGCCAGTACAAGCCTGCTCCCGATGCCGCGCCGGTGTTCGGGGCCACGCGCCAGTTGGACATGGAACTGGAGGTGGCCTTCATCACCTTCGACGGCAATGCGCTGGGTGAACGCATCGGCACCGCCGAGGCGGAGGACCGCATCCTGGGCCTGGTGCTCTTCAACGATTGGAGCGCGCGCGACATCCAGGCGTGGGAGTACGTGCCGCTGGGGCCCTTCCTGGGCAAGAACTTCGGCAGCAGCGTCAGCCCGTGGGTGGTGCTGCTGGACGCACTGGAGCCCTTCCGCACCGCGTCGCCGGAGCAGGACCCGCCGGTGCTGCCCTACCTGCGCCAGCAGGGACCGCACCATTTCGACATCGCGCTGGAGGCCGCCATCGCCACGCCCGATGGCCGCGAGACGGTGATCAGCCGCACCAACTTCAAGCACCAGTACTGGAGCATGGCCCAGCAACTGGCGCATCACACGGTGAACGGCTGCAATGTGCGCTGCGGCGACCTGATGGCCAGCGGCACCATCAGCGGGGACGCCCCGGAAAGCTACGGGAGCCTGTTGGAGCTGACCTGGAGAGGCACCAGGCCCCTCACCCTGCACGACGGCAGCGAACGGAAGTTCCTGGAGGACGGCGATACGCTGGTGATGCGCGGGCACGCCGAGCGCGACGGGGTCCGCATCGGCTTCGGCGAGGTGCGCGGTACCGTACTGCCTGCGCTCCCCTACCTTTAGGGCACGGCCATGGACGGAGCGAAGGCGAAGGCCCCGGGTCTTCCGGGCGTGGACAGCGCGCGTGAGAAGGACGAGATCCTCTACCGCTATCGCGGCCTGCTGCGCAGCATCCGCGGTGATCGCACCCCGGAGGACACGCGGCTGATCCGCAAGGCCTTCAACATCGCCCTCGAGGCCCACAAGGACCAGCGGCGCAAAAGCGGCGAGCCCTACATCTACCATCCGCTCGCCGTGGCCCGCATCTGCTCCGAGGAGATCGGCCTGGGCACCACCAGCGTGGTGTGTGCGCTGCTGCACGACACGGTGGAGGACACCGACCTCACCCTGGAGGACGTGCGCGACCTCTTCGGGCCCACGGTGGCCGCCATCATCGACGGCCTCACCAAGATCAGCGGCCTGCAGTTCGGCACGGACAGCATCCAGGCGGAGAACTTCCGCAAGGTGCTGCTGACCCTGGCGCAGGATGTGCGGGTGATCCTGATCAAGCTCGCCGACCGCCTGCACAACATGCGCACCCTGGAGGGCATGGTGCGCGACAAGCAGCTGAAGATCGCCAGCGAGACCCTCTTCCTGTACGCCCCCCTCGCCCACCGCCTCGGTCTGTACAGCATCAAGAGCGAACTGGAGGACCTGGCCTTGAAGTTCAAGGAGCCGGACGTGTACGCGGACATCGAACAGCGGTTGAAGAAGGGCGAGGCCGTGCGCAAGCGCTTCATCAGCCGCTTCATGCTGCCCATCCGCGAGTCGCTCGACCGCGAGGGCTTCACGTACGAGATCAAGGGCCGGCCCAAGAGCATCCACAGCATCTACAACAAGATGCTGAAGAAGAACGTGACCTTCGAGGAGGTGTACGATGTCTTCGCCATCCGCATCATCATCGACACCAAGCACGAGCTGGAGAAGGCCGACTGCTGGAAGGTGTACAGCATCGTCACGGATTTCTACCAGCCCAACCCCGACCGGCTGCGCGACTGGATCAGCACCCCGAAGGCCAACGGCTACGAGAGCCTGCACACCACCGTGATGAGCCCGGGCGGGCGCTGGGTGGAGGTGCAGATCCGCAGCAGGCGCATGGATGAGATCGCCGAGATGGGCCTGGCGGCGCATTACCGCTACAAGGACGACGAGGAGCACGCCAGCGCGCTGGACGCCTGGCTCAACCGCGTGCGCGAGGTGCTGGAGGACCCCACGGCCAGCGCCATCGACTTCGTGAACGATTTCAAGCTGAACCTCTTCAGCGACGAGATCGTCGTGTTCACCCCGAAGGGCGAGATGCGCAACCTGCCGGCCGGGGCCACCGCGCTCGACTTCGCCTTCGACATCCACAGCCACGTGGGCCGGCAGTGCATCGGCGCCAAGGTGAACCACAAACTGGTGCCGCTGAGCCACAAGCTGCGCAGCGGTGACCAGATCGAGATCATCACCTCGCGCAAGCAGCAGCCCAAGGAGGACTGGCTCACGTACGTGGTGACGGCCCGGGCCCGCCACAAGATCAAGCAGGCGCTGCGCGAACAGAAGCGCAAGCTGGCCGTCGTGGGCCGCGAGGCCGCACAACGCAAGCTCCGCGGCTGGGGCGCCAAGGTGGACGACCGGAACGTCGCCACCCTCATCGAGCATTTCCACGCCACCTCGCCCACCGACCTCTTCTACCGCATCGCCCGCGGCCGCGTCGACCTGGACACGCTGGGCACGCCCACCGTGAAGGCCGGTCGCCTCAACCTGCCCCCGAGGCCGGTGGCCCGCGAGGAGGAGCGAGCCCTGGAGGAGGTGGTGGCCGAGATCCGCGGTCAGTCCTCCGGAGCCCTCGTCATCGGCGACGACCTGCAGAAGCTCGACTACCGCCTCAGCCCCTGCTGCAACCCCATCCCCGGCGACGATGTCTTCGGCTTCATCACCGTGGGCGAGGGCATCAAGATCCACCGCGTGAACTGCCCCAACGCCGTGCAGCTCATGAGCAACTTCGCCTACCGCATCGTGAAGGCGCGATGGAAGGGCAAGGACAGCGTGGAGTTCCTCGCCGGCCTCCGCTTCTCCGGGATCGACGAGGTGGGCCTGGTGAACAAGATCACCTCCATCATCAGCCACCAGCACAACGTCAACATGCGGTCGATCAGCTTCGAGAGCAATGACGGCATCTTCGAGGGCAAGGTGATGGCCTACGTGCAGGACACCGACCACCTGATGTCGCTGATCGACAAGCTGCGCCGTGTGAACGGCGTGCGTTCGGTGGAGCGCGTGGACCACTGAGGCTCCCGGGCGTGGCGTACCTTCGCCCCGATGGTCACCGCCGAGCAGAAGGACCGTGTCCGCACCATCTTCACGGAGTATCTGGAACGCAACGGGCACCGCAAGACCCCCGAGCGATTCGCCATCCTCACGGAGGTCTATGAACAGGAGGGGCACTTCGACATCGAACGCCTCTTCGCGCGGATGAAGCAGAAGCGCTACCAGGTGAGCCGCGCCACGCTGTACAACACCATGGAGCTGCTGCTGGAGTGCGACCTGGTGCGGCGCCACCGCTTCACCAGCGCGCCGGCCCAGTTCGAGCGCAGCCACGCCTTCCGCCAGCACGACCACCTGATCTGCCGCGCCTGCGGCACCGTCACGGAGTTCTGCGACCCCCGCATCCAGCACATCCGCGCCACCGCCGCCGAGGTCACCGGCTTTCAGGTGGAGCACCACGCGTTGCATCTTTACGGCCTCTGCCGCAACTGCCGTCCCAAGCCCGAAACGCCATGAGCGACCGCCCCACCTTCGACCTGCAGGTCAACCCCACGGACACCTGTCCGGTCTTCAAGCTCCAGGGCCGCCTGATGGACCAGCAGCAGGCCGACAGGCTCCTTTCCTCCCTGGAAGAGGGCCTGGCGGGGGGGCAGCACAACGTGGTGCTCGACATGAGCGACCTTCAGTACATGAACAGCACCGGGCTGAACATCCTGATCAACGTGCTCACACGCACCCGCAACGCCGGCGGTGACGCCATCATCTCCGGCCTCTCCCCCAGTGTGCGCCAGCTCTTCGTGGTCACCAAGCTCGATTCGGTCTTCACCATCACCGGTGGCGTCGACGAGGCCCTCGCCAAGCTCAAGGCGTGATGGGCGCCCGCATGGACGTCCTGCTCGGCGCCCAGTGGGGCGATGAGGGCAAGGGCAAGGTGGTGGACGTCGTGGCTCCGCGATATCAGGTGGTGGCCCGTTTCCAAGGCGGCCCCAACGCCGGGCACACCCTGTGGATCGAAGGCCGCAAACACGTCCTTCACACCGTGCCCAGCGGCGTGTTCCACGACGGGGTGATGAACCTCGTGGGCAATGGCGTGGTGATCGACCCGGTGATCTTCCTGCAGGAGCTCGATGGCATCGCGGCAAGCGGGGTGGACCTTCAGGGCCGACTGGCCATCTCGCGCCGCGCCCACCTCATCCTGCCCACGCACCGCGCCCTCGATGCCGCCAGCGAGGCCGAGAAGGGCAAGGAACGGATCGGCAGCACGCTCAAGGGCATCGGGCCGACGTACATGGACAAGACCGGCCGCAACGGTCTTCGCGTGGGCGACCTTGAGCGGGCCGACCTGCACGACCGCTACCGCGGCCTGGTGCGCAAGCACGAACGCCTGCTGGGCCTCTACGGCGCACCGGGTCCCGACCGCGAGGCCGAGGAGCGCTGGATGCACGCCGTGGAACGCCTGCGCGCCATGGAACTGGTGGACAGCGAGCATGTCCTCGACCAGGCCTTCCGCCAAGGACGCCAGGTGCTCGCAGAAGGCGCCCAAGGCACCCTGCTCGACATCGACTTCGGCACCTATCCCTTCGTCACCAGCAGCAGCACCATCTGCGCCGGAGCCTGCTCCGGACTGGGCGTTCCTCCCTCGCGCATCGGCCGGGTGATCGGTATCTTCAAGGCGTATTGCACCCGCGTGGGCAGCGGGCCCTTCCCCACGGAACTGACGGACGGGACCGGCGATCACATCCGGAAGGCGGGCAACGAGTTCGGCAGCACCACCGGTCGTCCGCGCCGCTGTGGCTGGCTCGACCTGCCCGCCCTGCGCTACGCGGTGATGATCAACGGCGTGAGCGAACTGGCCATGATGAAGGCCGACGTGCTCAGCGACATGGATCGGGTGCGCGTGTGCACCCACTACCGGGTGAACGGCGAGCTCACCGACCGCCTGCCGTACGATGTGCAGGGGGCCGAACCGGTGTACGCCGACTGCGACGGATGGGGAGCACTGGGCAGCGACATCCCGGATGCGCTCGAGCGCTATATCCGGCGGATCGAGGAGGCGGTGCAGGTGCCTGTGCGCATCTTGTCCACCGGCCCCGATCGCCGGCAGACCATCGAACGGCCGAGCGCCGTGGCCGTCCTCTAGACAGCGATGCGGCGCGCGCGCAAGGCCCGGGACGTCCGCGCGATGCCACCCCTGCCCACCGGCCTGGTTGAACGCCTCTCGGCCACCCTGGGCGACGAAGCCCACGCCCTGCTCACCGCGCTCGACCGCCCGCCGCCCACCAGCATCCGCCTCAATCCCCACAAGCCTGGCGGCCCCGCAGGCACACCCGTCCCCTGGTGCACCACGGGTCGCTACCTCGACGAACGTCCGCTGTTCACCGTGGACCCCCTGCTGCATGCCGGTGCCTACTACGTGCAGGAAGCGGGCAGCATGCTGATCGAACGCGCGATGGCCGCCGCGGACCTGATCGGTGCGGACGCGATCGCACTGGACCTCTGCGCAGCCCCCGGAGGAAAGAGCACCCATCTGCTGTCCCTCCTCGGTCCGGGCGCCGTGGTGGTGTGCAACGAGGTGGATGGGCGCCGGCTGGCCGTGCTGCGGGAGAACGTCTGGAAATGGGGTTCGCCCAACGCCTGCGTCACACGGTTTCCCGCCGAGGCCTTCAGCGCCCTTTCTCATTTCGACCTTGTGCTGCTCGACGCCCCGTGCAGCGGCGAAGGACTGATGCGCCGCGAGCCCATGGCCCGCGCACAGTGGTCGTTCGAGCTGGTGCGGCAGTGCAGTGCGGTGCAGGCCGACCTGCTCCACCACGCGTGGCGGGCCCTTCGACCCGGTGGCGTGCTGATCTACAGCACCTGCACCTGGGCCGATGAGGAGGACGAAGGGCAACTGCGTCGGTTCCTGCAACAGCACGAGGCCGAGGTGCTGTCGATCGACCCACTGGACAATGGCCCCAGCCGGGGCGCGCTCGGGCTCACCTGCATGCCCCATCGCTGCCAGGCCGAAGGCTTCTTCATCGCCGCCGTGCGCAAACCAGGCACATCGGATCAACCGGTCGCTGCGGGCCCCTGTACGGTGGACGGCCATCACCTCCGCCCTCCGGGCTGGGCCGCAATGCCGGCCGCGCTCCGTGCCGCCATCGACCGTTCCGATGGCGCCCTGCCGCTGACCTTGGAGATCCCCGGAGGGACGGCACCTCATCCTGCGGCCGCCTGCTGCCCGGAAGCCTTGGAGTTGCTCCGAACGGTCCTTCCCTTTGCCACGGTGGACCTGGACCGCGAGGGGGCTCTGTCGTTCCTGCGGGGTGAGGCCATCGCCTCCACCGGGGCGCGGGGCCATGCACTGATGTCCCACGCCGGCCTCGGCCTTGGGTGGGCGAAAGGCGCAGGCAACCGATGGAACAACCGCCATCCCGCCGGCTGGCGCATCCGCACGCGGCGCAACGGCGTTTAACTTGCGGTCACCGCCGTCGCATGTGGGACCTCATCCTGGACCGCTTCGACCGTCACAAGTACGGCATCATCGGTACGCTGGTGCTTCACACTGCGGTGGTCTTCACCATGGCCATCTCCAGGCTGGGTACAGGGCCCGATCCCGACCAAAGCAACGAGATGCGGGTGGATGTCATGGATGCCGCGCTGGCCGAGGCCCTGCTGCAGGCCATTGAGACCGGCACGCCACCGCCCCCCATGCAGGCGACCAATGTGGTCAGCGACCTGAACGCGCAACTGCGGGCTGCCCAAGCGATGCCCACGGTGAGCGAGCGCACGGCCGAACGGCTGGAGAACGACCTGCGCGCCATGGAACAGAGCGAATTCGAGCGGCTGGCCGAGGAACGGCGGGCGGCCGGCAAGGAGGTGGTGGTGCCCGAACTGGACCCCAGCCAGTGGGACAAGGACCGCTACCTGCCCAAGGAACAGCCCCCAGCCCGCGTGGAGGGGCCCGCCACCGTCTCCTATGACCTCAAGGGTCGTCGGCCCGAGGTGCTCGAGGTGCCCGCCTACCTCTGCACCGGAAGCGGTCGCGTGGTCGTGCGGATCGCCGTGGACCGCAGCGGCTCCATTCGACGGACCGCCCTGGACAAGGAAGCCACCACCGTCACGGAGGAGTGCATGGTGGCGTACGCCATGGCCTATGCCGGCGAGGCCCGCTTCGACCGATCGGCCACCGCTCCCGAGGAACAGATCGGCACGATCACATTCCTCTTTCTTCCTCAATAGGGACATTTTGACGCATTCGGCCGCGGGCAACGGTCGATATGTCCTGTTCTCTGGGTCGGCATACCGGTTGTCGGGAGCATGGCGCACACAACCACACTCAACACCGATCCCGTCATGACCATCGTGAAGTACCGCCCCAAAGCCAGCTACGTGAGCCCGTTCAATACGCTGGTGAACGAATTCTTCGGTCGCGACATGAACAGCATCTTCGGACAGGATGAGCCTCGTCAGGCACTTCCGAGCGTGAACATCATCGAGCGCGATACCGAGTTCAAACTGGAGGTGATGGCACCCGGCTATAAGAAGGATGACCTGAAGGTGAACGTCGAGGATAACGTGCTCACCGTGAGCGCTGAAAAGAAGAACGAAGAGCAGAAAGAGGGAGACCGTTTCACGCGTCGTGAGTTCCACTTCAGTTCCTTCACGCGCAGTTTCCGACTGCCCGAAAGCGCGAACGCGGACCGCATCAAGGCCGAATACACCGATGGCATCCTGCACCTTTCGATCCCGAAGGTGGAGGCCACGAAGCCGAAGGCCAAGGAGATCGCCGTGAACTGAACAGCGACCCGTCGATCGCGGAGGGGCGCCCACAAGGCGCCCTTTCGCCTTTCCGAAACCCTGCACCCAGACCATTCGTAGAGCACGGAGCGGCCCCGAACCATGGGGCCCGTCCGCACCATGCGCAGCCAGAAGACGCTCCTCGACTACTATCAGGAACTGCTGGACAAGATCAGCCTGGCGGATGCGCGCGTGTTCCGCAAGGAGCTGCGCAAGGCCTTCCGACACCTGGTGCCGGAGGAGCGAGAGCAACTGAAGCAGTGGTTCCGATCGGCCTGCGTCTGCAAACTGCCCCAGGAGGAACGGATCACCGTCCCGGTGCGCCGTTCCTGAGCCCGGCAAGTTCGAGGGGGATCGGACCGGCGGTCAGGGCCTCAGTTGAACGTGCGACTGTTCCATGCCTCGCCGCTGAACCGGCCGAAGAACGCGAACCATGCCTGCACGGTGAACGCCGTGACCACCACGGTCGACCAGAAAGCGAACAGAAACCGATGGGCTCCCCACCACCCGGCCATCGGGTCGCGGGTGATCCATCCGGTCGGTATCGCCGCCGCGAGGACCAGGGCCGCGATGAGCACGGTGGCCCCGAGATGAAACGGAGCACGGACCGGCCAATGCACCAGCGCGCGCCAGGGCGACAGGTCCGAACCCCATCGATGGATCAGGTAATACCGGTCGGCACCGATCCGCACGAAGAGCAGGGGATCGGCATCCGCATCGCAGAGCCGGAACCGTCGCGCGGGAGCCAGGATGTGGTAGCCCCGAAGCACCTGGCCGGTGCCTGACTCCAGCGCACGAACGGCGGCGATGGCCTGTCGGGGGATCTCTCCCTTGTACAGTGCGCTCGGAAGGAACCGCAACCGATACCGGACACAGAGGTCACGGATGGCCCTGCGGCCGAAGATGCGCGCAGGGGACAACCCGTGCAGCGCGTTCATGCGATCATCACCGGAACTGCGGATCGCCGCTTCCACCACGGCGTCAGCGGTATCCTCCTCTTCGAGCCAAGTGCGCACCTCGTTCACCAGGGCCTCCTGGCCCAGCAGGATGCGCTCCAACCGTTCACGATCCTCTCGCAGGTCCACGGCGTCAGGTTCTGCTCATCCAACGCTTCCGAGCGGCGGTGGGTTCACTCCTCCGTGCGACCCTCCTCGGGCACCTCGGCCTCCATCAGCGCAGCGCGGTCCTCGGCATCGCGCACATGGGCCGGTGCGTCCAGCGCCACGCTGGAGAGCACCTGCCGGTCGGGTTGCAGCACACGGCACCGGGCCTGCACAGGCACCGGGCTGTAGCGGCTCCCTTTCTCCACCACCACGTACCACACCGCATCATGCGGGATGACGAAGCGGACAGGAGAGCTGTCGTAGGTGCCCCCGTAGAAGGTGAAGCTCCGGCAGTTCTTGTACCGCTTGTACTCCACTGCGGTCAGGAAACGCACCTTGGTCGGCCGGTCGATCTCCACCTCGATGATCTCCTTCTTCTTGGCCTGGAACTGTTTGTACAGGTACTGCATGCGCGGCTCGATGATCGGGTAAATATAGGCTGCGTTCACATGCCAGGTGTGCTCAGAGCTTCACACTGAGCACCGGGAACGAGGTGTGGTTGACGATGTCCTCCGTCAGGCTCCCGTTCACGACATGGAAGAAGCCCGTACGACCGTGCGTGGCCATGGCGATGAGGTCCGTGTCGATGCCACGCGAGAAGTTCAGGATGCCCTCCTCGATGCTGAGGTCGTTGTAGATGGTGGCGGTGTACTTGCCGAGCTCGTGCCGCTGGAGGAAGACGTCCATCGCCCGGGTGGAATCCTCGCTGCGCTCGAAGTTCTTCGGCGTGTTCACCTTCAGCAGATGGATGCGTGGGTCGAACAGCCGGAGGAAGGGCAGGAAGGCCTCGAACTTGGCGTTGTCCGCCTCGGTGAAGGTGCTCGCGTACACCACATCGTTCACGGCGAAGTCCTCGATGTGATGCTTGATGACCAGGACGGGCATGGGGGCGATGCGGACGATGCGCTGGGTGTTGGAGCCCACCAGCCCGCGAATGCCGCGTGCGCCGTGCGAGCCCATCACCACCAGGTCCACATGGGCCAGGTTGTCGTTCTTGAACATCTCGGTGATGGACAGCTGCCGCAGCATGAACTTCTTCAGCTCAAGGCCCTGCAGGAAGGGCAGCTGCGGGACCTTGTCGAGCTTCGCCTCGATCTCGTCCCGCAGGCGCTGGTTCTCCGTGTGGAAATCCGTCATCTGCTCGTACATGTGCACGATGTCGATGCACGCCCCGGACAGCCGGGCCAGCTTGGCGGCCACACGCAGGGCATCGGTCGCGCAGTCCGAGAAATCGTAGGGAACAAGGATGGTCTTCATGGCATTCCGTTTTCCGCTCGCGGCAAAAGGTAATGATCGGCCGCGGGTCGGCCGCTGATCTTGGCCGCGACGATCCGCCGGTTACTTTCGCCGGGTGATGGAGCGCTTTGAGCTGGAGGCCACGGCCAAGACCCCCCGGGTGCTGCTCGACCCTGCGCGCGGTGTGATCGAGCTCAGCGGCTCCTCCATCCACGAGAACGCGGACAAGTTCTTCCGGCCCATCTTCGATCAACTCCGGAACTATCTCGCCGCCCCCCAGCGCAACACGGTCATCCGCATCGAACTGGAATACTTCAACTCAAGTTCCGCCAAGTACCTCCTGGACCTGCTCCGCATCGTGGACGACGGCCATGCCGCCGGGGACACGGCCGCCTCCGTCGAATGGGGCTACCGGTCGGACGACCTCGACATGAGGGAAGTGGGCGAGGACTACCGGGGGCTCCTGGACATGCCGGTGCGCCTGGTGCAGCGCAGGTCCTGAACCTACTTGTCCCCGAACCGATCCGTCCAGGCACGCTCATCCACGGGCAGCCCGTCCAGGAAATGGAAGGTGTGCCCCCACGGATGGGTGACCTTGCGGTAGATGTGGACCTCCGAGGCGGTCGTCACCGTGCGTTGTAGCACGATGGCATTACCTTCCTTGAACTGCTCCTCGTGGATGCCGGGCTCACGGGCGACCGGCACCGCAGGCGCCGGCACCTGGTCGGATGAGCGCACCACGGGTCGGGGTGCTGGACGGGTCGAGGGTGGCACGCTCGGGGACGGAGGGGTCGGCCCCGGGTCGGCGGGTTCCGCGGTGTCGACCACCAAGGGCTCCGCAGAGCGCGCGGGGGCTTGTTCGAGGACCGGTCGTTCGTCCACCGGGAGCTCCGGGGTTGGGACCGTCGACGGTACGGGAGGGTGGGCGGAACGCCGCACACTATCCGCCCTGGCCTGCGCGACGGCCGCATCCCGCTTGGCGATGAGCACCCGCAGGTCGTCGATCTTCACCGGCGGATACACATTGAGCGGCCGCAGGCCGCGTGCCCGCTCGTAGTCCGCCATGGCGTCCTCATAGCGTCGCGCCTGGAAATGGACCTCCGCACGGGCCATGGTCGCCTGGAAGGCCGTGTCCTTCACCGACGCTTCGCTCTCCTCCCGGGCCAGCCGTGAACGCTCCTTCGCCGATAACCGGCTGAATTCGCCGGACAATCCGTGGTCCTGCGCGGCCGCGACCGGAGCGGTCAGCGCGCCCACCCCGGTGAGGACCAGGGATCGGAGCAGCCGGCGGGTGACGAACATCGGGTGCAACCTAGCGCTCAACGGCCTTGCTTCGCGCAGCCGGCCCATCCGGCCTCCAACAGCCATCCGTTGATGGACCTTGTACGCCATGCTGCGGGCCATCGTTGCCCCAGATCCTTGAACCGGGCGCTTTCTACCTTTCGGGCCCATCCCCCACCCCGATGAACCGCTGGAGCACCGCCATCATCCTGTCCGCCTTCGGCCTGTTGAGCGCCTGCAAGGACGACCCCACCCAAAGCGAACAATACAAAGGCCTGTCCTCCGAAAAGGCCACCGTGGACGCTGCGCTCGCCGAGCGCGACAGCTCGCTGAACGTCCTGTTCGGATCGTTCAACCGCATCAGCGAGAACCTGCGCACCATCCGCGAGAAACAGGGCATGATCGGTGAGGTGAAGGTGGAAGGTGAGCCCAGCCAGGACATGGAGCAGCGCATCCTGGGCGACCTGCAGCAGATCGACGAGCTGCTGAGCGAGAACAAAGCCCTGATCGCCAAGCTGCGCAGGGAGGCCAAGGCCAACGCCGGTGCCATCGCCGCACTGCAGCGCACCGTGGAGGAGCTCGAGCGGACCGTGGCCGAGAAGGACGCCGAGATCGGCGGCCTCAAGGAGCAGCTGGCCAGCGCCAACAGTTCGCTCGCCACCCTGATGGAGATGTATCGCGACAAGGAGCAGCAGGCCAACATGCAACGCAACGAGCTCAATACGGCGCATTTCGTCATCGGCACGGCAAAGGAGCTGAAGGAGAAGGGCATCGTGACCAAGGAGGGCGGCCTTGCAGGCATCGGCGCCACCAAGAAGCTGAACGCCGACGCCTTGGGCGACGGGCACTTCAAGCAGATCGACATCACCCAGACGCTGGAACTGCCCATCGCAGCGAAAAAGGCACGCCTGCTCACCACCCACCCTCAAGGCAGCTATCGCTTCGAAGGGGAGGTGGAGAAGTTGGTCATCACCGACCCGCAGGCGTTCTGGAGCGCCTCGAAGTACCTGGTGGTGATGGCGGAATGACGCGGTGACCTACTTGGCGCCGCCCGTGGTCTTCGCGGTCCTGGCGGGCTTGGCAGGCCCTGTGGTCGGTGGCTCCGCAGTGCTCCCGCCCGGTGCATCCCCCGAGGTGGCCTGGGCCGTTCGTTCCAGACAGCACCCGCTGAGCGCACCGCTTGCCAGAAGCGCCTCCAGCTTCGCGGCCTGGTCCGGTTCCAAGGTGACCGAAAGCTGCTCGAAGTAGGGGATCAGTTGTGCGTCGATCTCCCGCTGGGTCTCGTCCATCCGTGCCCGCAGCTCGGCCACCTGATGTTCGCCGTCGATCAGCAGCCCCGTGGCCTTGTCGGTCGCCCGTTCATCGAGGCCGATCGCCGCCGCGATGCGGCGGGCGGTCATGGCCGCCCGCTCCTCAGGGGTGAACGATGCCGGCTCCTGCGCGAGCAGCAGCATGGGCGCGGCGATCAGGAACACGGCGGACGGAGCACGTAGCGGACGCATGGCGGATGAGTTTCCCACGAAAGTAGGCAGCCGCTGTGATCCGTGGCCGCGCGTTGGTCAACTGCCCCGCACGCCGCGCACCATCTGCTCGATCGCGTCCCACATGCCAGGCTCCACCTGGTCCAACTGGCTGAACTGCCCTGCGCCTTTCAGCCACTCGCCGCCGTCGATGGTGACCACTTCGCCGTTGACATATCCGGACCAAGGCGAGACGAGGTAAGCCGCCAGGTCGGCCAGTTCGCGGTGCTCGCCCACCCTGCCCAGGGGCACACGCTTGGCCAGGTCGAAGCGCTCCATCATCTCGCCCGGCAGCAATCGGCTCCAGGCGCCCTTCGTGGGGAAGGGACCGGGGGCGATGGCGTTGCTGCGGATGCCATGTCGGGCCCACTCCACGGCCAGCGACCGGGTGAGGGCGAGCACCCCGGCCTTGGCGCAGGCGCTGGGCACCACATAGCCGCTGCCGGTCCACGCATACGTGGTGGTGATGTTCAGCACCGCCTTGTCACGTTCGCCCTTGGCGATCCAGTGCTTCCCGAAGGCGAGCGTGCAATTCACCGTGCCCATGAGCACGATGTCGATGATGACCTCGAAGGCCTTGCTGCTGAGCCGCTCCGTGGGGCTGATGAAATTGCCCGCCGCGTTGTTCACCAGTGCGTCCACGTGGCCGAAGCGGTGCAGCGTGCGTTCCAGCAGCTGCTCCACCTCCAGGTACTTGCGCACGTCGCAGGCCACGGCCAGCACTTCGCCGCCGGTCTCCTGCATCAGCTCTGCGGCCGCCGCATCCAGCACGTCCTGCTTGCGGCTGCTGATCACCACCTGCGCACCGAGCGCCATGAAGGTGCGTGCCATGCTGAGGCCCAGGCCCGTGCCTCCGCCGGTGACGACGATGACCCGTCCACGCAGGGCATCGGGCCGCATCATGCTTTCGATCGTGCTCATGGTCAGGGTGCGTTGCGGCCGCCCGGGGCGTTGCGCTCAGGGGCCTTGGTGGGTGCGTTCGGGGTGCTGGGCGGAGCACCCGGGGCCGTCGTTCCGTCGGGTCGGACCGGAGCCGGGCAGGTCTTCAACAGGTCGTCGAGCTCGCGGCCATACAGCGGTGTGCCACCCTTCGCCTCGGCCTGGCGGAACGCCCCGCAGGCCCGCGCACTGTCGCCTTCCGCCAGGGCGATCAGCCCGCGGTTGTGGTCCACGTACGGGTTATCCGCGTTGCGGCGGCCGGCGAGCAGCACGTCGCGGCGGGCCTTGTCCACCTGACCCAGCTTCAGCCGGCTGTAGCCGCGGTTGTTGATGGCGTAGGTGTAGTTCGGGTTCAGCTTGATGGCCTGCGCGTAGTCGGCGAGGGCGCGCTCATGGTCGCCGTGCAGGGCCCAACGATGGAAGCCGCGGCTGTTCCAGTTCACCGGGTCGCGCGGGTCCAATTCGATGGCGCGGTCAAGGTCGGCCCGGGCGCGTGCCGTATCACCCGCAGCGGCCAGGCAGGCGCCGCGCTCCCGCAAGGCGGCCGTGCCCTCCTGCGCCGCGATGAGCGCGTCGTACAGGGGGATCGCTTCCGGGCATCGCCCGGTCAGGGACAGCGCCATGGCCGTGCGCAGGTCCCGCTCGGGTCCCGGCGTGGCGCGCTGAAAGGCGTGAAGGGCGCTGTCGCCCTGCTGAAGTCCCAGCCAGGCCATGCCGGTCCAGAACCACGCCTGTTGGCCACCGCGCTCATCCAGGCCACCCGCGATCGCCGCACGCGCATCCTCCAAGGCGGCTGGATAGAAGCGCACCCGCGCGTGGGCCTCGGCGCGCAGCAGCAGCACCGGCGCCTTCGCCATGTCGCGTGTCATCAGGCCATCGCAACGCCGAAGGGCCGGATACACCTTGCCTTGATCCAGCAGGCGGCGCACCTTTCGAAGCTCGTTCTCGTTGCTTCCTTGCGCACCCGATCCAAGCGCGCCCAGCACCCACATGATCACCATCAGCGACCGCATGCGGCGAAGGTATCGTTCGGCCGCCCTCTAGCTTTGTCCGGCCCCATGCGCACCAGTTATCCCACCAAGGTCCTTCTCGCCTGGGGCGAGGCGATCAGCGGCAATGCGGCGATCCGCGACTGGTTGCTGAAGAACGGATTCCCCGAGCTCGGGGTCTTCACCTTCGCCTTGCGCAACAAGCAGGACGCGCGGAAGTGGCTGCTGGACCATGGCCATCCCCATCTCATGGCGGTGATCGCGGGCATCGAAGGCGACCCAGGTGCGCTGGACTGGTTGGAACGGCATGGGCACGGTGTGCTCCGCCAACTCGCCCTGACCGGGGATGGGGACCGCGAGGCCTTTGACTGGTTGCTCAAGCACGGGCATCGCGAACTGGCCATGCTGGGCATGCGCATGCACCGGGTGAAGTCGGACATGGACGACGACTACAAGGACATCCACAAGTACCCGCAGGACTGACCGGTCATTCGGGCGATCATTCGCCGGCCGAGCTTCGGTGCCAGGCGCGAAGCCGGTCCAGCAGAAGCAGGTCGAACACGGTGTGCGCCACCATCGCGGGCAGCAGTCCCCAGGCCCGGGCCACGGTGCCATAGGCCAGCATGCATACCACCAGGTACAGTCCATACAGGATGAGCCGGCGGTCGCGCGGGTCCAGGTAGCCGTGCAACGCCACGAAGAGCAGCGCGGTGAGCGGAACGCCCAGCCAATGCTGCAGCGCACCGCGGAAGAGCAGCTCCTCCCCGATGCCGGCTGCCAGGGAAAGCACCACATGATGCCAACGCTTCGGCACCAGGGGCCCCAGAAGTCCGGCATAGCGCATGGCCACCGGGCGCAGGAACGGTTGACGGAGCAGCAGCAACGCGCCCGTTCCGGTGATCATCCCCAGCACGACGCCGATGGCGAGCGAACGCCACCACGGATGCCCCAAGCCGCTCACCTCCGCGAGCCCACGCTCCTGCACCGCGGCGATCAGCCACGCCCCGAGCCCTCCCAGTGCGAAAAGGGTGACGCCCGACAGCAGCAGCACCGTGCGGGCCGTGCGGCGCGCTTCGCTCATCGATCGCCCGCCTCACCGTCCTCCTCACCGCTGAACACGCTGCCCATGAGGTCGCTGAAGCGGGTGACGCCGTCCAGGTCGGCGCGGCCCACGCGGCTCAGTTCCGCCAGCCCGTGGAGCACGAACTCCATCCAAACGGGCAGCTCGGCCGCATCGAGGTAGGCGTGCCGCGAGCGCACCAGGTCCTCCAGACCCGGCACCTCCTGCACCATCCGGGTGTACATCGCGTCCGGGGCGTCCTGCGGCAGCTCCACCGCATGGTCGTCGAAGTGGGCCACCACTCCGGCATACGGGTCCGGCGCGGTGCGGCCCTTGCCATCGGCCTTGGCCCGCCGGCGGGCCTTCTCCGGATCGGGGAAGAGCTCGAGGAACACGTTGCGCAGGGCCTGCGAGAGCAGGTGACGCGCCACCTTCTCGGCACCCTCCTGCTCCCCTTCATACACCAGCTCGATCTTGCCGTTGATCGCAGGACCCACGGCGAACAGGTCGGCGATGCGCACGGTGGTGCGTTCCTCACCGGTGCGGAGCGCACGGAGCTCGGCCGCGCTGATCGCGCTCTCCAGCGCGCTGATGGTGAGGCGTGCGCTCACGCCGCTCTTGCGGTCCACGTAGTCGCTCTCCCGGGCCTCCAGGGCGATGCGCTCCACGAGCACGCGGATGAGGTCGGGCACGCGCACGCGGCGCACCTGGTCCTGAGGGCTGCGCAGCTCCTGCGCGGTGATGCGCATGCCCAATTCGATGGTGGGCGGGTAGTGCGTGAGGATCTGGCTCTGGATGCGGTCCTTCAGCGGGGTGATGATGGCGCCGCGGTTGGTGTAGTCCTCCGGGTTGGCGGTGAACACGAACTGGATGTCGAGCGGCAGGCGCAGCTTGAAGCCGCGGATCTGTACGTCGCCTTCTTGAAGGATGTTGAAGAGCGCCACCTGGATGCGCGGCTGCAGGTCGGGCAGTTCATTGATGACGAAGATGCCCCGGTGGCTGCGCGGCACCAGGCCGAAGTGGATCACGCGTTCGTCGCTGTAGTCAAGCTTCAGGTTGGCGGCCTTGATGGGGTCGCTGTCGCCGATGAGGTCGGCCACGGTGACATCGGGCGTGGCGAGCTTCTCGGTGTAGCGGTCGTTGCGATGCACCCACGCGATCGGGGTGTTGTCGCCGTGGATGTCGAGCTGGTCCTTCGCGTAGCGCGAGATGGGCGCCAGCGGGTCGTCGTTGACCTCGCTGCCGGCCACCACGGGCATCCACTCGTCCAGCAGCTGCACGAGCGATCGGGCCATGCGCGTCTTGGCCTGCCCGCGCAGGCCGAGCAGGTTGATGCTGTGGCCGGCCAGGATGGCACGCTCCAGCGCCGGCACCACCGTGTGCTCGTAGCCGTGGATGCCCTCGAACAACGGCTGCTTCGTCCGGATCCGGGTGATGAGGTTGGCACGCAGCTCCTCCTTCACGCTGCGCGGGCGGTAGCCGCTCTTCTTCAGTTCGCCGAGGGTGCTTGGATGGCTCATCGTATTGGAATGAGGGCGCATCTTGATGCGCCCGTACGGATCAGGAAGCCTTGCGATCGGTGGTGTGGTCGCGGAACACCATGTCCGCGAGGCCTTGGAGGCCGGTGTAGAAGGCACGGCCCTGGTTGGCCTCGGTGAACCGCTCGATGAACTGCTGCAGGTAGGGGTCCCGGGCGATCATGAAGGTGGTGATGGGGATCCCGGCCTTTCGCGCGCGCACCGCCGCATCGAGCGTGCGGGCCACGATGTACTCGTCGAGCCCGAAGCTGTTCATGTAGTACTCGCCGTCGCGCTTGATGCAGCTGGGCTTGCCGTCCGTGATCATCACGATGCGGCGGTTGCGGACCTTGCGGCGCCTCAGGATGTCCATGGCGAGCTCGAGCCCGGCCACGGTGTTCGTGTGGAAGGGGCCCACCTGCAGGTAGGGCAGGTCCTTCAGGCTCACCTGCCACGCGTCGTTGCCGAACACCACGATGTCGAGCGTGTCCTTCGGATAACGTCGCTTGATGAGCTCGGCGAGGGCCATGGCCACCTTCTTGGCCGGCGTGATGCGGTCCTCGCCGTAGAGGATCATGCTGTGGCTGATGTCGATCATGAGCACGGTGGCGCAGGCGCTCTGGTGCTCGGTCTCGATCACCTCCAGGTCGTCCTCGCTCAGGTGCAGGTCGTCGAGCCCGCGCTGCTGGGCGTTGCGGATGCTGTCGCTCATGGCCACCTGCTCGAGGCGGTCGCCGAAGCGGTAGCTGCGCCGGTCGCTCGTGGGCTCATCGCCCTGGCCTGTGCGGCGCAGCGCGTGGTTCCCGCGGTCCACCTTCTTCAGCTTGCCGAACACCTGGTCGAGCGCGCGCTCCCGGATGAGCTTCTCGGCCTTGCCGGTGAGCGGGGCCTTGCCGCCCTTGGTGGGCCCGCCGATCAGACCGTGCTTGCGCAGGTCGGCCTCGAACTCCTTGCGACCATACTCAGCCGTGTAGAAGCCGTGCTCCTTGTCGAGCTGGTCCATCCAGTCGAGGGCCTCCTCCACATCGCCGCTGGTGTGCGTGAGCAGCTCCAAAAAGAGCGGCAGCAACTTCTCGAAGGGCGAACGGTGGTCCTGCGGCGGGATGTACTTCGAGAAGCGGTGGCCGGGCATGGACAGGGAAACGTCCGTGAGGCGGTGTCGGTTCGGATCAGTGCACGGCGATGGTGCGCACCGCGATGCGCCCATCCGCCGCCAGGATGCGCACCACGTAAGGCCCTCGGGCCCATGTGCGGACATCGAGCACCGCCTCCCGCGCTCCGGCGATCGGAGCAGGGACCGGGACGGCACGACCGGCCATGTCGCTCACCTGCAGGGCGGCGATCACCGCGTCGGACAGGGCCACGGCGAGCCGTTCCGATGCGGGCACCGGGGCGATGCGCACGGGAAGGGCGGCATCGGTCTCCGATAGGCCCACGACCATGGATGCTTCGGTGAGGTAGTTCAGGTACTCATCCACCTGTGTGCCACCGGTGCCGGTGGTGGTCTGCGTCACGCGTTGCGCCACGGGCACCCCGATACCCGACTTCAGGTAGTAGTGGAACTCGAATTCCGCGACCGTGGTGTTGCCCGCGAAGACCACCGTCTCGTTCCGCGTGACACGCACACGCAGTACATCCGGCACGTTCCCCCAGGGGAGTTGCAGGGTCCCGTATCCATCGGCCACGGCGGTCTGGGTCCCCGTGATGGTGCCGTTGAGCCCCGAGATATCCACGTTGGCGCTATAGCTGTCCGTCCAACTGGTGTTGAAGGTGAGCGGGAACTTCAGCTGTTGGAGCGGGTCACCGTACACCGTCCGTCCGAGGCCGGTGACTTCGGTCCCGAGCAGGAAGGCTCCCTGGTTCGTGTATTGTTCGAAGATGAAGGCCAGGCCATCGTTGTCGGAGCAGGTCGTGGCCGCTGGAAAATAGGATGCACCGGGGGCGGTATTGGGCACCACATAGGTGAAGCCCGGGCCGGAGCTCGTCGCAGCGGATGTGAAGTCGTAGGTCTGGTTGGGACCGCTGTTGCCCGGTGGCAGCGCGGCACTGCTCAGGTTCTCAAAGACCTGGCCCGCCACAGGCTGTTGGGTGGCCAGGGTCAGGTTGGGCTGCGCCAGGGCCGCGGAAGCACAGGTGCAGATCGCCACGAGGAGGAATGTCCGGTTCATGCGGCTTCGGTTTGCCCGAAGGTAACCAAGCGCGCGCGCCGGCTCACTCCACCACCAGACGGCGCGTGGCCCGGCCCCCATCGGCGGCGGTGACCTGCACCAGGTAGAAGCCCGGCCGCAGGCCTGCGAGCCCGAGCTCAACGCGTGTGCCCTGGATGCGCCCCGCGCCCGTCGGCACCAGGCGGCCGGCCGCATCGCGCAGCTCCACCGCCACCACCGGGCGTTCGGTGGTGAGCACCACCAGCTCCTTCGCCGGGTTCGGCGCCAGGTTGAAGGACAGCCCTTCGTCCTCCCCGATGCCCACCTCGGTGACATCGAGCCACTCGGTGGCGAGGGTGTTCAGAGAGGGCCCGATGTTGGAGCTGAGGGAGTCAGCGATGATGCGCACCACCGGATGCGCCTTGAAGCGCGTGTGGTAGCTGTAGATCTCCTTCTTCCGCGTGACCGTGACGAGCGTGCCTGCGTTGACCTCGGTGGAGGTGAAGCGCACGCGGATCACCGCCATGCTGGTACCGCCCGGGAGGATCAGCGTGCCCGCTCCGTCCACCACGGCCGTGTAGCTGCCTGTGCGGGTGAACGCCCCCACGCCATCGATGTCGAAGGAGGCCGTGATCGGGCCCGACCAGCTGTCGCCCAGCGTGGCCGGCCAACGGATGTGGTCCGGTCCCTGCGTGAGCGGCGCCGTGTAGCCGAAGCCCAGCAGCGCGGCATCCTCGCCCACCACCGTGAGGGCCGTGCCGCTCATCGCGAAGAAGGTGGTGTCCGTGGCACCGTCCGTCATGGCGATGTTGGCCGTGGGGAACAGCATGCCCGCGTCCGGGTGATCGGCCGGATCGATGTAGGTCCAGGTGCGGGTGCCACCGCTGGTAAGCCCGCTGAAATCGTAGGTCTGGTCGTTGCCCGCAGCGCCGGCGCTCGTGTACGCACCGGTGTTCACGGTGATGGCGTCGCCGATCCCGGGTTGGTTCTCGGACGCCTCGATGACGGGTTGCGCCAGAAGCGGAGCGGCGATGAAGGCCAGGAGGAAGAGGGTCAGGGTGCGCTGCATGGGGATGCCGGAATAGGGTGGCGCAAGGTAGATGCGGTGACCGGTACTTTCGCTGCCCCACGCAACCGTCCGCCCACACCCATGCGCCACAGCGTCAGCGACCTCACCGCGGTGATCCGCGACCGCCGCACCATCTATCCCAAGGACATGAGCGACCGCGTGGTGCAGCGCGACATGGTGGAGCTCATCCTGTCCAACGGCACCTGGGCACCCAACCACGGCATGACCCAACCGTGGCGGTTCACCGTGTTCGCCTCGGATGCGCGCCAACGGCTGTCCGCCTTCATGGGCGAGGAGTACACGCGCATCACTCCGCCGGAGAAGTTCATGCCGCGCAAGCACGAGAACGCCGTGCAACGCCCGCTGCAGGCCAGCGTGGTGGTGGCGCTGGGCATGGCCCGTGATCCGCGCGGCACGATCAGCGAGCTGGAGGAGCAGCTGGCCGTGGCCTGCGCCGTGCAGAACATGCACCTCACGTGCACCGCCTACGGGCTGGGCGGCTTCTGGGGCACCGGTGCGGTGGTCACCGGCGACGGCATGCGGCGCTTCCTGGGCCTGGCCGAGGGCGACCGGTGCATGGGCCTGTTCTACATCGGATACCCCGCTGCGGAATGGCCCAAGGGCTACCGAAAGCCCCTGCCCGATGTGCTGAACTGGATGGAGACGTGAGGACCGGCTCGCCCGCCTTCGTCCGATCCTTTTGGGGACCCAGCGATCGGAAGGTCGCGCTGGTCGATGGCGCGGGGACTGCGGACCCCTCCGGGTATCTTCGCCCCCCTATCCCGCGTACACACGCCCGCATGCGCGCGCTCCTGCACGTGTCCCTTCTGATGGCCGGCCTCACGGGGCGGGCCCTCGCCGCTGTTCCACCGGGCAGCGACACCCTGCGCACGGACACGCTGACCGCCCTGGTGATGTACGGCGATCGCACCCTCATCGAAGGCGAAGCGCTCACCGACGACCGGCTGGATGCGATGCTCGATTCCCTGTGCGCGCTCACCGACCCGCCGGACGATCTGCTGCGCGACCTGGCGCTCTATAAGCGGATCCGTGGGCTCGAAGAGGGCGGCATCATCCAGCTGATCGACTCCCTGTTCGAGCTGGACACCGTGCCCTACGCGCTGATCAACGAGATCAACCTGTACAGCGCGCAGATGCCCACCCAGGGTGAAGTGGACCGCAGTGGCCTGCTGGCCTGGCTGGACGACCCCACGCACGACATCAGCGGCCTGTACGCCGACTGGAACACGCTGGCCGTGCATGCCTGCACGCCCGCCTCCGCCGTGCACGACAGCGTGCTGCTGCTGCAACTCACCGACCCCGATGCGCATTGCGGCTTCACCCTGCCGGTGAACGGTCCGCTCACCTCGCGGTTCGGCTGGCGCGACGGCCGCCCGCACAACGGCATCGACCTGGACCTGGAGGTGTGGGACAGCGTGCGCACGGCCTTCCCGGGCGTGGTGCGCCATGCCGGTGTGCAGAACGGATACGGCCGCGTGGTGGTGGTGCGCCATTACAACGGATTGGAAACGTATTACGCGCACCTGCACCGCTTCAAGGTGAAGGCCGGCGACGTGGTGGATGCGGGCGAGCTGATCGGCCTGGGCGGAAGCTCCGGTCGCTCCTCGGGCAGCCACCTGCACTTCGAGGTGCGCTTCCGCGGCATGCCGCTGGACCCCGGCCGCATCATCGATCTGTCCAGCGGCACCCTGCAGGCCGACACCCTGGTGATCAAGCGCACACGCCACGCCTACGCCGCCTACCCCAAGGGCACCCACTTCCACACGGTGGCGAAAGGTGACCATCTTTACGCCATCGCCGAGCAATACGGCACATCGATCCAAGCCCTGTGCGACCTGAACGGCATCACCCGGCGCTCCATCCTCCGCGTGGGGCAACAGCTGCTGGTGGCCGAGCGTTCCGCGCGGTGAGCCAGGGGTCTTCAGCCTCCCGCCACCAGCCTCCAGCCTCCGGCCTCCAGCTTCCCGCTTCCAGCCGTCCGCCGCAGGCCTACCGCCTCCAGCCTCCGGCCTCAGGCTTCCGGCCGCCATCCGCATGGTCCCGGTCTTCGCCCCCACCCCTGTTCCTGTTCCTGCTCCTGACCCTGCTCCAGCTGCCGACCAAGGCCCAACAAGGCGTCACCACCTTCGGCATGCAGGTGAAGCCGGTGGTGCCCCTCTCCTTCTTCGACCCGCGTGTGGAGCTGCAGGGGGGGGCCTTGCGCGGCAGCGTGGAGCTCACCGGCGGTTTCGGCTTCGGCATGCAGGTGCGGCACGGGTTCACGCGCATGCTGTCGCTGGAGACCGGCATCCACCAGATCCGCCGCAACTACCGCTGGGAACTGCTGAACGATACGGTGGACATCGCCGGCAGCGGTCGCATCCGCTATGTGGGCTATGAGATCCCCGTGCTCCTGCTGGTCTACATCCGCCTGGGCCAGCGCACCTGGATGAACACCGCCCTGGGCGCGAGCCTGGACATGTACCCCAGCGACGCCATCAACAACACCGACGATGCGCGGGCCTACCTCTTCCGAAGGAACTGGCTGCAGGTGGGCGCGGTGGGCAACATCGGTTTTGAATACCGCACCGAGCGCTCGGGCTACTTCTACTTCGGTGCCACCTACCACCGCGCCTTCGACGACATGGCCGTGGCCGAGCTCACCTACTTCGATGCCAACAGCGTGGGCCGCGCCATCCTCACTGGCCTCAGCGGCAGCTACCTCACCGTGGACCTGCGCTACTTCTTCCACGAGGATCCCCAACGGCGCGCCGAACGCCGCCAGCGGCGGGGCAAGGGGAATTGAGGGGGAAGGTGTATGTGCTCATGGGCACATGGTCACATGCACCAAGGGCCGCCCCGCGAGCGCGAAGCGGCCCTCGGCCGGGATCCAGCGAACCACTACCGCGCCACCTTCACGGCCTTCTTCACCACGAAGCTGTCGTTGAGGTAGAGCGTGCAGTGGTAGGTGCCCGGCGCCAGATCGGTGGTGTTCCAGGCGTGGCTGTAGCTGCCCACCTCGCGCACGGCCTCCTCCAGCACCTCCAGCCGCTTGCCGCTGGCATCGCTCACCTCCAGGCGCGTGCGGCCCGGCGTGGCCACCGTGTAGCGCAGTTGCGTAAGGTCCGCCACCGGGTTGGGAATGATGTACAGGTCGGTGCGTAGGGCGTCGCCTGCCCCTGCGCCTGCACCAGGGCCCATGGTGCGTTGATCGGTGCTGCCGTGAGCGGCGTAGCACGAAGCGAGGTCTTGTTGCATGGCGGCCAGTTGATCCTGCAAGGTGCTGATGGTTGTTTGTTGCTCCTGCATGGCCGCGACCAACAAGGGAATGAACCCGATGTAGTTCACGGTCTTCACCGTCTCATCGGAGATCACTGGGCTGCCCAGAGAGTCCGATCGGCCCAAATAGGTGGCCTCACGCACCAGGTCAGGAACCACTTACTCCACCTCCTGGGCGATGAATCCGCGTTGTAGTCCACCCGGCAGGTCCAATGCGGGATGGGCCACCGTGTCGAAGAGGTAGGTGGTCGGGCGCAGTTGATCGATCAGCCCAAGCGCACCGGTGATGTCCTGCACATCGGTCTTCAGGTCGGCATCAGAGCCCCACTGCATCAGTGTGCAGAACGCCAGTCCAGTGATGTTCACATGTCCGTCGAAATAGCCGGCCCATGTTCCTCCTCCATTATCCATCGTCCGGCCATAGACCCGACGATGGTGGGGTCGTCATCCTCCCGGCAGGCAATGCCGCTCACACCGATGTACTCGGCGTTCAACAAAGGCGCCATGTCCTCGCAGCCGGGATCAGGAAACGCCAGCCCCTGCACTCCGATCTGGTACGTCGACTTGTTCCCCAACGCCCGACCATCAGACCCAACGCGCAAACCACCACCTCGGGCCCAGCCGATAACACCGGTCGTGAACTGTGCTTCATCGTCCGCAAGGAACTCACCTGCATAAGCCGTGTAGCTCGCCCCGTTGGTCTGCGCGCTCACTCCGCGTGAACGCACGGTGGAGCCGGAAACATCCGCGCGCAAGCCATAGTTGATCGCGTTGCCATCGGCCACGACCTCTGCACTGAAGCCCCGGTTGGAGGTCGTTCCGTTCATCACCTCCACCTGTAGGCCGCGCACATCGGCATCAGGCGCATGGTCCGTGATCAGAACGGCGGTACCATGGTCCACCGTGGACACTTCGAGTTTCGCCTGTGCTGTCGTGAGGGACAGGTCCACCCCGATACCCACGCTTTCGAACTGATCGGGGCAATCAGGGTCCGATGCACCGACCGCTGTGTACACATGGTGCGGCGTGCTCGTGTTCATCTGCCATTCACAATCACCCAGCACCCCGGTCAGTTCCCTCCAATAAAGTCGGCCATCAGCCGGGTCCACCATCACAGCGCGGGTCAGTGCGTCATTTTCGTAGGATGTGGTGAGGTAGCTCGGCAGCGGGTCCATGAAGTTGCGCAGCCGGATGGTCTGGTCGGCCAGGTCAAGGCGTTCGTCGGGAAGGAGCGGGGCAATGGTGGTCCAATCTCCCACGCCGAAGTAACCTTCATCCAGCGAAACGTCCGGTTGAAACCTACCCAGTTCAAGACCATCAGCTCCGGCTGAGACCGTGGACGTACCATCCGTGCCGGTGTAAATGAAGCGCAAGGGGGCCGTTGGGAAACCTGGCGCCCGCTTGCGAGCCCAGACGACCCCACCTTCCAGCCCGTCGAGCAAGCCTCCGTAGAACAAGGACTCACCTCGCGTGGCTAGGAATCCCTCCCCGAGCATGGGTCGGTATCCCTCCTCCGTGGAGGCTCCATTCTCCGCGTGTACGCGAGCCACCGGATGGCGAAAGATGTTGG
>Ga0073899_10000405_pt1 | contig 39746 bp, 42 predicted proteins | sample KloWWTmetaKNB5Ph_FD_88975 | JGI IMG/M metagenome (GOLD analysis project Ga0073899, IMG submission 88975) | Active sludge microbial communities from Klosterneuburg, Austria, studying microevolution and ecology of nitrifiers - Klosterneuburg... | ecosystem: Engineered > WWTP > Aerobic digester >... | reverse complement strand
TCGCGCCAGCGCTGGGACACGGTGCAGAAGATCATGAACTACAAGCCGACCGCGATCGTCGTCACCCGCGACCAAGCGGTACCGGCCGACCTGCGCGAAGCGGCCGAGGAAACGCAGACGCCAATCTGGGTCAGTGCCCGCCGCGGCCATGAAGTGCTCACCTACATGCAGTATCACCTGTCGCGCGCATTGGCGCGCAACACTTCGCTGCACGGCGTGTTCATGGAGGTGTACTCGATCGGCGTGCTGATCACCGGCGACGCCGGCTCGGGCAAGAGCGAACTGGCGCTGGAACTGGTCACCCGCGGCCATCGCCTGATCGCCGACGACGCCCCCGAGTTCACCCTGATCGCGCCCGACGTGATCGACGGCACCTGCCCGGAGATGCTGCAGGACCTGCTCGAAGTGCGTGGCCTCGGCATCCTCAACGTGCGCCAGATGTTCGGCGACACCTCGATCAAGCGCAACAAGTACCTGCGCCTGGTGGTGCACCTGGGCAAGCTCGAGGACGTGCACCAGAACGACGGCATGGCGCGCCTGCAGGGCGTGACCACGACGCGCAACGTGCTCGATGTCGAGGTGCCGCAGATCACCCTGCCGGTCGCGGCCGGACGCAACCTCGCGGTACTGGTCGAAGCGGCGACGCGCACCTTTCTGCTCAAGAGCAAGGGCATCGATCCGGCGCAGACCTTTATCGACCGTCAAGCCCACCAGATGCGCAGGGCCTCGCCATGGTAGACGCGCCACTGCACTTCACGCCGCCGCCACCGCCGCGCATCCCGGGCGAGCCAAGCGAGCGCCTGATTCTGGTCAGCGGCCTGTCCGGCGCCGGCAAGACGGTGGCGCTGCGCACGCTCGAGGACCTCGACTACTACTGCGTCGACAACCTGCCGACCGCGCTGCTACCGGCCTTCGTCGAAGCGGTACGCGCCCAGGGACATCATCCGCGGCTGGCCGTGGGCGTCGACGTGCGCAACCGCCAGGACGACCTGCAGAAACTGCCGATGATGCTGGCGCGCATTGCGCACCAGGGGCTCGCCTACCAGCTGATCTTCCTCGACACCCGCGACGAGGTACTGCTGAAGCGCTTTTCGGACACGCGCCGGCGCCACCCGCTGACGCACGACGGACTCGCCCTCAACGATGCCATCGTGCTCGAGCGCAAGCTGCTGCGCCCGCTGGTCGCGATCGCCGACAAGGTGATCGACTCCTCCGAGTTGAACGTGCACCAGCTGCGCCGCGTCATCGCCACCGAGTTCGGCACCCAGGGCGCGTCGCTGTCGCTGCTGTTCGAGTCGTTCGCCTACAAGCGCGGCGTGCCCTCGGACGCCGACTTCGTGTTCGACGCGCGCTGCCTGCCGAACCCGCATTGGGAAGCGACCCTGCGCCCGCTGTCCGGCCGCGACCCGGCGATCCGCGACTACTTCACGAAGTTTCCGGAAGTGGCGCACTACATCGAACAGATCCGCGCCCTGCTCGCGACCTGGCTGCCGCGCTTCGAAGCCGACCAGCGCAGCTACATCACCGTCGGCATCGGCTGCACCGGCGGCCGCCACCGCTCGGTCTACATCGTCGAACGCCTGGCCGAAGCCTTCCGCGAATCACGCGAACACGTCATGACCTTCCACCGGGAGCTGGAATGAGCGTCGGAGTACTGCTGTTGACGCATAGTGGCGTTGGCCCGGGATTGCTCGGTGCCGCGCGCGGGGTGATGGGACCGCTGCCGTTGCGTACTGCGGCGATCGAGGCCGGGTTCGGCGAGGGCCACGAGCAGGTGCTGATGCGCGCCTCGGCCGCGGTGCGCGAACTGGAACAAGGCGACGGGGTGCTGGTGCTGACCGACCTCTACGGCGCCACACCGAGCAATGTCGCGGCCAAGCTCGCCAACCTCGGCTGCCGCATGCGCCGGGTGGCGGGAGTCAACTTGCCGATGCTGCTGCGAATCATGAACTATGCCGAACAGCCGCTCGATGAACTGGTCAACACCGCGACTGCCGGCGCGCGCAACGGAGTGATCGTCGACCATGCTTGAACAGGATCTCGTCATCAGCAACAAGCTCGGCCTGCACGCGCGTGCCTCGGCCAAGCTGGTGCAGCTCGTCTCGGGATTCCGTTCCACGGTGATGATCAGCTGCCGCGGTCGCGAGATCAATGCCAAGAGCATCATGGGCCTGATGCTGCTCGCCGCTGGCATCGGAACGCCGCTGCGACTGCGCGCCGAGGGCGAGGACGAGGTCGCGGCGATGGCGGCGGTGGTCGACTTGTTCAAGCGCAAGTTCGACGAGGGCGAATGACGACGCCGCGCACCGAACTCGAAGGCAGCATCGCGGCCAAGGGCCTCGCGCTCGGCAGCGCGCGCGTGGTCTATTCGGCCAAGATCGACGTCGAAACCGAGCCGCTGCCGAGTGCCGGCATCCCGAACGAGGTGAAGCGCTTCGAGGGCGCGCTGAAAACCGCACGCGCGGAGCTGGCGAGCCTCAGCGAGCGCGTCTCCGGTGCGCTTGCGCGCGACCTGTCGGAGATCATCGACGCGCACGCGATGATCCTCGACGACCCCGAGTTCACCGACACCGTGGTCGCGCTGATCCGCAAGGAACAGCTGCGAGCGACCGCGGCGCTGAAGCGCCAGCGCGACCTGCTCGCAGAAGCCTTCGACGCCATCGACGACCCCTACCTGCGCGCGCGCCGCGACGACCTCGACCACGTCGTCTCGCGCGTCTACGCCGCACTTGCGCGCGGCGGCGCCGAGCCGGAGCGCAAGCCATCGGCCGAAGGCCAGATCCTGGTCTGCGACACCGTGGCGCCGGCCGAGCTCGCGCAACTCGCCGAGACCGGCTTGCGCGGGCTGGTGTGCACCGCCAGCAGCCCGTACTCGCACACCGCCATCGTCGCGCGCGGCCTGCGCCTGCCCTTCGCCTGCGGCGTCAAGCACGCACTGGCGGTGGTGCACGAGGGCGACATCATCTTGCTCGACGCCGACCACGGCCGCATCGTGGTGCGCCCGGACAACATCGATCAGACGCGTTTCCGCACACTGCAGAAGGAAGCCGAACGACTGCGCCGGCAGCGGGCGCGCGTCAAGGTTACCGACGCCCGCACCCGCGACGGGGTATCGATCAAGCTGCACGTGAACGCCGAAAATCCGGACGTGATCGCCGCTGCGCGCCGTGCCGGTGCCGACGGCGTCGGCCTGTTCCGCACCGAGTTCCTGTTTATGAAGCGGCGTGAACTGCCGAGCGAGGACGAACAGTTCCGCGCCTACCGCGATGCGATCGTAGCCATGGCTGGGCGTCCGGTGACGCTGCGCACACTCGACCTCGGAGCCGACAAGGCGATCGGCGGTCCACTCGAGATGGCGCTGGAGGAAAACCCGGCGCTCGGCCTGCGCGGTATTCGTCACTCGCTGGCGCATCGCGACATCTTCACCGCACAGCTGCGCGCCATGTTGCGCGCCTCGGCTTATGGTCCGATGCGGATCCTGCTGCCGATGGTGTCGTCGGTCGAGGAAGTGCGCGAGGCGCGTGCGTTGATCGAACTGTGCAGCGACGAAGTGCGGCGTGCGCGGCATCCGGTCGCCGACGAAATCCCGCTCGGCGCGATGATCGAGGTGCCCGCTGCGGCCCTGGTCAGCGCCGACATCGCGCGTCACGCCGACTTTCTCGCGATCGGCAGCAATGACCTGGCGCAGTACGTGCTGGCCGCCGACCGCAACAACGCCGCCGTCGCTGCCAACTACGACCCGCTGCACCCAGCCTTCCTGCGCCTGCTGTTCCTGGTGTTCGACAACGCCCGCCAAGCCAAGCGCCCGATCAGCGTCTGCGGCGAGATCGCCGGCGACCCCTACTACACGCCGCTGCTGCTGGCGCTCGGGCTGTGCGAATTCTCGATGCACCCAAGTGCACTCGCCGACGTGCGCGAAATGCTCGCCACGCTCTCGCGCAAGTCGCTCAAGGCGCGCGCGCCACGCCTGCTGCACGCGCCCGACCGCGCCGCGCTCGCGGAGATCGTCAGCTCGATGGCGACGGCGTGAGCGTTCGCTTCAATGCTCGCCCTGGTATTTCTTCTCGCCAGCGGTCACGCGCAGGTCGAGACGGTTTTCCGGCGGCGGCAGCGGGCAGGTCGAAAACGGGTTGAGCGCGCAGGGCGGGTTGTAGGCCTTGTTGAAGTCGATGACCAACTTGCCGTCTGCCTTCGGCCACGGCGCATAGACGAAGCGACCGGGCCCATAGGTTTCCTTGCCCGAGGTGCGATCGGCGAAGATGATGAACAGATCCTCCGAGCCTTCCTCGATCACCGGGTAGATGCGGTACTCGCGGCCGTCGCGCGTGAAACTGCCATAGCCCGGGTTCGGCATTTCCTCGATGGTACCGATCACCGTCTGGATGCCGAACGACTGCGGCTGCGTGTGCGGCGTCCAGTCGGCCTCGATGCGCCAGCTTGCATCGACCGGGTAATGCTCGATGCCGGCGAAATTCCGGCGCCGCTCGGACTCGCTGTCACGCACGCGCAGCGCGTACTTGTCGCCGCGCTTGAGCACCAGAAAGCTCACGCTGCCGGCGCTGACCATCGAAGGGGAACCGCTGGCATCGACAGCAAGCACGTGCCAGATGCGCCCGCCCTCGCTGCGCTCGGCGCTGCTGTTGCTGACCATGATCTGCGGACCGCCGCTGGCCGCAGCGAACACGATCTCGTCGCCCTGCAAGCGCAGCGCGCCCCAGTGCGCCGGACCGGCGGCAAGCACGATGGCGTTGTCGGCTGCGCTGCCAAGTGTCTGCTCGCCTTCGGTCAGCCAGTGCAGGCCGATCAGGCTGAGCCAGCCATCCGGTTTGCGCAGGCGCTCAAGCCGTCCGTCGCGCCAGGTCTCCACGTCGGCAGCATGGTCGAACACCGGTGCCGCCGCTTCAGTGATAGCGGCTGCCGCAGCGCGCGGTTCGTGCCGCGCGCAAGCCGCCAGCGAGACGGCAACCACGGCGAGCAGCGGGATCAGGGATCGATGGCGCATGGGATTTCCTCGGGTTCATCGGTTCAACGTCCGCGCTGGAATACGCGGTCCAGGTCCTGCATCGTCCACTGCACCCAGGTCGGGCGACCATGGTTGCACTGGCCGGAGCGTTCGGTTTCTTCCATCTGGCGCAGCAGCGCATTCATCTCGGGCAAGGTAAGGCGGCGGTTGGCGCGCACCGAGGCATGGCAGGCGAGCGTGGACAGCAGCTCGTTCGCTGCCTCCTGCAGTCGCCGCGAGCTCTCGTGCTGTACGAACTCGGCCAGCACATCGCGCACCAGTTGCGCCACGTTGGCGCCATCGAGCAGGAGCGGAATGCGCCGGATCATGACCGCGGTCTCGCCGCTGCGAGCCAGTTCGATGCCGAGTTCCAGGAACGCGCCGTGATGTTCTTCGGCGGCATCCGCCTCGCGTCGCGAAACCGCGACCGCGGTCGGCAACAGCAGCGGTTGCGACACCACGCCGCCCGCAGCCCGCTGCGCCTTCAGCCGCTCGTAAGTGATGCGTTCATGCGCAGCGTGCATGTCGACCACGACCAGGCCCTGCGCGTTCTCCGCAAGCACGTAGATGCCATGCAACTGGGCGATCGCGAAGCCGAGCGGCGGAATGTCCGCAGCGTCCGACACCGGCAGACCGGCAGGCGTGTCCCCAGTCGCCGCAAGCGGCGCTGCGGCTGCATTGCGTCCATAGAGCTGGCCATACGCCGCCAGTGGCTCGGCCACGCCCAAGCCCAGCCCGGCCTGGCGCGGGGCAAAGAACGCGGCCGGCGCCGTGGCGTGCATCTCGGGCGCCGCGATTGTCGCCGCCTGCCCGGCTCGCGTATGCGCCAGCGCCTCGTGCAGGCTGCGATAGAGGAAATCGTGCACCAGTCGCTGCTCGCGAAAGCGAACTTCGGTCTTGGCCGGATGCGCATTCACGTCGACCAGCTGCGGGTCGAGATCGAGGAACAGCACGAATGCGGCGTGGCGGCCATGGAACAGCACATCGGCGTAGGCCTGGCGCACCGCGTGTGCGATCACGCGATCGCGCACCAGGCGCCGATTGACGAAGAAGAACTGACGATCGTTCTGCGCCCGCGCCGCAGTCGGCAGCCCAACATGGCCGTGCAGGCGCAAGCCGACGGCGCTGTGGTCGATGCGCAGGCTGTGCGCGAGGAACTCCTCGCCGAGCATGGCGTCGACGCGCGCCTCCGGCGACTCGCCGCTGACTTCGTCGCGCAGCAGCGTGCGGCCATTGTGCACCAGCGTGAACGCGACCTCGGGCCGCGCCAGCGCGATCGCGCGCAGCCAATCCTCGACATGCCCGAGCTCGGTGCGTTCGGCGCGCAGGAACTTGCGTCGCGCCGGCACGTTGAAGAACAGCTCGCGCATCTCGGCGAGCGTGCCGATCGGGTGCTGCGCCGGCCTGATGTGTCCGAACTGACCGTTGTCGACCTCGAGTTCCGAGGCATGCGACGCCTGCTGCGTGCGCGACACCAAGCGGAAGCGCGAGACCGAGGCGATGCTCGGCAAGGCCTCGCCGCGAAAGCCCATGCTGCGCACCGACTCGAGATCTTCCAGTGAAGCGATCTTGCTGGTCGCGTGCCGCGTCAACGCCAGCGGCAAATCCTCGACATCGATGCCGACACCGTTGTCGCGCACCAGCACCAGCTTGACGCCGCCCGCCTCCAGCTCGACCTCGATGCGGCTGGCCCCAGCATCGAGCGCGTTCTCGACCAGTTCCTTGACCACCGAAGCCGGGCGCTCGATCACCTCGCCAGCGGCGATCTGGTTGATCAGCTGTTCGGGAAGTTGCTGGATGCGCATCGCGGACTCGGTCGGAGCCGCGCATTCTAGCGGTGCGCGTGGTTCAGATCGCCACCGGGATCTTCAGCACCACGCCGGCATCGACGCTGTCGTCGGCCAGCTCGTTCTCGCGCTTCAGCGATGCCACCGAGACGCGATGGCGTTGCGCGATCAGCGACAGCGACTCGCCACGCGCAACCACGTGGTGGCGGGCGCGCTGCGGATTGGCGGCAAACCAGGTGCCGGGCGGCGGCGTCGTCGCGAAGTAGTCGCGGATGCCTTCGACCAGCGCGTCGGCGAGCTTGTCGCGATGGGCCGGATCGTTCAGCCGTTTCTCTTCGGACGGATTGCTGATGAACGCGGTCTCGACCAGCATCGACGGCACATCCGGTGAACGCAGCACGACGAAATTGGCGCGCTGCACCTCGCGCTTGTGCAGATTGCCGATGCGCGACAGCCCGCGCAGCACGTTGTTGGCGACAACCTCGCTGGCCTGCATGGTCGCGCCCTGCGACAGGTCGAGCAGCACTGCCGCGAGCGTCGCATCCTTGTCGTCGATCGACACGCCGCCGACCAGATCCGAGGTGTTCTCGCGGTCGGCGAGCATGCGCGCCGCCTCGCTCGACGCGCCGCGGTTGGACAACACGAACACCGACGAACCGCGCGCCTGCGACTTGACGAAGGCATCGGCATGGATCGACACGAACAGATCGGCTTTCTGCTCGCGAGCGATCTCGTAACGACGACTCAGCGGGATGAAGAAATCGCGGTCACGCGTCAGCACCGCCTGCATGCCGGGCTCGGCGTCGATGCGCGCGGCCAGCGCTTTGGCAACGGCCAGGGTGATGTCCTTCTCGCGCGAGCCATTCGCGCCGGACGCGCCGGGGTCGTCGCCGCCGTGGCCGGCGTCGATCGACACCACCACCTTGCGCTCCCCGCTGGCGACGCCAAGCGAATCTTCATGCTTGACCACACGCGGCGCGTTGGCGCGATCGAACAGATCAATGACCAGACGGTGCCCGAACTTGTCCGCGGGCGGCAGCAGGAAACTCTTGGGCTGCACGCCGCGGTCCAGATCGAGCACGATGCGCAGCGCATCGGTGCCCTGACGACCGGTGCGCACGCGCTGGACCACGCCTTCGAGCGCACTGCCGTCGAGCGACTTCGAGACGCGGCTGCGCGCGATGTCGAGCACCAGTCGATCCGGGTTGTCCAGCGTGAACAGCTTGTAGTGGACCGGCCCGCTGACATCGAAGACGACGCGGGTGTGGTCGTCGGCATCCCAGAACCGCACCGAGCGGACATCACCGGCCAACACCGCTTGTGCACCGAGTGCGAGCAGGAAAAGACCAGCGATGCGGGCAAGACGGGCAAGCATGGCCCGGATTTAACTCCAGACAGACCGCGAATTCAAGCAGAAACTTCAATCAAATCCGTTCACTAACGGCGCTTTCTGAACAAGTCTGCAAGTCTCGGTCACAACCGCTTGATCGTCCTGACCGATTGCCAGCCGTCCGCAGAACGCGCTCCCTGCCGGCGTAGCGGCCGACATGCTCAGCGTGCGCGCCTCGGTGGCCTCACGATGCAGCGTCGCCACGACATCCAGCGCCGGCGTCTGATCGCCGCCGCGGTCCGGCCATTCGATCAGCAGTACCGAGTCGGGACTGGTCAGCTCGGCGAGCCCGAGCTCCGCCAGTTCGTCGGGATGCCGGATGCGATACAGATCCAGGTGATGCAGGTGCAGGCCCGACAATTCGTAGGACTCGACCAGCGTATAGGTCGGGCTCTTGACGCGCGTGCCCGGGGCCAGCGTCTGGATCAGTGCGCGCGCCAGCGCGGTCTTGCCGGCACCGAGATTGCCGACCAATCCGATCGTGAGCGGCGCCTGCAAGGCATGCGCCATGCGCGCCGCGAAGGCTTCGGTTGCGGCGAGATCGGGCAGGGTTGCACTGAGGTTCATGGGTTCACGAGCATCCGCAGCTCGGCGATCAGGTCCGTGGCGAGCAAGCCACGTTCGCCGTTGCCCGCAGCGCGATCGCCAGCCAGGGCATGCACGGTGACGCCGGCCCGCGCCGCATCGACCAAACCCAGTCCTTGCGCGATCAACGCCGCGATGACGCCGGTCAACGCATCGCCCATGCCGCCCGCGGCCATGCCCGGATTGCCGAAGGGGCACACCGCGACGGCGCCACCATGATCGGCGATCAGACTGCCCGCGCCCTTGAGCACCACGATGGCCCGAAAGCGGCGAGCAAGTTCGCGCACCGCTGCGTAGCGATCCTGCGCAATCGCTGCCACATCGACCCCGAGCAAGCGCGCGGCTTCTCCTGGATGCGGCGTCAGCACACAGTGGGCCGGCGCGGCAATGCGCCCTGCCGCCAGCAGGTTCAAGGCGTCGGCATCGAGCACCATCGGCCGACCGCTGGCACAGGCTTCTGCGGCCAGCTGCAGGCCCCAATCTGACTGTCCCAAGCCGGGGCCGAGTGCGATCACATCGGCGCGATCGATCAGGCCGCGCAGATCTTCGCTCGACGCGACCGCATGCACCATCGCCTCGGGAATCGACGCGAGGATCGGCGCGACCTGCTGCGCGCGCGTCGCCACCGACACCAGGCCGGCACCGGTGCGCGCCGCTGCCCTCGCCGCGAGCAGGGCCGCGCCACCGTGGCCATGGTCGCCACCGATGACCAGCACGTGCCCGCAGCCGCCCTTGTGCAGATCACGAGCGCGCGGCGCGAGCGCTGTGCGCAACTGGGATAGCCCGAGCAGTTCGGCATCGGCATCGGTGCCCGCGAATGCCTCCACCGCAACTTCCAGCGTAGCCAATTGCGGCTCGCCGCAAACCTTCGCCGCCACGCCGGTCCACAAGCCGCGCTTCCATGCGACGAAGGTCAGCGTCGCGCTGGCCTGCACGCACGCGCCCGGCGCGTAGCCGCTGTCCGCGTTCAGGCCGGACGGCACGTCGAGCGCGAATACCGGCGCCGACTGCGCGTTGATCGCGGCGATCGCGGCCGCAGCGCTGCCCTGCGGCGCTCGGTCGAGGCCAATGCCGAACAGCGCATCCACCACCAGATCTGCCGCCGGCAAGGCACCGCCGGTGTACGCCAGTACCTCGCCGCCGGCAGCGCGCCATGCGCTCACCGCCCGCAACGCCGGCTCGCACGCGGGCGCTGCCCCGACCTGCACCAGCACAACCTGCAGCCCGAGCGAACGCGCGAGTTCGGCGACGACGTAACCATCGCCGCCGTTGTTGCCGCCGCCGCAGACGATGACGATGCGGGTCGCCTCGGGCCAACGCGCACGCAGCGCGCGAAATGCCGCCTGGCCGGCCCGGCGCATCAGCGTCCACAGGTCGATGGCACAAGTCTGCGCCGCGCGCGCTTCGATCGCGCGCACGGCGGCAACGGTGTAAAGCGCGGTCTGCGGCGGGTTCATCGGCGGATTGTACGCGGCCGCCTGCCTATACTGCCGCCATGCGCACGCCCCCGCCCGATCCGCACTCGCTCGCCGCCACCATCAAGGAACAGGCGGCCGCGCTCGGTTTCAGCGCCTGCGGCATCACCGGCACGACGCTCGACAAGGACGAGACCCATCTGCTGCGCTGGCTCCACGACGGCTTTCATGGCGAGATGGACTACATGCAACGTCATGGCACGCGCCGCTCGCGACCCGACGAGCTGGTGCCCGGCACGCTGTCGGTGATTTCGGTGCGCATGGACTACTTGAGCAGCGACGCCGCCGACATGCAGGCGACGCTCGACGACAAGACGCTCGCCTACGTGTCGCGTTACGCGCTCGGCCGCGACTACCACAAGCTGATGCGCAATCGTCTGCAACAGCTGGCGGACCGTGTCGCCGCCCTGGTCGGACCGTTCGGCTATCGCGCCTTCGTCGACAGCGCGCCGGTGCTCGAACGCGCGCTCGCACGCAATGCCGGGCTTGGCTGGATCGGCAAGAACGCCGTGCTGATCGACCGCCGCCGCGGCTCCTGGTGTTTCGTCGGCGAACTCTATTCCGACCTGCCGCTGCCGCACGACACGCCCGAGACCGGCTTCTACTGCGGCACCTGCACGCGCTGCATGGATACGTGTCCGACTGGCGCGATCGTGGCGCCCAACCGCATCGATGCTCGGCGCTGCATCTCCTACCTGACGATCGAACTGCATGGCCCGATTCCCGAGGAACTCCGCGCGGCGATCGGCAACCGCATCTTCGGCTGCGACGACTGCCAACTGGTGTGCCCGTGGAACAAGTTCGCACAACCGTCGCGCGAACGCGACTTCGCGCCGCGCCACGGGCTCGATCGCATCGCCCTGATCGATGCTTTCGCCTGGAACGAGGAGCAATTCCTCGCCCGCAGCGAGGGCTCGCCGCTGCGCCGAATCGGCCACGAACGCTGGCTGCGCAATCTCGCGGTCGCGCTTGGCAATGCACCGTCATCCCCGACAGTGATTGCCGCGCTGCAATCGCGACGCGACGATCTCTCGGAACTGGTGCGCGAACACGTACGCTGGGCCCTGGCCCGGCACGGCTCAGCGTGAACGAATCTCGCGGATCAGCGCCTGCGTGCCCGGATCCAGCGCCATCGCCGCAGTCTCGGACGACAAGGCCGGCAGGAACTCGCGGGCGATGCGTTTGCCCAGTTCCACACCCCACTGGTCGAAGGGATTGATGCCGACCAGGCAGGCCTCGACGAAGACGCTGTGCTCATACATCGCGATCAGGGCACCGAGTGCCTCCGGCGTGAGCGCGTCGAGCAAGATCACCGTGCTCGGCCGATTGCCGCCGTGGTGCTTGTGCGCAGCCAGCGGATCGTCGCTGTCGCGGGTGTCGTGTCCGTAGGCGAGCGCCGCGCTCTGCGCAAGCAGGTTGGCAAGCAGCACGCGGTGGTGGGCTTCGTGCACGTGCGCGGGCTGGATCACGCCGATGAACTCGACTGGCACTACCTGCGTGCCCTGGTGCAGAGCCTGAAAGAACGCATGCTGCGCGTCGGTACCGACTCCGCCCCAGACCACCGGCGCTGTCGGCTGGCCAACCGGTTCGCCACCGCGGCGCACCGACTTGCCATTGCTCTCCATTTCCAACTGCTGCAAGTACGCCGGAAGCAGTGTCAGACGCACGTCGTAGGGCACCACGCAGCGCGAACGATGATCCAACGCAACCCGATTCCAGTGCTCGATCATGCCGCGCAGCACCGGCAGGTTGCGCGCGAAGGGCGCCTCGAAAAAATGCCGATCCATCTGCCGGGCGCCGTCGAGCAGACGCCGAAACGTGTCCACGCCATGGGCCAGCGCAAACGAAAACCCGACCGCCGACCACAGCGAATAGCGTCCGCCGACCCACTCCCAGATCGGCAGACAGCGCTCCGCGCTCACCCCGAACTTCTGCGCCGCCGGCACATTCGCCGTCACTGCGAAGACCCGGGCGAACATCGCTTCGACGCCGAGCGACCGGCTCAGCCAATCGATGAACAGGTTGCCGTTCAACAAGGTCTCTTCGGTACCGAAGCTCTTCGACACCAGTACCACCGCGGTATGCGCAGGGTCCAGCCGGCCGATCAGGTCTGCCGCACGATGCGCATCGATGCTGGATACGAAATGCAGGCGCGGCGCGGACGCGGACGTGCCGAGGGCATCCGCGAGCAATCGCGGTCCGAGGTCGGAACCGCCGATGCCGATGTTGACCACCTCGCGCACGTCGCGGCCATCGCCGAATCCCTCGGCGCGCAAGCGTGCCACCCAGTCCTGCACCAGGCCGGCCGCGCGCGTCGCCTCGGACTGGGCATGCGCAGCGACGGCGGCATGCTGCGTATCCCCGACTTCTGCACGCAAGGAATGATGCAGAGCCGCGCGCCCCTCGCTGCTGTTTAGCGCTTCGCCCGCAGCAAGCTCCGATTGCATCCGCTGCAACCCGATCTGGTCGGCCAACCGCAACAACTGATCGAGCGCCACCGAATCAATCAGCTGCCGCGAGAAATCCGCATGCAACGGTCCGGCACGCAGGCGCAGGCGGGCGCCGCGCTCGACATCGGACGCCAGCAGAGCCAACGTTGACCGCCGCAAACGCGCGGCATCTTCCTCGAATCTCATCGGCACCGGGTCCCTGGTTGGGCTTGATCGGCATGAGTATAGCCAGCGCCTGCGCCGCCCCCGGACGCTGCCCGCAGCCCGAATCACAGGCAAAAAAAACCCTCTCTGAAAACCAGAGAGGGTCTAATCGGAGTGACGATTACCTAACAATGCGCCCTGCTGCCGAGAGGGATTGCTCATTTCAAGCGATCAGACCTTTCGGCGCGAGCAATGTAGCAAGGCTGATGCGAAAACGCAACAGCTCTGTGGTTTCGTTACCACACGAAATGTCAGATCGAATTAAATCAACACGTTATCGATCAAGCGCGCCCTGCCCAGCCGTGCCGCCACTAGCGCAACCAGCGGTTCCGATCGAGCGGGATCCGGCTCGGCGAGATCTTCGGCTCGTCGGATCGCCACATAGTCGACGCGGAACCCGGCTTCAGTCAGCCGGTCCTGAGCCGCCATCTCAACCGCCAGCCGGTCACGCCCCTGCCCGATCGCGTCGCGCATCGCCAGGAGCGTCCGCTGGATCTCGACCGCGCGCACGCGCTCGTCCGGCGACAGGTATTGATTGCGCAAACTCATCGCCAGACCATCGGCTTCGCGCACGGTGTCGATCCCGACAATCTCGATCGGCAACCGCAGGTCGCGCGTCATTCGCTCGATCACGCGCAGTTGCTGGAAGTCCTTGCGTCCGAAAAACGCGAGGTCGGGCTGCACCAGATGGAACAGCTTGCTGACTACAGTCGCTACTCCATCGAAATGTCCGGGCCGGAACGCGCCACACAGACCATCGCCAAGCAACGGCACGTGCACGCGCACCGAAGCTTCAGTACCAAACGGATACAGTTCGGAGACGGTGGGCTCGAACAACAGGTCGCAGCCAGCATCCGCCAAGCCGCGCGCATCTGCCTCGATCGTGCGCGGATACGCGGCGTAGTCCTCGTTCGGCCCAAACTGGGTGGGGTTGACGAAGACACTGGCGATCACGCGATCACAACGCGCTCGTGCTGCTGCGATCAGCGCGAGGTGTCCCGCGTGCAGGTTGCCCATGGTCGGCACCAAGCCGATGCGCGCACCGGCCAGGCGCCACTTCGCCACGCATGCACGCAAGCCGGTCGCATCGCCAGCCCGCTGCAGATCACTCCGCATATTCGTGCTCCGCTGCCGGAAAAACGCCGCTGCGCACATCTGCAACGTATTGCCGGAAGGCATCGAGCACGCTGTCACGACCACTGAGGAAATCCCTGACGAAGCGCGGACGACGCCCGGAACTGATCCCGATCACGTCGTAGCAGACCAGGATCTGGCCGTCGCATTGCGGCCCGGCGCCGATACCGATCACGGGAATTTCCAGATCGGCGCGCACTGCGGCTGCGACCGGGCTCGGCACACACTCGAGCACCAGCAATTCCGCACCCGCGTCCTGCGCCGCGCGCGCTGCGTCGCGCAGCGCCTGCGCCGCCGCGTCGCCACGGCCCTGCACCTTGTAGCCACCCAGTCGCAACACCGATTGCGGCGTCAGCCCGAGGTGCGCGCACACCGGCACCTCGCGCTCCACCAGATAACGAATGCTCTCGATCACCTGCCCGGCGCCTTCGAGTTTCACCATCGCGCACTCGCCCTCGGCGATCAGCCGCGCGGCGTGCGTGAACGCAGTGCGCGGGTCCGGATAACTGGCGTAGGGCATGTCGGCGATGCGCAATGCCCGCTTCGATCCGCGGGCGACGGCACGGCCGTGATAGACGATGTCGCCAACGCTGACCGAGAGCGTGCTGCGCTTGCCATGCACGACCATGCCCAGCGAATCGCCGACCAGAATTACATCGACGTCAGCATCGTCCGCGAGCTTCGCGAAGCTCGCATCGTAGGCGGTCAATGCGCAAATCCTGCGGCCTTCCTGCTTGAACTGCCGCAGCATCGGCACCGTGATCGGCGGGCTGCGTGTTTCGGTCGAACCAGCGTACATGGCAGCTCCTTGCGGGGACCGCGATTATCGGCAGAGCCGGCGCGCAGACTCAAGCGTCGAGGCGATGAATATCCGCGGGCAGCAGCCGCGATGCCAGCACGCGCACCTCGGTGCCGCCAAACGGGCGGAAGTCGGGCGCGATATCGCTCCAGGGCAGCATTACGAAGGCGCGCTCCAACGCGCGCGGGTGCGGCAACTGCAATTCGGGTATGGCGAGAACGCGCGCATCGAAGGCCACCAGGTCGAGATCGATTCGCCGCGGACCATTGCGCTCGCCCCGGGCACGACCCATCGCGGCTTCGAGCTGCAGCAACCGACGCATCAGCTCAAGCGGACACAGGCCGGTCCGCAGTTCGACGGCGGCATTGACGAACTCCGGCTGATCGAGCCGGCCGACCGGTGCCGAACGGTAGAGCGAAGAGCATGCGACGACACACCCGAATGCCTGATCATCAAGCCTCGACATCGCCTCGCGCAGGCGCGCCGCAGGATCGTCGAGGTTGGCGCCGAGCGCGATGAACGCGCGGCCGCCCACGTCGTTCATCACTCCGCGGCCGTTTCCGCCGCAGCGGGTTTGCGGCGGCGCCGACGCTTCTTGCGCGCCGGCGCGTCGGCCGCGGCGCTGCGCTCGGGCAGCACCAAGCCCGCCAGCACCGCTTCCGGGCCATCGCGCTGCGCCTGCTCCCAACGCATGGCCAGATCGGTCAAATCGGCATGCGCGCTCGCGCGCAACAGCAGGAAGTCGAAGGCGGCGCGGAAGCGCGGGTGCGCGAGCAGGCGCTGCACGCGCTTGCGTTGGTTGGTCAGGAAGCGCGGCTGCAGATCCCAGATCTCCTGCATCGGCAGCGAGAACCGCTTCGGCAATGCAATGCGTTGCGCCTGTTCGGCAACGATTTGCGCTGAGGCCTCGATTTCTGGATCGGCGTGACCGCGCTCGGCCAGGGCCGCTGCCCGGTACTCGACTGCAGGCCACAGCAATGCCGCGAACAGGAAGGCTGGTGTCACCGGTTTGCCCAGTGCGATGCGCGCGTCGGTGCTCGCCAGCGCCGCCTCGATCAGTGCCCGCCCTCGCGGGTCCTTGTGGATCGCCAGCGACGATTCCGGAAACAGAACCGCGAACAGTCCGTAGCGTTCCATCTCGCGGAAGCCGGACAACGCATGCCCGGCCAGGAACAGTTTCAGCATTTCGTCAAACAGCCTCGCCGGCGGCGCGTCGACGAGCAGCGGTCCATACTCGCGAATGCCGGCGGCAACATCGTCGGAGACGGAGAAGCCGAGCTTGGCGGCGAAGCGCACCGCCCGCAGCGTCCGCACCGGGTCTTCGCGGAAGCGTCGTTCGACATCGCCGATCAACCGCAGCACGCGCCGCTGCACATCCTCGAAGCCACCGACATAGTCGCGCACCGAGAAATCGTCGATCGCGTAGTACAGCGCGTTTACGGTGAAATCGCGTCGCACCGCGTCTTCCTCGATGCTGCCATAGACGTTGTCGCGGGTCAGGCGGCCGTCGACCATCTCGCGGTCGCCGGAACCATCGTCGCTGATGCCGCGGAAGGTCGACACCTCGATGATCTCGTCGCCGTAGTGCACGTGCGCCAGCCGGAAGCGTCGGCCGATCAGCCGACAGTTGCGGAACAATGCCTTCACCTGCTCAGGCGTGGCATTGGTCGCGATATCGAAGTCCTTGGGCCGGTTGCCGAGCAGCAGGTCGCGCACCGCACCGCCGACCAGACCGGCGTCAAAGCCGGCGTCGCGCAAACGATAGAGCACGCGCAGCGCGTTCGGACTGATGTACTGGCGCGAGATGCAATGGTCGGCGCGCGCGACAACGCGAAGTTGGGCGGCGACGCGCTTGCGTACGTCCGCGGGGTCGGAGGTTTCGAGAAAATCCATGGTGTCCTGATGACCGCCGGCGGCAGTCGCTGAATTTGTACGCGGGCCGGAAGAGCCGCGAGCCGGCGCGCATTATGGCCCAAGAAGCCTTGAGATCGCTGCCGCCGCCGCTATACTACGCCGCTCCGCAAAGTGGCCTCAAGCCGCGCTCCCATCGTCTAGCGGTCCAGGACGTCGCCCTCTCACGGCGAAAACAGGGGTTCGATTCCCCTTGGGAGTACCAACCGGGTCCAGTCCATGCCTTTTGTCGTCACCGAGAACTGCATCAAGTGCAAGTACACCGACTGCGTGGAAGTCTGCCCGGTCGATTGCTTTCATGAAGGCCCGAACTTCCTGGTGATCGACCCGGACGAGTGCATCGACTGCACCCTGTGCGAGCCAGAGTGCCCGGCCAAAGCCATCTTTCCCGAAGATGACGTGCCCGCCGGCCAGGAACACTTCACCCCGCTCAATGCCGAACTGTCGCGCATCTGGCCGGTACTCACGCAGCGACGCGAGCCGCTGCCCGACGCCACCGAGTTCGACGGCAAGCCGGACAAGCTGAAAGACCTGATGCGCTGAGCACCGCCGACGGCGGTGCGGTATCTACGCGTCTATTCCCACTGGATGCGATCGCGCAGCGCCGACAGCACGCGCTGGGCGTATTCGTCGTCGATGCGCAGACCATCGTCCTCTTCCTCGATGATCACGCGCGCGCCGACCGGGTCGTCGACCACATGCGCAACGCGCAGGATCGTATTCACCCGCGTACCGTCCTTCCACCACCAGCGTTTGCGCTCTTCGGTGACGTCGAAGCCGAGCGTAATGCGGCGTTCCGCTGCGTCCACCTCCCCCAGCTTCGCGATCTTGGCCTGGGTCAGGGCCTCGACCACCTTGGCGAACGCGGCGTCCGGCGGCATACGCATTTTCAGCCGACTCTGCGGATCGTCCGCGTCCAGCGGCAAGCCCGCGAGCGGCGCTTCGGACACGGAGCCGGCTTCGCCCGCAGCTTCTGGCACCATCATCGACTGGCGCCGATCGGGCGCATCGAGCGCGCTCGGCACCTGCAGTGTCTTGCCATTCTCGGCATCGAGATAGGCCTCGTGCAGGCCGCCCCGACCGAACAGGCCGCAGCCGGACAGGAGAATCAGCACCGGAATCAGCGGCAACCGACGAACATTGGAATTCGACATCGAACCTACTCCTCAACCCACGAGGTTCGCATCGAGCGATGCGAGCGTCGCGAGACATTGATCAATCGTGGCATGGTGCTGCGCCGACAACGGCGTCAACGGCAATCGGTGCAGCGGCTGCAGGTGTCCGAGTCGATGCAGGGCCCACTTTGCCGGAATCGGGTTGGACTCGAGAGCGAGCACCCGGTACAGATCGGACAGCTGCGCATCCAGCGCCGCGGCAGTCATGCGTGTGGCCTCATTGGCCGACAGTGCGCGCTCGCACAGGATCGCGAACAGCCGCGGCGCGACATTGGCGGCCACCGAAATCGTGCCCCTGGCTCCCGCGAGCATCGCTCCCAGCGCGGTCGGATCATCGCCACTGAGCACCGCAAAGCCCGGCGACTGCAGCTTGAGCAACGCAGTCATGCGCTCCGGCTCGGCCACTGCTTCCTTGACGCCGATGATGCGCGGGTGCGCACTCAACGCGGCCACGGTTTCCGGTCGCAGATCACAGCCGGTTCGCCCGGGCACGTTGTACAGGATGACCGGCAGCGGCGACTCGACCGCAAGATGCAAGTAGTGCGCAAGCAGTCCATGCTGCGGCGGACGCACGTAGTAGGGCGTGACTGCAAGCACCGCGTCCGCGCCGGCATTGGCGGCCATGCCTGCCAGCGCGAGCGTCCTTCTCGTACTCGGTGAACCCACACCGGCGATCAGCGGCATGCGGCCACCAACGCGAGCCGCAGCGTGGCCGATCAACGCCCGATACTCGTCGTCGTCGAGCAGAGCCGCTTCCCCTGTGGACCCGGCGAGGACGAGCCCATGCGTGCCGCTGGCGAGATGCCAGTCAAGCAGTCGGTCAAGCGCAGGGAGATCGAGCTGTTCGCGCGCGTCGAAGGGCGTGACCAGCGCGCAAATGCTGCCGTGAAGTTGCATCGGAGGGATTCACCAGGAACGGGCTCATGTTACTTGCGGGTCCCCAGAGCGACAAGTATTCTGCAGCCATCCATTCAGCCCACACGAGCACTCCGTGGCGCGACCGACATCGAACGAAAACTATCTGGTCGTCATTGCGGTGGCCCCGCAGAAGAAATCGCCCCTGCTGCTCCTCACCCGTCGCGTCGGCGAGAGCGGCTGCCATCTCCTCGAATCCAGATTGTCGACCCTCGGCGACGATGTGGCCATCAACCTGCTGCTAGTCGGGTCGTGGGATGCCGTCGCCAAATTCGAGACTGCCGTGCCGCGCATCGAGCGCGAAGAGGGCATCCGATTGCTCCTGCAACGAACCGCCGCGAAGGACACGCAGAACGCCATGCTGCCCTACGTGGTCGAAGTCGTTGCCGCCGACAAGCCAGGCATCCTGCACCAGCTTGCCGAGTTCTTCATCGCCCATACCATCTCCATCGAGAGCCTGAGCTCAAGCCGCTACCGGGCGATGCAGACCGGCGCCGAGATGTTCTCGGCGCAGATCACCATCGGCATTCCGGCGAAGACCCACATCGCCTCCCTGCGCGACGATTTCCTCGAGTTCTGCGACGCGCAGAACCTCGACGCAATCATGGACCCGATGAAGTTCTGATGGCGGACACGAGCCTCCGCCCATCCCCCGCCACCGCATCGCGGTGTGCCCGACAACCCGAGTGTTTCCCGCTGCATTTGCTCGCCATCGCCGAGGAGGTTTCATGATGATGTCCGAACGCAAGCGCATCTACGTGCTCGACACCAATGTGCTGATGCACGACCCCACCGCCCTGTTCCGCTTCGAGGAACACGATGTCTTCATCCCGATGACGGTGCTGGAAGAACTCGACAACGGCAAGAAGGGCACCTCGGAGGTCGCACGCAATGCCCGCCAGGTCAGTCGCTTCATCAACGAGCTGATCGAGGCGCATGGCGCCGAACGCATCGAACGCGGCCTGAAGCTGGTGCGTCCCAAGGGCCTGAACCTGCGGCGCGAGTCGCAAATCGGCCGCCTGCTGTTCCAGACCAGCGCCGGCGATCCGGCGAAGTCGCGCATGAAGGTGATGCCCGACAACCAGATCCTGGCCTCGATCGTGGCGCTGCATCAACAGCACCCGCAAACCGACGTGGTGCTGGTGTCGAAGGACATCAACCTGCGGATCAAGGCGTCGATTTTCGGCGTGCCGGCGGAGGACTACGAGAACGACCGTGCGCTCGATGATTTCAGCCTGCTCTACACCGGGCACACGGAACTGCCGTCCGACTTCTGGAGCAAGCACGCCAAGGACCTGCGCTCGTGGTCGGAAAAAGGGCACACATTCTATGAATTGAAGATGCGCAAGAACGAGGACTGGTCGCCCCATCAATGCCTTTACCTGGCCGGGGAGGACGAACCCGAGTTTCGCGTGCTCAGCATTCGCGACAACATCGCAAAGCTGCAGATACTCGACGATTTCACCGGCGGCAGCCACTCGGTCTGGGGCATCCATGCGCGCAACCGCGAGCAGAACTTCGCGCTCAACGCACTGATGGACCCGGACGTCGATTTCGTGACCCTGCTCGGCACTGCCGGGACCGGCAAGACGCTGCTCGCGCTTGCCGCCGGACTGGCGCAAGTCATGGATCAGCAGCGCTACCGCGAGATCATCATGACCCGCGTAACGGTTTCGGTGGGCGAGGACATCGGCTTCCTGCCCGGTACCGAAGAAGAGAAGATGACGCCCTGGATGGGCGCGCTGACCGACAATCTCGAAGTGCTCGCCAACCCGGCCGAAGGCGGCTCTTGGGGCCGCGCCGCGACCAACGACCTGCTCGCCTCACGCATCAAGATCCGCTCGATGAACTTCATGCGCGGACGCACCTTCCTGAGCCGCTATGTCATCGTCGACGAAGCCCAGAACCTGAGCCCGAAGCAAATGAAGACCCTGCTCACCCGCGCCGGCCCCGGAACCAAGATGGTCTGCCTGGGCAACGTCGAGCAGATCGACACGCCCTATTTGACCGAAACCACGTCTGGTCTCACCTACGCGGTCGACCGCTTCAAGAACTGGCCGCACAGCGCGCACATCACCCTGCGTCGCGGCGAGCGCTCACGCCTCGCGGATTTCGCTTCCGAGTCGCTGTGACGGCACCAAAAAAGAGGGGCTCCAATCGGAGCCCCAAGCAGTTCTTAGCCCTGTAAAGCCCTCAGAAATCGACGCGCCAGCGCGCTTCGACCTCAAACTGTTCGCCACCGGCATCGCCACGGCCGAGGGCCGAGGAATTGCCGAGGAAGTACTCGATGGGCGCGTGGCTGGCGGCGAAGCTCAGTTCGCCAGCGCGCTCAAACTGGTGCGAGACGCCGAGCGCGAAGTTGCGGTCGGTGAACTCGTCGCTCAATGCGTTGTACAGCAGTGTCGAACTCGGTTCGGGCTGCTGCTGCGTCGAATAGCGGAAATCGATGCGCGAAGCGCGACCGATCGAATAGTCCAGTTTCACGTCGTACACGTTCAGGTCGCGCCAGGCGAAGTCCGGCGACGTGCCATCTCCGAGCAGCGACAGGAAGCGCTCCGGCAATGCGTAACTGGAGAACGCATTGATCTCGCTGTACATCACCCGTTGGGTGCCGAGTGCAAGTCCCAGTCGCGGCGACAGCGCGATGCGTGCCGAGACCTCGGCCCGTGCCGGAAGATCGAAATCTCCCGGATCACTGAACACGCCGCGGTAGGACTGGAACGGCTGCATGTCGATCTTGGACTGCAACGCCGCCTCCACCGAAACTCGTTCGCCCAGCATCTGCGCCGCATTCAAGCGCACACCCGCCGCAGTGGACGACTCCGCTCCGATCATCCGCATCGGCTCACCCGAATCGATCAGGTGCGAACCCAGACCGAACGAGGCGAACTGTTGCTCGGCCACGACGACGCCCGCGCCAACGCGCACGCCGCCATCGAACTCGTGCGACAACTGCAATCCGACGAGGCGCTGCGCCAAGCCCGGGGCGCTCTCGTCGAACATGCCCAAGGACGCGACATTGCTCGCGACGAGGTCATTTCCGCGCGACTGCGACAACTGCAATTCGACGGTTGCACCGGACAGGGCGGCATTGAACTCGGCCCGCACCGTCTCCGACAAGGCGCTCGCAACCACCACGCGCGCATCGGGCACGACCACTTCGGAATCCTGCGCCCACGAGAAGTCAGGCGTCATCGCGGAGCGGGCGTAGTCCTTCCAGTCGTCGGCGCACGCAGCCATCGGCCCGGCCAAGAGGCCAAAGGCGATCAGGACAGACAAGGGCGACAGACCAAGCTTCATGTGGTGACACGTTGTTGCGGATGCGCGACATCGTCGCAAAAAAACCACAGCAGGTCAACAGGAACTGAAAGGCGCGGCCATCTCCCCGAAGAGCCTGGCGCCGGGGCATCGTTCGGGGTGGGCATGCGGCTGCGATCAGAGGCGCGAAATGATCGCCTCGGCAAAGGACTGCGTGGTGCCCTCGCCACCCAGATCGCGTGTCACGCGATCGCGCGCGGCCATGGTCTGGCGGATGGCGAGGCGCAACCGGGTCGCCTTCTCGACCATGCCGAAATGATCGAGCATCTGTGCGGCACCGAGCAGCAGCGCCACCGGGTTGGCAACGCCCTTGCCGGCGATGTCCGGCGCCGAGCCGTGCACCGCCTCGAAGATCGCCGCATCGGTACCGATGTTCGCACCCGGCGCGAGCCCGAGACCGCCAACCAAGCCGGCACACAGGTCGGAGATGATGTCGCCAAACAGGTTGGTGGTCACGATCACGTCGAACTGGTGCGGGTTCATCACCAACTGCATGCAGCAGTTATCGACGATCATCTCGTTCATCTGGATGTCGGTGTACTCGGCCGCGACCTCGCGCGCGACGCGCAGGAACAGACCTGATGTCGACTTCAGGATGTTGGCCTTGTGCACCACCGTGACCTTCTTGCGCCCGATCTTGCGCGCCAGTTCGAAGGCGTAGCGCACGATGCGTTCGGAACCGCGGCGCGTGACCCTCTGCGTCAGCGTCGCCACCTGACCATCGGCAGACAGGGCCTGACCTTCGCCGATGTAGGCGCCCTCGGTGTTCTCGCGCACGGTGATCAGGTCGATGTTCTCGTAGCGCGACTTGGTGCCCGGGAAACTGATCGCGGGACGCACATTCGCGTACAGGTCAAAGCGCTTGCGCAGTTCGACGTTGATCGAACTGAAGCCCTCGCCCACCGGCGTGGTCAACGGACTCTTCAGCGCGACGCGGTGGTGGGCGATTGCTTCCAGCGTCGGCGCCGGCAGCAGTTCGCCGTGCTTCTCCAGCGCGACCATGCCGGCGTCGACGAAGTCGTACTGAAAATCGCACTGCAACGCATCGAGGACACGCAAGGTCGCGTCCATGATCTCGGGGCCGATGCCGTCGCCGCGGATCACCGCGATGGTGTGGGTCATGGGGAGCTTCCTGAAGAGGCGGCATGCGGCCGCGAAGGGGGCGCGATTATCCCGACGCCACCGCGCAATTGCCAGATTCGAGGGCGGCGCCGATGCAGCCAGGGTTCAGTGGCAGCGCCGCGGCGGCCAGCGCCGTTTCAGGCCAGCGCAAACTCCGACCGCTGGTGCAATCGCCCGACCTCGGCCAGCCAAGGCTGCAGGTGCCGATCGGCCCAACGCAGCGCCCGCAGGATGTCGGCGCCATAGTGCTGGCGGATGATCGACGCCTCGTGATCGCGTTGCGCCAACCCGTAGGGCCGCGTCTCCGCTTTCGCATGCAGCGCACCGGCCCGCAGCGCCTGCTCCGCCAGCACGGCATCGGGTATTCCCAGTTGCAGCCATGCGTTGGCCGCAGCGGAAACCGCCACCGGATCGGCGAGCAGCACCCGCTCCTGCAGCACGCGCACGCGAGCCGCGCCGAATCGTTCCAGCAGGCGCCCCACCAGCATCGCCTGTGCCGCCCATTGCACGGCCACCTGACACAGCAAGTCTGGCGGCGGACTCGGCGGCAACGCCACGCCAAGCGCTTTCAGTGCACGCGCAACCAGTTCGCCTACTCGGGCATGCGTCTCCGGTGTCTTCTTGATGTTGCTGACGACGAAATCCTCGAGTGTCGACGTCAGCACCAGCGCTCGCTCTCCAGTGCGCAGCTCAAGCAGGTCGGGAGCAATATTGAGCGCGGCGTGCGTGGGTTTGACCAGCACCGTTGCACCTTCGTGCCATGGTCGCGCCAGCAGTCGCAAGGGCAGTTCCATTACGCCCGCCAGCGGCCAGTCCGCGAATCGGGCATCGGCCAACCGCCGCAGCAACATCGGCTCGCGCAACGCTGTGCAGTGGGGCGCGCAGAACAGCATGCGTGCGAGCAGGGTCGAGCAGCAGAACGAGGTGTGGAACAGCCAGCCCACCCGCGTCTGCGGCCACGACTGCTGCGCCAGCGCATCGAATGGCACCTGCACGCAACGCTGCCAGGGGGCATCGATGCGGCTGTCGAGAAACACGTTGCGCTGGAGCGCTGCATCGTCAAGTTGCAGGAAACCGACCCAGCGCCCGGGCAGGTGCAGGTCGGCCGCGAACCAGCGCGCATTCGTAAACCCATCTGCCGGTGGATCGAACCAGGAGTGCATGCCGGGTCGCGTCCGCTCAGGCGCCAGCGCCAGGAGCAGCCGATTCGAGCTGATCGAGGAAATCCACGGCGCGGCGCAAGTGCGGGATCACGATCGACCCCCCCACCACCAGCCCGACGCTGAACGCCTCGAAGAACTCATCGCGATTCACCCCAGCCTCGCGGCATTGCGCCACGTGGTAGCTGATGCAGTCGTCGCAGCGCAGCACCATCGACGCGACCAGGCCCATCAGTTCCTTGGTCTTCACGTCGAGCGCGCCGGGCTTGTAGGTCTGGGTGTCGAGCGCGAAGAAGCGGCGCACCACCTGGTTGTCCTCGCCCAGGATGCGTTCGTTCATGCGTTTGCGGAAATCGGTGAAAGCGGCGACGCGATCACCAGCGGTGTCGGTTAGGGCGTGTGCGTGAGCCATGAATCCAGTTCTCCGTTGCGATGCAATTTCACCAGGTCGTCATAACCGCCGACGTGTCGATCATGGATGAAAATCTGCGGCACTGTGCGTCGTCCGCCGCCGCGCCGAAGCATGGTCTCGAACTCGGTACGATCACGATCGACACGCACCTCGTCGTAGGCCAGACCGCGGCTGGCCAGGAAGTTCTTCGCCGCCACACAATACGGGCAGGCGGCAGTCGAATAGATCAGGATCTCGCTCATATGCAGCTCACTGGCTTGGGCAGTCCGGCATAACGACAGGCCTGGCGCGCCGGCCCATCGGGGAACAACCGGTACAGGTAACGACTGCTGGCCTTGTCCGCACCCAGCTGGCGACCCACTTCCTTGACCAGTAGCCGCATCGGCGGGGCGATTCGAAACTGTTCGTGGTGGCGGCGCAGCAGATGCAGAATTTCCCAACGTTCAGCATCAAGGTTGATGCCGTCTGCGGCTGCGAGGTGAGTCGCCAGCGCTTCGCTCCAGTCAGCGTAGTGGCGGAGATAGCCGCGCTCATCGAGTTCGATGCTGTGCCCTGCGAATTCGATGCGGTTCATGCCCAGCACACCTGGCGCGACTTCGCCGCAGCCAGCGCGACGAAGCCGGCTTCGTCGATTGCACTGAAGCCAAGGATGGCCTGCGGGTCCAGCCCGCGCGCGAGCACGTCGCCCATCAGCACGTGCCCGCTGACCCCGGCCGGCAAGATGATTCCAGCCTGAAACGCGGCACGCACGCCGTCTTGCAGCAGCAGCAATGCGTCGCCCGGCGCGAGCAGGTCCAGCATCACCGCCCAAGTCTCGCCTTCGCCAGGAGCGCACACGATGCAATGCAGGGTGTCAGAAGCAGAGGACATGATCGGTTCCGGCGAGCCACGCTGCAAACCGGGCGCGCGGCAGAATGTCGAGGCCATCCAGATGCGGCTGCAGCTGCCGCGATTCAAGGCACTCGCGGCTCGCGACCATGGTGCTGGCGCCATGGTGGCGCAGGCCGGCGATCATGCGGTGGCGCTGGCTACGTTCGTCGCCATCGGCACTGCCACACAGCATCTCGACACCGGCACCGATGAAGCCCACTTGCAGCTCATGTTCAAATGCCAGCAGCGACAGCGCGGCATCGATCCCGGCGGCGGCGTCGACGCCACGCCAGGGTCCATGGCTGAACAGGATCGCCACCCGCTTCATGCGCGAAAGCTCACGACCCGATCGACCTCGTCGAGCGCATCGCACCACTGCCCGAGGCTGCCGCGCTGGACCGGCGCCACCGGCTCGACTCCGAGTTTTTCCAGCCAGGTCGAACACGCCAGCAGCGGAATCCGGCGTTGCCGCGCCAGCGCCAACAACGCCCACAGGTCGGCATCGACATCGGCACCGGCCCGCGCCGCGCGCACCCCGTCGCCGTGCAGGAAAACCTGGCGAATGGCATGCCCGCCGGCGAGCGCCGCAATAGCGAAACCGAGTGCGCTTGCGACGGCGGTACCGGCGTCCGGGGAATCCTGGATGAACAGCGAAAAGCGCATGTGCACGGCCTTAACGGATCTCGGGTTAGGCTAGCGCGGTCTGCCGGACAATGAGAGACCCCGTGCCCGCCCGTAGCCTTTCCGCGATTGTAGCCTTCGCACTGTGCACACCGTTCGCGTTTGCGCAGAACGTGCCCTTGCCCGACATTGGCTCCTCGGCTGGCGAGATCCTCAGCCCCGAACAGGAACACCAGTACGGCGCCCGCATGCTCTACGAGATGCGCCGCGTCGATCTGGTGCTGGAAGACGCGCTAATCGCCGACTACGTGCATGCGCTCGGTTACCGCCTGGTCGCTCTGAGCGAACGCCCGGAGCAGGAGTTCACCTTCTTCGTGGTGCGTTCCAACGACATCAATGCATTCGCCGCCCCTGGTGGTTTCGTCGGGCTCAACGTCGGCCTGATGCACACGGCCGAGAGCGAGAGCGAAGTCGCGGCGGTATTGGCGCACGAAGTCGCGCACGTCACCCAGCGCCACCTCGTGCGCGCCTACGAGTCGATGCAGAAGGCGACGCTGCCGATCGCGCTGGCCATGCTCGGCGCGGTACTGGCCTCGCGCAACAGCTCCGGTGACGGCACCGAAGCGGCTCTGATCGGCGGCATGGGTCTGTTGCAACAACAGGCGATCAACTTCACCCGCCACAACGAATACGAAGCCGACCGCATCGGCATATTCACCCTGGCCAAGGCCGGTTTCGACCCCGAGGCGATGGCCGGATTTTTCGGCCGCATGGGGCGTGCGACACGCTCGAACAACACCGGCGAAGTGCCCGAGTTCCTGCGCACGCATCCGGTCACCACAGCGCGCATCACCGAGGCCAAGAACCGCGTCGAGACCATCCGCCGCGACCCGCCCACGGTCACCGAACCAGCGGCGAATGAAGCACGCTTCCGGCTGATGCGCGAGCGTGCCCACGTACTCACCGCAAGCGAACCGGCAAAACTGGTCGGCATCTATCGCAACCAGCTGCGGCACGCCGATGCCAACCAGGCCACGGCCCTGCGCTATGGACTGGCGATCGCGTTGCTGCGCTCCGGCCAGGCCAAGGCCGCCGGCGCGGAACTGGATGTCTTGCTCGCGGCGGCACCGACCGAAATCGCCTTCCTGCTGCCGCGCGCGGAGGCACGCCGCATCGCGGGCGATGCCGAAGGCGCATTGAAGACGCTGCAGGCACTTGCGGAACTCGCGCCGGATCATCGCGCCGTGCAGTTGGCCCACGCCGAGGCGCTGAATGCCGTCGGCGGAAAATCTGGCGGCGAAGGTGCAATGGCGGTGTTGCGGCCGCTGCTCGCACGCAACGCAGCAGATCCGTCGACGCAGGCTGTGTTCGCCCGCGCCTGTGAGCTCGCCGGCGAGGAAACGCGCGCGCTGGAAGCGCATGCCGAGGTCGCGCTCTACACCGGGCGACCCTATGACGCCATGGAGCAGCTCAAGCGTCTGCTCGAACGCCCCGGCATCGATTACTACCAGCGCGCCCGCGTCGAGGCACGGATCGAGGAGCTGAAACCATACATGGCCGAATTGGAGCGCCAGCGCATCCGCCGGGAAGACCAGGACCGCTGAGCCTCAGGCCACCGCTGGCGGCGTCGGCAACATTCGCGAGACCAGTTCGCGTGCTGCTGCACGCCGCAGGTAACGCGGCACCGCGTAGGTGAAGCGGGCTTCGGCGATCGCCGCGTCGGCGATCGCGTTGACATCCTCGGCGCGCAGGCTGGACAGCGTCGTCGGTATGCCGAAGCGCTCATTCATCGCTCGGATCCGCGCGATGAACGCGAGCGCGACTTCGTGATCGCTCGCGCCCTCGGCGCCGACACCGCAATGGCGCGCCATCCGCGCCAATCGGTGCGAGCAGTGCGACAGCGAATAGTCGAGCACATGCGGCATCGCGATCGCATTCGCCAACCCGTGCGGCGTGTGATAAAGCGCCCCGAACTGGTGCGCGATGGCATGCACGTAGCCGACCCCCGCCTGGGTGAACGCGATCCCCGCGAGATGCGATGCTCGCGCCATCTGCTGGCGCGCTTCGAGGTCGCTGCCATCGGCCACCGCGCGCTCCAGGAAACGCAGGATCAGGCTGGCTGCTTCCAGCGCCTTGACGTCGGTCCTGTGCCGGGCATTGCGCGAGACGAAAGCCTCGACCGCATGCGTCAACGCATCCATGCCGGTCGCCGCGGTGATGTGCGGCGGCAGCCCGGTCATCAGCATCGCGTCGAGCGCGGCGGCAGTCGGCATCAGCGCCAGGTCTACCGCCGGCAACTTGCGTCGCTGCACCGGATCGGTGACCACAGCCACGATGGTGCACTCGGAACCCGTACCTGCCGTAGTCGGCACCGCGTACAGCGGCAGCATGCCGCGCCAGGCACGGAACAGCCCGGCGAACTTCACCACCGGCTTGCGGTTGCGTGCCAGCGCGCCGATCAGCTTTGCGGCATCGATCGGCGACCCACCCCCGACCGCGAGGATCGCCTCGCAGCCATGGGCCTGCAGCACCGCATGGCCGGCTTCGATCTGGGCCACGGTCGGATTCGGCTCGACGCCATCAAACACGACATGCGCGACGCCGAGCATGTCGAGTTCGGCGAGGATGCGATCGAGCACGCCGAGCTTGAGCAACACCGCGTCGGTCACCACCAGCACGCGCCGATGCCGGCTCGCGGCCATGAAGCGGACCAGTTCAAGCGACGAGTCGCTGCCCTCGAATGCCCGCGGCCAACGAAACGGCAGCATCGCCGTCGTCATCCCGAACAGGCGCATCCAGACGCGCAGCGCAGCCACTTCCAGCGTATGCAACATGAGCTTCGAACCCCGAGCCTGCGGCCACAGCCGCCACGACCGGGCATGCTAGCCGCAATCGCTCGTGTGCATCATCCAGAAGGCGGCACGTAGCCCGCGACCGCGTCACCGCCGCCGCCGAAAAGGAAGGCTTCCATCTGTTCGCGCAGGTACTTGCGCGCTTTCGGGTCCATCGGCGAGAGCCGGTTCTCGTTGATCAGCATGGTCTGGTGCGCCAACCACTGCGCCCAGGTTTCCTTCGAGATGCCGTTGTAGATGCGCGCGCCGAGTTCGCCCGGATAGGGCGCGAAGTCGAGACCCTCCGCCTCGCGTCCCAGTTTCGCGCAGTGGACGGTTCGGCTCATCGATTCCTCAAACCCACATCCGAGCGATGTAGGAGCGACCCCGGTCGCGACCGGGATCGCGGCCAGACCTGGTGATTGCAGCGTCGTCGGTCGCGACCAGGGTCGCTCCTACGGACAGGGTCACGCTTCGATGCACGGTCAATGCCCACCACCCCCATCAATCGCCTTCAGCTCGGTCGACAACGACGCTGCCGCAGCCTGGCCGTCGGCGTAGAGCATCTTGCAGTTGTCCTGGTAGAACAGCGCGTTCTCGATGCCGGCGAAACCGGCGCCCTTGCCACGTTTGATCACGATAACCTGGCGCGCGTTGGCGACATCCAGGATCGGCATGCCGTAGATCGGCGAGCTCTTGTCGGTCTTCGCGACCGGGTTCACGACGTCATTGGCGCCAATCACGATGGCGACGTCGGTGGTCGCGAATTCCGGGTTGATTTCGTCCATGTCGACGATCAGGTCATAGGGCACACCGGCTTCGGCGAGCAGCACGTTCATGTGCCCGGGCATGCGTCCCGCGACCGGATGAATGGCGAACTTGATTTCCTTGCCGCGCTCACGCAACTGCTTGCACAGCTCCCAGATCTTGTGCTGCGCCTGCGCCACCGCCATACCGTAGCCGGGCACGATCACGACCTTATCGGCCATGTACAGCAGCGACGCGGCGTCGCTGGGCTCAATCGGCTTCATCGAACCCTTGATGTCGGCAGCGGACTGGCCGCCACCGCCGAAGTTTGAGAACAACACGCCGCTGATCGGCCGGTTCATTGCCTTGGCCATCAACTGGGTCAGCAACATGCCTGCCGCGCCGACCACCATGCCGGCGATGATCAGTGCCTCGATTTGCATCACATAGCCTTCGAAGGCGACGGCCAGACCGGTGAAGGCGTTGTACAGCGAGATCACCACCGGCATGTCGGCGCCGCCGATCGGCAGGGTCATCAGCACGCCGACCAACAGCGCGAGCGCGAAGAACGCAACGATGACCGGCACCTCAAGCTTCATCACCAACATCGCGCCGAGGCCCACGGTCACGATGAATACCAACAAGTTGAAATACTGCTGGCCGGGAAACGTGAACCGCTTGTCCATGCGTCCGTCGAGCTTGGCCCAGGCGATAACCGAACCGGACATCGAGATCGCGCCAATCAACGCGCCGACGACGGCCAGCACCAGAGTCGTCTTCGACGGCACTGCACCGGTATGCACGAACTTGATCATCTCGCCGGCACCGATCGCGGCGGCCGAGCCGCCACCCATGCCGTTGAACAACGCGACCATCTGCGGCATGTCGGTCATCGCGACCTTCTTGCCCCACAGCCAGGTCGGGATCACGCCGAGCGCGATCGCGCCGACAATGAGTCCCAAGTTGTGGCCGCCGGTAATCGCAAACGTCGCGAGCGTGGCCAGCACCATGCCGATGCCGGCCTGCACGATGCCCTTGCGCGCCGTGACCGGGCTGGCCATGCGCTTGATGCCAAGGATGAACAGTACCGCGGCGATCAGATAGCTCGCCTTTGCGATATTGGGAAGCAGAGTCGCCATATCGAGGTTCATCGCTTACTTCCCCTTCGACGACTTGAACATGTCGAGCATGCGTTCGGTGACGACATAGCCGCCTGCGGCATTGCCCGCACCGAGCGCGACGCCGATGAAGCCGATGACCTTGCCGATCGGCGTATCGGCATGCGCGAGCGCCACCATTGCACCAACCAGCACGATGCCGTGCACGAAGTTCGACCCGGACATCAGCGGCGTGTGCAGGATCACCGGCACGCGCGAAATGATCTCGTGGCCGGTAAATGCAGCCAGCAGAAAGATGTACAGCGCAAGGAATCCGTCGATCATGATTGCTTCTCCGGGGTAGCGCCTTCGACCGCGACGCGACTGGGTTCGTGCTTGATGACGCCGGCATGCGTCAGGCAGGTTTTCTCGATCAGCTCATCGCTCCAATCCAGGTTCAGAGCGCCATCCTTGAGCATCAGGCTGAGGAAGTTGAACAGGTTGCGTGCGTACATCTCGCTGGAGTGGATCGCGCCCATGCTCGCCAGATTGACCGGACCAATCACCGCGACCCCATTGCTGACCACGGTCTCACCCGCTTTGGTCAACTCGCAGTTGCCGCCGGTTTCTGCCGCCAGATCGACGATCACGGCACCGGGTTTCATGCCCTTGACCATGTCGGCGGTGATGATGCGCGGCGCCTTGCGTCCGGGAATCGCCGCCGTGGTCACGATCACGTCGATGTTGCGTACGTGGTCACCGAGCCGTTTCTGCTGCTCGGCCTGTTCTTCCGGCGTGAGCTGACGTGCGTAGCCGCCACTGCCGGCTGCGCTGACGCCAAGATCGAGGAATTTCGCGCCGAGCGATTCGATCTGTTCCTTCACCTCGGGCCGCACGTCGAAGCCTTCGACCTGGGCACCGAGACGGCGCGCGGTAGCGATCGCCTGCAGCCCGGCGACACCGGCGCCAACGATCAGCACCTTGCTCGGCCGGATCGTTCCGGCGGCGGTGGTCAGCATCGGAAAGAACTTCGGGGCAGCCTGGGCCGCGATCAGCACCGCCTTGTAGCCGGCCATTCCAGCCTGCGAGGACAGCACGTCCATCGCTTGGGCACGCGTCGTGCGCGGCAGCAACTCCATCGAGAAGCTGGTGATCTTGCGGTCACGCAACAGCTTCACCCGCTCGACGGATGCGTGCGGCTGCAGCATCGAGATCAGCACCGTGCCCTCGCGCATCTTCGCAATGCGGTCGTTCTCTGGCGCCTGTACCGTCAGCACGACATCGGCCTTGGCCAGCAGGTCGTTGGCGGAGGCCACGGCGGAGGCGTCCTTGTAGAGATCGTCGGGCATCGCGGCATCGACGCCGGCGCCGCTTTCAATGCGCACCTCGGCCCCAAGGGCCTTGAGCTTCTTCGCAATTTCGGGCGTCAGTGCGACGCGTCGTTCATTCGCTGCGGTTTCGCGCAGCGTGGCAACCATGACGGGCATGCTCGTCCCCATTCCTTCCGCCGGTGAAGCGCCGATGCTATCCGATGCAACGACGCTGCGGGAACCGGCATCGCTACAATGCGCGCCCGCACCGGAGGTTCAGATGAGCTTGATCGAGTTGCTCAGGCAGCGCCGCTCCCACCCGTCGCGACAGCTGGTCGATCCCGGACCGGACCCGGCACAGCTGCGCGAATTGGTCGAAGCCGCCCTGCGCGTGCCGGACCACGGCAAGCTCGAACCGTTCCGCGTCATCGGGGTGCCACGCGCGGCTGGAAAGGTGCTCGGCGAGCGAATGGCCGCCATCACGCGGACGCGCGGGCCCGGAGCCGACGCCGCAACCCTGGACAAGGATCGCTCGCGCTTCGACCGCGCGCCCTGCTGTCTGATCGTCGTCGCGCGGCTCACCGAGGGCCATCAGGTGCCGGCACAGGAGCAGCTGCTGGCCGCCGGCTGCGTCGCCTACAACTTGCTGCTCGGCGCCCAGGCACTCGGTTTCGGCGCGCAGTGGATCACCGGTTGGCCGGCCTACGACCGCGAGGCTGCGGCCCTGCTCGGACTGGCAGCCAACGAGCACGCGATCGCGTTTGTGCATATCGGCACGGCGCAGGGCGAAGCCGTGGAGCGACCACGCCCGACCTTTGCCGCCAAGTACCGCGAGTGGTATCCATGAACTCGACCGCAGCCGTGCATCTGGTCGATGCCAGCATCTACGTGTTTCGCGCATACTTCTCGGTCTCACCGGAGTTTGTGGATGTCCATCAGCGACCGGTACATGCCGTGTTTGGATTTCTCAACATGCTGCTCAACCTCCTCCACGAAGAGCAGCCCACGCACATCGCAGTCTGCTTCGACGAATCGCTGACCACCTCGTTCCGCAATCGACTGTATCCAGCGTACAAAGCCAATCGCGAGCTGCCGCCCGCGGATCTTGCCGCTCAGTTCGATTATTGCCAGCAACTGTGCCGGGCGCTCGGCCTGCGCGTGCTGGTCGATGGCGAGTATGAGGCCGACGACCTCGCCGGCAGCTCCCTGCACGCGTTGCGCGCACAGGGTTACCGCGGCGTGCTGATCACCGGCGACAAGGATTTCTCGCAACTGGTCGGCGACGAGGACGTGATTTTCGACATCACGCGCAAGGAACGGACCGACGCTGCCGCGGTGAAGCGCAAGTACGGCATTCGCCCCGGGCAGTTCGCCGACTACCTGGCGCTGACCGGCGATGCGGTCGACAACATTCCCGGGATCCATGGCATCGGTCCGAAGACCGCGGCAACGCTGATCGGACATTTCGGCTCGCTCGACGCCCTGCTCGGGCGCGTCGACGAGGTGCCGTTCCTGCGCTTGCGCGGCGCTGCCCAGGTCGCCGAGAAACTGCGCAAGGGTCGCGACGATGCGTTGTTGTTCCGACTGCTCAGTCGCATCGCGCTGGATGCGCCGGTGCCGCCGGAAGCAGCCGCCTATGCGTGCACCGCGCCCACCAGCAGCGATCTCGATCCGCTGCTCGACCGGCTTCGCTTCGGGCCATTGACCCGACGCCGCTGCCGCGAGTGGCAGCAGCGGTTCGCCTGACGCCGAAGCGCCGGTCTACCGTTTCGGCGGCATCGCCTCGGCGGCCGGGGTCACCACCGCCTTGCCGCTGTCGATGGCGAAGTTGATATCGCTGCGGTACACGTGCACGGGTTTCAGCGCGGCAACATCTTTGGGCACGCCGTAGCGGTCGTACTGTCCGCGCTGGGTGTTGGCGATGAACCAGAACTCGTCACCAACCACGACGCCTTGGGTGGGCGTGGCGAATTCCGGTTTGGCGGCATCCAGTGCCTGCGCGTGTTTCACCTGGGTCCCCGCTTCGTCCAAGGTCAAGCGCATCACCCGGTTCGGCGGAAAGCCATTCTGTACCGCCAGCAATTGGCCCTTCCAGAATGCCAGCCCATCGATGCCGTACAGACTGAGATTGGCATGAGGCGCCACCGCGAATGCCTTGCCGGCGTTCAGGTCGACACCGAACAGACCGAGGTCGTAGTCGGCAAAAAAAAGCTTGCTGCCGTCGTCATTGAAGGCCATGCCGCGGATGCTGGTCAGCTTCGGGTTCTCCACCACCAGCTCCAGTGCATCGCCTTGGAGTCGATAGATGCGACGCGCCGGACCGTCGGCAACGTAGATCGCGCCAGTCGGAGACAACGCGATCGACGACAGGATCGATGGCCGATGATTGGCCGGGGTCTCGAATTTCGCGATGAACGCGCCGGTCGACAGCTTGAACTGGTGGAGGATGGCCTTGCCGAAATCAAGCGCCTGGATGCCCACGCGGTGCGGCACGCCGTTGCCGATCACCCACAGCAGATCGCGCTTGGCATCCACCGCGAGGCCGTACACGGCGAGCAACCCGTTCTCGGCATCGGCCTTGATGAAGGGCGTCGCCTTTCCGGACTCATCGACCAGATTGATCGAGCCATCGCGTACCGATGCCGCGAGGAAACGCTTGCGCACCGGGTCGTAGCCGATCGACTCGATCAGGGTGTCGCCACCGGGAAGATCGAACCCCGGGCGACCGCCGCCGAACGCCTTCTGGTTGGCCTGCAGGTTGAGCACGATGTAGTCCCATACGCGCGTGCCCTTGATCTTGTCGAAGCGTGCATCGAGATCGGGCGCGTAGGCGTAGCCCTGCGCCTGCAGGCGCACCAGGACGTCATAGGCATTGCGCTTGTTGTCTTGTCGCGCATAGGCCGCCGCGAGTTCGTAGCCGATCGGTCCCTGCATCGGACGCAGCGCAAACAGCTTCTGCAGGGAATAGGCCAGGTGACGCCAGTCCTTCTCCAGCTCGAACTGCTTGGCCAGGCGCGTCAGCGTCAGGGCATCGCTGACCAGATCGATCTTTTTCTCGATCTCGGTGGGAACCCTTGCGGCGGCCACTGGGCTTGTCTTGGCACGAGCCAGCACTGGCGGCACAGCCGCGTCCTCGGCGAGTACCGGCGGTGCCACGATCAGCCAGGCCAGAATCAGGAGCAGCAGGCGATGCACGAAATACATGAGAAGTCCTCGAAACAGGATGGCGATCAGACCTGCGAGCAACGCGGAAGTTTCACGCGCCGCAACCCACTGCCGCTGCAGAAACGGGGCCGCTAGCATGGCCGCAGAACCCAAGGGGCGCGCACCATGACGGAAACCGAGCTGCTTTTCAACGGACGCTGGCTGAATGTGCGCCGGCGCGGCACCTGGGAGTTCGTCGAGCGCGCGAACCCGCAGGGCGCGGTGATCATCGTCGCGCTGACCGCTGCCGAGGAGTTGTTGTTCGTCGAGCAATACCGGCCACCGCTGGCCGCGACGACGATCGAGATGCCTGCAGGCTTGATCGGCGATGTCGTTGGCAGCGAGCACGAGGACGCGCTTGCCAGCGCCGCGCGCGAACTGGTCGAGGAGACCGGCTACGCCGCTGCGCGTCTCGACTACATCACCGGCGGCCCGGTGTCTTCCGGGTTGAGCACTGAGGTGGCGCATTTCGTGCGGGCCACCGGGCTGAGTCGGGTTGGTGCCGGCGGTGGTGACGAAAGCGAGAACATCGTCGTGCATCACGTGCCGCTGCGTGACGCCGCAGCGTGGCTGGTGGCCAAGGGTGCAGCCGGCTATCCGCTCGATCCGAAACTCTGGGCCGGGCTGTATTTCGCGGAACGCAATGCGGATGGATCGTCCTGCAGCTGATGGGATCGCGGCTGGAAGCCGCTCCCACGCTACAGCGGACCGCGCTCCCAGGGTCCGGTAATCGCTACCGTGAATCCCGGCGTGTAGCAATTGGCGAACAGCCAGCGTCCGTCCGGAGAGAAGCAGACGCCGCACCACTCCTCGAAGCGAAAGTCGCCACGGAAGCCGAACTCGCCGCCGAGCACGACATTGCTTTCGGCGAAGTCGAATGCGCGCCCTTCGCCGTCCATGCCGATCATGCGCTGCGGATTGCCGCTGTCGTTGTCTTCGTTGATCAGCAGGCCGGATCGCGGCGTCACGCAGAGGTTGTCCGGGTAGTCCATGGTCTTCGCCGACTTCGATTCAAACAGCAGGCTCAGCGTTTCCCGACCCGGCCGATAGACCCAGATCTGGCCGATGCCGAGGTCGCCGCCGGAGGTCGAGGTGAAGAAGATGGCGTCGCCGTGGATGTAGCAGCCTTCGAGCCGCGCGAAGGCAGTCGCGCCTTGGCGCAGCCCCTGCTCGGCCACTGCCGCGCTCTGCGCCGCGGTCGGCGAGGTCAGCCTTCGCGGCTCCTCGATCGGCAACCAGCGCACGTCGAAAGTGGTGCCGACGGTCACGCCGCGGCGCAGGTCGCTGCGACCTGCCGCGGCCAGCATGTACAGCCGCCCACCGCGTGCCAATTGCACCGGATCATCCGGGACGTACCGATAGAACCCCGAAGCCCCACGTCCGTCCTCGGTCAGATACACATGACCGGTACGCGGATCGGTCGCGGCCGCTTCGTGCTTGAAGGCACCCATGGCTTCGATGATCTGCGGCGGGCGCTGTCCGTCGGCGAATACCTCGAACACGAAACCGTGCGGCTTGCTCAGCTCCGGGCGGCGCTGGCCGCGATCATCGATGCCGGTCTGCGGGTCGAAGGTCATTTCCTCGCAACTCAGCCAACTGCCACTCCGGCTGACGCCGCCAGCGCAGTTCTGCAGGGTGCCCGAGAGCACCGCGCGGAAACCGCTGGCCTCACCGCTATCACCATCGAAATCGAACGCGACGCAGCCACCACTCGCGGGCGGGTCGTATTGCAGCGACGCGTCGCCGAAACTGCCTTCCGAGGTGATGACTTCATGGTTGCGGATCAGCGTGCAGCGCGCGCCGTCAGCGGAGACGACGCCCATGCCGTCGTGCGCCGTCGGAATCACGCCGCCCTGCATCGCCTCGCCGGCCCAGCCGAAGCTGCGATAGCGGAAGCCTTCGGGCAGGCGCAGCAAGGTCGCGCCGGTGGTCTCGTCTGCGACCGGTCGCAGCGGCCCGTATCCGACCGGCGACGCTGCAGCGGACGCGGACGCGGTCTCGCCGCGGGTTCGGCATCCGGCCAGAGCGAACATGCCGGCCAGGGGCAGCGAAGCCCCCAGCCCCAAACCGGCGCTGCGCCTGAGAAAGGCGCGGCGCTCCGCCAATTTCTCCGAGCTCACCTCAGTTCAGGCCGGCAACGCCCAGTGCCTGGATGCGGTATTCGACCCGCGATGCCGCCGGATCGAAGCTCTGGCCCTGGTCTTCGGCCATGTGCTTGGCTTCCTTCTCGCTCAACTCGATGCGCTCGAGCTTGCCGCTGACCACGGCATTGCCGGAGAAGTCCTTGGGCAGGGCGAACTTGTGCTGGGTCATCACCCGCGCGCTCTGTTCGCCGTCGAGCAACTGCATCCAGCAGCCCTGCTTCTGGCAGACCTTGCCGACGCGACCGCTGAAGACGCCGTCGACGCTGCTGTGTTCGGCATCGAGCCGACCCAGCGCCGCACCCAGGGCGTCGGACTTGGCTTCAGCCGGGATCACCTCGCCGTAGCCGCCGGCAGCGTTCACGCTGGGCGCGGGTGCGGCATGGGCGGCTTCGGCGTGCGCATCCTCTGCGAATGCGGGCTGCAGGCTGGTCAAGGCGATCAGGGCAAGGGCGAGCGGGGCGAGCTTGAACATCATCGGTGCGATCTCCAGTGGTCGGGTTCGAAGGCGTGGGTTCAGTGCAGTGGCAGAGAGATAAGTTCCGCGACCGGCGCGCTGCTGCCGTAGCGGCCGCTGGCATCGCGGGTCGGCTCGGCCAGGGCGAAGTCGGGGTCGTGGGTGAAGAACAAGCGTACGCCACGGGCCAGCTTGTCGTCGAGGAAGGCGCGCTTCTCGTCGATCAGCAACTCCGGATTGCGGTCGTAGCCCATGGTGATCGGCAGATGCACCCAGGCGCGGCCCGGGATCAGGTCGGCACAGGACACCACGCCGCCATCGCCGCCGATCTCGGCCAGCATCAGCCCCGGCGTATGGCCGTTCGAATAGCTGAAACGCACGTCGCTGCCGAGCGTGTCGCAGCGCTCGCCGGTCACGATTTCAAGGCGCCCCGAGGCTTCGAGCAAGGCGCAGAGCTCGAGGATGAACGAGGCGCGGTCGCGCGGGTGCGGCGCCTGCGCGCGTGCCCAGGCCTCGGCGCCGACGATGAAGCGTGCCTGCGGAAACAGCAGCTGCGGCGCCTGCCCTTCCTGCCATGGCGCGAGCAGCCCACCGGCATGGTCGAAATGCAGGTGCGAGATGACGACCGCGTCGATGGTCGCATCGCTCGCTCCGATCGCCGCCAAGGAATCGAGCAGTACGTGGCGATTCTCGACCACCCCGTAGCGCTCACGCAGCTTCGGGTCGAAGAACGCGCCGATGCCGGTCTCGAACAGCACGCGCTTGCCGTTCACGCCCTCGGCGTAGAGCGCACGGCAGGCGAGCGGAATGCGGTTGTGCTCATCCGGCGCAATCCACTTCGCCCACACCGCCTTGGGCGCATTGCCGAACATCGCGCCGCCATCCAGCTTCTGGCTGTTGCCGAGTACCGACCAGAGTTTGATCGTCATCGCGGCGTCCTCAGCGCACGTCGGCCGAACCCGAACCGCCGCGCGGATCGGCGCCGCCCGAGAGCGTGTTCACCTTGCGGTCCCACAACACCAGGTGCATGTTGCCCCAGGGCCGTTCGCCATCGCTGAGGACATGGCCGCGCGCGCGCAGACTGGCGGCTTCGTCCTTGCTCAGCGCGCCGGCCTCGGCGGAAATCGCATCGGGCAGGTACTGGTGATGGAAGCGCGGTGCGGCCACGACCTCGGCCGCAGCCTTGCCTTCGAATACTTCGAGCAGTCCGATCAGGACCATGGTCGCGATGCGCGAACCACCGGGGGTACCGATCACCGCCGTCGTCTGCGGCCCGAACGCAATCGTCGGCGACATCGTCGACAGCATGCGCTTTCCGGGCTTGGGCGCGTTCGCATCGGTGCCGACCAGGCCATAGGCGTTGGCCTGGTTCGCGGCGAGCGCGAAGTCGTCCATCTCGTTGTTCAGCAGCACGCCGGTGCCGGGAATGATGAAACCCGAACCCATCGGCAGGTTCACGCTAGCCGTGACCGCGGCCATGTTGCCCTCGCGGTCGATGATCGAAAAATGCGTGGTGTCGGTCCCGCCTTCAACCACCTGCCCCTCCGCCAACGAACTCGAAGGCGTGGCGCGATCCAGGCGAATCGAACCGCGCAGCCCGGCCGCATAGTCCTTGCTGGTCAGCAGGCG